>JFJP01024072.1_pt1 | contig 10124 bp, 10 predicted proteins | sample 431651 | NCBI WGS metagenome assembly JFJP01 (sample SAMN02602958, study PRJNA72255) | Microbial mat metagenome, whole genome shotgun sequencing project. | biome: fresh water; feature: sink hole; material: water; isolation source: purple microbial (photo- and chemosynthetic) mats found in... | reverse complement strand
GTATCGATATGTTGAAGCATCTCATTTTGGTCTGGCAGTATCATCTCCATGGCGGCAGAAGGTGTAGGCGCACGCACGTCGGCTACAAAATCACTAATCACGGTGTCGATTTCATGGCCTACGGCTGAGAGCGTTGGGGTTTTACATGTAAAGAGTGCATCGGCTACGATTTCTTCGTTAAATGCCCACAAATCCTCAATGCTTCCCCCTCCTCGTCCCACCACAATGACATCAGCCCCTAAGGTATCGGCGATGGCTATGTTGGAAGCGATGGCAAACTTTGCACCCTCTCCTTGCACGAGGGTATCGAGTAAGGTGATTTTTACTAAAGGCCACCGCTTGGTTGCGACACGTAACATGTCTTGCAAAGCCGCACCCGTACCTGAAGTCACCAACGCAATATGTTTGACAAATTTTGGGATACTTTTTTTTCGCTCTAGCGCAAAATAGCCTTTGGCCTGAAGTTTTATTTTGAGTTGTTCATACGCCAAGGCCAAAGCTCCACTGCCGGAGGGTTCCATCGACGTACAATTAATCTGATAGGTTCCACGAGGAGAAAAAACAGAAAGTGAACCATGCACCACAACCGCCATGCCCTCTTCTACTTGAAATTTGAGCATCTTGGTATTGCCCTTAAACATCACGCATGAGATCGAAGAATCGGCATCTTTGAGGGTAAAATAGAGATGTCCTGAACTGTGATAGGTGGGGCGAGACACCTCGCCCTCAACGCTTACATGTAAAAAGGTACTCTCTAGGAGGGACTTGACTTGGTTGTTAAGGCTGGTGACACTAAGCGTATAAGCCATTAGCGTTTTTTAGCAATAACCAGTGTCGAGATATCCATCGAAAAGCTTTTGACAAACTCGGTTTCAAATCCTGCCTCATCGAGTTCTTTTTGAAGCATACTTGCGGTTAAAAATCCTTCGATGGAATTGGGGAGATACTCATATGCCTCTTTATTTTTCGAAATCAGACCACCTAGAAATGGCAAAATTGTATTCATGTAGAAATTTTTAACCCCAAAGAAAAAACCTTTTTTATCATCTTTAGTAAATTCCAAAATAACAACGTATCCACCTTGCTTTACCACACGCGCAAATTCAGTAAACGCTTCTTGACGACGTACCACGTTGCGAATCCCATAGCTAATGCTCAAGATGTCGGCACTCTGATTCGTTAAAGGCAATGAAGTGGCTTCCGAGATAACAAACCCAAACTCTGGAAATTTTTGCTTGCCCACATCAGTCATTCCCACGGAAGGATCAACTCCCAAAATCTTGTCGATGTGACGCCCCGCTTTTTTGGCTTGCTTCGCCCAATAACCCATCATATCGCCCGTGCCACATGCCACATCGACAATGAGGTCGATTGGTTTTTTGTAACGAGCAAACGTCTCATCGCAAGCTCTTTTGCGCCACTGAATATCAATGCCCATGCTTAACACGCGGTTTGCGGTATCGTACGTTCCTGCGATGTCATCAAACATCTGAACGATTTTTTGTTGTTTATTTTTATCTTCCAAAAGGGTTCCTGTCTATTTATGTCTGAAAATTTTATCCCTATTATCCAAAATTATTGCTAAAAAGATAAAACGCTATTTTTACCCTACAAAGAAAATAAGGATAAAAGCTATAATACCAAGATTAAATCATTAAGGATAAAAATGCCCCATACACAAAATGGATGTACCCGTTGCCAAATTCTTCCTACGGTTTCGTCTAAAAGAGGTCGTATTCTTGTGAGCTGTGAGGTTTCTGAGCTTGCTCATAAGTTTTCACTCTACCTTGAAGAGAAAAATCTGGTGCACAGTTTTGAAGACACATACACTTTATGGATTACGGTCTCCTCTTTTAAAGAGTTCCTTCTTTCGCTTTTAGAGGATACACTGTTTGATAGCGTCGAGACCAAAGCCATTCGGCTGCTTTTTTTGGAAGAAGATGCCCCTTTTACACCAGCATGCATTCGAGAAGCCAAAACCATTCAAGCCTATAACGATTTTATCCATGCGCAAGAGCTCTCCGTTCTTATCACTAAAGGTGCACTTACCACCCATTTTCAGCCAATTATCGACCTTCAAACGATGGAAATTTATGGTTATGAGTCTTTGGCAAGGGGCGTGGAAGATGATGGTACCCTCATTTATCCGGATAAACTTTTCACATGGGCACGCGAGGGAGATATGCTCTTTTATTTAGACCGTGCGTGTCGCGAAACGTCGCTCAAGACAGCTGCGGTAAAAAACATCTCCTCTAAAGTGTTCATCAACTTTATTCCCACAGCGATTTATGACCCCGCACACTGTCTCTCCTCAACTGTTCGTTGGGCAAAACAGCTCGACTTCGACCCCAAAAATATTATTTTTGAAGTGGTTGAGAGTGATTATGTGAACGACATTGGGCATTTGAAGAAAATTTTGGATTACTACAAATCCCAAGGCTTTATGGTAGCGCTTGATGATGTGGGAAGTGGTTATTCTACACTCGATATGGTCGCACAACTCTTGCCAGACATCGTTAAAATCGATCGAGAAATCATGAATCACATCGACACGAACACTGCCAATCAATCCACATTTAAAGCCATTGTCTCATTGGCACAGAAACATAACATCATCGTTTTGGCCGAAGGAGTTGAGCGAAAAGAAGAGGTCACGTATGCCCATGCCAATGGTGCAACCCTTGCGCAAGGATACTATTTTGCTAAACCCTCGAGTGAGCCTATACGGGTATTACATGTAAAGTGATTTTTTGAGTTTTTTAACGAGTTTAGAGTGCTTTTTTTTGATTTTGTGTTGTATAAAAAAAAGAATGGGCATATCGCAAGAGCTGTAAAAAGGGCTCTCTTCAAAAAGAATGTAACCAAGATCCAACAATACCCATCGGTAATTTTGTGTTTCTACCAATGCATTGATGGTCTCACACTCTTCTTCGCCCACCATTGCCGATAAAACTTTTAAGCGTTCACGTGTTCGCTCTATTGTCTCTTCATCAAACACGTGCATCCATAGCCCCAAGAGCTCCGTGAGTGTCTCGAAACATTTTTGCATCTCTTTACGTGCCGCCTCTTTGTATGCCAACACGTCTGTCGTAGCGTATTGAAGTGTTATGAGTGCTTGGTACAAAAGCACTTTAAGCACTTTTTGAGTACTCATGCCTCCATGAAAGGATAAGGCAAGGGTTCCGCCATTTTTATCAAGCATGTCCAAGCGTTCAAAAACGGTAAAAAGATCAAAATCATACTGCTCAGGAAAGCCAAAAAGTTGAAGATAACGCTTTTTATACCGCTTGTCGTGGCTTACGTCGGACACAATATACTCAACCATCGCAGCTTCACACGCTAAGGGCTCCTTAGGTGTTGAAAAGTTAAAAGCAATCACACCCAAAGAGGAGTGCCGATCTATAAAGATGAATGCAATGTTTTTTTTAATTGCAGCAGAGGCCATTGCCAAAAAGGCAATAACCTCTTGTGTCTTTTTGAGAAGATACCGTTTTTTTAAGGGATGTGTGCTCAAACGATTGCTTTATGCAAACTGCTTTTCCATCACAGGAATCACCTGCTTTTTACGGCTTAGAATTCCATCCACCCACATTTCATGGTTCGTAAGCTTCGCATTAAAGGCGGCTTCGACTTTACTTTCATCATCGCTCACCACTAAAAATTGTGAGCCCTCAATCATAATATCGGTTAAAAGCAACATCACCGTATGGCGATTTCCCTCTGCTTTATAGGCTTTCATATCATCCAATAACGCCTCTTTCATGGCATCAAAGACTTTCAAATCCACCACTTCAAGCTGTCCCATACCCACTTTATGACCGCTCATATCAAAGTCTTTAAAATCACGCAGTAAAAGGGTTCGTGGGCTCGCGCCCTTGAGTGCGGATTTGACCAAAAACATCTCCATGCCCAGCGCTTTAAAATCTTCCACACCGGCAATTTTTGCTAGCTCTTTCACCGCTTTGGTGTCCACTTTGGTGCACGTTGGGGATTTAAAAAGCACCGTATCGCTCAAGATTGCCAGCATCATCGCCCCTGCAATGTTTTGTGGAATATCAATTTTATAGTGGTCAAACATCTCTTTGACAATCGTACAGGTGCATCCCACAGGGCGAATCCAACACTCCAACGGTGTGGTTGTGGTAATGTCACCCAATTTATGATGGTCCACAATGCCTAATATAGTGGTCTCCTTAAGATGGTGAGGGGCTTGTGCAAGATCCGAATAATCGGTGATATAAAGGTTCTCCCCTGAGAAATCATTTTTAAGTTCAGGCTTTTCTAGTCCAAAGGTTTGAAGGATAAATTCGGTCTCAGGGCTCAATTCTCCTTGACGCGCAGGGGTACAAGGCTCACCCAGTTGTGTCTTCAAATACGAGAGTGAAATAGCCGAACACACAGAATCCGAATCAGGATTGATGTGCCCACATGCATAGGTTTTCATACGATACGTCCTTACAATTTTTGCACAATTATAACCGATTTATCATATATTATGAAATTCTTCGATGTTTGTCACGTGTTTACATTAAAATTACGTACGTATTCTATAGTTTCATATGCTATTCAAAGGATTATCTTCATGCACGAAACAAAACAAAAAATTATCACCAGTGCTACAAGCTACTTTATGAGCCAATACACCAAACATTATCTTTGCGTTAAAGACGAAGCCAAAGAAGGCCTACCCCCGCCTCCTGAGTCAAAGAAGTACCTTTTGTACGTTCATGTTCCTTTTTGCACGATGTTTTGTCCTTACTGCTCGTTCAATAAATTTGCCTACACCCAAGAAGCATCTACCCTCTATTTTAAACACTTACGTGAAGAGATGTTACATGTAAAAGCACTGGGATACGATTTCAATTATCTAGTCATTGGGGGTGGAACGCCTTTGATTGATGAAGATGAGTTGATTCAAACCATTCTTTTGGCTAAAAAACTCTTTTCCATAGAAAATGTTTCGTGCGAGAGTGACCCCAACCATATCGATACAAAAATCATTAAAAAACTGGTAGGCTTGGTCGATAGACTCTCCATAGGCGTTCAAACCTTTGATGATACGCTGCTTCAAAAAATGGGTCGTTATGAAAAATTTGGCTCAGGTGACGCTATCTACCAAAAGATTGACCAAATGCTAGGTATCTTGCCACTAACGAGTGTGGATCTCATCTTTAACTTTCCAACACAAACCAAAGAGGGACTTGTCCACGATCTTGACATGCTCCAAAGTCTGAGTCCCGAACAGACCAGTATCTATCCATTGATGAGCTCATCGATGGTTCAAAAAGGGATGAAAAAGAGCTTGGGTACGTTTAGTATGGCAAACGAATATGACTACTTTAACCTCATCAAACACACACTCAAAACCACCTATCCTTCCCAACAAGGCTGGTCGTATTCAAAAGAAAAAGGCAAAATTATCGATGAATACATCATCGATAATGAAGAGTATGTGGGCATTGGTTCTGGTTCGTTTAGCTTCTTAAAAGAGACGCTCTACCTCAATGAATTTGCCCTTGGTGCATACAATGACTGCATTAAAAGCAAACGCACCGCTGTCATTAAACAACGCTCTTTTCCAAGGGCAAGCCAGATGTATTACCGTTTGATGGTGGATTTGTTCAACGGAAAACTCTCTAAAAAACGCTTTAGCACTCTGTTTGGGGAAGAGATTAATGACGTTCTTTCCAAAGAGCTTTACTTGCTTAAATTTTCTAACGCCATCATAGAAACAAAAGACTCCATCACTCCAACCAAATTTGGAAGCTACCTTTTTATGGTCATGATGAAAGAGTTTTACATGGGAATGGACCATATACGAGCCAGTGAGCGTAAAAAAATTCCCAACCTTTTGGCGTAAACGATTTGCTCATTTTTTAAACACTTTTGTTGATGTGTCAAAAACTACTTTGGTTATAATTGCTCCTTTGTATTTCGTTCTATTCACACCAAAGGAGGAAAACACGATGACATTGAAAACAAAGGATGGCGGATGGAATCCTTATCTTGCCGGAGCTTTGGTTGGGGTTTTAGCGATTGCTTCTGTTTACGCAACCACACTCATCATGGGTAAATCTAATTATTTAGGGGCGTCTACAACCTTTGTACGCGCAGCCGGTCTTCTTGAGCAAATCGTCGCTCCCGATCGCGTCGCTGCTAGTGTGTACTATATCAAAGAAAAAGTTCGCATTGATTGGCAATTCATGCTCGTCATCGGCATTTTTCTAGGCTCACTCATCTCTTCTGTGACGGATAAAAGCTTCAAATTTGAAAGCTGCCCACCCATATGGAAAAATCGTTTTGGTCCATCCATCTTTAAGCGCTCTTTAGGCGCATTTTTGGGAGGCATTGTTGCTATGATGGGTGCACGAATGGCCGATGGGTGCCCTAGTGGACATGGATTGAGTGGTATCATGCAACTCTCTGTCAGTTCATTTGTTGCCCTTGCCCTGTTTTTTAGTGCAGGCGTCTTGGTTGCTAGCGTTGTTTATACAAAGAAGTCATCATGAGTCCAGATCAACTCCTCGGTCTTATTACAGGTATTTTGTTTGGCTTTTTGTTACAAAAAGGTCGCGTTATTCGCTTCGAAAAACAAATTGGTGCTATGCTCCTCAAAGACATGACCATCTTCAAATTTATGTCTTCTGCCATATTGGTGGGTACCGTGGGAATAGCTCTTTTAACAGATGCGGGTATGATTACCTTAAGCCATAAACCTATGAATGTCGGTGCTGTACTTTTAGGAGGAGCTCTCTTTGGAGCAGGTTGGGCGGTGATGGGATACTGTCCTGGAACATCGATCGCAGCACTGGGTGAAGGACGTTGGCATGCTCTTTTTGCTATTGCAGGGATGATTACAGGGGCTGCTCTTTATGCCGAACTCTTTCCTTTCTTTAAATCAACGGTTCTGGCATGGAAAGACTTTGGCAAGATAGGGCTACCGGAAATTTCAGGAATGTCTCCATGGCTCATCATTTCTTTCTTGTGGGTAGGTACCATCTCGTTATTTTTCTGGTTTGAGAAAAAAAACCTCTAGCGCAGAGTGTAAAATTGTACGATGCGTCAAGGAAGAAAAAGATAAACGCTTACATGTAAGGATTTTACCTTACATGTAACGTCGTTCTATCACACACAATCAAGTGCGGGGAGATTTTCTTCAAGCCACTTGTCCATACCACCGTCAATGATTTGAACATTTTTAAAGCCAAACTCTTTGAGTGTTTTTGCAGCCAGTGCAGCACGTGCCCCTGTTTTGCAGTGGACTAAAATTTTATCATCGACTTTTAAGCCAGACTTTGCAAGCATGGGTTCCAACTTGCCACGGCTAAGATTTTTTTGATCGGGCCAGTCAATTTTACCAAATATTTTAATCTCATCTGATTCTCGGACATCAACGATTAAAAACTTCTGCTTCTCTTTCATCATTTTCACAACATCTGCGCGTGAAATAACACCTACTTGCTTTTTTGCTTCCGCCACTTGTGCTTTAAAAATAGCATCAAAGTCCGGTGCATCTGCATAAGCAAAGCTCACTCCCACTGCCAAAACAATGGCAACCAACAATTTGCGTAACATGGTTTCTCCTTTTGTCATTTAAACCAGACCATTATAAATCTAAAATATTTATAAAAATATTAAACTATTATTATTGATTAATCGTTAGATTCATTTTTGAGGCGCATAGAGCTTTAGCCCATCAGGACAACGTCTCTCTTTCGGTTTATGCAAGAAGTCTATTATTTAAACGACCCAAGCGATAAACTTTGCGTCCACGTCAATACAAAAAAGCCTACATGTAAGCCGTTCATATCAATAATAGGCGTATATAAAATCGTATGGTCGCCACGTTTAAGATAACCGGTTCCTTGAAAATTAATAGATTTTAGAAGATGTAATCCATTGGTAGGTCGGTTGATAATGGTATAATTATCCAAAGCAAGAGACGGTGGATACACAATGGCATTGGCGATATTTTTTTGAGTAGTGTGCATCAAGACATAAAACTCAATACCCTCTTTCTTAAAGTATTCATTAAGCGATTCAAAGCCAACAGCTGTTTCGATAGAGCCTACATATTCGTACTCTTTCATTACAGGAGCAATGGCGCGTATGAACATGCCATGACGTCCTATTTCAATTCCCTTAAGTGGCTTTTTACTTTTTTTGATTTTTTCAAACGCCCCTCTAAAAGCACTCAAATCATCTTCTGTTGCATTTTCATAGTCCCACAAGCGTACAAAGCTTTTGGAATCATTGGTATGCAAGTGAAATTTAATGTTTTCAAACAGTGATGTTGCCATAATGGCTTGTTTGACATCGAGTAATTTTTCAACACATTCTTCTCGTTTTTTCTGCTCCAAACACTCAATAACATAAGGATTTTTTGCCAATATAACAGAGCTGGTCAGTGAAACTTTGATAATCTCTTCTATTTTGTTTTCTAACGTTAATAAAAGGGCATCGATGTGTTTTTTCCCCATCTCTTCTTCTTCATACGCGATGGATCGGTTGTACAAAAAAAGCATGATGATGCCTAAAAAAAACATCACCGCCACACCTGTTAAAAATTTCAAATCTCTCATACTTTTCCTCCATCGACTCTATCAAGCCACTTTTTCTTATCCAAAGGGAACTGATACAAAAAGGTGGAACCCTTGTTTTCTTGGGAGCGCACTTCTAGGTCCACATCGTTTTTATTGCAAATGTTTTGAACGATGTTCAGCCCCAAACCAAAGCCCCCTTGGATGCCATCTTCCCTTTCAAAACGTTGTAATACTTTGTGAATGTCTTTGATACCTTGTCCTTCATCTTTGATGGTGAGTAGACACTTATTTTCATCTTTGCGCTCCAACGTGATGCTAACCTCTCCACTAAAATAAGAGTACTTGATGGCGTTGGAAATCGTGTTGTCCAGGATACGTTGCAGTTCGACTTTGTTGATAAACACTATAAAATCTTCGGCTATGGTGTAGTTGAGTTTAATGGACTTTGAAAACGCGATATCTTCAAAAAAATGTATGCGCATCAAAAGATATTCGGAAAGATTCACCGCCTCTTTGTTGTAAAGCACTTTTTTATGCTTGATGTAATACTCCACATCTTCATAGGTCATTTGCATCTGTTTTGTAGCCGCTTTCATGCGCTGTATGTGCTTGGTTTCACTGACATACTTTGCCATCAATTCAAGATTGATATTGATAACCCCCAAAGGCGTTTTAAGCTCATGCATCGCATCGTTAAAAAAGTCATTCATGTATTGCTGCTTTTTCTTATACGGATAGACACTGGTATTGACAAAAAGCATACTCATCAAAAAGACCAAAAAGAGGACGATAAAAAAGAGCATCGTTGCGATGAAAAAGATTTTTGTGTAGTTAATTTTGAGTTCTACCACCAGATAAAAGAGCTTGTCAGCCTCAAGCTTCACCTCTTTTTGGTAGTACACATAAGGATAAATTACTTTAACTTTAAAATCCAACGCTTCAAGTGTTGCCGCAATATCGGAGTATAACAGGGTGTGTTTGTCATCAAATATGGCTGTTTTAAACCGAACACTTTGAGGTGCGTTGAAGCCATTTTCAGAAAAAATAACCGCTTCTTTGGTCTCTATCCACTCTAAAATCTCTTGCGTGGCCTTGTACTTTTCTTCACTAAGCGTGCTACTGAGTGCAAAATAACTGGGCACACAAAAAAGCACCATCACCACGACAGTGTAGATAATAACGAAGAGGAGCTGTTTAGGATATAACATCGATTTTATACCCAAGCCCTCTAGAAGAGACGATAAATTCATCCCCTGCTTTTTGCCTGATTTTACGAATGTACATGCGAATATCGGCATAACTGATCTCTTTGCCTTCCCACACATGTTCACGAATGACTTCTATCTCACAAAAACTGTTTTTACGCATAATTAAAAAACGCACCAACTCTTGCTCTTTGGAGGTTAAAGCAATTTTTTCACTCCCTTTTTTTAACTCACCTTCTTTAAAGTTAAACACACACCCACATCCCAAAATAAATTCGCCTTCGGTACTGGTTTGGTAGTGCTTTTTAATCAATTCCTTGATGCGAAGCTCGAGCTCTTTAAGCTCAAAAGGCTTTTTCAAATAGTCATTACACCC
>JFJP01041175.1_pt1 | contig 10125 bp, 8 predicted proteins | sample 431651 | NCBI WGS metagenome assembly JFJP01 (sample SAMN02602958, study PRJNA72255) | Microbial mat metagenome, whole genome shotgun sequencing project. | biome: fresh water; feature: sink hole; material: water; isolation source: purple microbial (photo- and chemosynthetic) mats found in... | reverse complement strand
AACGAGTCCACTCCATTAAGCTATTTTTAGAGAACAAGAAAAACTATAGACAAGCAACTATATATAACCCATTGTTCAATAAAACGTTTTTAGCTTAAAAAGAGTGGATTCTTTCGTAATGCAAGATTCTATTATATGCTGCTCACTTACAATCTGCTATCCAAGTACTTTTCCCAACTTTGCAATGCAGTGATTTCTTTGGCATCAACCACGGCATAAGCCTCACACAAAAACGAAGTTACTTTTAACCCACTATCAAGTGTGATTTTGCCAAAGCAAAGTGGCTCTGCAATTTTATTCACAAAACCGCCTAGTTTACAGGCCGGAACTTTCCATATTTCAACTTCTATTTTTTGGCCGTTTTCCGTATCTTTTAGAAGTCCCGGACGCACGGGCGATAAATATTCTAACGCAAAAAATCGATAACTAGCTGCTGTAAAAGTTGTTTCTTTATACACAGCATCAATTTCCAACAGTTGGAAATTCAAACTACCATTGCGTTTATGCGCTCCACAAACTGCCAAATCGATATATTCTACACTTTGATTCCAACTCAATAATCCTTTCTCAAGCATTTCTTCTCCAAATTGCAGGAGGTTACAATCATTAAATGCGGGTGCAAAAACCGTTATTCCAAAAGGCAGATTATTCTTGGTAATGGTCACTGGAAGTGCTAGCGCAGCACAATCTAGCAAGTTCATAAAATTGGTATAATATCCCAAATTGGAGTTGAGCAAAATTGGCTCTTTTTGAACTTCCTCTATTTTATAAATTGTTCCCACCGTGGGCATCAAGAAAGTGGCAAATTCATTTGCCATTTCGTCAAACAGCTTTTTAAATTTTTTGAGTTTATACTCAGCATCAAAATACCCCAATGCAGTGGCATTTTTACTTCCCAAAATTATTTCACGTGTGGCGGGAAAAGTCGCCTCTTTATTCATCTCGATAAAAGCACCAACGGCATAATACCTTTCGGCAACCCATGGGCCACCGTACAACAATTGGGCAGCATCAAACAGTGGAGAAAAATCTACTTCGTGGATGGAATAGCCACTTTGCTTCATCTTTTCTATTAATAATAGAAATGCATTCTCGAACTCAACATTACCAAAAAACTGAAGATTGTCTTTTGTAGGAATGGCCACTTTTTTATTTTTCTTAGCGTCCAACTGGATGTTGTTGCGACTGTATTCATCTTCCTTATCATATTTGCTAATCAAATTAAGCACACTATCAGCATCTTGAAGGTTGGTGGCAAATACCGAAATACAATCCAATGACTTACAAGCCGGCACCAAACCCGATGTGGAAACTATGCCTTTGGTTGGTTTTACGCCTACCAAATTCTGAAAAGCTGCAGGCACCCTGCCTGAACCAGCAGTATCTGTGCCCAACGAAAATGGAACATAACCAGCAGTAATAGCACTAGCCGAACCCGAGCTAGAGCCGCCAGGAATGTAGTCCTGATTAAAATAATTGCATGCTACTCCATAGGGCGAACGTGTGCCCACTAACCCAGTGGCAAATTGATCCATATTGGTTTTACCTATGCATATTGCACCAGCATCCTCCAATAATTGCACTGCATACGCCGACTGCACCGGCATATAACTATAAGCCTCACATCCCGCAGTTGTATTAAAACCTTTTACATCAATATTATCTTTTACCGCAAAGGGCACTCCCAGCAGCGGATAATCGTATTCAGAAAGTCCCACAAGGGCATTTATTCGTTCTTCCAATGTTTCCACACTTAAAGCCGATATAAATATACTTTCGTCTTTTTGCGCCTTCAGTAGTTTTTTCTGAGCGAGTAGTAATGTTTGTTTATACACCCCAAAATCTGACTTGAAAAGCGCTTTTATATTCATTATTTTCATACTACAATCTCCTCTATTGCAAAAATCACATCGCCCGCTGTAAGTTCTTTTCCATTTATACAGCGCTGAGATTTAATAATACAATCGATATGACTTTCGATGGTAATTTCCATTTTCATACTTTCAAGTATTACCAATGGCTGTCCTTTTACCACTTTATCGCCCACATTTACAAGCGTTTTCCACAAAATACCCGAAATTGGCGACACTATTGGCTCCAATCCTTCAGCTATTTCATTGTCCAATTCAGTAGACGAATTGAGCACATCTTGTGTAAAATTCAGCCGGCCTGTATTAATCCAATCGGTTTTCTCGGCTTCAAAAGCCTCATTCTGCGCGTGTTTAAACGCTTGAATTCCCTCTTTATTGTGACTCAAAAAATCTTTATACGATTTTAAGCTAAAGGTAGTTTCTTCTATCCGGAGCGGATATTGACCTTGAGGAAAATCTCTTCTTATTTTCAACAATTCATCTGCCGAAACGGGAAAAAACTTAATTTGGTCGAAGAACCGAAGTAAATAAGGTTTCTCTTTCGAGAACAAATCACCCTTGGCGTATGTATTCCACATTTGCAGCGTTCTTCCGCAAAGTTGGTAACCACCAGGCCCTTCCATACCGTACACACACATATATGCACCGCCAATACCCACCGCATTTTCGGGCGTCCACGTGCGAGCCGGATTATATTTGGTAGTTACAAGCCGCTGACGTGGATCCAACGGTGTGGCTACTGGAGCACCCAAATACACATCGCCCAAGCCCATCACTAAATAGTTGGCATTGTACAAAACATCCTTCACTTGGTCGATAGATTCCAACCCGTTAATTCGTCTGATAAACTCAATATTATCTGGACACCAGGGAGCATCCGGTCGTACAGTGGTCTGGTATTTTTCCATAGCAAGTTTTGCTTGCGGGTCGTTCCAGCTCAGCGGCAAGTACACAATTCTTGAAGGCACTACTATATCATCTACGGTAGTTAGCTCATTCAATGCATTTTCTACTTTATTTAAAAGTGCTTTCCGTTCAACAATATGTGGGTTAAAATGAATTTGCAGTGAACGAATACCTGGAGTTAAATCAATAATTCCCGCCATGTTTTCTTCATTCAAAAACTCATAGAGTTTGTGAATTATTAGCCGCAGTTCAATGTCCAATTCAAGCTTTCCAATTTCTATCAATATATTTTCATCGCCAGCTTGCCTTACCAAAACGGTCTGATTTCCAAATTTAAATTCAGCTAAAATTGGTTGCACGTCATTGATGTTTTGAGAAGCAAAACTAGTCACTGTGCCCTTGAGCATCTTTATTTGTAAGTTTTGCTCCTTTTCCTTTTGGAGTGCTTGTTCAAAAGTTACAATATTAAATCTAATTTTTGATTGAACAGACAACTGCCCCATTTTCCAAAGATCAGCTTTTATAATGGTGAATGGACAAACAAACCCGCCCAAACTTGGACCGTCTGGTCCCAAAATAATAGGCATATCACCCGTAAAATCTATTGCTCCAATGGCATAAGCATTATCGTGAATATTGGACGGGTGCAACCCTGCTTCGCCACCATCAGCACGCGCCCATTTTGGCGAAGGACCAATTAGGCGCACCCCAGTACGCGACGAATTGAAATGCACTGTCCAGGTAGCTGCCAAAAACTCATCAATACTTTCGGGAATAAAAAACTCTGGTGCGCCATGTGGCCCATACATTACATCAATAGTGACATCCTCCACAAAACTGGGTGCTAAATAAGATGCAATCGGCTCATATCCTGCAGTTTCATTTAGTCGTATCACATCACCTGTTCTAAGTGTGCGGCCACAATGCCCACCCAAAACTCCGAGTGAAAAAGTAGATTTACTCCCCAAATAATCGGAGATTTGTATGCCACCCTCCAATAGTAAATAGCTTCTTTGACCGGCATCTTTAATTTTACCAATCGACAAAACATCCCCTTCTTTGGCAGAATAAACCGTATAGCCATCTATTTTTTCATCATTCAATTGACTCTCAATTAGGGCACCGGTAATAACAAAACGAACCGTATTTCTGAACTTTACTTTTGGGCCAATGGCTGTAATCTCCAATCCTGCAGCGCCTTCAGTATTTCCGAGCATTTTATTTCCAATTCTAAAAGACAGATTATCCATTGGCCCCGAAGGTGGAATTCCTACTTGCCAATAGCCTACCCGGCCAGGAAAATCCTGTATGGTGGTAAATGTGCCGGGCATCAAAATGTCAAGCGAATGGCTGGTATAACTAAAACTGTCTAAAAACTTGGTAGAAAGTTTGGCATCGGCAAAATTCTTATCCTTGGCAATACTTTTCAGAAATTCTAAATTTGTTTCTACCCCTTCCAATACGGTATTAGAAAGCACTCCAATGGCTTTTTTCACACATTCAGCACGTGTTTCGGCAGTCACAATAATTTTGGCAAGCAACGGATCAAAAAATGGAGAAACCTCAGCACCTTCTCTAATCCAGCTATCTACGCGCGCTTCTTCAGGGAAATTGAGCTTCGTAATTATACCCGTTGAGGGCATATAATTTTTGTAGGGATCTTCGGCGTACAATCTAAATTGCATCGACGCACCTTGCGAAACTGGTTTTTCTGGAAACTGATAAAGTCCCTCTTGCAGCAGTATCATAGCCTCTACAATATCCATGCGGAAAACCTGCTCTGTAATGGTATGCTCCACCTGAAGACGGGTATTCACTTCTAGAAAATAGAAAGCTTTTTCAATATCATCATACAAAAACTCAATGGTTCCGGCACTTCTATAGTGTATGTATTGCATTAAACTGCGGGCACAATTGTGCAACTTTTCTCTAATTTCGTCGGGAATATTGGGTGCGGGCGTTTCTTCAATAATTTTTTGCGACCGTCGCTGAATAGAGCAATCTCTGTCGCCAAGAATCATTCCACCGCCTTTGCCATCACCAAATATTTGTACTTCCACGTGGCGCGCTTTTGCTAGAAATTTCTCAAGAAAAACACCGCCATTCGAAAAATTCTTTTGTGCCAATGATATTGTTGAATCATAAGCATTGGCGAGCTCACTTTCCGAATAACAAACCTGCATGCCAATACCGCCACCGCCACCCGTGCTTTTAAGTATCACTGGATAACCAATTTTCTGCGCTGCCTGTTTTGCTTCCTCTACCGATGATAAAATCTCTGTACCTTCCAGTATTGGCAAATTACTTTTTAGAGCAATTTCCCTCGCTTTGTGCTTAAGTCCAAACACATCTATTTGCTCTGGAGTAGGGCCTAAAAACAACACCCCTAAGGTTTCCAGTTTGATGGCAAAAGTGGCATTTTCGCTCAACAAACCATAACCCGGATGTACAGCATCAATATTATGTTCGGTAATAATATCAATGATTTTTTGCTGATCCAGGTACGTTTCGGCCACTGACCCAGCTCCCATAAAGTAAGCCTCGTCGGCTTCAAGCACATGAGTGGTATTGGTATCGGCCTCATTATAAATGGCTACGGCAATTTTGCCCATTTTTTTTATGGTAGCTATAATCCTAACGGCTATCTCGCCTCTATTTGCTACTAATATTTTCTTAATCATATTGTTTCGTGTTTTTTAGTCCCAGATATTTAATTCTATTGGCGTAGGGTTGTACGCATTGCAAGGATTGTTGAGCTGCGGGCAATTACTTATTATGCACAGCACATCCACTTCTGCTCTCAACTGTACATATTTACCTGCTTCAGATATTCCATCGGCAAATTTCGATTTACCATCTGAGGAAATAGGCACATTCATAAAAAAATTAATATTACTATCTAAATCTCTCTTTCCTAGCTCAATATTGTGCTTTCTCAAAGCAGCCATAAAAGAATCTCTACAGTTGTGCATGTGTATTTTATCTAATGAATACCGCACCGAATTACTCTCGGCAGAGCATGCGCCACCTACAGTATCATGTCTTCCACACGTATCATCGGTAATGGTAAGCAGCACATTGCCCAAATTAGAAACTAACTGACTACCAGCAGTTAAGTACACATTATTTTGGTAATTAATAGTGGCTTGCGCGCTATATCGCTCATCGGTATTGGCCACTGAATAAAACATGGTATCGGCAGCCTGATTACCCTCTGAATCAATTATTCGCAAGGTTTGACCTGCTTTTATTACGTATGACCAATAGTCACCCGCCAACACTACTTTTTTATATCGTGCATTATTTTTGTCGAAACTCATATCCTTAGTTATTTATAGTAATTGATGGAATTGATAAAACCTCTTTTGTTTTGCTCACATTTATGATAACATGGGTTGTCCTCACATTTAATATCGGCCTTCCAAACCGTTACCTTCAATGGCTTAGGGTCATAAACTGCGTTGTTGTCCAACGGATGCGGACAAGTATTGATTACCACCAACGCATCCATTTCGGCATGTAAATCAACATAAGCTCCTGCTTTAGCCTGATTGAAATAGGATAGGCCTCCATTGTCGTCGACATTAATACGTGTAAAAAAATTGATATGTGAGTGCAAATCCCTCACCGTCATTCCATATTTAGCTATCTCAGTTATTAAACTATTTAATCCATTTCTATGATAAGAGTTTCTAAATTCCTGATAATTTTTATCACCATATTTTGCCGTATTACTTTTAAAATTGCTGCAAGCAGTCATAGTATCGTGCCAACCGCAAGTGTCATCAACAATTGAAAGTAAAATGCGCCCCATATCCGAAAAAAGTGCATAATCCTTGGTGAGATAAGATGTAAACTGAGCCTTCAATGTATCTGCCATATTATATCTCTCCGTAAAATTAGCACTGTTATACACCAGCGTTGAAGCATTGGCACCACCCGCTACATCGGTCAATCTCAAACAAGTACCTTTTTTTAAATGATGACTAAAATTCCAACCACCGGGTATTGTTTCTTCAAAAAGAATTAAATTTTCGTTTATTGTTTCCATATTTTATTGTTCTTATATTTTAGATTGAATAGGCGGTAGCACAACGCTTGTTAATGTCAAATTACCTGTTTCCACACCTTTAATTTGTAAAAATTGCTTTTTTATCTCTTCCAACTTTTTTATTCTACCCTGTACTACAATCAATTCCATAATGTAATTATCTTCCAACAGAACTCGAGTAGTACTTATTACCTCCTGAATATTTTCTCGCTGAATTTGCGATACGTTGGTCAATATCTCACGTTGATCCTCTCTGTAAAAAAGCGTTATAGACCCTGCCATCAAATCATCTGAGCAATTAGTTGTAAGTTTCACAAATTCTGTTCTTACCAAACTAGAAATCACCTGCGATCTATTTTTCCAATCACCACTTTTCATTATCTCTGCCAACTGCTCAAATGTTTTGTCGGGCAATGAAATTGTAAGTCTTTGTACCCCTATCATATCACTTCGTCCCCCACTTTAGTAAGTTTGAAAATTGGCAATTTATCATCCTTCTCATCCGTTATTGGGTGAATTAATTCTTCCAATCGTTTTTTTGTAGCCAAAAATTCTGGGCTTAAAAATTGACTCGGACTGCGTGGTCTTGAAACTGGCACTTCAATAATTTCAGCAATTTCACCTGGATTTGCTTTTAGCACTATTATTCTGTCCGATAGATAGATAGCCTCATCCAAATCGTGCGTAATAAACATGATAGAAATGTTTACCTTGTGCCATATTTGCAACAAATAAGATTGCATTTTAGCCCTGGTTTGGGCATCTAAGGCTCCAAAAGGTTCGTCCATCAATAGCATTTCGGGCTGCGTAGCTAACGACCGAGCAATGGCAACGCGCTGCTTCATTCCTCCCGAAAGTTGCGACGGATAAGCGCCTTCAAATTTTTCAAGTCCTATCAAACGCGTCCATTCCAATGCTTTTTCTTTGGCATCGGCATACAATTCACCTTTTCGTTGTAGCCCGTACATCACATTTTCAAGCACTGTTAGCCAAGGAAAAAGCGTGTAGCCCTGAAAAACCATTCCCCTTTCAATGCCTGGACCTTCCACCAGTTTGTCTTTCACTATTATTTTTCCCGAATTGGGCATCTCCAAGCCTGCAAGCATTCTAACCATGGTGGATTTACCACAACCAGACGGCCCAATAATAGATGTAAATTCTCGTCGATAGGTTTGAAATGAAACATTATCAATTGCAACTGTGGGACCACGGGAAGTATTAAACGATTTAGTTAAATTTTCTACTTTCAAAATTACAGGTCTTTCCTTTAGTCTGTCAAATCGTTCTTTCACTTCGGGGCTTTGCTCCTTGTAACTAGGTAATTCTATAGTGGCCATAATTATTTATTTTCTTTATTTTCCCAGTGAAACAATTTTCTTCCTATTTTTGCCAATATCTGATCGGACAAAACACCTATCAAACCGATGGTAAGAATAGCAGCAAATACTTGATCAAAATTCCGATACTTGGCTTGTTGATTAATAAACCACGAAATACCAGTACTTGTTCCTACCACCTCAGCCACAATCAGATAGGTCCACGCCCAACCGAGAAGTATTCTCATATCCCGATATAAATCGGGCAAAATACCAGGTATCACTACCGTCTTTACTATTGTTAATCTTTTGGCTCCAAGCGTTTGTGCTGCCTCAATAAGGCTTACATCCAATTTTCGAGTGGTATTGGCAATTACCAATACCTGTTGAAAAAATGTACCAATAAAAATAATCGCTATCTTTGGACCATCATTTATACCCAATATGGCCACTGCCAATGCCCCAAAAACAGGAGCGGGCAAATACCTAAAATACTCAATAAATGGCTCGATAAGATGCGTAAAAAACTTATAAGTACCACACAAAATGCCCAAGGGAACCCCAAAAATGGAGGATAAGAAAAAACCCCAAAAAATTACACTAATACTGTGTAGTAAACTTTGATACAACCATGGATCTTCGGCGCGCTGGGGGGGCGTTATAAACGAGTTTACAAAACTAACTGCCACTGTGTGAGGCGCTGGCAAATAAATTGGATTAGCCGAATATCCTTCTGCTTTCTTCAATCCCCGCTTTTCCATTAGTTCATTTTGTGCCACAAAAGCATCTTTATCCAACAGCATATCTGTCTTGAAAAAACTAACATCGCCAACATTCGTGATTTTAATCATGGGGTGCCACAAGAATGGAATATAGCTTATGGCACTCCAGACCAAAATAGGGATCACAAATGATAATGTGAAAAGTATTTTCTTTTGATTATCAGGAAGACTCTTCCATATCACAAATAATCCTTGCTTTTTCATACTCTTTATCTTATTTCAAATCCAATATAAACGATGGCTCAATATATGCTTTTACGTCTTGTGGGGTAGTATAAATTTTATTCGCTAAATTGAATTGATCCACAATTTTTGTTGAGCCATAAATCGACTCAAACGTATCGCCTTCTTGCAATACTTTTTTGGCTTCCTCTTTGGATAAAAAATGAACGCCTTTCATAAATACTGCATATTCCTGTGGAGTTACACCCGCTCTGGCCGACATAATTTTCAATGCTTCTTCCTCATTAGCTGGGTCTTGCAGATAATCATAAATACGATACCAAACCTTTACTACTTTTTCCCAATCGGCTTTTCTTGTACTTAAACTGGTTGGCGAAACTGCCAATGCATCATAGATAAGACCAGGAACGTTGGCACTCGTAAAAATAGCTTTAGAGCCTGGTACAGCCTTTAATGCCTCGCCCGAATTAGGCTGCCATGCACCAATAGCCGATACTTCGCCAGAGGCCAATGTTTGTGCAGTTTGATGCGTGGCCACGTTTACCAATTCCACATCACTGTCTTTTAATCCTGCACTTTCCAATGCTTTCACCAACAATAGATGCTCTACAAACCCAATTTCGATACCTACTTTTTTACCTTTCAACTGTTGCACACTATCAATGCCTGGAGCTGCCACAATCATATCATTACCGTTACTATAATCGGAAATTAATATCATTTGACTAGCAGCACCACTTGCACCTATTACCAAAGCATCGCCGTTGGTTATAGTAACTGCATCTAGCTGACCTGCCGAATATGCATCCATAGATGCCGCATACTCAAACCACGAAAACTCTACATTTACACCCTCTTCTTTAAACCAGCCTTTATCAATAGCTATTTGCCATGCCACCCATCCTGGCCAATCGCTATAACCAATTTTTAAGGGTGCCGACTCTTTTTTACATGCACTTAATAGCGCTACTGCGAACATTGCAATTACTAACTTTCTCATGATTCTAATAATTTAT
>JFJP01000703.1_pt1 | contig 10125 bp, 8 predicted proteins | sample 431651 | NCBI WGS metagenome assembly JFJP01 (sample SAMN02602958, study PRJNA72255) | Microbial mat metagenome, whole genome shotgun sequencing project. | biome: fresh water; feature: sink hole; material: water; isolation source: purple microbial (photo- and chemosynthetic) mats found in... | reverse complement strand
GTTAAGGCCAACATCGGCTACACCCAGATTCGCGCCCCCTTCTCGGGCGTGGTGCAGGCTCGGCGCGTCAATGACGGAGACTTCGTCGGCCCCGGAATGCCCCTGGTGGAGATGGAGGGCCATGGTGCCCTGGAATTCATGGGCAGCATCTCAGAGACCGAGGCCAAGGGCCTGAAGATTGGCCAGAGCCTGCCCTTTGAAGTGGAAGGCAAGACCGGCCTCGCCCAGATCATCGGCCTTTCCACCGGCGGCGATCCCGTTTCCCACCGGGGCACCATTCGCGCCCGCATCACCAAGGGCAGTGAAGCCCTCCGATCCGGCGCCTTTGGTCGCCTAAAACTGCCCACCACCATCAAGGCCTCCGAGGGACTTTTCGTGTTCATCGCCAAGGATGGCAAGGCGGAACTGCGGTGGCTCAGCCTGGGCGAGGCCCAGGGCGACCGGATCCCCGTGCGGGCCGGGCTCGCCAAGGGCGAGGCCGTGATTGATGCTCCTGGCAACCTCCGGGATGGCCAGCCCATCGAGGTGCTGAAATGAGTGAAAGCAACCTCGGCATCGCGGGTCGCCTCGCCAAGACCTTTCTCCGCAGCAAGCTGACCCCCCTCATCGTTTTCGCCTCGCTGCTGCTGGGCCTCCTGGCGGTCTCGCTCACGCCCCGGGAGGAGGAACCCCAGATCATCGTGCCCATGGTGGACATCTACGTCCCCATGCCCGGCGCGAGCCCCAAGGAGATCGAAAGCCAGATCACTACGCCGCTGGAGAAGCGCCTCTGGGGCATTTCCGGCGTGGAGTACCTCTACAGCACCAGCCGCCCCAATGTGGCCATGATCACCGTGCGCTTCAAGGTGAACGAGCCCCAGGAGCCCAGCCTGGTGAAGATCCATCAGGAGCTGGCGGCCAACGCCGATTTGCTACCTAGCGGGGCCATGAAGCCCATCGTGCGCCTGCTCACCATCGACGATGTGCCCTTCCTGGGCCTGACGCTCCACGGGCAGAACCAGACCCCAGGGCAACTCCGAACGATGGGAGAAGCGCTCGCTCGTGAGCTGAGCGCCGTGCCCAGCACCGCCCAGGTCAAGGTCATCGGCGGCGCCAAGCGCATGGTGCGCATCGAGCCCGATCCCGAGAAGCTGCGCGCCCTGGGCATGAGCCTGGGCGAGCTGCAACCCGCCCTCCAGACCGCCGAAAGCCAGCTTCCCGCAGGCGCCCTGGTGGATGGCGGCAAGCGAACTGTCGTGGAAGCCTCGGGGTTCGTGCTGGAAGCCTCGGAACTCAAGCGCCTCGTGGTGTCTGTGAAGAATGGCCGCCCCGTCTATCTGGGGGATGTGGCCCGGGTCACCGATGGACCCGAGCCCGAGCCCCCCATCGTGCTCCATGGTACCCAGGCCGAGGGCTTCAATCCCGCCGTCACCCTCACCCTGTCCAAACGCATGGGCAGCAATGCCACGGCCCTGGCCGACGATGTGCTGAAGAAGGTGGAAGCCCTGCGGGGCAACCTCATCCCCCAGGATCTCAAGGTAACGGTCACCCGCAACTACGGGGAAACCGCCGGGGACAAGAGCAACGAACTCATCGAGCACCTCCTCATCGCCACCCTCAGCGTGATCGCCCTCATTGGGTTGGCCATGGGTTGGCGCTCGGCGGTGGTGGTGGGCATCGCGGTGCCCGTCACCCTGGCCCTCACCCTGCTCATCAGCTACCTCTGGGGCTACACGCTGAACCGCGTAACCCTCTTCAGCCTGATCTTCTCCATCGGCATCCTGGTGGACGATGCCATCGTGGTGGTGGAGAACATCCACCGCCACATCCACTTGCCGGGCCCCCCCCGCAGCTTCGCCAAGATCGTGGTGGATGCGGTGGATGAGGTGGGCAACCCCACCATCCTGGCCACCTTCGCGGTCATCGCGGCCATTCTGCCCATGGCCTTCGTGCGCGGCCTCATGGGCCCCTACATGCGCCCCATCCCCGTGGGCGCCAGCGTGGCGATGCTGTTCAGCCTCGTCATCGCCTTCGTCATCAGCCCCTGGGCCAGCCTCAAGATCTTCAAGCACGAGGCCCATCTGCCAGAAACTGATGCCAGCGGCCTGCACCCGGCCACCGAGGAGAACTCGGCCCCCGAGCCTGCCGCCGACCCCGAGCATGAGACCACCCTTTCAGATGAGACAGCTCCTGAGACAGCTCCTGACACCTGGAGCACCAAGCTCTACCGCCGGATCATGCGGGCGCTGCTCTCCAGTGCCCAGGTGCGCTGGGCCTTCTTCGCGGGCGTGCTCGTGCTGTTGGGCGGAGCCATGGCCCTGGTCGGCTTCGGCGCGGTGAAGGTAAAGATGCTGCCCTTCGACAACAAGTCCGAATTCATGGTGCAGCTGGACCTGCCTGCAGGAACCCCCAAGGAAGATGCCCTGGCCCTGGGTCAGAGCGTAGCCCGCCGCCTGTTGCAGGAACCCGTGGTGCGCGATGTCCAGGTCTACGCGGGCGAGGCTGCACCCTTCACCTTCGTGGGCATGGTGCGCCACAGCTTCCTGCGCCAGGAAGCCCAGATGGTGGATGTCCAGGTCAACCTGGTGGGGAAGGGCGACCGCAAGGAGCAGAGCCACGCCATCGCCGTGCGCCTGCGCCCCGAGCTGAAGAAGCTGCCGATGCCCGAGGGTACGAGGTTCAAGATCGTGGAGATCCCGCCGGGCCCGCCCGTCATGGATACTCTGGTAGCTGAGGTCTACGGACCCACGGAAGCCGAGCGGGTACGCTTCGCGAGTGAGGTAGAACAAGCCTTCCGAAGCGTCGATGGCGTCGTGGATGTCGATTCCACCCTCAATCCCACCAGCCCCAAGATCAGCCTGGTGCTGGATCGGGAGAAGGCCGCCCTCCACGGCGTTGCCCCCGCCCACGTCATCCAGACCCTGTACATGGCGGGTAACGGGCACACGGCAGGCAGTTTCCATGTGCAGCAAGGTGCCACCCAGGTGCCCGTGATCGTTCAGCTGGCGGGCACCCAGCGCCAGCGCCTGGAGCAGATGCTCCAGATGACCGTCCCCGGCATGCGCGGCCCAGTGCCTCTCTCCGAGCTGGTTCGCGTGCAGGAAGGCCGGGAACAGGCCGACATCTTCCACAAGAACCTGATGCCCGTGTCCTACGTGCTAGGGGATCTGGCGGGCACCATCGAAAGCCCTGTCTACGCCCTGGCGGCCCTCAACAAGAAGATCGACGGCCTCAAGGGCTCGGATGGGAAACCCGTGGCTCGCCTGGGCTTGGCCCACCCTGAAAACACCGAGAACCTGGTGATGAAGTGGGACGGCGAATGGCACATCACCTTGGAAGTCTTCCGGGATCTCGGCATCGCTTTCGCCGCCGTGCTGGTGCTTATCTACATCCTGGTGGTGGGCTGGTTCGAAAGCTTCCAGGTGCCCTGGGTGATCCTGGTACCCATCCCCCTCTCCCTCATCGGCATCATCCCGGCCCACGGCCTCATGGGCGCTTTCTTCACGGCCACCAGCATGATCGGCTTCATTGCCGGTGCGGGCATCATCGTGCGCAATAGCATCATCCTGGTGGATTTCATCGAGCTGAAGCTGAAGGAGGGCATGCCCCTCGCCCTTGCGGTGGAAGAGGCCGGCGTGGTGCGGTTCCGCCCCATGCTCCTCACCGCCAGCGCCGTGCTCGTGGGCAGCGCCATCATGCTCGCCGACCCCATCTTCCAGGGCCTCGCCATCAGCCTCATGGCCGGTGAAGTGGCCGCCACCCTGCTCTCCCGCATCGCCGTCCCCGTACTGTACTTCCTCGTCGCCCGCCGTGGCCGCGCGGCAGAACTGCAGCGGCAAGGCGCAACCCAAGCCAACTGAAAGGGTCTACGGATGAACACGGATACACACGGATGAAAAGAAACGGGCAGTTATCAGTCATCAGTGTTCATCCGTGTGAATCCGTGGACTGTTTGTTTTCCCCAAGGAGCAACCAATGAACGTCGATCGCATCGTCCACTCCGCCGCCGGTACCATGATTCTGGCTAGCCTGGCCCTGGCCCACTGGCATAGCCCCAACTGGCTCTGGCTCACGGCCTTCGTGGGCGCCAATCTCCTCCAGAGCGGCCTCACCAATTGGTGCCTGCTCTCCAGCATCCTCGCCAAGCTGGGGGTCTCCACCCAGGGCGCCTGCGGCGTGAAGGGTTGAGGATGACCCTTCCCTTCGATCTCAAGCGTGTGCTGATTGGCGTCCTAGTAGGTGGCAGCCTTGGCTTTGCCTACCACAAGCTGGTGGGCTGCCGCACCGGCGCCTGCCCCCTCACCGCCACCCCTCTGCGCGCCATCACCTACGGCGTCGTCGTAGGCCTCCTCTTCACTCTCGCCGGGGGCTCCAAGCGAACTGCTCCGGAGTCCTCTGCCCCAACCCCTTCCGCAACTCTTCCCAAGGAGTCCCCTGTGTCTACCGCCAACGTCATCCATCTCACCGCCGGTGCCTTCGACAAGATCAAGGCCCAAGAAAAGCCCGTGCTCATCGATTTCTGGGCGCCCTGGTGCGGCCCCTGCCGCACCCAGGGCCCCATCCTCGATGAGGTCTCCAGCCGCATCGGCGACCGCGCCCTGGTCACCAAGGTCAACGTAGACGAAGAGCCCGCCCTGGCCGCCCCCTTTGGTGTCCAAGCCATTCCCACCCTGGTCATCCTGAACCCTGGTCATCCTGAAGGACGGCAAGATCACCCAGCGCTTCACCGGTGTGCAGCAGGCCGATGTCCTGGTAAAGGCCCTCGAAGCCGCAGGGGCCTGAAGCCTCCACAAGGAACGCGAAGAAGAGCCGCAGGCCCGCCTGGACCTGAGGCTCTTCTTCGCGTTTATGGCTATTCCAAAGGTATTTTCGTGGATCGATGGGCCGGCGCGGGCCAACCTTGAAGCCCTTTTCCCCCCTCGCGGCACTCCAGGGTGTAGACTGGTTTTGCACGGAATTGCGTTTCGTTCTCTGGTGACAGGTAGGACTCCAATTCAAGCGGTGCAACGTCCCCTCGTTGCAGGTTTCTGGAAGGTCGGGCCGCCTTCCTCTTTGCGACACCTCGCATGGAGGGAACCGTGGAAACCCATTCTCAGATCACCCATCGCGGAACAGTCTTCGTGGTTGGCGAGAAGGATCTGCCTCCTGAGTTCGAATCCATCCCGAGCAATACGGGCTCCCTGCGGGAGGGGCGTCGGGTTCACCTGGTTTCAGACCTGGACGGTACGTGGCTGCCGAGCCCAGGCGATGAGGCGGCCCTCCACCGCCTGGAAACCTACCTGGCCCATTGCCCCGGTGTCACCCTGACCTTTGCGACGGGGCGCACCCTGGAGTCCGCGCTGGAGGTGCTCCGGGCTCGGACCAGACTCCACCCCGACCACCTTGTCACCGATGTGGGCGCCGCCTTGCATCACGCGGGCCCCGGCGAAAGCTGGATCGAAGATGTGGACTTCACCGCGTGGATCGCCGCCCGCTGGAATCCCGAGACTAGGGCCCGGGTGGAGCAGGCGGGACTGCCCGAGGGGGTGCGCTTCCAGGAGGGGCTCAATCCCCTGCGCCGCTTGGCCCTCGAGGTCGTGGACCCGAGAAATCTCGAAGGCGCCGCCGCAGAACTCCAACTCAACCTGGCCACCCTGGGACTCTCCGCCGAAATCCTCCTGTCTGGCGGACGCTACATCGACGTCCTTCCCATCGGGGTGGACAAGGGCAGCGCCCTCGAGTTCATGGAGCGGTGCAGGATGGTCCCCAGACCTCTGATCACTTGCGGGGATTCCGAAAACGACCTGGGCCTGTTCCGCACCGCCGACTTGGCCCTCCTGATGTGCGACAGCTGCCTGGACCCGCGAGACATTCCACTCGCCTCCGGCCCCGTGGTCCGAACCGCCAAGCCCGGCCCCGACGGAATCCTGGAACGGCTCCTTGCATGGAAAGGCTGAATCCCTTCAGCACACTGACAACTAGGAGGTCGACATGTCTGACATCTATCAACCCGGCGTTGTGGCAACTCTTCATAGGCTGGTGGATTCCGGGCACGAGCGTCTCGAACAGGAACTCTGCGCCTACTCCCAGAACCGCCCCATCGCCCTGGTGCTGCCCGCACTCTGGAGCGAATTCGAAGGGCCCGCGCTGCCCCGAATTCTGAGCGAGCTCAAGGAGGTTCCTTACCTCTCTCAGATCGTGTTCACCATCAGTGGAGCCAATGCTGAGCAGTTTGCCGAAGCCCGCCGGATGGCCTCGATTCTGCCCCAGGATGTCACCTTCATCTGGAACAACGGCCCCCGCATCCAGGCCATGTACGACCGCCTGAGCGCGAACAACCTCCCGGTGGGGCCGGACGGCAAGGGCCGCTCCTGCTGGATGGCCTTTGGCTATGTGCTCGTCACCCAGAAATCCGATGTCATCGCTCTGCACGACTGCGATGTGCTCACCTTTGATCGGGAGTTTCTGGCTCGACTCTGCTACCCCGTGACCAATCCCAACATCAGCTTCGAGTTCTGCAAGGGCTACTACGCCCGCGTCACGGATCGGTTGCACGGGCGGGTTACCCGCCTGCTGGTGATGCCCCTCGTCCGTTCCCTGCAACGGATCCTGGGCACCCATCCCTTCCTCAGCTTCCTGGACAGCTTCCGCTACCCCCTGGCGGGCGAATTCTGCATGAAGACGGATCTGGCGCGGATCAACCGGATTCCCTCGGACTGGGGGCTCGAGATCGGCGTGCTGGCGGAGGTCTTCCGCAACTGCTCCGTGAAGCGGGTGTGCCAGGCAGAGCTCTGCGACAGCTATGAGCACAAGCACCAGGATCTCTCCCAGAACGACCCCGCCAAGGGCTTGATGAAGATGGCGGTGGACATCTGCAAGACCCTCTTCCGCACCCTTTCCGCAGAGGGCATCCGACTGGATTCCGGGGTGTTCCGCGCCCTCCAATCCACGTACGTCCGTACCGCCGAGGACACCATCACCCGGTACCAGGCCGATGCCCTCATCGATGGGCTGGTCTTCGATCGGCACCAGGAGGAACTGGCCGTGGAGGCCTTCGCCAAGGCCATCCGCATGGCCTCCGAGGCCTACCTGGAGGACCCGCTGGGCATGCCACTCATTCCCAACTGGAACCGCATCACCGCCGCCCTGCCGGGCTTCCTGGAGGAAATCCAGGCCCAGGTGGACGCGGACAACGGGCGAGGCTAGGCCCATGGCCGCCCCTTTCCAGATCCTTTTCACCGATCTCGATGGCACTCTGCTCGAGGAATCCACCTATGCCTTCGATCGCGCCCTCCCTGGGATCCGCGCCCTCCAAAGCCTTCGGATCCCTATCGTCTTCTGCACGAGCAAGACCTTTGCCGAGACCATCGGCCTCCAGGAGTCCCTGGGCATCACGGACCCCTTCATTGTGGAGAACGGGGGAGCCATCTACTTCCGGCCGGGGCAAGTGGAGCCCACGGGACTCGAGGTGAACTCCCGGGGGCTCTGGAACCGCGTCAGCCTTGGTGTGCCCTATCGCGCCCTGGTGGCCCAACTCCTGGCCCTCCGGGAGCTGACGGGAATCAACCTCCGGGGTTTCTCCGAGATGACCGCAGCCGAGGTCGCTGCTGACTGCGGCCTCTCGCTGGAGGCGGCCACGCAATCCAAACAGCGGGAATTCGACGAACCCTTTGTGCTCCTGAAGGACCATCCCGAAGACCTGGCCCGGATCGCCCAGATGGCCCAGGGTGTTGGCCTCAGCGTATCCACGGGCGGCCGGTACCACCATCTGTCCGGGCGCAGCGACAAGGGACGAGCCGTGCGCCTGCTCTGCGAATTCCTGCGGAAGAACCGAGGCCCCCTTCGTTCCGTGGGCATCGGCGACAGCCCCAACGATTTGCCCATGCTCCAGGCCGTTGACCTCCCGATTCTGGTCCAACGGCCAGACGAAACCTATTGCACGGACCTCGCGGAAAACCTTCCCCAGGCCATCCGTGCCCCAGGGGTGGGGCCCGAGGGCTGGAATGCGGCCGTCCAGACGCTTCTGGCAAAGGAGATGGGCCATGGGCGCTGAGATCACCCTCCCTCCGGGCCTCCAGAGCCAGCTCGAGACTCTCCAGCAGGCGGATCTGGTGGTGGGCATCCCCAGCTTCAACAACGTGCGAACCATTCCCCATGTGGTGCGGGCGGTGCAAGTTGGACTGGCCAAGTTCTTCCCCGGAGTCCGGGCCGTTATCGTCAACTCGGACGGGGGTTCCACCGATGGCACCCAGCAGGCCGTCCAAGAGGCCTCGCTGGAGGAATACCGGCCACTACTCGCCGCGCACCCGGTGTATCCCATCCACCGGATCGTAACGCCCTACCACGGCATCCCGGGCAAAGGCAGCGCCCTTCGCACGGTGTTCCAGGTGGCTGCCGCCCTCAAGGCCAAGGCCTGTGCGGTGGTGGATTCGGATCTCCGAAGCATCGAGCCCGCCTGGATGGATCTACTACTCTCACCCCAGCTGCGCGAGGATTTCGACTTCGTCGCTCCCCTCTACCTTCGCCACAAGTACGACGGGACCATCACCAACAGCATCGTCTACCCCCTGACGCGATCCCTCTACGGACGCCGGGTGCGCCAGCCCATCGGTGGGGATTTCGGATTCTCCGGGAAACTGGCGCGCCACTACCTGGATCAGGATGTCTGGGAATCCGACGTGGCCCGCTTTGGTATCGATGCCTGGATGACCACCACGGCCATCACAGATGGTTTTCAGGTTTGCCAGGCGTTCCTGGGCGCCAAGATCCATGACGCCAAGGATCCAGCCCTGGATCTCTCGCACATGCTCCGGCAGGTGGTGGGTGCGGTCTTTGGTCTGATGGAAAACCGCGAAACCAGCTGGAAGGCGGTACAGGGGTCGCTCCCCGTGCCCCTCTTCGGCATGGAGCATGCCGTCGGTCTGGAACCCGTGCGCGTGGACCCGGATCGGATGGTGAGCCTTTTCCGCACAGGCCAGCGGGAATTGGAAACGATTTGGCACCAAATTCTCCGCCCGGAGGTGGCTCGTGACCTGAAGCGACTCGAAAGCGGAGCGCCCAGCGACTTCCGTTTTCCGCCGGACCTTTGGATCCGGACCCTCTATGATTTCGCCGTGGCCTTCCATCGGCGCGTCATGGATCGCGAGCACATCCTTCAGGCGCTGACGCCCCTGTACCTGGGCCGGATCGCCTCCTTTGTGCGTGAGACCGAGGAGGCCTCGGCCGAGGATGTTGAGGTTCTGCAGGAACAGCTTTGCCTCCGCTTCGAGGCCATGAAACCCGAGCTGATCCGGCTCTGGGATGCCCCTTGAAACCCAGCGTGAACGCGATGAAACGAGGAGGACGCCATGACGAATGCCCTGTTTGATAATCTCGCCCGGGTCTGGAGCAGCTTCCAGGACAAGGCCCTGCATTTCTTTCCCCGCCTCATGGCGGCCCTGGTCATCTTTGGCGTCGGATGGATTCTGGCGCTCGTCTTCCGAGCCGCGTTCAAGCGCGGTGCCAGAATGATCGCCCTCGACACCCGCTGCGAGCACTCTGGCCTTTCCCTGCTGCTGCGCCGGGCCGAGATCGGGTGGAAGCCCTCGGAAGCCACCGGGAAATGCGCCTATTGGATCATCCTCGTCTCCGCCGCCATCTTCTCCTTGAGCGCCCTGGAGATGCCGATCCTCGACCGCATGGTGGAGGCCTTTTTCCTCTACCTGCCCAAGCTCTTCGTAGCAGTGGGCATCCTGGCGTTGGGTTTCCTGTTGGCCAATTTCCTCTCCCGGGCCGCCCTCCTGCTTGCCGTCAACGAAGAACTGCCGGTCCCCCGCCTGGTGGCGGGAACGGTGCGCCTGCTGGTGAATGTCCTGGCCTTCGCCATGGCCATGGAGCAGCTCGGGATCGCCCGCAATACGGTCACCGTGGCCTTCGCCATCGCCTTCGGAGCCCTCATGCTTGGACTCGCCCTGGCCTTCGGCCTTGGCGGAAAAGACCTGGCCCGGGAGCTGCTGGCGAAACGGTTCAAGCGCCAGGATCCAGATCCACAAGACGGTCTTCACCACCTGTGACCCCTCACCACAAATCGAGAGGATAAGCGCGCGTGGGTGCCCTAGACCTAGCCATCCTGACCGCCTACATCGGCGGTGTTCTGGCGGTGTCCTGGGTGATCGCGAGACGGCAGAG
>JFJP01042298.1_pt1 | contig 10128 bp, 8 predicted proteins | sample 431651 | NCBI WGS metagenome assembly JFJP01 (sample SAMN02602958, study PRJNA72255) | Microbial mat metagenome, whole genome shotgun sequencing project. | biome: fresh water; feature: sink hole; material: water; isolation source: purple microbial (photo- and chemosynthetic) mats found in... | reverse complement strand
CTTGATGTTAGTAAACTGAACTCATCTGAATATAAAGACAAATAATCTTTAGTTCTTTCCACTAATTGTGCAGCGGTTTCTGTTCCAGCATATGGTATCTCAATCATAACCTGATATTGTGATTCATAGTCTCTTGGTAGATTTTCAGCTGAAGCTCCTATGAGCGTTGTTGGTACAGTAGTTCCAGTAGCCTTAAAGTATATAACAAACCTTCTAGGTATATTTGAATCAGATAATGACACCACACTATTTGCTGGGTATAAAGTAAAAGCAGAAGAGACACCGCTTGTATTTGTTCCAGAAGAAAAAATTATTGATGTTTGTGTTTTTTTACCTAGTACAAAAGAGTATTTAGAACTAGTTCCATCGGCTTTAGATATTACAAACTTAGGATTATAAGATATTTCAGCATTCAAATTATCGACAGATATAAGTGCGTGTGTCATTCTATATCTAGTACTTGTGTTTGCAAAGAATGTATGATTCTTAAACTTAGCAATATCCTTAGCTAAAGGAGGAGCCAGATTAGCACTATCTATTCCGGTTCCAGTCATCTCGTTTGTATATAAAGCTGACGACATAAGAGAATCCGGAGTTACATCCTCTGTTGTTATTTTCTTATCCGTAATCTCTTGTTGAGTTGGAAAAGTCTCTTCTATCAGGAACATCTCATCACCTGGATAACCACCCGAAAGATCTAAGAACGCATCAATATCAAGTGAACCAGGATCACCATTTTTAATTCTTGTTCTATATAATTGATAAAAGTAGTATACACCAGAGTTATATGCTGAAATAATATCATCAGGTATCGCAATGTCAACTAAAACTGAAGCAGATGTCGTTAAGTTGGGTGACACAAGTAACTGGTTATACTTACCTACTACATTAATTGGTGAAAAGTTCTTTAATTTATTTATCATATTCTGTAATACATTCTGTATTGCAGCTATTTGTGTTTTTGTCGCAGGTGATGAAACTACATTAAATTCTGCTACTTCTTCTCCAGTTTGATATATATCCCTAAACTCACCAGACTCTATCGTACCTATAGTATATGGTGTATCTGATACACCAACAAACCCGAAAGTTATACTATTACTTGTTACACCAGTAACCAAGAATACATCATCAAGAAGAGCTCCACTATATGACTTAAAATCTTTCAAAAATATATTAGAACCAACTTCTATATAATTTAGAGGGTTACTATTTAGTATAACGGTCATTACGCCATTAGATAATTTAATTGTTCTAAATTGAATAGCTGTACTGTCTGTGCCGCCTAGTGTAATAGCAGTGCCCCCAAGAGTTGCTGATATTTTGAATGTAGTTGGTGTTGCATCTATTATGAAATATTTAGTATTTACTGTTATACCAGTAACTGTTGATATAGAATCAAACCTTATCTCTTCGCCATTTATATAACCATGACTCGCTAGAGTAAAAACGCCAGTTGAAACAATAACAGAGGCTGTTCTAGTTAAGTTACCAAGTATAGGTGTGCCAGTTGTTCCTACAAAATAAACATCCTCATCTAATTTTTTAGATAATAATTCTAATGCTTTTTTTAATTCTACACCATCGGATTGATAATCCAATGCTCTACCTATTGTTGAAGAATAATCCGTATTAGAAATTAAAGAGAATGTGTAAGCACCTAATACAAAAGTACTTATTGCTACACCACCAGGGGTTGCTGTTACATGAAATTGGTTAACATCTGAATCTCTAACATAGTATACAGTGTTAATAGATACAGCAGCTCCAGGAGGAACAGAAGAAAAAACAATAGAATCACCATCAATAAACCCATGGCTAGCTAACTCAAGATAACCACTAATCTGTCCAAACACTGACTTCTTAAACAAATCTAATTCAATCAATAATCGCAAGGTGTCTTTAGATAGAGATACAGAACCATAATTCACAACAACAGATGCTTGCGATGGATGACCTAGTATTAAGTTGCTGTTTATATCTTTAATTCCCCATACATGTCTATACGAGACAGCATTATCTATTGGAAGCAATCCACCTTGTTGCCCAATTGACACAGAAGATCTAGCATTCTGATCAATAGCTCTGATACCACCAGCACTTCGTATTTTTGTGTCAGCTGTAATTGATTCTGTATTTAATTCTGATATTTTTTTTATTCCAGATGAAGATGTGAAATAGTAGTTATTGTTAGCTTCTATTCCACGTATCTTTTGTGAAGGATCAACTTCTAAGAATGAACCAATAAATGATGTAAAAACACCTGAACCGTCATCAAATTGTAATGTACTATTGAAATGTCTTATGATTCGTTCTTTGTATATAAGTAATTGTTTAGCTCTTGTACTAGCATCATCAAAACTATCACCATACAATTTGATACCACGTCTTGACTGTATTGTATCATCTTTTCTGATGACAACATTCGAAGCTGTAGTTAGAGAACCAACTGGTATAGTTAATTGGTTAGGATCAGTAACCAACCCAAGCGCTTTATTTATTACTATCGAACTTGAAGGCATATCTTAGTACCTCTTTCGACCGAAGCCACGCTTTTGATAACCAAGCATAGTATGTCTTGTATTTATTTTTATTTCAGAACCGGATACTCTTGAATCTATGAGTTGTCCTTCAGCTTTCATTATTTCAGCGATCTTACCTTGTGCGACTTGTAAGCCTTCTAAATCACCTTGTGAAGCAAGTATTCTAGCACAGGTTCTTTCAGCTAAACCACTGTGTAAATCTGGAGGTATTTGTGGTATAATGCACTCATTGGCTAAGCACATATAGTCTCCAACAACTAAGTCGAATGGTACATCCTCTGAGTTAAAAAATAAAGTAGTGCTGTTAGTGATACTAGGCATAACAATGTCAAACTTTCTCATTCTATGACCTGGCTTTGTCTGTAAGAAATCAACAGCAGAACCAGCCACAAAGAGAGGAGATATAACACCACTTTCATTAGTGTCAGTTGTTGGTATACTTTGAAATCCAACACCTTGTTTTGTTGATATAATAATAGCATTAGCATCACTAGTTGAATATGTTAATGATACATCGCTATATGAGATCGTTAATGTGGAAGTAGATACAGAAGATGTAGCTATTCCTGATGAAGTTATTGAATTACTTAAATTTAATGCTGATGCGCTTGAGTTAGCACCAATCAATACCTGGTTATAAGAAGTCCAAGTACCGGTGGTACTTGATGTAGCAACAGCTTTTGGTATACTGAATGTATTTGAATCAATAACAGTTACAACGTATGAACCATTCAATGAAGGACTAGAAGATGAACCAGAGATTGTAATTCCATCTCCAGTTACTAAATTATGTGATGCTGATGTTATTATAGTTGCTGAACTGGAAACTGTGTGAGAACTAATAGAACCACCGACTGTGTTTTCTATGAATCTGAATTTAGTTTTATTGATAGTTAAGCTATCACCTTGATTTAAGAAAGCATTTTCAATCTCAATCTTTTTTAGAAATGATATAACATTGGCGACTCTAGATGTTCGAACAAGTTGATTTGGTCTTAGGTATATAGAAAAAACTAGAGTTCTAGGCAGTGTAAATGCATCAGAAGCCAGAACAACGTCATTACCTTGTATGTGATATTTTCTTTCGTCTCTAGTTGAATATGAAGCAGAATTACTACCGAAGTAATCCTGGTCATCAGGAGATATTCTAGTCATCTCAAGCAAATTACCTTGCTCATCTTTCAAGAAGATATCTCTAAACTTCATTCCAATTGCTCTGTCTGGAATAGGATATTTCTTTTGTCCATATACAACAGGAACATCGATTTGATATACAAAGTATTCTTCTGAGAATGATAAAATAGAAGGAACTTGAGAAATCATTAACTCTTCGTTAACGAATTCCAAGATATCATCAACAGAAAGAGTATTCTGCGACGTAGGTAAACTGATTTTGATTTTAATTGACCTAACTAGGTCATCGGATGTCATCCAAGGTTTAATATTAGCCATATAATCTCCCTAATTTGGTTTTATTGGAGATTATGCAGGAAAAATGCTACTCTTACTATCTCCAGAACCTTCAGATTTAGCATCTAACATTTCTTGTAACTTAGAAATGACTTCTTGTAATTGATTAGCATCGCACTCAGAACAAGACATTGCAACTTCTTCAGCTTTGCTTTCTTCTTGACCTTCTGATTCTTCAGATTCAGAATTTTCATGGTCCATACCTTCAGGCTCTTTACTATCTGCAAGTTTTTTAGCTATGTCTAATCCCTTAGAAACACCTTCTGGTGAATCAGAAGCCACTGTAACTTTTTTAAGACCTTTAAGCTTATCACCCATCATGCTACCAGCAAGTGAAGATAAATCACTAAGAGCTGATTTCTTTGCAGAAGATTCGTTCTTAGACATGCTTTTATCTTTTTTCTCAGCCATCATCTTTTTCATTAAAGCCATTTTTTTTAAATCCATTTTGTCCTCTTATTTTAAAGAATATTGTTTTAAAGTTGAACCAGAACCAGTAGACTGTAATACTAAAGTACCACCAGTTGTAATATTTAATAGAGCTTCATACTTAAGCACTAAACTATCTACTCCATCTAAATCAATAGCTACACCACCTGATGATAATGATACTTCAAAATCATCATTTGATTTATTTACAACGTAATAATCTGTAGCAACTGCTATGTTAGTTACTGTATCCACATCTGTAAACCTTACAACTTGTCCATCAACCAAACCATGTGCTACTTTTTGTATCTTGTTTGCAACAATATCAGAAGCTGCACCTGTAATTACCACAGGAGAGGCGGTAGCTGACAATTTAAAGCTATCTGTTGCAGCAAACCGTACATAATACTCAGTATTAACTGATAATCCAGCAACTGCACCTACGCTGCTAAATTTAACGATGTTACCATCAGCTAAACCATGAGCAAGTAATGATATAACATCCGATCCAGACACTACACTAGCTTTTACTGAAGGAGCAACATCAGATACAAGGATATCATAGCTAGCGTCAAATTGACCAGCAGATATACCTGATAGAAGACTCTGAAGCTTTGTTATAGCTCCATATGAATCACCAGGCTTTTGTACTCTATCGTTTAATTGAGCGATAGTAGACCCCGGTACATCTATTGTTAATACGACTTTAGCCATTTATAACTCCTAATTACTTAAGGTTGTAAGTTACAGCAGCAGGAGCACCAGCACCAGCAGAAGCTACAGCGGCTGTTACATCTCTAATTGCAACTTTTACTGAAGCATCCAACATACCACCTTGAATAGCTTCTAAAAGCTTGATGATTTTTTGAATACCTTCATGTGGTCGTGAAGCTGAATCACTTGATTCTTTTAATTGAAGGATTGAACTTGCTGGGATATCTAATTCTACATTTACAAACATTGTTTTCTCCTGATTAATGCTTTAAAGCTATTATTATCATTAAAATTACTTGCGCTATTAACACATATTTCATATAACCTAAGTCTTGTTGTACAAGTTTTTCAACAAAGATAGGTTTTTCTACATACTCTATTACTTTTTGTACCACTGGAATCTCAATCTTTTCATATTCCTTAACAATTACAGGTACTTCGATAACTTTAACTTCCAACTCCCGAGTAATATGCGGTAGTTCGACTATTTGTACCTCTTTAACTAGGACAGGAACTTCGATTCTTTCAATTTTTGTCACAATTGATGTATCTTTTTGTGGCAACATTTCAATCTTGATGTCCTTTAAGCCTTCGGAAAGACTATCCTTTATACCCTGAGCAATGACATCTATGTCACCGCCGACGATGATAACCCTCTTGGCATTAACTCTATCGTCATGTTCATCTACTTGAATCGCTTGGTGGTCTTTTAGACTTCTTTTATACGGTTTATCCATAACTAAAGTTGTTAATTGCCCACAGTAGTAGCTCTATAACGAATAGACCTTTGTACAAATCCTGGGTGTGTTAGTGTTGAGTATTGTATTTGACCTAGGTTTGTTATACTAAATGTTGTATTTTGCTCGTCACCAATTGAAACAGTAGAAATAACCCAATCAGCGGTCCTTCTCACACCATGTATCTCATATATAGCAAATGTATCTGTTCCTCCGATAATTTTTATCCTTACTAGAGCACTAAACCCCCCAACAAACGCACCATTGAATACTAGATTTGGAATTGATTCATTTGTGACAACATCAACTGAGGAAGAAGTACTAGTTTCATCGATATCACCGGTGTATCTATTTGCTTTATTAGCTAAATCACCTTCTAACTCATTAATAGCAGCTTGTACGTTAGTTGCAACTATACTCCCTGCTGGTACATTTGAAATTGCAGAAGCATCATGCGCATCTACTGTATCATTTAAGTGATTACTTAAAGCGGTAGAAGTCGCAGCACCGTCTAATTCTAATTGTAATTCATTTAAAGCAGCTTGTACAGTTGTAGCAACTAAATTACCAGAAGGTGTATTAGAAACACCTGAAGCATCTTGATCACCAGTGTTTGTTCCTGATACAGATGCATTCGCAGGAACTGTTAATGTAAATCCATCAGCTATTGTTAATGTAGAACCTGTAGCAGGAGCTGTAATTGACACTTTGTTAATAGAAGTAGCAGAAGCAACTCCTAATACAGGTGTTACAAGAGTTGGTGTATTTGCAAATACTAAAGCATCAGAACCTGTTTCATCAGATATAAGAGTTTTTAGCTCTAAAGAAGATGTTGCTGCAAATTGAGCTAATGAAGAAGTTGTAAGAGCATAAGATCCAGCTGCTTGTTTAGAATTAAATGTATTCCAGTCTGTATCGCTCAAAGCTCCAGTTGTAGATGTGCTAGATAATGCAAGAGATAATGCTTGAGTTGATAGAGATAAACCATTTGCTGTGCCTAAAGTTACAGGATCATGGGAACCTTGTGTTATAGAAAATCCAGCTGCTCCAGGTGTTAATGTAATATCACCTGCAGTATTGGGTGCTTTAAGTAAATACGAATTTCTATCACCAGAAGTTTTTATGTATCCAGTTATTACAGCATTTTCTTCTATTTCAAGACCAGCACCAGAAGCTGAACCGGCTCCTCCTCCATCATTAATAGTGATAAGTTGATCTGTTACGTTTAAATTTGTAACATTATTGTTATTTACTGTTCCATTGAAATTTACAACAGCTGAAGCATTACCGATATTGATAGTTGTAGCATTAAGAGATCCAATAGAAAGAGTTCCAGCTCCACTTTTGTCTATATTACCATTAGCATAGATTACATCATTAAATGTTTTTACACCTGCAATAGTTTGAGCCACAGCAGTTAAAGCTCCAGGATTTGTAGCATCTGCAGCATGTTGTCTTAATTCGTATGTATATACATCTCCAGTAAGAACTGGTAGTATAGATAAGCCATTAGGAGTAGAAGTAGCTTGTAACGAACCTAAGTCTAAACCTGTATCATGCCATTTAGAAGTAGCTTGATTAAATACAAAGATGCTATTTGTGCTTATTACAGTTCTTGCAGAACCATCTTGATCAGTTATAGGTAAATCTCCAGGATTAGCAACTGGAGGTAGATAGAATGCAGCACCTGCTCCAGTACTATCTATGTCTAATCCTAAAAAACTTAAGGGATTGAATTTTAAAGCCATTTTAAAACCTCATTGTTTAGGCTGTACGTTCTGCTGACAACATTGTTTGTTGAGTAGCATCAGTATATACTATTTTTATTGTATAAAGTAGAGTAGCATTGTCAAAAAATGAGTAAAGCTCACTGTCGTTAGGCACACTTGTTGTATTTAAAGTGCGTGTTACTTTATGTCCAACTTTACCAACAATAAAACCATTTACTGTTAGGCTGGCATCCATTTGATTATAAGCTGAGCGTATGGACTGAGCCATATCTCTTTCAGATAGACCTTTACTAGTTTGATTCATATTAGTTTCCTTCCAATACAGCTAATCTAGCTTCTAGAGCGTCGTTTTTAGCAGACAGTTCTTGGATTGCTTTAAGCATTGCATACTGTAGGTCTGTTTGATAAATAGCCCGCAAAGGTATTCCATCACTAGGTGTTTCACCAAATCCATCTAGATCTACAAATTCAGGAGCAACAGCCTCAACTTGCTGTGCAATAATTCCTAGGTTAGTGTCATCGTGGGTTTGATCTTTATACTTAAATGTTACGACCTGTATTGCATTTATTTTTGCTAAATAGTCAGTTGATGGTTTTATATCCATCTTTACTCTTTCGTCAGAAAGGTTTGCATCATTTGCTTGGTAGTTAGCTATGCCGCCATTAGATTTAACAGAAAACCTAAGTGCAGCGTTGTCATCTGCATAAATAAACTCGCTACCAGCTCCATTTGGAGAAGCAGCAGTATATTGGATACGAGTACCGTATGGAGTAGAGGCATTATTATTATAAGATGTCAATGCTCTAGCTGACGCTGTAGTGGCTTGTGTGAGTGCTCCTGTTGAATCAATGCACATGCATTCGGTTAATGAAGTTGCTCCAGTAGATGCTCTGGTATAGAATCTCAAACTACCACGAGTGTTACCGTTCCCATCATCAAGATAACCCTTAATTGCTGCAAAATATTTACCTACAGCAGGACTTGCTGCAAATTCAATAGCTCCACCGCTACCAACTACATTAGCAATATCGACTATTCTTAATGTAGCATCTTTTGAATCTGAATCTACATTCCCACCAGCTTCAGCTAAAGTTATATTTCTATATCCAATACCTTGTTCGATAGCACTAATCCGTAGTCTTCTATCACCTGCAGTTGCTGATGTAACAAGATCTATCGTAGCTTGTATTTGAGTAGTAGTTGAATCATTTGTAATAATACTTATAGAGCCAAAACCACCGGAAGGAGCTACTGACTTAGAAACAGTACCAAGAGCTAATCCATTTTGTGGTGCTATATTGCTATGGTAAGCTATTGCAGCTGCTGTAGTGACTCTTAAGTCTCCGACTACATGTAGCTTTGAACCTGGACTAGTCTCACCAATCCCTACATTTCCAGAAGAATCAATACGAATACGCTCCGTTGCTGCAGTAGAGAAAACCATAGGAGCTGATGCCATCTGAGATATAAAGAAATAGTTCTCCTGACCAGTAACCCCTGATGAATATTTAGCTATAATTGCCCCTGTAGATCCAGTAGCTCCATCATTTTCGAAACGTATATGTGTAGAAGATGCGTTCCCATTAGATTTATTGGCTATGTTTAGAGCTGTATTATTGTTTTGTGTTTGTAGTAAATCGACGAGAAACCCTGGTGATGCTGTTCCAATACCCAATCTCTTATTAACACTATCCCAGAAAAAATTAGCTGATTTAGAAAATATACTCATAATTAAATTCCTATCTGATTTATTATATTATTAACCAGTTTGTATTATTTGAAATTAAATCAACAGATTCATACTGTCCACTTAATACAAGTGTTAAAGCTCCATCAATTGTTTCACTACCAGATCCATCCAATGTTATAGCATTAGCGCTACTATCTGTCTTTTTAAATGTATAAGTTCTACCCTGTAAACCTACTGCGCTAGGTAAAGTTACAACAAAAGCACCACCAGAAGCATTACAATCGAAAAACGTATACAAAGGTTCTACTGTATAAGTAGTTGTTATTGCCTTATATTGATAGCGTGTGATAGACTCAGGGGAAGCTATGGTTATAGGTGTGGCTAGTTTTTCTATAGTTATCCAGTTATAATGTGAATCACCGAATAATGTAGTATTAACACCTGCTGTATACTTTAACTCTATAGTATCTCCAGCTATAGCTGAAAAGGTTGTGTTACCTTTCAGTTCCCAACTTGTTGTAGCTCCGTTCCCTAATACTCTTCCAAGAGCTATTAAAAAAACACCATTCTTATATAAGTCAATTAGATTTTGTTGAACTGTTGACATAGACACAGAACTTGTTACAGTAAGAACTGAGATAGAATATGTGCCAGACTCAGGAATAGTATAAACTCCAGTCGAAGTGTTCATACTACTTGTAGTGTCATAATCCTTACTAGGAAAAACAAGTGTTGAGGGGGATGTCGTAACTGATGGAGCAGCTGCTGTTTTATATCTAGCAGCTATTAATCTATTTATTATTGCCATGTATTT
>JFJP01050872.1_pt1 | contig 10130 bp, 7 predicted proteins | sample 431651 | NCBI WGS metagenome assembly JFJP01 (sample SAMN02602958, study PRJNA72255) | Microbial mat metagenome, whole genome shotgun sequencing project. | biome: fresh water; feature: sink hole; material: water; isolation source: purple microbial (photo- and chemosynthetic) mats found in... | reverse complement strand
GATTTGCTCCGTCAGGAAATCATCCGCACTTCCTCTAATTTCAATAACCTTCATGGGTACTGCCAGACACATACCTTAATCCTCCTATAACCGCCTGACCAAGGGAGATGCCCCCATCGTTCACGGGGATCTCCTCACCGGTGTAAACCTGGAAACCATTCTGTTCCAGGGTCTTAAAAAGACCTTCCATTATGATGCTGTTTTGCAGGCAGCCCCCGGCTAAGACGATGGTACGAATGGGGCTGGTCTCGGCAATTTTTTGCACTGCGCAAGCGAAGCTTGCAATCAGCCAGCGGTGAAAATCCATGGCGAGTTGAACCGCGTGCGTTCCCTTCTCAATTTCATGGGCCATCCAGCTGATGAACGGCTTGTTTTCAATGATAAAAAGGCCATCCCGATGGCTGATCTTTGCTGACCAAGCCTCTGCTCCCTTTTCTATCCTCTCTTCCTTGTCTGTTGCGGCCGCGCAGAGAGCTTCCAGTTCCATCGCAGCCTGTCCTTCAAATTCAGATTCAAGACGGATTCCGAGCAACGCGGCGGTTGCATCGAATAACCGTCCGCAGCTTGAGGTCAACGGGGTGTTGAACTGAGTCCGGATCATGGTGAGAATGGCTGCTCTTTTTTCCGCGGGTACGTCGTGCAGTGAAACGGGGAGAGCGGATTTCAAGAGGGCCTCTCCCCCGGCGTGATGGAGAGCAGCAAGGCCCATACGCCAAGGTTGATGAGCCGCAGCGTCTCCTCCCGGTAACGGCAGAGGATCCAAGCAACCGCGGCGGATAAAGTCGGTGAGGCTGACCTCAAGAATTTCGCCACCCCAGATGGTTCCATCGGAGCCAAGGCCTGTGCCGTCAAGGACGATGGCAAGAACGGGATCCTCCAGTCCATGCTCTGCCATCACCGCCACGGCATGGGCATGATGGTGCTGGACGAGAATCCGGGGGACATTTAATTCGATGGCAAGTTCACGACCATAACCGCTGCTGAGATAGTCTGGATGAAGGTCACAGACGATCAGTTGCGGCGTCAACTTTAGCATAGATTGCACATGATAAATACTTTCCTTGAAAAAATCAAGGGATTCAATATTCACCATATCGCCGATATGCTGGCTTACATAGGCCTTGTTTTCCTGGACCAGGCAGAAGGTGTTTTTTTGAGCACTGCCACAGGCAAGCAAGGGTGGGAGAGAGCCATGGCGGTCATGGGAGATCGTGACGGAGCCGGGAGCAAAACCCCGGGCCCGACGGAGACATCTTGGTCGTTCCTGCATGACACGGATGACCGAGTCATCGATTCTGGTCACGATTTCACGATTGTGTAAAAGGAAGAAATCGGCAATGGACCCAAGACGAGAAATTGCTTCATCATTTCCAGCGCAGAGTGGCTCCCCGTTGTGGTTGCCACTGGTCATAACGAGAGCCTTCGGGCATCCAACGGTCGCAAAGAGCAGATGATGCAGGGGGGTATAAGGCAGCATAACCCCGAGCTCTCTCATCCCTGGGGCAAGGCTTTGGGCAAGCAGCGTCGTCTCTTTCCTGGCCAGTAGAACGATCGGGTGTGCCGGGCTGGTCAAGGCCTTGCTTGCGGTCGGGGTGAGATGACAAAAGAACCTGATCATGTCAAGGTCTGCCATCATCACCGCCAAGGGCTTACTTTTTCGATGTTTACGCTCGCGAAGTCGTGAAACTGCGGCCTCAGAACTGGCATCCACCACCAGATGAAACCCTCCGATACCACGGATGGCAACAATCAAACCGTCATTAAGCGCCTTGATGGTTTCGATGAGCGGGTACTCCTTGTCTTGCCCTGGATCGGGAGACACAGAGCCATTGGCTGGTTGAGGTTCATGAAAGGTAAGTTGTTCGCCGGTGCGGGCGTGCCAGCTAATCTGTGGTCCGCAGGTATGGCAGGCGTTGGGTTGGGCATGAAAGCGGCGGTTTTCGGGGTTGTCGTATTCGGCCTGACATAAAGCGCACATGGGAAAAGGGGCCATGGAGGTGCCGGGACGATCATAGGGGATGGAGTTGACGATGGTAAAACGAGGGCCGCAGTTGGTGCAGTTGATAAAGGGATATCGGTATCTTCGGTCAGCAGGATCAAGAAGCTCCCGTCGGCAGTCGTCACAGAGGGCGATGTCGGCAGGAACCATGGTGTTGGGGGTGTCGGACGCGCAGCTTTTAAGGATGGTGAAACGGATTCTTTCCCGAACGCATTCGGTATCCTGCTGAATGACAGAGGTGATCCGTGCCAGGGGTGGAGCTTCGTTGGTCAAGGCATGGATAAAACGTTCAAGGTCTGCGGGTGCCCCTTCAGCCAGTATGATGACACCCTGGCCGGTATTGGCAATACTCCCGCAGACCTCAAATTTTTTTGCTAAGCGATAGACAAAAGGACGAAAACCAACTCCTTGTATAACTCCCTGAACAACTAATTCCAGCGCTTTTCTATCCTGAATTTCCAGTGGCGGGGTAGAATTGGGAACGGCCTCGCCATAGGCAAGATCGATCATTTAACCTCGCGATGTCGGAATTTGTTGCCGGTAAAGATGGAAGACACCAGGCCGTCAGGGTTCTTTAAGTCGTTCCAGATGACCAGATAGATATGAATCATGGCAAAGAGCAAGAAATACCACATCAGAATATGATGGATAAACCGGCCAGACTGCTGAGTTCCAAAAATGGTGTTGCCTAGTTGTTGCCAGAAAGGGCTTTCCGGCAGCCACAGGTAAAAACCTGCGATGATTTGAATAAATCCAACAAAAATGGTTGTGACATAGGTCATGCCGGCAAGAACGTTGTGACCCAGTCGATCTTCATCGTGATGATCCGTCAGGTACATATAAGCGCCCAGAGTATCGATGAGATTTTTGATATTCCGTGGTGTTATTGGTAATACATCCCAGACCCTTTCCTGCCGGTTACCGAAAATAAAAAGAAAAACCCTGGCAACGATGGCGCCTGTGAATAAGTAGCCAGCCAGCATATGGATATACCGCATGGTCATCATAGGAAACAACCCTGTTCCTTCCAGATTGGTCAGTGTCCAGGGGTTGAAAATGTAAAAACCTGTAACCGAGAGCGCGACAATGGAGCCTGCCATAGCCCAGTGGTACAGGCGAAGCAGGATGCTCCAGACATAATGTTTTTCATAAATCATGATTACCTCCTCTCTCCGAATGGTTCCGGGGGGATGAATGTTTACCGTCCATTTTAAACACCGCGTTCTCCTTCATGGCCATAACAAGAATATCTGATTTTGTTACACAGTCTGGAGTCAGTCAGTGTTTCAATCCGTCACGGAGAGTGCAAGAAACGTGTCGTCTCCTTGCACTCTCCTGTCAATGATAAGCGCCTATAAAACTTGTAAGAGCTTAAATTGCTTTGACTTTGATCGTTTCTTTGCCCTCTGTGTCAAGCATGTGTACGGCACAGGCGATACAGGGGTCAAAGGAATGGATAGTGCGCAAAACCTCCAGTGGTTGTTTGGCGTCGGCGATGGGGTTGCCCACAAGGGAGGCCTCATAGGGTCCGGGCAGTTCTTCCTTGCCGCGTGGACCGGCATTCCAGGTGGAAGGAACCACGCACTGGTAGTTTTTGATTTTTCCATCCTGAATGACAATCCAATGAGAAAGAGCGCCGCGTGGTGCTTCGTGCATGCCAACCCCTCTTTGCTCTCCTTTCGGGAATACCGGCTTATTGAAAATGGTCAGATCGCCTTTGCCGATATTATCAACCAGCAGGTCCCAATGTTTTAATGTCAGGTCGGCAAGCATGGAGGCCCGAACCGCCCGGGCGACATGACGGCCTAAGGTGGAGTGCAGGATTTCCGGCCCAACAGTCACGCCGGCTACGGTGCTGACCAGGTTCAGAGCGCCGTTCACATTTTTGATAATCTCTTTGTGTCCCTGGGCATAGCCAACCAGGAGGTGGGCCAGTGGGCCAACCTGCATCGGTTGGTTCCATTAAAGTCTGAATATTCAGGAACAGTTTCTTCTTCGTAGGGATGCTTGCTCCAGTCTCCCTTGTACCAGGCGTGGGTGATGTTCTCGACTACATTTTTGTGGAAGTATGGGTCATTGAAATTGCTGATTGGCTTGACCGTTTTCAGATCACCGCCCATGATGGTTCCACCGGGCATCTCAAACGTGGTGGCCTTGGCATCCGTGGGGAAATCAGGAACGGCCATGTAGTTGAGCACTCCGGCGCCAAAGGGAAGCCAATCTTTGTAAAGGGCACCGATGGCAGCGACGTCTGGGAGATAGACTTGTTGAATAAATGCCTGTACCTCTTGTACCAGTTGTTTGATCCAGTTGAGACGTTGGCGGAATCGCTGTCTGGATTGAGGGCGGTGGTCACGCCACCCACGGAAAGATTCTGAATGTGGGGATTTTTACCGGAGATGATGCCCAGGGCCTGGGTGGCCTTGCGCTGATAATCCAGGGCCTCCAGATAATGGGCGACTGCCATCAGGTTGGCCTCGGGTGGCAGTTTCATGGCTGGGTGTCCCCAGTAGCCGTTGGCAAAGGGGCCAAGCTGGCCGCTGTCGACAATGGCCTTCACCTTGTCTTGTACCGCCTTGAAGCGTTTGGCACTATTGTTTGGCCAGGCGGAGATGCTGTTGGCCAGGGCTGCGGTTTTTACCGGATCAGCAGACAGGGCGGAAACGACATCTACCCAGTCGAGGGCGGACAGGACATAAAAATGGACGATGTGATCCTGCATGGCATGGATTCCTTGAACGATATTCCGAATGTACTGGGCGTTCAGGGGGATTTCCAGTTGCAGGGCATTCTCCACGGCCCGTACCGAGGCCAGGGCATGAACGGTGGTGCAGACGCCGCAGATGCGCTGCGTAAAAATCCATGCGTCTCGAGGGTCACGGCCCTGAAGAATAACTTCAATGCCGCGCCACATCTGACCTGATGACCAGGCTTTGGTGACTTTACCGCCGTCAACTTCGGCATCTATACGTAAATGGCCCTCAATCCTGGTGATGGGGTCTATGGTAATTCGTTCTGCCATGTGTTCCTCCTTTAAGAAGCAGCATGAAAGATATTCCTGATCGATCAGGCCTCTCTTTCGTTGCTTTCTGCGCCGTTCGAGCGGCACGTTAATGGTATTTTTGGATGACTATCAAGCGCTCTTCCGGTTTCGCTCGTCGCTGCAGCCGGTAGTAGAGCTCTCTATGCTATTTCTTGTCTTTACAGCCGCAACCCGTGACCATGGACTTGCCGATGCCGACGGCGGCGTGAATGCCAACGGCGGCTGCGGCAATACCCAGAATGGTTTTACCAGCCTTGTCGACGTTGGTGACTCCGGCAATTCCCGGGATAATATTGACATTCGGCAGTCGCTCATAGAAGGGGGTCATGGTGTCCCAGAAATCGGGCTCGGTGCAGCCGACACAGCCATGGCCGACACTGACCGGCCATACACCCACATCGTTAAAACGGGCGGAAGGACAGTTGGAGAAGGTTTGCGGGCCCTTGCAGCCAACTTTGTACAAGCAGTATCCGTTGCGGTGGCCATAGTCACCAAACTGTTCAGCGAAACGACAATGGTCATGGATCCTGCGCCCATAGGCAAAGAGAGGACGGCCAAGGTTGTCGCATACCGGCAGACGCTTGAAGGTCAGGTAGTGAAGGACAGTTCCCATAAAGGAAACGGGATTTGGCGGGCAGCCGGGAATGTTGATCACCGGGGTGCCGGAGACCAGGTCTTGGACGCCCACAGCGCCGGTGGGATTTGGAGAGGCTGCTTGAATGCCGCCATACGCGGCACAGGAGCCCATGGCGATGATGGCTGCGGCCTTGGGGGCCACTTCCGCAAGGATGTCCATGGCGGTGCGTCCGGCAATCTTGCAGTAAATCCCCTTGTCTTTGGTGGGGATGGCGCCTTCCACCACGAGGAGAAATTTACCGGCGTATTTATCCAGGGTATCATGGAGGCTCTTTTCTGCCTGGTGTCCGGAGGGTGCCATGATGGTTTCATGGTAATCCAGGGAGATGACGTCAAGGATCAGTCTGGCGATATCGGGATTTGAGGCCCGAAGCAGGCTTTCCGTACACCCGGTGCACTCCTGGAAGTGCAGCCAGACTACCGGCGGGCGTTGTGCCGAGGTAGCCGCCTCTACGAGTTTGGGGATCATCGCCTCAGAGATACCCAATGCTGCTGCGACTGCCGTACATCCCTTAAGGAAACTACGGCGATTGAGTTGTGGAACTGGAATCGTACTTTCTGGTGTGCCTGTCATGTCATCCTCCTGTGAATGAAACCGAAACCTACAGAATAATCCTTCTTTCTTCCTTCGTTGTGCAAACATTGCGTATTGGTTAAAGAGACTGCATAATTGGTATTTTCTTATTACCACTTACCCCTTATTCCTGCAGAAGGTTCTTGTCAAGTGTGTTTTTGTATCTCTTTTCCTAATCAATCACTTTGGAGACGGTTTTGCAAATAAATTAGTGAAGAAACTTTGATAAATGAAAAAAAATAAATATCTGAAACAGTTACTTTTTTTTCCCCTTGGTGGAAGGGGATTGTTTTTTGAAGCCAAAGATCCCGCCGGGCTTCTCAGAAGAAAAGGCCGGTCCGGTAATTCCCGGACGGGACGGACGTTTGCCATGGGAGACGGGGCGGGATCTTTCTGGAGGGGGTGGGAGGGGCGGTAGGTCGAGCAGGTCATTGCCGATGGCCGTGCCGCCGGTGGATTCCTGATAAAAATTGAAAAAGAGGAGGCTGCGTTTGAAGTAGCTTTTTTTCGTCAGCCAGTGGGGCCAGGCGCCTTTTTTCTCATGCTGGAGAAAAACCGGCATGCTGCCAATGAGAGAGGCGATCTCCTGGCGGGTGGCACGGGGAAGGTTTAACTGGACGCCAATTTCCAGGTCAAGTTCGGCCCGCAACTGTTTGCTGAACTGATAGGCGGCCGTGCCCTGCAGTTCAAGGCGGATGAAATCAAATTTATTGATGGCCCAGGGCAGCAGGAGCAGGGCTAAGAGGAACTCGTTTGGCAGTTGTTGTCCGCGTTGTTCTTCCGACATCGTGGCACTGATACGATCAATGACCGTAAAGAGACTCGTCAGTTGATTTCTGCACAAGTTCGCGGGACCTTCATCCTTTTCGGGACTGTCCAGGATCCTTTTATATGGAGTCAACAGGGCACCGAACAGTCCCGAGTCGGCTGCCAGGTGAAACCAGTTGCATAGTGCACCGCTGTGCAGGTCTTTGTAGAGCTCATCGCGCAGACGGGAGGGCGGGCAAAGGGCGAGTTCATGGTGGTGGGCGCAGATCGCCTGCCAGCTTCTGGGTTCGATGGTAAAGCCGGTCCGAGCCGCATGGCGGATGGCCCGCAGCATTCGGACCGGATCTCTGGTGATACGTTTTTCCGGCTCGCCGACGATGCGAATGATGGCATGGTTGAGATCGTCAATGCCGCCGGCATAATCGAGAATGGTGCCGTGTTCGATCTCGTAGAACAGGGAATTGATGGTCAGATCGCGGCGCTGGGCGTCATCCTCAAGGCTGCCGAAGGTGTTGTTGGGGGCCAGGACGGTTTCCGGGCCATCGATATCGAATTCGCTGAGAGAGCGCAGGGTGGATACTTCGATGATCTTGCCGTTGCGGAAGAAAACCTGGACCAGCCGGAATCGGCGGCCAATGGTCATGCTGTTGCGGAAGATCTTGCGGATCTGGCCGGGATGGGCATTGGTGCTGATATCGAAATCTTTCGGGGTCCTGCCCAGGTAGAGGTCGCGCACCCCGCCGCCCACCAGATAGCCGGAAAATCCGGCTTCCTGCAGCTTGCGCAGCACAAAAAGGGCATCAGCGTCCAGCATCGCCAAGGTGATGGGATGCTCGCCCGCCGCCAGAGTGACAGGCAGAGAACGTGCCAGGTTTGTTCTGTTCTTTTTCGGACTGTTCTGGGGAGTGGTCATGCGATATTGAGTGGCTGAGGCGATACTATATTGAGCTCTCGGGCTGGGGGGTAAAGCCGTGTCCTTCTTTGTACACGGATTCGGCCTGGGTCACAAACTGACGGAAGATTTCAGCCACGGGCAGAATCTCTTTCATCTTGTAGGTGTTGGCTCCCGAGAAGACCAGCCCCTCTTCGACATTGCCATCTCTGGACATCCGCAGTCGCTCGCTGATGCAGTAGTGATGGTCGCATTTTTTCAGGCATTTGTAGTCGCAACGCTTGGCGGAGACGTCATCCCCCCTGGCCATGGCCTGGATAAAGGGGGTGTTGATCGCCCGCCCGGGCATGCCGACGGGGGAGGAGGTGAGAACAATATCCTCTTTTTTGGCGTTCAGAAAGGTCTGCTTGAAGCTGTCGGCCACATCGCATTCCTCGCTCAAGACAAAGCGGGAGGCGATCTGGATGCCGTCCGCGCCATATTTATCCATCATCTCGGCCATCTCGTAGCCATTGGTGATGCCGCCGGCGGCAATGAGCGGGACCTTGCTGATCACATCACGGATGGGTGGGAAGATCTCACGCAAGGGGCGGTCGGTACCGAGATGGCCGCCGGCCTCTGCAGCCTCGACAACGATGGCGGAAGCGCCGAGCTTTTCGGCAAGCTTGGCAATCCCCGGCGAGGAGACGATCATGACGATGGGGACGTTGTGTTCCTGGCCGATCTTAAAGATATCGCGGGAAAACCCGGCGCCGGTGAAGATCATGTCAACCCCGGCCTCAATGGAGCACATCACCAGGTTGTAGAAATCCTTCATCGCGTACATCACGTTGACCGCGATAATCCCGGTGGTGGCGGCCTTGGCCTTGAGGATATCGGCCCTGAGTTCTTCAGCGGGAAGGGCGGAACCGCCGATAATGCCTATGCCGCCGCAATTGGCGACCGGGACGGCCAGCGCGGCAGTGGAAACCCGAATGGACATGCCGCCTTGAATCAGAGGGATCCTGGCGGTGAAATTAGCAATCTTCAGTGGGGGTAACTTCATTTGGGTGGAAAACTCCTGTCATCAAGAATAAATCGATATAAAAATAAGCCGAAGGGTTTTGAGCCTGCTCCAGGCGGACTAACGGTCTGTAATTCAACAGGTTGAAAGGAAAAAAACTTTGGAACGGTTTCTGAAAATGAGACTGATCCAGGAAAAAATAACAATGCTCTCCTTACCATGTTTTTTTTAACGGTGCCGCAGGAAAGTGCAGAAACCTTTGATTTGAGCAGGAAAAAATTGGTTCCGCGCGGATGTTTTCTGCCGACTCTGGTGTCCAGAGCGTCTTCCCCCCTACCGTCCTTGACTTTTTCCCTGATTTATAGTTATTCTTTCAGGTTGATTTTTAGAAATTTTGAGGTATCAAGCTCTTGCATAAGTGACCAGGAGGCTATTTCAACTTTGTCACATTCCCTTCAATGGCAACCACTCAACCACCCCTAACCCCGATCACCCCTGATTCAGGGGAGATTAAAGGGGGGAAAGGGCTGCCGGATACGACAGTGAAACAATATGACAAAGTTGAACTATTCCCACCTGTTTTTTGTCGGGCGTTTATTTTCCTGAAGTTCAGTTCGGCCAGGACTCCCCGTCTGAGCGGAAATGACCGGGAATGGGCTGGAGCTTATTTTGCAAGGGGCTTGATATAAAAGGGTTTGCGGCACAAGATGCATCACTCAGGTGATCTTGTTGGGTGTGCCGTCAGCGTAGCATGTGGGATGATTCGAGGAGGATCAACCGTTGAATATTAAAGCCTTAAATGGTTTCAAAGATATCCTTCCCGGTGAGGTGGAGCAGTGGCAGCGGGTGGAGACGGCGGCCCGCGATATTTTTGCCCGGTATAATTTTTCCGAGATCAGATTGCCGATCCTGGAAAAGACCGACCTTTTTGCCCGTGCCATCGGTGAGACCACCGATATCGTCGAAAAAGAGATGTACACCTTTGTCGACAAGCAGGTGACCATGCGGCCCGAGGCCACGGCCTCCCTGTTGCGGGCCTATATCGAGCATGGCCTGCATGTCCGGAAACCGGTGCAGCGGCTTTTCACCATCGGCCCGATGTTTCGCCATGAACGGCCCCAGAAGGGCAGGCTTCGTCAGTTTCATCAGATGGATGCTGAGGTCCTGGGCTCTGCCGACCCCCGGGTCGATGCCGAGCTGATGGCCATGGGCGCG
>JFJP01041399.1_pt1 | contig 10130 bp, 7 predicted proteins | sample 431651 | NCBI WGS metagenome assembly JFJP01 (sample SAMN02602958, study PRJNA72255) | Microbial mat metagenome, whole genome shotgun sequencing project. | biome: fresh water; feature: sink hole; material: water; isolation source: purple microbial (photo- and chemosynthetic) mats found in... | reverse complement strand
TTCGATCCATGAGGCGATGAGGCTCAGGTCATATCTAAGATCATCAGGTCTCATCAGCCACCCCCTTTAAAAAACCGGCCATCAGATGATCCAGCCGATCACTCGGAAGAAGGAAAGCATCGTGTCCCCACTGGGCATCGATTTCGCAGAAGCTGACATCCAGATCATTTTTTTTCATGGCCTTGACCATTTCCCTGGACTGATAAGTCGGGTAAAGCCAATCCGAAGTATAGGATACCACGAGAAATTTTGCCCGGCATCTTGAAAACGCCTTGACCAGAGACCCTGATCCGTATTGCCGGGCCAGGTCAAAATAATCGGCCGCCTTGGTAATATACAAAAAGGAATTGGCGTCAAACCGTTCGATAAATTTTTTGCCCTGGTATTGAAGATAGCTTTCCACCTGGAATTCCGCACCAAATTCAAAACTTAAGGCAGACCGGTTCTGGAGTTTTCTTCCGAATTTGAGGCGCATGGATTCATCGGACAGGTAGGTGATGTGGCCGATCATCCGCGCAATGGCAAGACCCATGTCCGGTTTTTTGCCGGAATAATAATGCCCCTCATTCCAGTTGGGGTCTGCCATGATGGCCTGTCGTGCCACCTCATTAAAGGCAATGGCAAGGGCTGAATGCCGGGATGTGGTGGCAAGGGGAACGGCGGATTTGACCCTATCCGGAAACCGTGCACACCATTCCAGAACCTGCATGCCGCCGACAGACCCGCCGATGACGGATAAAAGCGAGTCAATGCCCAGATGGTCCATGAGGGCTTTCTGCGCTTCCACCATATCCCCGATGGTGATGACGGGAAAATGGGTCCCATATTCTCTGCCGGTTTCAGGGTTGATGGCGGTTGGGCCGGTTGATCCGGAGCAGGAGCCGATAATATTGGAGCAGATGACAAAATATCGATCCGTATCAATCCCTTTTCCAGGACCCACCATGATATCCCACCATCCAGGCTTGGCATCCTTTGGGTCATAATAACCTGCCACATGGGAATCTCCGGACAGGGCATGGAGAACCAGAATGACATTGCTTTTTTCCGGGTCCAGTGTCCCGCAGGTTTCATAGGCAAGGGTGACGGGCCCGATATCAGCCCCGCTTTCAAGTTTCAGCGTTTCCTCTGGTCCGGCAAAGGTAAAGAATTTTTTTTCAACAAGCCCGACGGTCCGGCCGGTCTGATAGGAATCGATATACTCGCTCATGGGACAACCCTCTTTTTAAACAGCGGCCAGAGCCTGTTCAAGATCACATAAAATATCATCAATATGCTCGATGCCAAGCGAAAACCGCAGCAACTGGGGATCGGCCAATTGATTTTTCAGGTCTTCGGGAAAGGAGATATACTGGGACGAATACGGGTGAATGATAAGGGTTTTGCAGTCCCCGAGGTTGGCCAGGTTTAAGATCATTTCAAGATGATCGATGAGCCTGAAACAGGCCTCCTGATTTTTCAGTCCAAAAGTGAGCATGGCACCAAACCCTTTATTGTTGAACTGCTTTTTTGCGGTTTCATGACTTTTATGTTCCGGAAAACCTGGGAAATTAACCCATTCCACCTTTGGCTGCTCTTTTAGAAAATTGGCAACTTTTATGGCATTGTCCATATGGCGCTCCATCCGAAGTCCCAGGGTATTCAGACCCATGGCTGTCAGAAAGGAATGGAAGGGGGCCGGCGTGGTGCCGAAATTGACATGATATTCCTTGAACATCCGGTGTAAAAAAGCAAGCTTACCTTTCTGTGCAACAAAGGGCGCAAAATCGGAGAATTTTTCACTGGACCAGTCGAATCTTCCTGCATCCACGACAACACCGCCAAGGGCCGCCCCATGTCCGGAAAGGTATTTTGTGGTGGAGTGCATGACAATATCGGCTCCCAGTTCCAGGGGTCTGCAAAGCCAGGGAGATGCCAGGGTATTGTCCATGAGAAGAGGTACTCCATGGGCATGGGCAATCTCGGCAATGCTCTTGATATCGGCTATTTCCATACCCGGATTGGTGATGGTTTCCATATAAACAAAGCGTGTCTTTTCGGTAATGGCCGCCTCAATATCATTCAGGTTCAGGGGATCGACAAGCTTTACCGTAATTCCATATTTTTTGAAAATAGTATTGAAAAGGGTATAGGTGGACATGAAAAGGGCTTTGCTGGCAACAAATTCATCCCCGGCCCGTAAAAGGGTCATGCAGGCATTATTGATGGCAGCCATGCCGGAACCGGTTACAACCGCGCCGGACCCGGATTCAAGGGAGGCGAGCTTTTTCTCAAGAAACCGGCTGGTGGGATTGCTCAGTCGCATATAGATATGGTCCTCGGTTTTTCCGGCAAAGGTCTGGCTGAGGCTGTCGGCCGTCTCATGATAATGGGCAGCGGTCTGAAAAATGGGGGGGAGGGTGGACCCCTGCCAGGGTGAGTCTTTCACCCCCTCATGAATGGCTCTTGTTTCAAAATGATAAGGTCTTTTTTGTGTCATGATGATCGTCACCTCGAATTTTCCGTTAAAGATAAAAAATGAAAGACTGAATATCACATTGTGGTAGGGCTTTGTCAATATTTACTTTACTTTTCAAAAAATCATGTGACTCATGGTTAAAAAAAGGTATATTGAAATTAATCGATAATCCTTTAAGGCAACAAACCATTATCGCCAGCCTCATATGCAGGCTGGGAGGGAGGGCTAAAATGAATATCAAAAAAATACTCAACCCTGTGGACGGATCGGAACAATCCATTAAGTCAACCCGGTATGCCATCGGGCTTGCAAAGCTCATGAATGCAAAGATTATCCTGATGCATTGCCATGACCGGTTTCCCATTATTCTGGCAGAACCCTATTTCCAGCAGGTCATTGATGATGTCCAGAAAGTGTCTGAAGAGCTTGTCAAGCCTTTTGTCGACATGCTGAATGAGGCAACGGTTGATTTTGAGGTGCGCCTTGTGGAAGGGGCTCCGGGAAATAAAATACCGGAAGTTGCAAAGATTGAAAAAATCGACCTGATCATTATGGGGTCACGCGGGGTCACTGCTTTTGCAGGGTTGTTCCTCGGCAGCGTGGCCCACCAGGTGCTGAACAAATCCGATTGTCCTGTTTTGATTGCAAAATAGGTCAGGGCCTTTGAAAGCCTCAACACACACGCTGAAGGGGTCTGCAATGATTTCACTTCCATTTGAAGGAAGACCCCAGGATGACATCCTGGAATCCATGCAGGTATTCCGGGAAAATGATGCAGACCATAAAAGCGGCCGGACCTGGTCTCTTGTCTATCATTTGAACCAGGAGCATGATGCGTTTATTAAAAAAGCGCATCACCTGTATTTCAGTGAAAATGCCCTTAACCCCATGGCATTTAAAAGTCTTAAGCGATTTGAGCATGAAGTGGTTCAAATGTCGGCAGGGCTTTTGAACGGGGATGGGAACGTGGTTGGAACCATGACATCGGGCGGTACTGAATCCTGTCTTCTGCCGGTCTTTTGTTATCGAGAATATGCTCGTTCCAAAAGACGGCGTCATGGATTTGCCCCTGAAATGATTGTCCCGGAAACCATCCATGTGGCCTGGGATAAGGCAGCCCGGTATTTCAACATAAAAATGATAAAGATTCCCCTGAAGGATGATTTCACGGTTGATGTCGATGCCCTGAAAAAAAAGATCAATGGGAATACCATCCTGATTGTGGCATCGGCTCCTTCCTATCCCCACGGGGTCATTGATTCGATAGAAGACATCGGGCGTATCGCCTTTGAAAGGAAGATCCCTTTTCATGTGGACAGTTGTCTTGGCGGATTTTTCCTGCCGTTTATGGAAAAGGTCGGATACCGGGTTCCGAAATTTGATTTTCGATGTGAGGGGGTGACCTCGATATCGGCCGATGTCCATAAATACGGGTTTGGAGCCAAGGGTGCCTCGGTTTTGCTGTATAAAAGTATGGACTATTTAAAGCACCAGTTTTTCATCCACCCGGACTGGCCCGGAGGTGTCTTTGCTTCCCCTGCCCTTCTCGGAACCCGGCCCGGCGGACCCATTGCCGCGGCCTGGGCTGCCATGAACAGCCTTGGCATGAACGGGTATTGTGAGATGGCCAAGGGCGTCATGGAAACAACCCGGAAACTGACCACCGGTATCAATGCCGTTGACGGGCTGGAAATCCTTGGAAAACCCGTGATGAGTGTTTTTGCCTATGGTTCGACGGATAAAAGGATCAATATTTTTGCCGTGGGCGATATCATGGAGGACAAGGGCTGGCATGTGGACCGCCTGCAGCGGCCTGAAGGGCTTCATGCCATGGTGACCCCGGCCCATGAAGCCGTGGCGGATCAATATCTTCTGGATTTAAGGGAAGCCGTCGGGAGGGTAAAGGCCGATCCCGATCTTTCCTCCAGGGGGAATGCCGCCCTTTACGGCATGATCGCCCAGGTTCCCTTTCGGGGCCTCATCAAAAAAGAAGTCGGAAAAATGATGGAAAAAATGTATGGGCCAAAAGGTGAGATGCCCATGGGTCAAAACGGCAAAGAATCCTTTGCCCTCCGCATGGGTGCCTGCGCCTTAAACTTTCTGTCAAGATGGACATCCGGCTTAAGACGCAGGTGATTCTGTTTCTTCAGAGCCTCTCTCAGACCTTTTTCCCGCAATTCGGGCAGTATTTAAAATCCACATTGGCAAAGGGCGTCAGACATCCGGGACATTTTCGGGGCAGGGGCCCGAGTTCCACCAGAAGCTCTCCTGCTTTTACCGGCACCATTTTTTTGTCGAATTTGTAATCAGCGGATTTCATAACCCTTTCCACGATGCCGTCCACAGTAGATACCACAGACTTTTCCTGTTTCATGATGGTGATGTTGAACAATTCTTCGCCCGCTTTGACAATGTCTCCGGGTTTGACATACATGATCCAGAGGTCGCCGTTGCTCGGAGCTCCCGCATGATAGGGATTGTTCGGGTCTGCCATGCGGATGGCTTCCGGCCCATGTCCCGCAGCATCCGCCACCTTGACCGTATGGGTGAAAACCTCGCCGTTCAGGGTATACCGGACCACGCTCAATCCTCTTTCATCCGCTGGTTCAAGTCCCAGTATTTTCATGGAATGGGGTTTGCCGTCCGTATCCCTGAACTGGATTTCCCGTCCCGGCACAAGACCTTCAAACCAGACATCCAGGGGAACATTGTTGGGATTGCCGAATTCATTCCTGAAAAGGATGGTCTTGACCGTATCCGACGGATGGTTCAGATACATGACAACTTCCTCTTTTGTGGGAATGCGGCCGATCTGTTTTTCCAGTTCTTTTTTTTCTGTTTCAATATCCACCGGTAAAAGGCCTTCCAGGGGTGAGGCCATGGTTCTGTCGGAAATGGCTTTTTCAAAATCCTTTCCAAAGGCGCTGGCATAGACCCAGTCCGGCGGAAAGCCCAGGGGAAGGCGCCCGAATTTTCCAAGGAGCAGGTTTCTAAAGGCATCATTGCTGTTGCTGTAAAGGATGAGCCGGTCTTTTTTGATTTCATCATTCAGGTCAGCTTCCGGTGTTGAGATCACGGAATCAAGAATCCACAAGAGCTGTCGGACCTCTTCTTCCCCGCCCCTCTGGAATGCACTGGTCACAGCCAGAAAGGCTGTGTTCCAGGTGATCTGGGAGCCGGGGGTCACATCATGATACCGGACGATCTGCCGGGTTCCGGCCAGGAATTTGAGCATATGGGGCAACAGCCGGATATGGCCCTGTTTCAATGCCCCTTCCTGGGAGGAAGACGCGGCGCCGCCAGGCATGCCGTGGGAGATGACGTCATGATCAATCCCCCTGAAATAGGGAGCCGTATATCGGTCATAATAGGGCATGATCTGTTTCAGCACAAAATTGCAGGTCCGGATCATTTCCTTATCCAGGCTGGTTTTCAGTCCCAGTTCTTCCTCCATATAGGCTGCCGTGGACAGGACTTCACCCTGCCCGTACCAGCGCACACCCGCACCGATGGCCGTATCCACGATATGGGCACCGGCTTTGGCCGCCTCTCCCACAGCAGGGACAAAGAGCCCGTCCGTGAAATGGCGGTGGTAATACACGATCAGATCGGGATAATTTTTCCTGATTTCACGGACAAGCCCTGAAATGAATCTTGGCGGACAGACCCCGGCCATGTCCTTTAACCCGAGGATGAACAGGGATTCCGCTTTTGACGGGGAAACGCCCGAAACATCGGCTACAAGCCGGACAATTTCCTCCACAACCCCCATATAGTGCGGGATGTCGAACCCCTTGGCCCAGGAAAGGGCTACGGCCGGCAGAAATATGTTCTTTTTTGAATCCATGACCACTTCTGCAAGGGGCCGCATGTTTTCAACATGGTTGAGAAAATCAAAACACCGGACAATGTCGTGATGGGTGCAGATGGATTCACTGGTCAGGCGCATGAGATTTCTGGGCTGGGGTTTGTATCCCAAAAGGTTGGTGGATCGGACCAGGATCTGTTTCGGCGTCAGAGGCGCAAACTGGTTCCATACCCTGGCTTCGTTGAACGGATAGGTCATATTGGCCATCATGGCCACATGGAAATGAGCGCCGCCGCCGTTTTCAATGGAGAAAAATCCGCACTGGTCCAGGTAAGGCCCGATGAGCCGGTCTTCTGCCAGGCGGAATCGGTTTCCGGAGTTAGACTGGGTAATATCCCGGGGTGTGGTGTCGGAAAAATGAATCACCTTGGAATCCCTGACCATATCCAGCAGGGACTGCCGGTCACCCCTGGGGTATTTGCCTTTGCCGAGGGCAGGTTCCAGCTCCGGCAGAACCGGTTCAAAATTACCGATGCGCTTGTCCTCGGTGCCGCGGTAGTCTGACAATTGAACATGGGGATTGTATCCCATGGCAGATATTTCCGCCATGAGCCGTGACAGGCGAAGGGCTTCGGATTCGTTGTCCCGGTAGCGCATGAGACCCGGCCGGGTTTCCACAAATCTTGTATCATAGAGACCGGACTGAAATACCGGATCGGAAACGATTTTCTGGTGAAAGGGAATGGTGGTTTTCAGCCCGCCGATGATGTATTCTTTCAAGGCCCGGTTCATGATGGCCAGGGTTTTGTCCCAGGTCTGCCCGTGGGCAATGAGCAGGGATGCGGCAGAATCGTAATTGGACGGGAATTCATACCCGCCGGCAATACAGGAATCCAGCCGGACACCCGGTCCGCCCGGAGAGATATACCGGGCAATGTGCCCGGAATTGGGGGCAAAATTATGTCTTGGGTCTTCGCAATTGATCCTGACCTGGAGGGCATGGGCCACGGGCTTTGTTTTTTTGCTGTTGAACCTGAGCTTTGACCCGAAGGCAACGGCAATCTGCTCTTCCACAAGATCGATGCCGTAGCGGCATTCGGTAATGCCGTGTTCCACCTGGAGTCTTGTGTTCACTTCAATGAGATAGGGGTTCCCTTTTTCATCCACAAGAAACTCCACTGTGGCCAGGGAATAATATCCCACTTCACTGACCAGCGCCCTTGCATATTCTTTAAGCTGGGAACGCAGCTCTTCCGTCATTAAGGGCCAGGGAGAAGGCGTGATTTCCACGAGCTTCTGGTGATTTCTCTGGACCGTGCAATCGCGTTCGTCAAAGGCAAAGACATTGCCGTACTGGTCTGCAATGACCTGGATTTCGATATGACGGACCGATGTGAGCAGTTTTTCCACATAGATCCTCGGGTTTCCAAAAGAGGCCTGGGCCAGGACCGACGCTTTGGAAAAAGCGGTTTCAAGCTGATCCATATCATAGATTTCATAGATCCCCCGCCCGCCGCCGCCGCCTTCGGCCTTGAGCATGACCGGGAGCCCGAGGTCAATGGCGATTTTTCTGGCTTCATCCACTTCCACGGCATCAAGGGAGCCGGGAACCACCGGAATTTTTAATCTGCGGGCGATTTCACGCACTTTCACCTTGTTCCCCAGAAGTCTCATGGGCTCAGTGGGCGGCCCGATAAACAGAATACCGATATCTTTACATTTTTTCGGGAAGCTTGCATCTTCCGATGCAAATCCCCAGCCCGGATGGACGGCAACCACATTCTGGGCCTTGGCAAGTTTCAATATCCGGTCGATTTCCAGGTAGGCCCTGGGATTTTCTCCCAGAGGGATCAGTTCCTGGGCGCCGGCGGTGAAGGGGGCGATTTTATCGACATCGGTAACAGTGAGGACAGGGATGGCCATGAGCACCTCACGGATGGATCGGATAATACGCCTGGCCGTTATGCCGCGGTTGGCCACCAGAATTTTTTTCCCTTTTATTTCTTTCACGACCTCTGCAAATGTCTTCATCGTCTTTTTTTGCTCCTTAAATTTCATTACATCTCCTGATTAAACTACTCTGGGGCAAATCCTTCCCTGACCGATGGATCTTATCCCTTTTATTGTCTCAATAATAAGTCTGCCCTGTTGATCTATTCCCAGAATCCGGGCCGGGCCGTCATTTTCACCGGCATCTTCCAGGACAACGCTTTCTCCCTTAAAAGCAAGCAATGCCTCAGTATCTTTGGCAATCTTTGACGGCTCTCTCATCATACCCGGAATATGGTATCTGATATTTTTCAAAATCAGGCCCCACATCTGGGAAGGTTCTAAATTTACACCAGATTCTTTTAAACAACCAGACGTGATATGAAAAAAATTTTCTTTAGGGCTGTTTTCAGGTGCAAAGCTGATATTAAGGCCGATCCCAGCCATGATGACCCCGGCTTTTTGTTCAATTAGAATCCCTCCCACTTTGGAAGCGTCCATCATGATGTCATTGGGCCATTTGATCCTTGCAGGAATATGAAGATCTCCAAGCGCCCCGACAACACAGCGGGCTATGGCCAAGGGCAGAAGAGTATCAAGGGACTCGGCAGAATCGGGAAGCCTTAAGGTGACAAAGAGATTTCCAGGGTCTGAAACCCATTCCCGCCCGAACTGCCCCCGGCCCTGGGTCTGAGTTTCTGCACGGATAAAGGCATATTCCGGGAACCTGCCCTGGCCGAAAAGATCCCAGGCAAGATCCATAGTGGAGGTGCAGGTTTTTGTCTCATACCCTTTTTGACCTGCCCGTTCCTGACAGGTTAAATCTGAAAAACTATGATTCATCTTAGTGTACGCCGTGATCCGCTGCTATTTGAGAAGGAACTCCTGCAGCGGGCGATATCCTGCTTTCTCCATGAGTTCATCCCATCTTGCCGGTAGCTTTATTTCCCTGATAGCGGTGCCGGGTCCCCCAGCCAGTGTCTGCACCTTGTTTCTGGCCGGGTCTCCGCATATGATGAATTCAACCAGTTTTAGAGCCGGTATCGTTTCGATATTTTCCCAACCGGGAAATCTGGGGTACCACGGCGGCAACTTCCCTTTCTCACTATTCTTATCGTTCAGGGCTTTTTTGAGCTCGACTTCAAAGGTATCCTGTACAGGACCAAACGAACCGTATACTTTAGAGAAGACGGCCTCATAGGTGATTTTTCGAGCATTTTTAATGAGGTCTTCCCTGAGGCTTTTTTTTGTATATCCTCCATCGGCGAGAATTTTGGCCACCCCAGGCTCCACGAGCACATATCGACGGCTCTGACCTGTGAATCCGCTGGCAAACGCTTCTGTGGTAGTGATCCCGTAGGCCATGATCTGCATGAGGATCTTTGGATTGGATGTCGAGGGGATGAGATTTCTCCACATGGTACGGTTCCCATCCCAGGCTGTTCATTACCTCTTCATCTTCCGCAAGGACCCACGATAGAGTCTTTCCGAAACTGCCCATCTGGGTTTCTTTAATTCTGAAACCGGCGATGTTTCTCTCTATAAGACTCATGGCGCGACCTATGACGCTGTTGACTGGATTTGCGATGAGTCCCTGCCCGTGGTCTATACCGAGCTGTCTTGAAAGCGGTCCATTAACCCAGAAGAAGTTTATAAAAGAATGGGTGCTGCCGCCGTTGTTCCTGTATCTGAAATCAGGGTCGCCCATGGCCTGGACCGCAGCGATCAGTATAGGCATGTACTCGGGGCGGCAACCGGCCATTACGCCATTGACGGCAATGTTCCATGGTGTGGCTCGCAGATTAGAGACAGGAAGCGCTGCTATCTCCTGATCGGGTGGATAATCAACATATTTAAGAAACTCCTCAATCTTCT
>JFJP01041173.1_pt1 | contig 10130 bp, 7 predicted proteins | sample 431651 | NCBI WGS metagenome assembly JFJP01 (sample SAMN02602958, study PRJNA72255) | Microbial mat metagenome, whole genome shotgun sequencing project. | biome: fresh water; feature: sink hole; material: water; isolation source: purple microbial (photo- and chemosynthetic) mats found in... | reverse complement strand
CCTGTAATGCCATTTTTTAAAAACCATTTTTTTGTAACTACATTGGGTAAGCCCCCGGGTTTTGCCGGGGAGACTCCCAGAGTTTAACATTTACGGGAATAAACGAAGGTCTCTACTCATGTGATCCCTGCGAAGGTCGGCGGCAGAATTTTACTGGTCAAAGTTTTTGGGTGCGGGGTTATTTTGTATCAACCGTCGGTCAAGACGAATAAACGGCAAAAAAATATATCGAGAAACAAGAAGGGGTTTATCGAAAGGACGATCAGTTGAGGTTATTTTCTCCACTTTTAGGTGATTCATGTTTTTATGACCGCTTTGAGCGGTTCACAACACAAGCCTCCGGCTTTGCCGGAGGTCATTGACTGACGCTGATCATGCCGAGATAGTTTTACAAGCTTGAAAAAGACCTGCAGAAAATTAAAAATATTTTTCTGGGCGTATCTGACAAATCGGTTATATCGGAGAAATAAAATTCCTCCTTTATACGAAATAATCGCACAAAAAATGGCTGCATCTGTCACATAGGAATATTCAATTCTTACCCCTGACTTTTTGGGATTTTACTAAATAGAGGATCAGATAAAAATTATCTTATTCTGTTAGTCTTTCCATCTGTTCAGACACATTGTTCCGAAGATAATAATCAAGATCAAAAAGTTGTTTAAAACTTAGATCTGTAAATTGCACATGCCTCTTTCGGATTTTCATGGAACTGAAAGATGGTGCATTTGTTACCTCATAATCGGAAATGGTTTTGAATGGAAGATCTCCTACATAATATCCCATGCTGCTTAAAAAAATTGTCTCTTCCGGAGGTTGCTCAAAATCAGCATCATCGCTGATTGTATCAATATATTTGAATGAAAGTCCTCCCATACTAATGTCGATAACCTGACCTAATTTATGGGAATTCGGGCTGATTGCGGCATACGCACCTTCAACCGCTTTATATCGTTTATGCTTTCGTCTCTCAACAGTTCGTTTTCTGCCTACCATGAACGTAATTTCCTTATCATAATTGACTTTTCCAAATTATTGCTGCACAAAACATGCCATATATAAAATTTGACATTCCTATACAATGATTAAAAAAAAATAATTAATGTAATATCAAATAGATAAAAATTGAAACAAAAAATATTTTTTTTGCTTTTACCCTATTATCGTCAAAATAATGACAGATATCGTTTCTTTTAATTTATGTTTTGACAAATTTATGGAAAAAATGGTTATAATATTAGGTATTTATTTTCCTAAAAGATTACATTTTTTTCTCAAACTGCTTTTCAACTCTATTCTTTTGAACATTGTCAGGGGTAAAAATTCTGCCACTTATAGCAAGATATATTCCGGGTGGTAATACCTGAGCTGCAGCAACCGCAAAACCCAGATTGAACACAGCATCACTGGTTTTGAATTTGGCTGGCTCCATAGATCCTGTTAGTACAATCACTTTATCTTTTATGATAGTGAGAGTTGCAGCTGTTTCGATCATTGTGTCAGTTCCATGTGTAATAATTATTTTTTCATTTACTTCATTTTGAACAGCTCTTAAAACCATCAGACGATCTTGCTCTGTCATGTCAAGAGAATCTTTTTTTAATAAGGATATTATTTCATAATCAAAATTAACTCTGGCATTTTGTAAGATATCGCTGACGTTTGGATCCCCAACTTCATATCTGCTCAGTGCATCAAAATAGATTTTATCAATGGTTCCGCCAACAGAAAAAAATTTAATTTTCATTTTGACCCTATTATTTTGAGTTTCTTTGCTCTGATTGATTCAACTTGTTTATTAATGATATCGAAATATCATAATTAAAGCCTCTATATTGAAGAAAATTCAACATTTTTTTTTTAAATTTTTCACCATCAAGATGAGCCCATAATTGAATCTTTGTACCAAGTGCTTTTAAAGCCAGCTCATGGTCGTCATATTCCTTTAAAACATTTTCAATAATGCAAGGTTCAATCCCTTTTTTATTAAGCTCATATGCAAGGGCATATTTAGATTTTGCTTTATTATTCTTTCTGTTTTCGACAAAGTTTTTAGTAAAAATAATATCATTAACATATTGTTTTTCTAATAGTATCTCAACAGTATCTCTGACAATATCTTCATTAAAACCTTTATTTATCAGATATTCATGTATTTCATAAACTGATCTGGATCGATGAGTTAAATAATTTAATGCCAGATTCAGAGGATTTTTATTATTTTTTCCCAGACGTTGATTCATCTCTTTGTTCTTCATCGTCAGATATTTTATCCAATAATTTTACTGGTGTCTTTAAAATATTTTTCATCGCATTAATAAGCCCTTCACCTACTGCTGAAGGATGAAGGGGAACGACCGCGGGATCGGAAATTTTCCCGGTGGCTTTTACAGGAACAGATACGAGGTTTCCACTGAGAAGTGTACTAATAATCGGTATTTTTTCAATAATCAGATCAACAGTTTTAAATGGGGCAACAAGGCAAGTCAGATCGATATGATCATTTATCAGATCGATCTGACCATTGAAAATTATGGTCATGTCATTACCATCAACGATACCTTTTGTTATGTAAATAATACTATCCTTGATATCTGCTTCGATAAAAATAGTTTTATAGGCAAACCCCTTTTGAGTAATATTCGGGATGCTGCCTTTAAAAAAGCTGGATACATTTAATAAAGAAAGGATTCTCGAAAGAAGCGTCAGTTTATAAACCCGCCCCTCCTCAGCTTTAAAAAAAAATGCGCCTTTCAAAGTATTCAAAAAATCGTTTTTAGCGGCATCGGATATGATCTCTCCTGTTAAGGAATAACGACCATCCATAAAATCGTTTTTCTTGAGAAGACAGGTCAGAAGGTTTTGAATATTCTCTTTATTATGGGCTTTAAATGGAATTCCGGAGTAAATCCGATCATTCTCAAGATTGATGTATCCTTTTATGTCCAGATCACACAAATGACCATTATGCAACTGGATATAGACATCATCATTTTTAAAGGAAACTTCGGATTCAATATCTTTTACGATCCAATTCTTTATTGTAAGGTTCTCAGTTTTAAATTTGACCACATTTGTTGAAAACAGTCGATTCTTCATTGAGAAAGATTTTTGCGATGAGAAAAAAGAGCTGAAATTTAATTTTTTAGTAATGATATTAGTGACTGAATCTTTGTCAGTATGAATTAAAACCGGTTCTCCTTCTGTAAAATCATTTATTTCTTTTTCCAGGTAGCTCTCAGGGATCAATAATTTATTGAGTGTTTTTGTGTTTAAGATCCCACTGAAATTAGATAGGATTTTATCCGTACCGGAAGGTAAAAGAAGCAAGGCATTTGAAAACCCGGGATCCAGAAGCAATATTTTTTTTAAGGTTAGAGATTTAGGGCTATCCCCATCGAGTTCAATTTGTAACTTCTGTCCATCAGGAAACTGAAGATCGCTGTTAAGTGTTGATTCGTTTTTATCGGTTTGAAATCGACCATTTGCCATATCGATTGGTGTTCGAATACTTTCAAGATGTTTTTTCTCCATAAAAGGTTCCAGCCATGAAAGATTTTCAATTTTTGCGAAAATTTTTTCTAAAGAAAAACAATTATCTGAAATGTGATATTGACATGAAATATTTTCAACTTGCTTTTGGTTCAATTGTGTTGTCAAATTTAGATTGTTCAAGTTACCGCTTATATCGTAATCCCATTTTTCCGGCTTTAAAACAGGACCGGACAATTGGATTGAGATAATATCAATTTTGCCGCTGCCTTTCTTAAGGGGTAACAAAATCCCTTCGATTTTTTTATTGGACATCAGAAAGGGGATTGCCGAATCAAGTGAAATCAAGCCGGCACCGGAGTGGATAAAAATCTCCGGTTCTTCTTTAAAATCAAGACTGGTTTTAAGATCTTTGATGTTAAAACCGGTCATTGTTCCATTAATATGATTCAGATATACCACTCCAGAATTATATTTGAAATTAATTCTTTCAAGGGAAATAATTCCTGGTATCCGGTCATAGTTACCTCTTATTGAGAAATCTTCAGAATCAATTTTCACATCAAGATCGTTTGAATCAGTGGGAATCGAAAGATTTAACCTGACATTAGACCTGCCGGTGATGTTGTGAACTTTTGCTAATTCTTTTGCCAGAATGGTATCAGGTAAAAGTGATTCTAATGTCTTTGGGACCATTGAAAGATCAACATCCAGTAAAAATTCACCATTAAATGGAACATGTTTGAATCCTAAAAGATCGAGTTTCAATTGTCCCTGTTTGATTACAGAAGACTCTATCATGGCCCGAGTAGCATTAATATCGAGAATACCATTGTGAATCTCAGCTATCCCTTTTATATTGGAAGCGACTATATTCGTCCCCGGAATTTTTACCTCACCTTTCTCTATTTCACCTTTCAGTTTCAAATTTTTTGCATTAAAAAGAAGATTGAGGTCATCTGCCTGAAAAGACACATTGATTTCCGGCGAAATCCCATTATGGAGGATATCGAAAAAATCTTTTACAAATTGATTGTTCTTAAAGACAGCCAAAAACATCTTTTTGACCTGATCAATATGAATATTATTCCCGATAAACTTAATTTCAGATTTTTTATTAGTCAAGTCAGAAAAAAAATGGGCCGACACTACGCCGTTCGGGTAATCAATTTTTAAAGGTTTAATATCCAACTGATAAGTATTATTTGAAAAGCTGAAAGAAGCATCAATAGTATTGGAATCAAAAATAAGATTATTGTTTGAAGACCTTATAATAATGTCTTGACCAATCACATTCCCTTGGATTTCAAAATCAGTGTTAATCATAGCTGAAAACTTAAACTGATCCAGCATGATCGAATCCAGATCAAGATATTGATCCAGAGAAATTTTGGGCAGATCGGAAGTTTTCAATGCAAGCTCTTTTATGCTTGCATTGAAAAGAATATTTTTTTTTTCTCTCGACAACTGAATAGATCCATCCATGGTGTTAAAAAAGGGAGAGATCGCATTTTTGAATATTAGTTTGAAATCCTCCTGATCTTCAGGTAGAAATGTAAAGATTTTATTAATTTTTTCTTTTAATTCAAAATCTTGAAACAAAAAAGAAGATTCAGACTGTTGTGAATTCAATGTGGGGAAACTTATTTTTGGACTCTGGAGCAAAATTTGGCCAATAACCATTCTGCCATGAAAAAAACTTTGAAGATCCATATCAAATTTTAATTGACTGATTTCAAAAGTAATCCTTTTATCAGGGGTGAAGATGAAATCTCTCAGAATAATACCAGGTTTTGGGAACAGCCTTAATGAAACCAGAAACGGATCGACATGGATACCAGTTTTAGTATAAATCAGTGAAGAAACTTTATTTTTTATATAAAGGGTATTAATGGCAATATGAAAGAAATAAGGAACCACTGATGTGAGAAAGAGCGATAATACGAACAAAGAAAAAAAAACTTTTCTTTTTCCTGTTTTAAAAAAGTATTTCAGTTGATGCCTCGTTTAATAAGACAAAAATTCGCGGGATGGTTACCCATTTCATATTTTTCTTACCATGAGAATCCAAGGGGTTTTGATAAATTTATGAAATCCGCCATCACAAGATGGGTCTGGTACATCAGGATGGTCTTAGCATCTTCAATTCCTGTATCTTTCTGATTTGTCTTTTCAATCGGCTTTTTCCCAATGGCTTTTAAATATTCATTTTTGATGTCAAGTTCAGCCTTCTCATATTGTTTTTTTCTTAATTTCCGGGCTTCAAGATTTAACGATAGAGCTGCTTTTGAATTCAATTTTGAGCCTATTTCGATTCTCTTTTTCAAATAGTTCAGTCCCGGATCTTTCAAAGATCTCTCCTCATAGAGTTCTGAAATCTTTTTATATATGTCATCAAGAGGCAGGTATGAGCTATAAGCTGTTTTCAATGTCTGATCCCAGGGCAGGGCACCATCAAGAGAGCTTTCTCCTGTATCTTCAATCTTGTAGAGCTGGGGATATTGCAGGTCTGGTACAACCCCAAGATTCTGGGTGCTTTCTCCGGATACCCGATAAAACTTTGCACTGGTAATTTTAAGTTTGCCGTCACCAAGAGGTTGTAATTCCTGGACCGTTCCTTTACCAAAACTCCTTGCCCCAACGATGATACCTCTGTGATAGTCTTTGATCGCTCCTGCGAAAATTTCTGATGCAGAGGCACTCATTCGATTAATGAGTACAATAAGAGGTCCTGAGTATTCGATGGAAGGGTCTTCATCATAGAGTCTTGAAATCCTGTTTTTTGTTTTTATCTGAACGGTAGGCCCAGATTTCAAAAAAAGTCCTGTCAATTCATTGGCTTCTTTCAGGGAGCCGCCACCATTGTCCCTTATATCAAGGATCAATCCGTCAATGTTTTCTTTTTTCAGTTCAAACAGTAATTTTTGAACATCTTTTGTTGTGCTTTTATAGTCCTGATCTCCCTTGTTGTAGGCATTAAAATCAAGATAAAAAGTGGGAATTTCAATAATACCGATTTTTAATGGCGGGTTATTAGGTTGGGGTAAAGTAATGACATCTTTTCTGGCTGCCTGTTCTTCTAATTTAACCTTTTCTCTTTTTATTTGAATGGTTTTCGTTGAATCGTTTTTTTCAGCAGGGATAATTTTCAAACGCACAAAAGTATTTTGCGGGCCTCGAATCATTTTTACGACAGTATCAATCCGTTGACCGACAGCATCTTTTATTTCTCCTGTTTCTCCTTGCCCCACTCCTATGATTTTATCTCCCGGCATAAGCAAATTTGATTTATCAGCAGGCCCTTTGGGTATTAACCGGACAACCTTGGTAAATTCATACTCATTTTGAAGGACAGCACCAATGCCTTCGAGAGACAGGCTCATATGAATGTCGAAATCTTCTGAGGCAGTCGGTGGAAAATATTGGGTATGGGGATCAAAACTGCTTGTGACACTGTTCATGAAAATTTGGAAAACATCACCTGCATTTGTTTGCAAAAGGTGTTTCAGTCTGTTTGAATAGGTTTTTTTAAGAGTGTCAGAAATGGAAGCATTATCCTGATTATCCAGAATCAGTGAAATAATGTGGTTTTTCAGTTCGCTTTTCCACAAGGGATAAAGTGATTGCTTATCCGGCATCCACAGGAGGAGAGCCTCATCAATGATAATAGATTCGTCCTGAGTAAAATCAATTTTTTTCTCCCGGGTCTCGACTAAAGATAAAATATATTCCAGCTTCTCTCTGGATCTGGCGATAAATAAATTGAATATTTCAAAAGCCATATCCAGATTCCCTTTTTTTAATTCATTGTCAAAACGAAATTGATGCTGCTTAAATTGATTGATATCTGAAAGAGTGAATAGTTGCTTCATCGGGTCAAGCTGCTTGATATAACGATTCAGAATAATTGAGGACATTTCATTGTCCAGTGTTTTTTCAGAATAGTGGTTTCGCTCCAGAGATTGTATAATATTTACGCATTGTGACGAATATTCTGGTTTTGGGGTGATAATATCGTGGGTTTCAGCCCACGGTGCTGATGTGAAAGAAGTAATGAATAAAATAGATAGAAAATATTTAATAAGAATAGAAATATTTAAACGATATAATTTATTAAGCTTTATTGTCATTTTCATAATCCTTTGGGGTTTCAAAACTAATTTTTCCTATCTTACCCGCTCTGAGTTCGCGGATCAATATTTCAGATGCTTTCTGATAATCAATGACACCTCTTTTTTTCAAACATCCTCTTCCAGCCCCGATTTTTTCAATAAGTATGACCGGATCATCCGGAACATTTCCTATAAAAGGATACCGCTCTATCAAGAGATGTGGATACCTCCTGATCAACATAGCGGCTGCAAATACTGCAACATCACCATAATCAAAAGCAGTATCGGATATTGCACCACTTGCAGCAAGTATATATGCTTTTTCCACTGGTTCAATGACCGGAGATAATATCCCGGGTGTGTCATAGATATCGATATTATTTGGTAAGCTGGTACGTTGCTGATGTCTGGTTATGGCAGGTGTATTTCCTGTTTTGGCAATTTTTTTTCCGGAAAGGGTGTTTAAAATAGTGGATTTTCCTGTGTTTGGAATACCCAAAACCAGAATTTTCAATTTTCTTGCCGTATTTCGGATAGTTCTATCTAAACATCCATTCAATGCATAGAGCACATGGGATGGATGGGTTCCACAAGTTGACACGGCAGGTATAAGTTTTTCTTCAAAGTATTCAAGCCATAAGGGCGTCTGTTGAGGATCTGCAAGGTCAGTTTTGTTTAAAACCTTTAGTCTGAATTTATTTTTACAGATCCTATCTACAAAAGGGTTAGCACTTGAGATGGGTAGTCTGGCATCTAAAATCTCCATAATAGCATCAGTCTTGCAAATTTCGTTTTTTAACAGATTCTCTGTTGCAAGCATATGTCCGGGAAACCACTGAATTGTCATATTTTAACGCTTCTCTTTTTTGTGTTGAACAGTCTTTCCCTAACATCCTATGAATCTATTTGAAGTTTTCAAGTAATTTCTTAACCAGCCTGGAATTTGTTGCAATGATGCCTTTTCCTGGAAAATGAACATCACCGTTAAAATCACAGACAATTCCGCCTGCTTTTTCTACGATAAACGCACCAGCAGCAATATCATATGTGTTAAGGTTCATTTCCCAGTACCCATCAAGCTTTCCACACGCCACATAACAAAGATCAATGGCGGCAGATCCAAAACGACGGATATCTCTTAATTGAGGAACTATTTTATTGAAGTATGAAAGGTTATTGAACTCGGCATCTGCTCTCAGGCATGCGAAGCCTGTTGCCATAACACTATTGATAAGTTTATCTGCATTGGAAACATAAACCGGTCGACCATTTAAAAAAGCACCGCTATGTTTTTCAGCATAAAACAATTCATCAAGGCGGGGGGCATAGACTGCGCCACAAATGGTTTGACCCCGATATTGTATGGCAATGCTGATAGAATAAAACGGTTGCTGGTGTAAAAATGAAGTTGTCCCATCAATAGGATCAATAATCCATATATAATCAGAGGAGAATCCACTTCTTCCTGTTTCTTCACCCAGAATATCATGTGAAGGATATTTCAATCTAATCTTTTCAACAATGAAATCTTCAATATTTTTATCAATCCTTGTAACAAGATCTTTTCTGGTTTTAAACGTCACATCAGACGGCAAAATATTGCTTTGTTCTGCTTTACAGATTGCTCCTGCCTGTTGTATCAGATTTATCAGAAACGTTATCAATGCTACACCTTATTGTGTATGTAGATTAATAGATGATACAAAAACAAGTTGAAATTTACAATTACGCGGCAGATGGGGCATCAGTCGGATTTTCTTTTTTTGGCTTCTGCTGTTTTTTAAAACAGAGCTTATCTTCTCTTATAATTGCACATAATTTGTTATTGTGTAATTCTTTGCAGGTCGCATGATTATATAGAGGGCATTCCGGATATTGCTTAGACATTTTGATTCCTTTATATGATGTCCCCAAAGAATGTGTAACTTATACCTTAATTCGGATATGCTTTCAACCCATTTTCCATGATAAATCTATCTGAAACACACAGAGAGGACAGGCAGAATAGAAATTCAATCAACTCCGGAACCGATATGGACTGGTTAAAGCCGCCAAGATGGGGGCCGGTATTCAGAACAATATCCTTTTCACCTTTTTGGATGGTTTTCACAAACGATCTTTCGTATCCTCTGGCTAGCAAGAATTTTTCAAAATCATTTTCATTCATGTTCATCTGATCCTGAATGCGGAAGATTTCATCCATATGTCGATCAACTCCCATATTCTCAATGAGACTATCTATCAGGCTCTCATTTAAAAACTGTGGCAGGCTTTTCAATATAAGACCTGTAACTCCATGATAATAATGATGAACAACTTCAGTGAACATTTCAATAAAAAGTGCTTTATCAAAAAGCGTTTTTAAGTCCAATGGCTTCCCATCTTTGTCAAATCCTTTTTTTTCAGGGGCCTTATTTCTAAAAAAGCTACCCATAACAAGAATGAAACCCAGTATGTGTTCGCCAATAAAATGGTGGAGATTTTTTGTGTGTTTTATGGTTGTCAGATGTTCGAAATCTCTTAATC
>JFJP01003412.1_pt1 | contig 10130 bp, 7 predicted proteins | sample 431651 | NCBI WGS metagenome assembly JFJP01 (sample SAMN02602958, study PRJNA72255) | Microbial mat metagenome, whole genome shotgun sequencing project. | biome: fresh water; feature: sink hole; material: water; isolation source: purple microbial (photo- and chemosynthetic) mats found in... | reverse complement strand
TTTTTCTGGGGGAGCCCGCCGCCGATTGGCTGGAGCGCGATTTGTCCGGGTTCGATTCCTGGCGTCGACAGGCGGCAACATTGCCGGCGTCGCTGTTTGCGGCCTGGGAGAATGGCGCCGACCATGGCTTGGCCCGAACATCGCTGCTGCCGCCCTTACGCCAATTCGATTCGGCGCAATACAGGGAATTGGCAGGGCGTGCGCTGGTGGATGAAAACTTTTGCGGACAACCGGAGTGGGCTGGCTCTCCGGCCGAAACCGGCGCTATCTCGCGTATGCAAGCGCATCCATTATTGCTCGCCTGGATCGCTCGGCGCGGTCGTGGCGCGGGCGCGCGTCTGCTGGCACGGCTGCTTGAGCTTGCTCAACTGCCGCAGCGTTTGCACGCCGGCGGTGAGATGGTAGTGATGGCGCAAAGCTTGGGAGACAATGCTGGCATGTCGGCAGTAGAAACTTCACGCGGTTTGTTGATCCATGCGGTGCGCCTGGTGGAAGGCAAGGTCACGGATTACCGCATCGTTGCGCCCACCGAATGGAACTTTCATCCGGCGGGTTCACTCGTTCAAGCCCTGGCCGATCTGCTCCCCGGCGATGCCGCACTGGCGCGAGCGGAATCTATCTGCCAGTCGCTGGACCCCTGCGTTTCTTTTGGTATCGAGATTTGTCATGCATGAAATGGCGCTCGCGGAGAGCATTTTGCAAATTGTTGAGGGCGCTGCCGCGCAACAAGGCTTCAAGCGCGTTACCGAAGTGCGCCTGGAAATCGGCGCATTGTCCGGTGTTGAAATCGATGCCTTGAGTTTTTGCCTGGATGTGGTGTTGAAAGATAGCGTTGCCGAGGGCGCGCGGCTGGAACTGGAAACAATACCTGGGCAGGGTTACTGCCTGGGTTGCGGCGAAACGGTGCCAGTGAATGCGTTGTACGAAGCCTGCCCGAAGTGCGGCGGTTATCAGGTGCAAGCCAGCGGCGGCACCGAAATGCGGGTCAAGGATTTGTTGGTCGAATAATTTCAGGAGTCTGAATATGTGTACCGTTTGCGGCTGTGGCGAAGGTGAAACTCGAATCGAAGGGCATGAACATCAACATGCGCACGATCATCAACACGACCATGACCATGACCATTCGCATCCTCATACCCATGAACATACTCATACGGATGGCAGCACGCACAGCCATCCGCACGACACGCACTTTCATGAACATCATGGCGACCTGCATTACGGTCTGGGGCCGGCGCATGCGCATGCTCCCGGCTTGAGTCAGGCGCGGATGGTCAAGATCGAGCAGGATATTCTTGGCAAGAACAATGCTTATGCCGACGGTAACCGCGCCCATTTCGCCGAACATGGCCTGTTCGCGGTCAATCTGGTGTCGAGCCCCGGCTCCGGCAAGACCACGCTGCTGGTGAAAAGCATCGAGATGCTGAAGGGTAAGGCCAATGTGGCCGTGGTTGAAGGCGACCAGCAAACCAGCAACGATGCCGATCGTATTCGCGCCACCGGCGCCCCTGCAATCCAGGTCAATACCGGCAAAGGCTGCCATCTCGACGCGCACATGGTCGGCCACGCATTGGAACGGCTGAATCTGCCGGATGACAGTCTGTTGATGATCGAAAATGTCGGCAATCTGGTCTGCCCGGCTGCGTTCGATCTCGGCGAGGCGCATAAGGTGGTGATTCTTTCGGTGACCGAAGGCGAGGACAAGCCGCTCAAATACCCGGACATGTTCAACGCCGCAGATCTGATGTTGCTGAACAAGATCGATTTGCTGCCCTATCTCGATTTTGACGTCGAGCAATGCGTCGAATACGCGCGGCGGGTGAATCCCAAGCTGCAAGTCATCCAGGTTTCCGCCACCAGCGGGGCGGGTATGGAGGCCTGGCTGGAATGGTTGCAGGCTGGTCTGGAGCAGGCCAAAGCCGGCCGATTACAGAATGTCGATTTGCTGAAGCGGCGCATCGCGGAGTTGGAACAGCAGTTGGCCGCCAAAGCCGGATAGTCTGGATGCAACGCCGTATCCGCATCGCCGGCATCGTTCAAGGCGTCGGTTTTCGGCCTTATGTCTGGCATCTGGCGAACGCGTTGCAATTGGCCGGCTGGGTGCGCAACGACGCGGCGGGCGTCGAAGTGCTGGCGCAGGGCAGCTCGGATCAGCTCGATATTTTCATCCAGCGACTGCCGCGAGAAATCCCGCCGCTCGCCCAGGTGCGCGAACTGACCTGGGTTGATGCGCCGGCGCAAGCAAGCTTCAGTACATTCAGCATCGCGGAAAGCGGCGCAGGCGACGCCGCCACCATGATCGGCCACGACACCGCCGTTTGCCCCGACTGTCTGGCGGAGATGTTCGACCCCGCCGATCGCCGCTGGCGTTACGCTTTCATCAACTGCACCCACTGCGGCCCGCGCTACACGCTGACGCGCAAACTGCCCTACGACCGCGCCCAGACCAGCATGGCGAGGTTCCCGCTATGCCCCGATTGCGCGCGGGAATACCGCGATCCGGCGAATCGACGTTTTCATGCCGAGCCGACGGCGTGTCCGCTGTGCGGGCCGCAACTGGCGCTGAGCGATGCGCGGGGCAACCGGCTGGATGACGCCGACCCGGTCGGCGCCAGCCTGGCACGCCTGCAATCGGGTCAGATCGTCGCCATCAAAGGCCTGGGCGGTTTTCATCTGGCCTGCGACGCGCGCAACGCCGATGCCGTGCAACGCTTGCGCGAACGCAAGACTCGCGAGGAAAAACCCTTTGCCATCATGGCCGCCAACCTGGTTTCGATTGCCGATTGGGTTGAAATCAGTCCGGCGGAAGCCGATCTGCTGCAAACGCCAGAGCGCCCCATCGTGTTGTTGCGCAAAAAGCCGAGCGCCGACGCGATGTTTCCCGGCCTCGCGCCCGGTCTGGCCTGGCTCGGCATCATGTTGCCTTACACGCCGCTGCACTGGCTGCTGTTCCACGCCGCCGCTGGTCAGCCCGCTGGCACGACATGGCTGCAACGGCGGCAAGATCTGTTGCTGGTGATGACCAGCGCCAATCCCGGCGGCGAACCGCTGGTCATTGACAACGCTGAAGCGGTCGAACGCCTGGGCGATATTGCCGATGCGCTGCTGCTGCATGATCGCGACATTGTCGTGCGCTGCGACGACAGCGTTGTCCGTGTCGACGCGCAGGACACTCCCCAGTTCATCCGCCGCGCCCGCGGCTATACCCCGCGCGCTATCCGGCTGCCGCAGTGCGGACCATCGGTGCTGGCGTTGGGCGGTTACCTGAAGAACACCGTCTGCGTCACCCGCGGCGACGAGGCCTATCTCTCGCAGCACATCGGCGGTCTCGACAACCCGGCGACCTGCGGCATGTTGATGGAAGTGACGCAGCATCTGCTCGACATCCTGCAAGTCCGCCCGACCGCTGTGGCGCATGATCTGCATCCGGATTTTTTCAGTAGCCGCCACGCCTTCGAACTGGCTGAACGCTGGGGGGCGCCGGCCATTGGTGTACAGCACCATCATGCGCATATCGCCGCCGTTGCGGCGGAACATGCGCTAGTCGGACCGATTCTCGGTCTGGCATTGGATGGCGTCGGCCTGGGCAGCAACGGCGCGGCGTGGGGTGGCGAGTTGTTGCGCGTTGATGGCGCGGATTGCGCTCGCCTTGGTCATTTGTCGCCCATTGCCTTGCCCGGAGGCGACAAAGCGGCGAAGGAGCCGTGGCGGATGGCGGCGGCGGTCTTGTTTCAAATTGGGCGTGGCGACGAAATCGCGCCTCGCTTTTCCCGCCAACCAGTGGCTCGACAGCTGCTTCATCTGCTTGAGCGCGGCCTCAACTGCCCGTCGACCAGCAGCCTCGGTCGCTGGTTCGATGCGGCGGCAGGCTTGCTGGGTGCGCGCGAAGTCATGGCCTACGAGGGCCAGGCGGCGATGCTGCTGGAAGGACTGGCGGCCGGGCAAGACGCAGTCACGCCGATGCGCGACGGCTATATCCTGACGGACGATGGTCGGCTCGACCTGTTTCCGTTGTTGGCACGGCTGGCGGATGAGAAAAACGCCGCCTTCGGCGCGAGCTTGTTTCACGCCACCCTGGCCAACGCCCTCGCCGACTGGACGGAACGTGCCGCGCATGAGCAAGGTCTCAACCGAGTCGTTTTCGGCGGCGGTTGTTTTCTTAACCATATCCTTACCCGCGACTTGACTCGACTATTGAACCAGCGCGGTTTCAGTGTTTTTGCCGCCCGCCAGGCGCCTCCCAACGATGGGGGCTTGAGCCTGGGGCAGGCTTGGGTTGCAATCCAGCAAATTTCCAGAGGTTAACCATCATGTGTCTCGCCATTCCTGCCCGTATTGTCGAATTGATTGAAAACGACACCGCCATCGTCGATCTTGGCGGTGTCCGCAAAGATGTATCGCTTGCTTTGGTTGAAGACGTTGCGGTCGGCGATTACGTCATCATCCATGTTGGTTACGCATTGACTCGGCTTGACCCGGAAGAAGCCGCGAAGACGCTGGCGTTGATGGCGGAAGCGGGGCTGATGGATACGCTGGAAAATGTGGCGTGACATTCAGCGTGACATTCAGCGTGAAATTGACTCAATACTTCCATGCCATCTGGCGGCGTCTCGACCGAGCGGATGTCGAAACTGTCCGCAACGTTTTTTTTGACCGGAGGTTCAGTGCATGAAGATCTACTATTTCCAGGACACGGAGACGCGCAACATGGGTTCTTGTAAACAGGTCGCGGCATGAAGTACGTCGATGAATTCCGCGACGGCGATGTCGCTCAGGGGCTTGCCCGCGCTATCGCCGCTGAAGTCCGTCCCGATCTGCGTTACAACTTCATGGAGTTTTGCGGCGGTCATACGCATGCCATTTCCCGCTATGGCGTGCCTGATCTGCTGCCGGACAACGTGCGCATGATTCACGGACCCGGCTGCCCGGTCTGTGTGCTGCCGATCGGGCGCATCGATCTGGCGATCAAGCTGGCGCTGGAAGATGGCGTGATTCTCTGCACTTATGCCGACACCGTGCGCGTGCCGGCCTCCGGCGGGCTGTCGCTGATGCGAGCAAAAGCAAGAGGCGGCGACATCCGCATGGTCTACGCGGTTACCGACGCACTGAAGATCGCCCGCGACAACCCGGAAAAAGAAGTCGTTTTCTTCGCCATCGGCTTCGAAACCACGACGCCGCCGACAGCGGTGGCGATCAAGATCGCCGACGCCGAGGGCCTGAAGAATTTCAGCGTGCTGTGCTGTCATGTGCTGACACCGTCGGCAATCGCCAACATTCTGGAATCGCCGGAAGTGCGCTTGCTCGGTACCGTGCCGCTCGACGGTTTCATTGGCCCGGCGCATGTCTCCACCGTTATCGGCAGCCGCCCCTATGAATTTTTCGCCGAGGAATATCGCAAGCCGGTGGTCATCGCCGGCTTCGAGCCGCTCGACGTGATGCAGGCCATTCTGATGCTGGTGCGTCAGGTCAATGAAGGGCGTGCCGAAGTGGAAAATGAGTTCACCCGCGCGGTGACGCCGGATGGCAACGAAAAGGCGCAGAAACTGGTATCTGAAGTATTCGAACTGCGCCGCAGCTTCGAATGGCGCGGTCTCGGCGAGGTGCCATATTCGGCGTTGAAGATCCGTCAACGCTATGCCGAATTTGACGCCGAACACCGCTACCATCTGGAATACCAGCCGGTGGCGGACAACAAGGCGTGCGAATGTGGCGCGATTCTGCGCGGCGTCAAAAAGCCCACCGACTGCAAGATATTCGGCACCGTCTGCACGCCGGAAAACCCGATGGGTTCCTGCATGGTGTCCAGCGAAGGCGCTTGTGCGGCGCACTACACTTACGGGCGACATAACCCGGATATTTCCTAAGCCGGACAAATCGAAGCCAAACAGATTCTGCTCAGAAAAGGTGAAGGCTTTAAATGTGTGAATAAATGCGTGTGAATAAATGCTCGTGCGCCCTCGCAGGTGCCTTGTCTGCACTGGAGGGTTCGCAAAGTCGGGCATATGAACTATTCCGTCGCTCCTTGGCGAAATTTTCAGGGCAAACAATGGCCTGTGCGATCATTACGCCAATGTGTGAAAAATCAGGGTTAACGATGTGGAGGACGAGCATGCGGATGAATAACCTGGGCAGTGATGGGTGTGCTGGTGGGATGCGGTGCAAGGTGCCGGTCGCGCAGCATGGTCATTCCCTTCAAGCGACCGGCACGCAGCACCGCGCTCACCCGTGCAGCCAGAATGTCCTGGTTATTCATGGACAGTCGTTTAGCACCGGGCTGTTCCGCGATATGGAGCCAATCCCCTGCGCCGGTTTGGCGAGGCCCGCGTCGAACTGCTGCTGTATCTGAAGCCGCTTCCAGCCATACTCCCGGTCATCTAAAACGAATCGAAAAACTGTCATGACCACCCCAAGCAAAAAAGGCTACACCCGCCCCCTCGACCTCAAACATGGTCATATCGACATGAGTCACGGCGGCGGCGGTCGCGCCATGGTGCAGTTGATTGCCGATCTGTTCGCCAAGTACCTGGGCAATGAATATCTGGCGCAGGGCAACGATGGTGCGGTGTTGCCGCCGGGCAACGGTCGCCTGGTGGTGTCCACCGACAGCCATGTCGTATCGCCGCTGTTTTTCCCTGGCGGTGACATCGGCAGTCTGTCGGTGCATGGCACCGTCAATGATGTTGCGGTGATGGGGGCGACGCCGCTTTACCTCACCGCCGGCTTCATTCTGGAAGAAGGTTTTCCGTTGTCCGACTTGGCGCGTATCGTCGAATCGATGGCGCGCGCCGCCAACCAGGCCGGGGTCAAGTTGGTCGCGGGCGACACCAAGGTGGTGGAGCAGGGCAAGGGCGACGGCATCTTCATTACCACCACCGGCATCGGTTTTCTGCCTGAAGGCGTGCATCTTTCCGGCGATCTGGCGCGGCCCGGTGACGTCCTGCTGGTGTCCGGCAGCATCGGCGATCACGGCATGGCGATCATGTCGAAGCGCGAAAATCTGTCATTCGACGCGCCGATTCTGTCCGATTCCGCCGCGCTGAATGGACTCACCGCCGTGATGTTGGCCACTGGCGCGGCGATTCGCGTCATGCGTGATGCAACCCGCGGCGGACTGGCGGCGACCATCAACGAAATTGCGCAGCAGTCCGGCGTCGGCATTCATCTTGAAGAATCCGCCATTCCCCTTAAGGCGGAAGTGGCGGCGGCTTGTGAATTACTCGGTCTGGACCCGCTCAACATCGCCAACGAAGGCAAACTGATTGCCGTCTGCGCTGCCGAGGATGCGGAAAAGCTGCTTGCCGCGATGCGCGCGCACCCGCTCGGAGAAGACGCCGCGATGATCGGCAAGGTGGTCGAGGATGCCAATGCCTTCGTCCAGATGAAGACCGGCTTTGGTGGTCGTCGGATGGTCGATTGGTTATTTGGCGAACAGTTACCGCGTATTTGCTGATGCGTAGTTATTCCATGTCGAGTCTTCCGCGTTCAAACAAATCGCCCTGGCTGTTTGCGTTGCTGGTGATGATTTTGGTGTTTGCGACTGAGCAGTTGATTGAGTATTACGCGGAGCGGAGCGAGTTGGCGCGCGAAAAAAGTGCGGTCGATGCGGTGCTTTCGACCTACCGGGCGCGGCTTGAGGGGGTGGTCAATGCAAATCTGCTGTTGGTACAGGGTTTGACAGCAGTGATCGCGGCGCAGCCCGAGATCGATCAAACGGGTTTTGCGCGCATCGCGAGAAATCTGGTGAATGAAAAGCATGCGTTGCGCAACATAGCCGGCGCGCCGGATATGGTGGTGTCGTTGATGTATCCGCTGATGGGTAACGAAGCGGCGATTGGTCTCGATTACCGCACTCATCCAACCCAGAGCGAGGTGGCGTTGCGGGTGATGCGGACCGGGCAGCCGGGGGTGGCGGGGCCGTTGAGTCTGATGCAGGGGGGCGTTGCCATCGTCGCGCGTGAGCCGGTATTTGTGCCGGTGGCTGAGCCGGGCGGCAAACTGCGTTTTTGGGGACTGGTGTCGGCGGTGATCGATGTGGAGATGCTTTATCGTCAAGCCGGTCTGGATGAAGTCTCACGCAAGCTGCGGGTGTCGATACGCGGTACCGATGGCACGGGTGCGGAGGGGCCGGTGTTCTTTGGCCATGCCGGCGTGTTCGAGCTCGATCCGGTCACTTGCCTGGTCAGTCTGCCGGGTGGCGCTTGGCAAATGGCCGCCGCGCCGGTGAATGGCTGGGGGGCGAGCAGTGCCTCGATCTGGATGATTCGCTTGCTGGGGGTGTTGGCGGCGTTGACCGCCGGGGTGCTGGCTTTCTTTCTGGTGCGCGGCAGCCAGGCGTTGTCGGCCAGTGAAGCCCGTTTGCGCGCGTTGTTGGGGACCATTCCCGATCTGGTCTGGCTGAAAGATCTGAATGGTGTTTATCTGGCCTGCAATGCGCGCTTCGAGAGTCTTTATGGCGCAAAGGAAGCGGAGATCATCGGCAAGACCGATTACGACTTTGTGCCGACGGCCACCGCCGATTTCTTTCGCGCCAATGACCGCGCGGCGATCGATGCGAATAGTCCGAAAATCAATGAGGAGTGGCTGACCTTTGCCGCCGACGGGCATCGCGAATTCTCGGAAACCATCAAAGCGCCGGTGCGCGATGCGTCCGCTAATCTGGTTGGCGTGCTCGGTATTGCGCGGGATGTGACAGAACGCAAGGCGAACGAACAGCGCATCGAGGGGCTGAATCGGGTTTATGCGGTGTTGAGCGGCATCAACGAGGCGATTGTGCGGCTGCGCGATCGGCCCGCGTTGTTTACCGAAGCGTGTCGCATTGCGGTTGAACTGGGTGGTTTCCGCATGGCTTGGCTGGGGATGGCGGATCCGGAAAGCGGCGAAGTTCGGCCATTGGCGCACGCCGGCAGGGTGGAGGGTTATATTGAAAACATCCACATTTCGCTGCGCGATGATGAGTACGGCCGCGGCCCCACCGGTACAGCGTTACGGCAAGGCCGGCATGTCGTCTGCAATGACATCGCCAGCGATTCGCGCATGGCGCCCTGGCGAGACAAGGCATTGGCGCTGGGTTATCACGCTTCCGCCGCGTTCCCGATTCGGGTCAACGGCGAGCCGCGCGGGGTGTTCAGCCTGTATGCCGCCGAGGCGGGTTTCTTTGATGCCGCAGAGTTGCATCTGCTCGATGAGCTGGCGCTGGACATCGGCTTCGCGCTTGAGTTCATCGAGGTGGATAACGCGCGTGACCGCCTTAACCAGCGCATGCTCGATCTGCTGGAAAGCATGAGCGACGGCTTTGTCAGCATCGGCGAGGACTGGTGTTATCAGTATGTCAATCACCGGGCCGGGGAAATGCTCGGGTGCCCGGCGGCAGATCTGGTCGGCAAGAATATCTGGAGCGAGTTTCCCGAACTGGTCGGCCAACCGGTTCAGCGCGCGGCGGAAAAAGCCATGCGGGAGCGGGTGATGGTGCGGCTGGAAGAATACTTTCCACCCTGGAAGGCGTGGTTTGATAGCCGTTGTTATCCGACGCGCGACGGCATCTCGGTATTCTTTGCCGATATCACCGAACGCAAGAAGGCCGATGAAACCCTGCGTCAACAGCGCGATATGCTCGACCGCACCAGCCGTCTGGCGCACGTTGGCGGTTGGCAGTTTGATGTTGCCACGCTGGCCGGCGACTGGAGCGATGAAACCGCGCGCATCCATGGTGTCGAACCGAGCCAGACGATGTCGCTGGCGGAAAGCGTTGTCGCCTTCCAGGGGCCGGCACGGGTAGCGATCGAGCAGGCCATCAAAGCGGCCATCGACGACGCCCAGCCATATGAATTGGAACTGGAAATGACCGCCGCCGATGGCGTGAAGAAGTGGGTGCGCACCATCGGCTTGCCGGTGCTTGAGGGCGGCCGCGTGGTGCGGCTGGAAGGCGCTACGCAGGATGTCAGCAAACGCAAGTTGGCCGAGGCGCAAGTCAAACGCGGCGATGTGCTGCTCGATTCCTTGTTCCAGGCGCTGCCGGATTTGTTCTTCCTGATGGATGACGACGGCGTCATCCTCGATTACCGCGCCAGCCGCGATTCTGATCTTTACGTGCCGGCAGAGGCGTTTCTGGGCAAACGCATGCAAGATGTGGT
>JFJP01042806.1_pt1 | contig 10131 bp, 9 predicted proteins | sample 431651 | NCBI WGS metagenome assembly JFJP01 (sample SAMN02602958, study PRJNA72255) | Microbial mat metagenome, whole genome shotgun sequencing project. | biome: fresh water; feature: sink hole; material: water; isolation source: purple microbial (photo- and chemosynthetic) mats found in... | reverse complement strand
GCTGAACCATTTCGAGATCGCCGCTGATGATGTTGCCGACTTCGGCGTGACCGTACTTGATCATTCCGCCCATTTCGCTGATCACGCTCATGGCCTCGCGGCGGACGAGCCCCCATTTCGAGAAGGGGTGGGATTCGTGGTAGCCCTTCTGCTCGGTGATCGGGTAGATGCGGTCCACTTCCGAGAACAGGTAATACTCCAGTTCGCCCAGCGCTTGCATGGTGAGGCCGGTGCGCTCCTGCAAGCGGCGCTGTGCCTTGCGCAGGATGTTCTCCGGCGCACTCTCCAGCGGGTCGCCATGGAAATCGTAGAAGGAGCAGATGAGGTCGATGGTCGGTACTTCGGCCGTCTTGTAACGCGGGACGACGTACAGGTCGCTGGACTCCGCCGCGACAAAGGAGAACAGGCTGGAACCATCCACCCGCTCGCCCATGGACAGTACGCGATCCAGGTGCGCCTTGCTGTTGATGACGAAATTGAGCTTCTTGAGGCGCCCATCGCCACCGACGTAACGGAAGTTGATCATCCGGATATTGTTTTCCTCGATGAAGCGGATGATGTCCTTCTTGGTGAAATCATTGGCGGGTTTGCCCAGATACCTGACGATCTTGTTCGGGTTCAACGTAATGGTTTCGTTCATGCTGTCAGCTCCTGATTGGTTTTGGACGTGCGGCAGGTGGTTTCTTCGGCCATCGACTGGAATGCTGGACGATTGTTTTAACGGGCCGGGTTTCTCGGATGCTGTTGATTCTTGATGTGACTGAATCTGATTATAGAGAACGATGTAAAGTGGCTGCAGTGACTTAAACTCCCGGACGTATTCCAACACCTCATACCCGGTGTCTATTCAAATGCGATCACTACTTCCTTCCATGACAGCCTTGCGCGTGTTCGAGGCGGCGGCGCGGCACCTGACCTGTACCGGCGCTGCCGATGAGCTGTTTCTCACGCAGAGTGCGGTCAGCAAGCAGCTGCGGACGCTCGAGGAACATCTTGGGGTCATTCTGTTTGAACGTGAAAACCGTGGCCTCGTCTTGACGGAGGTGGGGCGGGACTATCTGGGCGAAATCCGGCCGCTTCTGGCACAGATTGCGGCGGCAACGGCGCGCTTGAGTCTCCAGCGCAGCCGAGGCGTTTCGCTGACGCTGAGCATCCTCTCCATTGTTGGTGACCGTTGGCTCATGCCGTTGTTTGGTGAGTTCACCCGGGCGAATCCGGATGTCGATGTCCAATTCACCAATCTGATTTCCAGTGACAAGCAAACAACGACGGAGCCGGACGCTGCGTTCCTGGGGGGCGAGGGTGTGTGGCCGGGGTCTGTTGCCGACTACCTCTTTGGTCGCGAAGTAACGCTCCTGGCTTCGCCTGAGTTAGTGGCCCGGGGTGAGGGCCTGCGCCGGGTGGAGGACGTCGCACGCTACCCTTTGTTGAACCATTTTCAGCGCCCGGAAGCCTGGAGCGAGTTCTTTACGGCCAACGGCATGGAGCCGCAGCCCATGTCCAGAGTCATTCGCTACGAGTTCTTTGCAACGATAATCAAGGCCGCTATCGGCGGAATGGGCGTGGCGCTCGTTCCGCGCGTCTTTGTGAGCGAAGAACTGGAGCGGGGCGAACTGGTTAACCCGCTGGGTCTTGGCGTAACCAGCCGACGCGGGTATTACTTCGTGGTTCCGGAACACAAGGCGTCGAATCCCGCTCTTGCCACGCTCCGTTCTTGGGTGCTCGACAAGGCGGAGGCGACTCGCCACGGGTTGGGGGCGTAGCAAGCCTCCCTGCAAGTTCGTTTTATGTCCGCCGTAAATGATCATGAAATGGCCGCAGTGCTCGGACCGCTCACGGGGCATGCGTTGAAGCACCAGTTGGCAAGTGTGGCGACGGCAGTGATCCTGTCCGCTACAGGCTACTGCATTGCAGGTCGTGCGGGATTCGCCTCAGATCGGGGTGCTATTTCGCAGAGAGGTTGGTTAATCAGGCAACGACGGCGTCAGCTTGCATGCATATCGCACCGCTGCCGAGGATTGCATACAGAGTGATATTTTTGCCCTCTGTATTGGCATGCAGCGAAATCGATTCGCCGAGTAAGGCTGGCGCAATTCCACGGTAGCTGAACTCAAGAACCCGGCTGTGGCTGACCTCTTCGGCGTAGGCGGCCAACAGGGTCGCGGTCAGCGGACCATGAATCACCAGGTTCGGGTAACCTTCAACATTGCGGCAATAATCGGCATCGTAATGAATCCGGTGGCCGTTGAAGGTGAGCGCCGAATAGCGGAACAGGGTAGTCGACGTTGGTGTGTATGTCCTTGTGAACTGTCCGGCCGGAACCGGCTGCGGGAGGCTTGCCGTCGATACAGGAGGTGTCGGACCTTTGTAGACGATGTCGTGTTCCTCGCGGACGAGGAGTTCACCGCCTGGCGATTTCAGCTCATGGAGCACCGTCACGAAAACGAGGTCGCCGGAGCGGCCTGTCTTGTGATCGACTTTCAGAATGCTCGATTCCTTGCGTATCAGGGAACCAATACGCATGGGGGCCGGAAAGGACACGCGGCCGCCAGCCCACATGCGATTGGGTAGCGGCACCGGAGGCAAAAAACCTCCTCGTGCGGGATGACCGTCGCGCCCGAGTTCGGATGCCGGCAAGCCATCCAGGAAATAAATCCAGTGCCACAATGGTGGCAGTCGCTCGCCGTCCCGAATGCGTTCCGGGTGGGCGAGATCCACCGTGGCGGCCATCAGCCGTGCGTGGCGAGCGGAAATCTGGTCTTCGTCATGATGCGTTTTGCCGACCCAGGTGCGCAGGTAATCCAGATTGATCTCGTTCATTGCCTCGTTCCTATTCGTCCGGTCGTCCGCGCCGCCAGTCCCAGGGCGGCGTCGGGTTCTTGCTGTTCCACAGACCATAACGGTGGATTTTTGCCATGAATTCGGCTTGCGCGTAGTCGGCCCGCTCTTTGGCGGATAGCTGGGCGTTGTGCGGCGGATACAGCCATGCGGCGCCATTTCGGATCAGTTCCAGGCCGATATCCTGGACGCCAACCCTTACCACGCAAAGCGCGCTGCTGGAGCGGTCAGCTGGTCTGCAATCGGCGCTGGCTTGCTGGTTCGAGGCCAGGGCGGATAAATCAGTCTTGGCTCGCTGTCCGAAGTCCTGGGTGATCTCCGGAGCGTCTATACCAAACAGGCGGATCCTGTGCAGTTGATTGCTTGCGTCCGCAAGCGTTAACGTGTCTCCATCGACAATGCTCGCCACCCGGCCAATAATGACTTCAGCGTGTACTGCAGCCGGCAGCAGCGAGAGAAGAACGACGAGTGCTTGCATCCCGGCGGCGCGCCTTGTTTTCACGCCATAGAGGGAAATCAGGGCGGTCAAGTCCGAAAACCACATTCGTTTTTCCTTGTGCGTGAAGGATGCAAATCTAGCATGAACAAACGGTCGGAGCCGGCACTGGGTGAGCATAATAAATCCGGGAAGATGTTAGTCATTCGGCAAGAAAGCTGTTATAAAACGTTGATGAATCGGGGTCTTGTTTAAGGGTCGTTTTGTGGATCATGTAAATTCTCGGCATGTTGCCGGTATCGGTTTGGTGCTGGGGGCAGCAACGCTTTGGAGTTTTTCCGGGCTTGGGGTGAAGGTGCTTTCGGAGATGGACGCCCTGTCCATAACCGGCTATCGCAGCATGTTTGCCTGCCCGGTGCTAATTCTGGCCTTCATCTATTCTTCTCGCAACGGTTCATGGCAAGACGTCAAGTCAATGCTGGGGCAGAAAACGGTTTGGGCGTCTGCATTAAGCTATGCGATTATGCTGATGCTCTTCATTTCTTCCAATCGGCTGACGACTTCGGCAAACGCCATTCTGCTGCAGTACACAAGCCCGCTGTATGTTGCGCTTTTGTCGTGGCCGATCCTTAAAGAAAGGATCAGGCTGCCGGAATGGATCGCGCTGGCCGTTTGCTTTTTGGGGATGTGCTTCTTTTTTGCCGAAAAGCTGTCAGCAAGTGGAATGCTCGGCAATACGCTTGCCGTTGTTTCAGGTGTTTTTTGTGCACTAAATTGCATTTTCCTGCGCCTCGCCGCGCGAAACAATCAATCCCTGGCGGGCGAAAACTCGAGCAAAGCGCCACTGCTGGCCATGGTTCTCGGGAATCTCCTGACCTGTGTTTTTTGCTTGCCCTGGATGTTTGATTCCTATCCACAGGGGGCGTTTGCATGGAGCGCAATCACGCTCCTGGGCTTTTTCCAACTTGGATTGGCCTTCGTTCTCTTTACGGCAGGGATTGCTCGGGTAAGTGCCATTGAGGGTGTCCTGCTGGGCCTCTTTGAGGCATTGCTCAATCCTGTCTGGGTGGCTATCGCCGTACAGGAATTCCCTTCGCGGATGGCCGTTGTTGGTGGAATGTTGATTTTTGTTTCGCTACTTACGTTCGGCTGGCTCAAGCAGCGGAATCATTTGGCAATACAGTGAAGTTTGGCACTTCTTGTTTTTGGCGCGTGCTTGCTGTTTCATCATGAAAGCAGAATTCTTGGCGGTCGCGGGCTGTTTGTGAAATGTGGATTGAGTATTACACTTATGGCGAAAGGGTCTGCAGTGAGGGTTTCTCCAATGAATCAAGAAACTCATCAAGATCGCCATAACCCGGCTCACGTTACAACCAACAGGGCGCAACGCTGCACATGATTACCTTGATTACTTCGTCCAGGAAGTACCAGTTGCATGCCGAGATGGTGGAAACGGGCTTTGGGCATCAGCCGCCTGATGTGGCGGCTCTTCAGCAGCGCATGGAACGAAGCCTGAACCGGATGGAGCGGATTGCCTCCGTTTATCTTGGGCACATTCACGTGCGGCTGGTCAATGGCCTCCAACTCGCTTTCGAGACGGCCGAAGCCGCCATTCTGGCCGCGTGTGAAATGCAGCACCGTTGCAATGCGTTGCCCCAGGTTCCGGGCAGTCGGGTATTTTTGAACATTGGCATTCACCAGGGTATCGAGCTTCGGCGAGCCAAAGAAGACGCTGGCGGTGCTGTTGAAATTGCAGCGCTTTTGGCCGAGGTGAGTGATGGTATTGTGGTCTCGGGAGCCGTCATCGCTGCCCTCAAGCCGGAATTGCGCGTGCTTGCCCAGCCCTACAAGGGCCTCTACCCTGAAATAGCCGCCCAAACGATTGACTGGCGTCGTGAGATTCCATCAACCGCTTATGGCGGCGCGTCGGTTTCGTCGGGTGGCATGGGGTCCATCTTGAAGGGCGTCTATCTGATTCTCCTCCACAATCTGAAATTGCTGGAACTGGCTCGCGACAAGCCGGTTCTCACGATTGGGCGTGATTCGCGAAATGATCTGGTTCTTGCAGGAAGCCATGTGTCCAGGAATCATTGCCGTATTGAACGGCAAGGGGATCGCGTCGTGCTGACCGACATGAGTTCGAATGGCAGCTTTGTTACGCCGGAAGGTGGGAAGGAACAGCGCGTGGTCAACGCGTCCGTAACCCTCAGCGGAAAGGGCATCGTCTTCTTTGGTCGCGAGAGCCGGGGAGAGCGGCGCGGCGGTGCACGCTACGAAGTGTGTTCCTGAATAGTCGGCCAGAAGGCTTATAAACAGGTCTTCTTCGCGATATATGCTCCAGGATGCTCATGTTTATTGGCTTGCCCGGCATCATGTTCGTAGATTGCCATTTGATGCGCCTCGCAGCCCGTTGTCAGCTTTCTTTCCCAGTTGAGCGGCGATAGTCCAGTTCTGCCGTTTCAATCGATTTTTCGTTGATCAGGCGTGACATCAGCGCCACGGCAATGGCGCGTGTCCGACTATTGAATTCTGCCGCACCACCGCTGAGCGCCGGCATTTCGATCAGGCCAAGCTTCCCGTAAAGCTGTTGTAACCGGCCCTGGACGCTGCGCAGTGATATCTTGCGTCGGTCGGCAATCGCCTGGTCGGTGAGGCCGAGGGTAATGTCGAGCAGAACTTCGTACTCGGACTCGGTCAGCCCCTCGGACCGCCCGAGGCTGCGTTGTTGCACGCCCCGGATTTCCCGGTCAATGACGTTCTGGCCTTCGAGGAACACGCACTGGATTGAGCGGCGCAGGCGTTCCTTTGATGATGTCTTGAGGATGTAGCCGTACGTCGCGCAGGGCGGTACGATCTTGGTGATACCGCGCACGTAGGCCTCGTCGTCGTAGTTTGACCAGAAGACGATCGGCATCGACGGGTTTTCGGCCCAGATGGCTTTGGCGGCTTGAACGCCCGTCTTTTTCGGCATTTGCAGGTCCATGATCACGCCTTTCGGCGCGTATTCGTGTACCAGACGAATGGCTTCTTCGCCATCGGCCGCCTCGATCAGTTGCGTACATTCCAGGTCGGAGGCGATGATGACTTCGCGCAGGAAGTTGCGGTGCAGGGAATCGTCCTCGACGATCAGAAAGGTGCTCATTGGCGAACGACTCCTTGCACTTGGATAATCGGCTTGCTGGCAGGCAAGGTGATTTCGAGTTGCGTACCCGTTCCGTCGGGTCGTGTTGCAACGGTGAGTTCGGCCTGAATCAGCGAGGCACGGGTGCGCATGTTGTTCAGGCCACTGTTGCGTCGACCGGACGCTTTCGGTAGCCCGCTGCCGTCGTCCGAAACGACGATGCGCAGGCGTTCGTCGATCTGCGCTAGCTTGATTTCGATCTTCGATGCATTGGCATGGCGCACGGTGTTGTTTATCGCTTCCTGTACGATCCGGTAGAGCGCGACCAGGGTATTGGCTGGCAATTCCTCGATTCCGGAATGGCCGTCGTCGTACAGTTGGTAATTGAGAAGCGCGGTGTCGGAGCGAACACTGCGCTCCAGCAGCGCCTCGACGGCCTGTCCGAAGCCGAAAAACTGAAGCACCGACGGCTTGGCATTGTCGATGATGATCCTCAGTTCGCGCAGGCAGTGTTCTATGTCCTCCTGCAGCGGCCGCAGTTCGCTGCCGGGCAAGTTTGTCTTGTTTGCCAGACGCTTGAGGTTGCGCGAAATTCGCGTCAGATCGGCCAGCGTCTGATCGTGCAGATCCATGCCGACGGCTTGTCGGGCGTTTTCCAGTTCCTCTGTAAGGTGCAACGCACCGACACGCAAGCCTTCCGCTCTGGCCTCGGTTTCCATCTGCTGCAGTTCGCTCTGCTTGGCCAGTTCGCTCTGTTGAAGCGCGAAGAAATAGGATGAGAGGATGTCGGCGACAATCTGCGCCGTACCAACGTCGGCGAGGCAGTAGGTGCCCATCTTCTGGGTGGAAAAGGAAAGTGCGCCGATTACCCGGCCTTCGACCTTCAATGGGACGTGCAGCCGGCTACGTAATCCCGCAGAGAAAATCGGCTGCGAAAACGCGCCGGCAAAATGAAAGCGGGCGTCCGTCTGCGCGTCGTCAGTCACGATATGGTTGACTTCGCCGCTGAGCAGGTCGCGGATCGGGCTGGTTTCAACTGGCTTTGTTGCCGTCGTGCTGGCGTCCCATTCGGTATGCAAACCGGTTTCATAGGCGACGACCAGCGTTCGGTCACCACTCAGTAGAGCAACATCCAGATGGTCGTGCGGCAGTAGCGTCCGAATTTCGGTCGAAACCGCACTGATCACGGCGCGAAAGTCGAGTTGTCCGGCGATGGCGCGCAGGATCGACAGAATCTGCGTCATGTCGATGCGGCGGATGGTATTTTGCATGATTGTGCCTTTTCAGGAGGCAAGACTAACCATTAATTGTCCCATGCAACAGCCGGGTCTCCGGGGATTCCTTGCGGGAACCCGCAAAAAAAATTCGCGATTGACGCTATTGTGTCCTGGCCGAACAGGCGATAGTTTTGCCGCTCTGCGAAACCGATCCGGTTCGCAACGCGCCTGGGCGTATTCCTGGGGATCGCAATAACCATAATTACGAGAGAGCATGAAGGCCGTTCTTCGAAACACGTTACCCAGAGCCAATCTGTCCTTGAGCGCCCTCGGTCTGGGCTGCTCCCAGATGGGTGGCCTGTATCGGGCTACGTCAGCGCAGGATGTGGCCGACGTGTTCGTCGGTGCCTGGACGACCGGAATCCGCTATTTCGATACGGCCCCGTTCTACGGTTACACGCTCTCCGAGCACAGGCTCGGCATGCAGTTGGCCGAGTATCCGCGCGACAGTTTTGTCTTGAGCAGCAAAGTCGGCCGCCTGATGCGCCCGGATAGCAGCGTCAAGCCGGGTGACGACGACTGGGCCTTTCCGTATCCGTTTCGTCCGCACTACGACTACAGCTATGGCGGTGTGATGCGCTCGTTTGAAGATAGTCTGCAGCGCCTGGGGCTGGCGCGCATCGACATTCTTTATGTGCATGATATTGGTCGCGCTACGCACGGCGAGCGGCATGAATATTACTGGTCACAACTGACGGGAGGCGGCGGTTTCCGCGCCCTCGATGAACTTCGGAGGGGCGGGCAGGTGGCTGCGGTCGGCCTCGGCGTTAATGAGTGGGAAGTCGTGCGCGATAGCATGCAGGAGATCGACCTCGACTGCACCATGCTGGCCGGACGCTATACGCTACTCGAGCAGACTTGCCTGTCGCCGCTGCTGGATGATTGCGTCAAGCGTGGCAATGCCATGGTGATCGCCGGGGTGTTCAACTCCGGAATCCTGGCCGGGAACAAGGGAACAACAAATTCAATTACGGCGAAGCGCCGGTCGAGATCGTCAAGCGTGTGCGTGCCCTGCAAAGTACCTGCAACGAGTTCGCCGTCTCCCTTTCGGCGGCGGCACTGCAATTCCCCATGGCACATCCTGCAGTGGTGTCATGCGTTGTCGGTACCCGCACGGCAGCGCAGTTAAAGCTGAATCTGGAGTGGTTTGAACAGGCCATTCCGGATGCCTTCTGGCAGGCATTGCATGATCGGGGCCTGGTCGACCCGGCGGCTCCATTGCCAAAAGCAGGTGTTACCGACGGAACTGCGGCATGATCATCGATTCGCACCAGCACTTCTGGCGGCTGAGTGAACGGGCTGGGTATTGGCCGCCTGCAGATCTGCTGCCAATCTATCAGGACTTTTCCCCGTCCGATGTCGAGCCGCTGCTGCAACGCAATGGCGTACGTGGAACAGTTCTTGTGCAAACCCTGCCCACGGTCCAGGACACCGAATACATGCTCGGCCTGGCTGCGCAAAATAAATTCATTCTGGGCGTCGTCGGCTGGGTAGATCTTGAAAGTCCCGATGCGCCTGCCTGTATTGCGCGACTGGCGAAAGACAAAAAGCTCAAAGGTTTGCGTCCCATGTTGCAGGACATCGCAGATGAGCGCTGGATCGAAAATCCGGCTCTGGCACCGGCCATTCGAGCGATGCAAGCGCATCAGCTTGTATTTGACGCGCTGGTTTTGCCTCGCCATCTGGCACCTTTGCTTCACTTCGCAAAAAAATTCCCTGACTTGCCCATCGTCATCGATCACGCCGCTAAACCACTGATTGCCGATGGGCTTGTTGAGCCTTGGTTCGCCGACATGAAGAAGCTTGCGGAGCTTCCGCAAGTGCACTGCAAGCTCTCGGGGCTGTTGACCGAAGCCGGTTCGAATCCCCGTGCCGAAATGATCAAGCCCTATGTCGATTCGATCATCGATATCTTTGGACCCGAACGGGTCTTGTGGGGAAGCGACTGGCCAGTAGTCCGTCTCGCCAGTGACTACGATTCCTGGCTGGCTATGGTCATGGTATTCATTGCGCCCCTTTCTTCACGAAATCAAGCCGCGATTCTTGGGTACAACGCTGTACGTTTTTACCGGCTGGATCGTCCCGTCCCGGCTGGCAAGCCGCTTGTTTAGCCGTATGTCCGATATCTTGGAGTGCCCGGGTCGTGACCTGAATCCGCCAGGCAAAGAGCCTGTTTGATCGAACTGTTTCAATTGTTTCAATAGTTTCATCCGTTATGCAATATTGTTTATTTTTGTCGAAAAACTGTGTTAGCTTGAAATTCATTGATCGGCTGTCAAAAGTAAAATCCACTTGTTTTTTTAGAAGTTTAGTGGCTTTATGCCTGCGTGGTAATCTCGTTTTTGGAAAGGGTTCTCCCTGATGCATCTCGTAACGATAACGCATCTGAACAAGAGTTTTCCTGGGGTGAAGGCGCTGATTGACGCCCAGTTTGAGCTCGAGTCTGGAGAAGTCCACGC
>JFJP01041171.1_pt1 | contig 10132 bp, 8 predicted proteins | sample 431651 | NCBI WGS metagenome assembly JFJP01 (sample SAMN02602958, study PRJNA72255) | Microbial mat metagenome, whole genome shotgun sequencing project. | biome: fresh water; feature: sink hole; material: water; isolation source: purple microbial (photo- and chemosynthetic) mats found in... | reverse complement strand
TTTACACGCAAACATATGAAAATGTATCGCTGAACGGCGGTTTTGTAAGGAATTTTATGAAAACTTAACCCAAATTAAGCTCTTTGTCTATACTATTTATTGGCCTTTGGACTATAATCAGATATTTCAGTCTTAAAAAATGAAATTTGGCTTTTAAGGTTTTGGGCACGTTGAGTAAGTTCTTCCGCATTGGCTGCAAGTTCTTCAGACGCCGAAGCATTGTGTTGTGCCAGATTATTTAGCTGCTCTATGGCACTATTTATCTGGCTTGTGCTATTAGTTTGTTCTATACTCTCTGCAGCTATCTGCTGTATAAGCAGGTTTGTGTTTTGTATCATGGCTGCTACCTGTTCAAAAGCTTTTCCGGAATTTTCGGCAGCTCGTAAACTAGTTTTGCTTATTTCGTTTATTTCTTTTGCGGCTTTTTGTGTGAGGTCAGCTAGTTTGCGCACTTCAGCAGCTACTATGGCAAAGCCTCGGCCTTGCTCGCCTGCACGCGAAGCTTCAATGGCAGCATTTATGGCCAACATATCTGTTTTACTGGCTATGTCATTTATTATTTGAACCTTGTTAGCTATTTGTCGCAATGCTGCTATGTTTGAGGTAATTGCATGCTTTTCTTCCAGAATTCCGCTTACTGCTTGGTTTGCCAAAAGTTCGGTTTGTCCTGCATTATTTTGGTTTTCTTGTATGCTGGTTAACATCTCAGTCATGGAAGCAGATACTTGCTCTACAGATGCTGCTTGCTCATTGGCGGCATTGGCCATCTGCTGCGATGTACTGCTTATTTCGGAACTAGAGGCCAGAATGCTTTCCGCACTTTGCTTGGTTTCTGCGATGATGGGTTTCAGTCGCAATACTATGGCTTGTAAAGAGTGGCTTAGTCTGCCGATTTCATCTTGTGTTTTTAAGTTCAGTTGTACTGTCAGATTCCTGCCTGCAATTTCTTCTGCGTATTGCAATCCTTTTTTAATAGGAACTGTGATGGATTTGAAAATGTAAAACGATACTCCTAAAATAGTAATGACAATGATACCGGATAGTAATATTATCTGTAAATAGAAATAGTAAAGGGCTGCTTTCGCATCCGATTCTAATGCTTGATTTTGCTTGTTTGCTAAGATTACCAATTCATCAATCGCTAATCTGTGTTGCTGGTACAGAGGTTTTAAGTCGCGCTCTATGATTCTGCGTGCTTTTTCATATTCGTTGGCCATAAGGAGTGGAATGACTACCGAATCTATTTTGTTGAAATATGCATGTGCCGGAAGGTACGAAGTTTCGACCATAAGGGTTTTGATAGTACTTTCAGAAAGCGTAGTCTGCCAGAAATTGTGTCTGACATAGTATTCCATTTTTAATTTTTCGAAATATTGAATGCGTTGCCTGAGTTCGCTCTGGTTGTGAGAATTGAGCATTTCATAGGTTTGGAGATAAGTTTCGATGATGTAGGCTGGCGGAGGCAATATGTCGGCAACTATATCTTTTCCTTCAATTATCTTGAAGTACATTTCACCATTTACTTTTATTCTGCCTACATTGAAATGTGTGATGGAACCAAATAGTATGAATCCGATAATTGAAGCTGAAATGAGAATAAGCAGCTTGGTTCTTATCAATATTTTTTTCATTCAAAAAAATTATATGCAGGTAATGTATGAATCGAAATTTTATAAGAATAAAAATAGGATTTTAAAATGGGATTATAAAGTATACTTGAAATAAATTTGAAAACTATCCGCAGTGGACTATATGTATTTTTTATGTATTTGCATAAAAAAAAAGCCTCTACTTGGTAGAGACTTTTTTTAAAGCTTGTATTGGTTTGTATTATTTCACTGCATTTTTGAATGCTGAAAGGCCGGCAAATTTAGCTGCGCTACCAAGTTGGTTCTCGATACGAATGAGCTGATTGAATTTTGCAATACGCTCTGAACGGCTGGCAGAACCGGTTTTGATGTGGCCTGCCATGGTTGCTACTGCAAGGTCGGCAATGGTAGTATCTTCAGACTCGCCCGAACGGTGAGAAATGAAATAGTTGTAGTGGTTTTTGAGTGCTAATTCGATAGTTTCTAAAGTTTCGGTTACCGAACCTATTTGGTTGAGTTTGATAAGCACTGAATTAGCTGCTTTTTTTGCAATAGCTTCCTGCAAAATAGCTTTGTTGGTACAAAGTAAATCGTCGCCTACTATTTCTATTTTATTACCAAGTTTTTCGGTAAGTTTTTGCCATCCGGTCCAGTCGTTTTCAGCCAAACCGTCTTCTATAGATACAATAGGATATTTGCTCACCCAATTTGACCAGAGGTCAATCATTTCATCCGAAGTTTTGATTGATTTGTCTGATTTATGGAACGAATATTTACCGTCTCTCCACATTTCGCTGGTAGCAGGGTCGAGGCAAATGCTAATGTCTTCGCCTGGTTTGTAACCGGCTCTCTCAATAGCAGCGAGTATTACTTCAATGGCTTCTTCGTTAGATTTCAGCTCGGGAGCATATCCACCCTCGTCGCCTACGCCTGTGCTATAACCACGCTCCTTGAGCAATTTGCCTAGTGCATGAAAAGTCTCAGAACCCATGCGAATGGCATCTTTGAAAGTTTCAGCATTGTGAGGGGCTATCATGAATTCTTGAAAATCAACATTGTTTCCGGCATGAGCACCACCGTTTATCACATTCATAGCAGGTACTGGCAGTATGTGTGCGTTGGCACCACCGAGGTATCTGTACAATGGCAGGTTGAGTGCACGTGAGGCTGCATGAGCTACAGCCATAGAAACGCCAAGAATGGCATTTGCACCCAATTTTCCTTTGTTGAAAGTTCCATCGAGGTCTATCATAGCATAGTCTATAAGGCGCTGATCTATTACATTCATGCCTACTATAGCTTTAGCTATCTTTGTGTTAACATTTTCAACAGCTTTCAGTACACCTTTGCCGCTAAAGCGTTTTTTGTCGCCATCGCGAAGTTCTACAGCTTCTTTTTCGCCGGTAGATGCACCACTTGGAACTATGGCACGTGCGCATATTCCGTTTTCGAGTGTTACTGATACTTCAACTGTTGGATTTCCTCTTGAATCGAGTACTTCAAGTGCTTTGATACTTTTAATAATCATAGTAAACTATATTTTATGTTAGTAGTTTCAATTTTATGTGCGAATTTACATCATTTTTTTCCTGTAAAAAACAATTTATCAAATTATTAACGCACTTTCAATGCAATCGTTTTCAAGTATGAGAATTGTCATTAAATACGCATGAGTGCCTCAATGGCGAGGGTGTACGAGTGCATACCAAAGCCTGAAATGACTCCTACACAAGAAGTGGCAAGGTAGGAATGGTGCCGGTAATTTTCGCGGGCAAACACATTGCTTATGTGTACTTCTATGACTTTGGTCTGTATGGCACGCACGGCGTCGGCTATGGCAAGCGAGGTATGTGTGTAAGCGCCTGCATTGAGCACTATCCCATCGGCACTAAAACCATGACTATGTAAATAATCTATGAGTTCGCCTTCGTGATTGGTCTGAAAATAAAACAGTTGAATCTGAGGGTATTGGTGTTTGAGGCTTTCAAAAAAAACTTCAAAATTTTGATTCCCATATATTTCTGGTTCACGTTTGCCCAGCAGATTCAAATTGGGGCCGTTTATGATATGTATTTCCATATGCGCGAAGTCTTTTTTTCAAATATATATGCTTTGAGTTTTAAATTGTAAGAAATGAAAAAAAATGTGTTTAATTTTTACTTCAGTGTAAGATAGAATTATCATGTGCGAAAAAAGTTATTAACAATGGCTTTTTGCACGCTGCTATTGTATAATTTTGTGGATTATTCATTTACAAATTGTTCGATTATGCTTACATGGAAAGATGCCTTGATAGGATTTACGGATTTTCTTCAAGTACAAAAAAATTTATCGAAAAATTCTATTGATGCATATATTTCTGATGTAAGCAAACTTGAGTTGTTTGCTATAAAACTGAAAGTGAATAGTCCGGTACTTGTTTCAAAATCAATCCTTATTGAATTTATTGCAACACTACAGAATCTCTCTGCACGCACCCAAGCCCGTGTGCAAAGCGGAATAAAAGCGTTTTACCAGTATCTGCTTTTAGAAGATATCATTGAAGTAGATCCATCTGAAACCTTGGATACACCTCGCACGAGCAACAAATTACCGGAAGTGCTTACCGTGGATGAAATTGACAGTATAATAGATGCCATAGATGTTAGCAAATTAGAAGGCCATCGCAACAGGGCTATGATAGAAGTACTTTATAGCTGCGGTATCAGGGTTTCGGAGCTTACAGATCTGAAGCTTACCGATTTGTTTTTGAGCGAAGGATATATCAGGGTATTGGGAAAAGGAAACAAACAGCGTTTGGTGCCCATAAGTGGAAAAGCCATGCGTGAACTCAATTTTTATTTGAATGGATACCGAAGCAGCCTCGAAATTGATTTGGCATACCGAAATACGTTATTCCTGAACAGATTCGGGAAGTCTATATCGCGGGTAGCTGTTTTTACTATGATAAAAGATGCTGCCAAACTTGCCGGAATAAACAAAAATATAAGTCCCCATACTTTTCGTCATACTTTTGCATCGCATTTGGTCGATGGCGGGGCAGACCTGAGGGCTGTGCAGGAAATGCTGGGACATATTTCAATACTTACAACCGAAATATATTCGCATCTCAATAACACTTATCTGCAGGATACGGTTCACTCTTTTCATCCCAGAAACAAAGTGGTAAGCAAGTAGCAGATCAGACCAATTGGCGCGTGAGGTAATAACCTGCCGCCACAGCTAGAATTCCCAGAAACAGACTTCCTGCAATATACAGCATGGCGCTTTGTATCTGGTTATTTTTGAGCAGCGATAGTACTTCGTAACTGAACGATGAGAATGTGGTAAAACCGCCACAAAAGCCTACTCCCAAGAGCAATCGCCATTCGTGCGCAAACCAATGGTGTTTTTCGGCAAATGCGTATATGATGCCTATAAGCATACTGCCCGATATATTTACCAACAGCGTACCATATGGAAAGACAAGCCCCATACCTATCTGAAAAAAGCGAGATATGGCAAAGCGGGCTATGCTACCTACCAAGCCACCTACTCCTACCAATGCATACATTTTTAGCATATATTGAGCATTAAAATGGGTCTACATCAAATTGAATGAATGCTTTGCCACGATTGTTGCGCCTGAGGTAGTTGGCCTGTTCCAGAATGAAATTCTTGATGTTGGCCAAACCCGCGGTTCTAGGAATTTTTAGCAAAATATGCCTGATATACAAATTGTTCAGGCGAGCTATGGTTGGCGCCTCGGGACCGAGCAAGGTGTATTGTGTATTGGGTTCTAGCAGGGTTTTCAGTTGCAGGGCTGCTTCGTGCGCATCTGCTTCGTTGCGCGATTTTATGGCTATGCGTATCAGTTTGCTGAATGGTGGATAATCGTAGCTTTTGCGCTCGCCCATTTGCCAAGCAATCAGTTTATCAGTGTTGTAAGTTTGCACTAGCTCCATTACCGGATGCTCAGGCACCGATGTTTGTATGATTACATTCCCTCTTTTGTACAACCTGCCGGCACGTCCGCTTACTTGCGTGATGAGCTGAAAACTGCGCTCAAATGCCCGGAAATCTGGATAATTGAGCATGGCATCTGCATCGAGTATTCCTACCAGGCTTACCTTGTTGAAATTTAATCCTTTGGATATCATTTGAGTACCCACCAGTATGTCTATTTCGTTTTTCTCAAATTTGTCTATTATTTCTTCGTGGGCGTGCTTACGGCGGGTAGCATCCAAATCGAGACGTGCTATGCGCGCATTGGGGACAAAAATAGCCAGTTCGTCTTCTATTTTTTGAGTACCAAATCCCTTGAATCTCATTTCGGGAGCATTGCAGGCTTTGCAATTGCCATCGGCAGGCATGCTGTAACCGCAATAGTGGCACACGTGGTGGTTTCCACTTTTGTGATAAGTAAGGCTAACATCGCAGTTCTCACACTTGGGCACCCAGCCACAAGCGTTGCACTCAGAGTAGGGTGCAAACCCTCTTCTATTCTGGAAAAGAATAACTTGTTCTTTGCGCAAAAGGCATTCGTTGATGGCTTCGAGTAGGATATCGGAAAAATGAGAATGCATGCGTTTCTGCTTAGTAGCCAGGCGCGTATCTACAAACTGAATATTGGGCATTTCGAGCCCTTTGTAGCGTTCGGCTAGCTTCACATATCCATATTTGTGCAGTTGGGTGTTGAAAAAACTTTCGAGCGACGGGGTGGCAGTGCCAAGCAGGGCAACAGCCTTGTGCAAGTGCGCCAGATATATGGCCGTATCGCGCGTATGGTATCGGGGAGCAGGGTCAAATTGTTTGTAGTTGCTCTCATGTTCTTCGTCTACTATCACCAATCCGAGTTTGCTGAAAGGGAGAAAAATGGATGAGCGTGCGCCCACTATTATCTGTATTTCTTCAGCCTCGTCGGACGTCGTTCCTAGCAATCTGTGCCATATTTCTATGCGTTCTGAATCGTTGTATTTGGAATGATATACGGCGCATTTTCTGCCAAAAACCTGCTGTAGCCGCTGTGTAAGCTGCGATGTAAGCGCTATTTCGGGAACCAAAAAAAGCACCTGTTTTCCGGCTTCTATTTGTTCGTTTATGAGGTGAATGTATATTTCTGTTTTCCCGCTCCCGGTCACGCCTTCGAGCAATACCACTTGCTTGGTTTCGAACTGCTGCTTAATCTGCTCATAAGCTAAGCTTTGTGCAACGGTAAGTGGTTTTATGGCATGTGTGATAATGGTACTCGTTTCGAATCGGCTTATTTCCCTTTTTTCAATTACAAAAACGCCTTTCTCAGTCAGGCTTTTGGCCGATTCCCAATTCAGGTTGTCATTGGCCATGAGGGTGCTTTTTTGAATGGGTGGAATTGCTTCCATCTGGTGCCGTTTCATGAGCTCGCGCCCAATCATGATGTAATGCATCAGAAAATCGAGCTGCTTAGGTGCGCGCTGCAGGGTATTCATGAGTTTGGCGTACTCATCGGGGTTTTTGTAATCGGGCGCCAGAGCCAGATACGTTTCAAACTTGGGCTTCCAGCCACCGGCCATGGTCTCCTCGCTTACCAATAGTCCTTTTTTGAGTAGGGAATTGATAAAACGCATGGGATTTTTTATGCCCGATTTGTCTTGCAATTCTTCTATTTTAATGGATTTTTGCAGGCTTACCACCTCCAGTATTTCTTTTTCTTTTGGGGTAATATTTACATCATCGTCGGGCTTTAGTCCTGCAAAAAGAGTAGTGTCCGATTCCAATTTTAAGCCGGCTGGCATTGCAGCTTTCATTACTTCGCCTATAGTGGCCATGTAGTAAGCAGATATCCACTGCCAGAGTTTTAGCTGAAAATCATTTACAATACTTATGTTATCTACTATTTCAAGTATCGGTTTAGTCTGTGCATATTCCGGCTTATTGTGGTGTATGTTGAGTACAAGAGCCGTGTACAGTTTTTTTTTGCCAAATTGTACTATTACACGTTGTCCAACACCCATTTCCGCTTCCAGTTCCATAGGTACAGAGTAAGTATAGGTATTGGGCAGCGAAAGGGGCAATATTACATCGGCAAACATAAACTCTTATTGATGTTTTTTATAAAGTAAGAATGGGGTAGTCGGTGTATCCTTTCGGGCCGCCATCGTAAAAAGTTTTATTGTCCCATTCGTTTAAAGGCGCTTGGTTTCTGAACCGGCTTACCAAATCGGGGTTTGAGATGAATAATTTTCCGAAAGCTACTACATCTGCATGCCCGTTTGAAACTACTGCTTGTGCAGTTTCCAGATTGTAACCGCCATTGGTCATGAGTGTGCCTTTGTATTTGTCTCTGAAAGCGGGTGCTACATATTTAGGGTAATGAGCGGGCAAATCGGCACGGTTTATCTGGGGTTCGTTGAGGCAAACGTATGCCAAATCGAATTTGCTTATTTCCGTCAGAATCAAATCAAAAACATCAACAGGGGTTGAGTTGTACATCTGGCCGTTGGTGCCACTTGGCGAAAAACGTATAGCGGTATACTGGCTGCCAATGGTCTGAGAAACGGCTTCGGTAACTTCAATGGCGAGGCGAGCTCTGTTCTGTACACTTCCACCATAATTGTCGGTGCGGTGGTTGGTGCCATCGCAGATAAACTGGTCTATGATGTAGCCATTAGCACCGTGTATTTCCACACCATCAAATCCTGCAGCAATAGCATTTTGAGCGGCATTAACGTAATCGTTTATGAGCGCTTGTATTTCGCTGTTCTTTAGAGGGCGAGGTGCTACATACTCTTTTTTGCCTGAAGGGGTATCTTTGAAACCTTTGATTGGAATATCTGAAGCTGAAACTGGTAATTCACCGTTCAGAAAATCGGGGTGTGAGTTTCTGCCCACATGCCAAAGCTGGGCAAAAATTTTACCTCCACTTGCATGTATAGCTGCGGTTATGGGTTTCCATGCTTCTACTTGTGCTTGCGAATACATGCCGGGTATACGTACATAACCTATTCCCATAGGAGAAATGGGCGATGCCTCTGAAACTATAAGGCCCGATTCAGTGCGCTGGCAGTAATATTCTGCCATAATTGGTGTGGGTATATAATCGGCGGTAGCCCGGCTGCGGGTAAGAGGAGCCATGGCTATGCGGTTTCGCAAATGCAGTTGCGCTGTATGAAGCGGTGAATATATATCTATAGTACTCATAAAAAAGAATGTGAGGCTAATATTAATCAAAAAGCTTTGTGCCGGCAATTTCTTCTACGTAATCTTTATCGGGCTTTAGGCGCGTCATAAGTCCGAAACCCACTACCAAGGCTACCAATGGTAAATAATTTTGTACAAAAATGTAAATGATGATGGCTGCAAAAATGCTGGTTTCCATCATCACAAGTTTTATGACAACCCTTGAGCGATATTCATTCAATTTATCGAGCACCAGATTCCCGGTTTCCGCGGTATTCAGTTTTATTTTGTCGGCGACTATGCCAATAACCATAAAATCTATGAGCACAAAGGCTATGCTCACAATTCCGAGAATGAAGGTGGTTGTTTGATCTTCGATACGCGCTATGGCATCGAGCATAACGAAATTTGCCACCACAAAAAACAGGAGTACGCCCAAAAATATAGCACCAAACACTATGTTCAATGATTTCCAATAGGTTCTTAATTCTTGCTTATTCATAATTTGAGTGATTAATGAAAAACGAATGTACATATTTTTTTATAAATTAGTTTGTAAACTTCATTTATAAAAACTGGGTTATTAATATTGAAATGTATAGATATGTATTTTTTTGTAAAATCGATAAAATGGTAATAAAAGTCATAATTTTTCTATTGTTAATTTATTAACATTGTTTTTTGTTACATTACCGCAAGAAAAGAGGTGTTAAATGCTGCGGTAAACATGCGAAAATAGAAGTTCTTGTTACAAATTTTAATGATAAAAACATTATGGAAGTATCTGCCAAAACCATAGAAAGATTAAGTTTATATAGACGGGCACTCATAAACCTGAAGCAACAAGACAAAAAATACATTTTTTCACATGAACTAGGCAATATTCTCAATCTTACAGCTGTGCAGATACGTCGTGATCTTATGCTTATAGGTTGCTCAAGCAAACTAAAGAAGGGATATGAGGTAGAGGAGCTGATAGCGCTGATAGATAAAATATTGGATACTGATGCAGGTATGAATGTAGCTGTAATAGGTATGGGCAATTTGGGTAGGGCGCTCACAACTTATTTCAACAATAAGCGTGAAAAACTTAAAATTGTAGCTGCATTTGACGCTGACCCCAATAAAATAAATCAGTTGCAAGCCGGAATTCCGTGCTATGCACTTACTGAATTGAAGACTATTATAGATAAAGAAAAAATTGATATTGCCATGCTCACGCTGCCACATGCTTATGTTGAAGATGTGGCCGATAAACTGATGCAGGCTGGTATAAAAGGCTTGGTCAATTATACTTCGAAACCGATAAAACCTATACCTGGCGTTTATGTAGAGGATATAGATATGCTTACTGCACTTGAGAAGGTTGCCTTTTACGTAAAGTCTTCTATACAAGCGCAGCGCTA
>JFJP01023606.1_pt3 | contig 10132 bp, 3 predicted proteins | sample 431651 | NCBI WGS metagenome assembly JFJP01 (sample SAMN02602958, study PRJNA72255) | Microbial mat metagenome, whole genome shotgun sequencing project. | biome: fresh water; feature: sink hole; material: water; isolation source: purple microbial (photo- and chemosynthetic) mats found in... | reverse complement strand
CTTCCTTCACGCTGCCCAGATTGGACTGCAACTGCTCGTGCAGACGGGCCAGCTCCCCTTCGTACCAATCCATGAGATCAGGACCGGACGTGTTTTTCTTCAGGATGTGCTCGTAGCGATTTTCGGCCAGGAGCATGTGCAGCCGCTCCAGGTGCTGTTCCTGAAGCCACGCGCCAAGGCCTGAGAGGGGGATGTTCTCGTCCTCCACCTCGGCCACGTCGAACTTGGTCTGCTGGTAGGTGTCGGGAACGACGGAAGCCGAAACGATGCCGGCGATGCAGACCAGGCCGCGGATGATCTTGGAGTTGGACACGCCCTGACCACAGAACCCGACCTTCTTTCCAAACTTCTGTCCGGTGAAGATGGTGGTCAAGATGGCCCAGACCACGGCCGGGTCTTCCTCGTCATAGATGTGCCGCAGACGGGCGTTGTCGCGGTCCGTGCCGAGCACCAGCTGGGTCATGTCATTGGAACCGATGGAAAATCCATCGAATTCCTTGATGAATTCCTTGGCAAGCACGGCATTGCTGGGAATCTCGGACATGAGGATGATCTTGAGGCCATTGTCGCCGGAGTGGATGTTGTGCACCTGGCCCAGGTAACGCTTCATGGAGCGCGCCTCTTCCAGAGTGCGCACGAAGGGCAGCATCAGGTGCAGGTTCGCGCCGCCGAAGGCTCCGCGCGCCAGCTTGAAGGCTTCCAGTTCCCAGTCATGGATATTGCGGGACACGCCTCGATATCCGAGCATGGGATTGTCTTCATGCCCCTCGAAGAGCAGGCCTCCAAGGAGATTGCGGTACTCGTTGGTCTTGTAGTCCGTGGTACGGTAGACAATGGTCTTGCCATGGAAGGCCATGGAAAAGAGGGCCAGTCCCTGGGCCAGGCTCTGGATGTAGAGCTCCTTGCCGCTGCGGTAGCCGCGGGATTTGAGGATCTCCTGTATTTTCTGGGGCAGGGTACGGACCGTGTCCATCTCCTGCTGCAGGCCGACCTTCTTGGCCACGTCTTCGCGCATGGCCGAGATTTTCTCCAAGGTGCTGACAATGACCGGATCACGGTCGATGCGGGCCAGATCCTTGGCGATGGAATCCTGAATCTCCAGACGGCGGCGCTGGGACTGCGGATCGATCCCAAGCAGCTCCAGTTCATCGGAGTAGCCCATGATGACGGCGACATGGTCCTTGAGATTGTGCGAGGTCTTGAGCACTTCAAAGCGCTGCGTGGCGAACTCCAGATGCTCGTCGAGCTTCTTGTCCAACTCGCGCAACTGGCGATGGATGGCCAGCACCTCGTCAGTGCCTTTGGCCCCCTCCTTCTCCGTCAGTTCTTCCATCTTGCGGGCCAGGCCCGTGACGATGCCAACGTAACTGCGCAGTTTGATATCCAGGGACACGATGCCAGCGGCCATCTGTTCGAAAACGATTTTGGTCAGATCGTTCTCGAGGATTTCGAGTTTGTTACCGACCACGGACTCCAGAGTGCCAAGATCGTAGGCTTCCAGAGCCAGGGGATGCACGCCGATGTTGCCGAGCATGAACTCGGCGCGCAGCAGGCCCACTTCGAAATCGGGCACCTCGCGCAGCCGCGACAGAAACAGGGACTGCCCAACGTCGGCCAGGATGAGGCCGACCTTGGTCTTGGTCGCCGGCAGCTTGCTGACGTCGATCTCCCCGCCCACGTCGATGAGCGGAAGCAGGCCGCGGTATACCTTGCCCCGGGACCCATCCACGGTCACATCGTGGTTGTCGAGGGTGCGCAGCTTCTCCAGGCGTTTGATGCCGATGACCGCCGGGATACCAAGCTCCCGCGAGGTGATGGCCGCATGGCTGGTGTCTCCGCCAGCATCGGCCATGATGGCCGAGGCAATGCGCATGCCCGGCACCATGTCCGGATCCGTGCGTTCGGCGGCCAGGATGTTGCCCTTGTTGATCTTGTTCAGTTCCAGGGCGGAGCGCAGGTAGCGCACCGAACCCTGTCCCGCGCCACGGGATGCGCCGTTGCCTTCAAGCAGCACTTCAGCTTCCTTGGCAGCATCGGGATCGACTTCCTTGCGGCGCATGAAAATGGTGTGCGGATGGTGCTCCAGGTCCTCGTTCCAGCGGGTCTCGGGCCGGGCCTGCACGAACCAGAGGCGGTCCCACTGGTCGATACAGAACTCGGAGTCCATGATCATCCCGCCGTAACCCTTGCTGATGCAACGCACGCCCTTGGCCACGGATTCGGCCTGGGCCAGGGACAGGGACCAGCGGAAGGCCATCTCCTCGGGCACGGCCTCGATCTTGGTGCCTCGCCCGGACTCCTTGTAGACAATGCGCTTGTCCTTGCAGCCCATGTAGCGGATGACGATTTCCTGGCCGTCCTCGCGCTGGAATACGTAGAATTTGTCGGGGGTGACGAGTCCGCTGACCACAGCCTCTCCCAGACCGTAGCTGGCGTCGATGGAGACCAGATCATGGCGCGAAGTGCCCCTGCATCCGGTGGATGTGTCAGCGGAAAAGGCGGTGCCGGAAATGACCGGATTGATCATGCGCATAATGCACACGGACAGCGAGGTGTTTTCGATGGCCCATTCCTGCTTGGCCTTGACCGCGATCTGGTCGTCCCCGGTCTGCTCGGCCTTGGCCACGGCGTCGAGAATGGCCTCGCGGCGGTAGGTCATGGAGCGCAGGTTGTAGGCGGATGCGCAATCCCAGTGATAGGCCTGCACAACATAATTCTCACCGACTATATTGAGGTACGTGTCCTGCAAGCCGGCAAAGGCCTTCTTGCGGCTGTCCTCGCCTGCGGCGGAGGAGCGCACTGCCACCGGCTCGTTCTCCAGGCCCGCTTCCTTGCAGATCTCCAGATAGGCCCCGCGCACGGCGTCGGCCACATCCTTGGGCAGATCCACGGACTGGATGGCCGCCTGAACCAGCACGGAGCGCTTGCGCAGCTGATCTATGCCCTCGGGGGAGACGGCAAATCCTTCGACCACATTGTTGACGAAGGTTCGCAGACGGATGAGGGTTCCCTCATGCTTCTTGGCGGCCTCCTTCACGTCGAGGGCAATCTTGCGCACAAATTTCTGTAAAAATTCCGAATCCTTATTGATCTCAGCATCTGTCCAATCCATGGAATCATAGGCCTTGTCCACAGATGAACGCACCAGGGCCGCGTTGACCTTGGTCTCATCGAGAAGCTTGTGAAACGCGTTGGAGGAGATGGCTCTGAACTGCGGAGCCCGGATGCCTTCGATGGTGCTGATGATGGCCGTATTGTAGTTCTTGCCACCAACCAGCAGCTCCGCATCCTCGCCTATGGTCACGATGTCCTTCCCGGTCAGGACGAGCTGTTTTTCTATCTGCTCTCTCTTTGCCGGAGATGTCGTTTCAACCTCGGCGGACGCTTCGGCTTTCTTCTTGGGACTCTTTTTGTCGCTCTCAGCCATCTTCTCCTCCTCTTTCGTGCGCAAATCGGAAACTAATGTGATCGCCCGGAATAAAACTGGGCTGGGGGTACATGCCGACGCGGCTGTACGTCAACAAAACTGAACCTTCATGACACGAAAAAAATATATGCAAAAGTTCTTGACAGAAAAGAACAGACCCATGCCCTGCCCTAACTGACTGTTGAAAAATTCAATATTCGCAGGCCGTTTGAAAATGGTAAGATGCACGACCTGCTAAACCTTCTGCCCGCAAGACGGACAAAACTTGAAATCGTCCCTGGTCACCGGAGCCGTGCAGGTCGGGCATTTCCGGGGAGCGGGCACAAGCTCGACCAGAAGCTCCCCTTCCTTGACCGGTACCATCTTCTTGTCTTCCTGGTAGTCTGCAAATTTGAGTACGCGCTCGACCATACCGTCCACCGGTGCAAGAATGGATTTTTCCTGCTTCATGATGGAAATATTGAAAAGCTCCTCACCCTTCTTGACCATGTCTCCCGGTTTGACATGCACGACCCACAAGTCGCCGCTGGAAGGCGAGCCCACATGATACGGATTGCGGGAATCGGCCAACTCCACGCCGGAATCATCCTTGCCCACGGCTTCCGCCACCTTGACCTGTACGGAAAAAGATTCGGAATCAAGAGCATAGGACACAAGGCTCATGCCGTGGTCGTCCGGACGGGAAATGTGCTGCATGGACAGAACGTGATGCTTGCCCTGGCTGTCCTTGAACATGGTCTCGTCTCCGGCCTTGAGGCCGTCAAACCAGACATGCAGGGGCAGACGATTGCAGTCCCCGTATTTCCCCACGAACTTGATGGTGTTCAGGGCGTCACCGGGATGATTGAGATACATGACCAGCTCTTCTTCAGTGGGCACCCTTCCGATGTGCTCGGCCAGGCCCTGCTGCTCCTTAGGCACGTCCACATCAAGCAGGGTCGTCAGCGGGGAAGACTCGGTGCGCCGGGAAATGGCGTCCCGGTATTCCGGGCCAAAGGCGGACTCATAAACCCAGTCCGGCGGAAAGCCGAGCGGAAGGCGCCCGAACTTGCCCAGAAGCAGATCGCGGAACGCGTCGTTGGCATCCTGATAAATATTCAGGCGCTCGGCGCGGGTCTCGTCTGTCAGCATCTCCTCGGGCAGGGTCACGACCTGATCAAGCACCGTCAAAAGCTTGCGCACGCCACGTCGCCCGCCCCGCTTGTAGGCCCCGGTCACGGCCAGGAATGCCGTGTTCCAAGTGATTTGGGAGCCCGGCGTCACATCGTGGTAACGTACGATCTTGCGGATTCCGGCCAGGAACTTGAGCATGAAAGGCAGCAGGTGAATGTACCCCTGCTTCATGGCCCCCTCCTGGGAAGAGGAGGTGGCGCCACCGGGCATGCCGTGCTCGATGACGTCGTAATCAATGCCCTGGAAATACGGCGCGGTATAGCGGTCGTAGTACGGCATGATCTGCTTCAGCACGAAACCGGTGGTGCGGATCATGTCCTTGTTGAGATTTGTCTTGAGCCCCAACTCCTCTATGTAGGCCGCCGTGGAGAGGACTTCGCCCTGGCCGTACCAACGCACCGAAGCGCCGATGGCCGTGTCCACGATGTGCGCACCGGCCTTGGCCGCAGCAGCGATGGCCGGCACGAAGAGGCCGTCGGTGTAGTGACGGTGCGAGTGGATGACCAGTTCAGGATAGGCTTTGCGGATGGCCGAAACCAGTTCGGTCATGAACACGGGAGGGCAGACGCCGGCCATGTCCTTGAGGCCAAGGATGATGAGGCGCTCGGCCTTTTTCTTGGAACACCCCGACACCTGGGAGGTCATGTCGATGATCTCCTGAACCACGCCCAGGTAGTGAGGAACGTCGAAACCCTTGGCCCAGGACAGGGAGATGGCCGGTTCCCATATGTTCTTCTTTGAGTTCAAGGCCACCTCGGCAAAGGGGCGCATGTTCTCGACGTGATTCAGAAAGTCGAAGCAGCGGATGACATCGTAGTGCTCGCAGATCATCTCGCCGGTACGGCGCATGATATTGCGGGGCTGCGGTTTGTAGCCGAGCACGTTGGTGGAACGGATGAGAATCTGCTTCAAGGTCTTGGGGGCAAACTCGTTCCATTCCCGGGCTTCGCTGAACGGATAGGTCATGTTGGCCAGCATGGCGACGTGGAAATGCGCCCCGCCCCCGTTCTCCAGGGAGAAAAATCCGCAGTTGTCCAGATACGGGCCGATAATGCGGTCCTCTGCCAGGCGGAAGCGGTTGCCGGAGTTGGACTGGGTGATGTCGCGGGTGGTGGTGTCCGAGAAATGAACATGATCGGAATCGCGAATGTAGGAGAGAATCGCGTCCCGGTCGCCACGGGGGTAGGGATACTCGTAATATTCGGGCTCGATGCCCGGCAGGGACGGCTTGAAGGCGTCCATGCGCTTGCCGTCCCGGGTACGATACTCGCCCAGCTTGACGTGGGGGTTGTACCCGTAGGCGGAAATTTCGGCCACCAGTCGCGAAAGGCGCACGGCCTCGGACTCCTTGTCCATGTAGACCATGAGCTCGGGCGCGCTGGCCACGAACTCCGTGTCATAGTCGCCGGCACGAAAACGGGGATGGGCGATGATCTGGCGGTGGAACTGGATGGTGGTCTTGATCCCTCCGATGATGTACTCGCCCAGGGCCCTCTCCAGGATTCCGAGCACCTTGTTCCACTGCGGACCGTAGGCGATGAGCAGGGACGCGGCCGAGTCGTACTGGGACGGAAACTCATACCCGCCGCACACGCACGAGTCCACGCGCACTCCCGGACCGCCCGGTGACATGTAGCGGGTGATGCGGCCGGCGTTGGGCGAAAAATTGTTCTGCGGATCCTCGCAGTTGACGCGAACCTGAATGGCGTGACTTTTGGGCGTGCAGTTCTCGTCGTTGAGTCGCAGCTTGGAGCCGAAGGCCACGGCGATCTGCTCTTCGACCAGGTCGATGCCGTATCGGCACTCGGTGATGCCGTGCTCGACCTGCAGGCGGGTGTTGACCTCGATCAGATAGGCGCGGCCCGTGGAATCGACCAAAAACTCCACCGTACACAAGGAATAGTACCCCACAGCTCGAACCAGCTGTCGCGAATACTCCTTGAGCTGCTCGCGCAGTTCTTCAGTCATGCCCGGCCAGGGAGACGGCGTGATCTCGACCAGCTTCTGGTGGTTGCGCTGCACCGTGCAGTCCCGCTCGTCAAAGGCAAAGACATTACCGTACTTGTCGGCAATGACCTGGATCTCGATGTGGCGGATGGAAGTCAGCAGGCGCTCCACGTACAATCGTGGATTGCCGAAAGAGGCCTGCGCCAGGGTTGAAGCCTTGATGAAGGCGTCGGCCAGCTGGTCCTCGCTGAACACTTCGTAGATGCCCCGTCCACCGCCTCCGCCTTCGGCCTTGAGCATGACCGGCAAGCCGATCTGCGCGGCCACCGATTTGGCCTCCTCCACGGTCACGGCACCATCGGAACCCGGAACCACGGGAATACCCAGCTTCTGAGCCAGATTCCGGACCTGAACCTTGTTGCCCAAGAGGCGCATGGCCTCGGAGGTGGGGCCAATAAAGATGATTCCAGCGTCGGCGCACTTGGAGGGAAAGGAGTCGTCCTCGGAGGCGAAACCCCAGCCGGGATGGATGGCCGCCACCCCCCGGGCTTTGGCCAGGGAGATGATCTTGTCGATGTCCAGATAAGCTCGCGAGTTCTCCCCGAGGTGCAAGAGTTCATGGGCGCCGGCGGTGAACGGGGCTGTCTTGTCCACGTCCGTGGCCGTGATCATGGGCACGCCCAGAAAAACTTCCTTGATGGAGCGGACAATTCTTCGTGCGGGAATGCCACGGTTGGCGACAAGAATCTTTTTGCCCCGAATCTCCCGGGCCACCTCTTCAAAACTGCGGGGAATCTGCGAACACATATATTTCTCCGTACTCGTTATATTTGACCTTCCGATCAGTCCTCAGGACGCAGCGAACCGGAATGCAAAATTCGCCTTTCGCCCTCCGCGAGCAGAACTATGCCCCCGTCCGGACTTACCCCCGCAAACGTCCCGCAAACCGATGATCGATTGTCCGAAACACGTACGGTTGTCCCGAGATAGGCTAAAACCGGCTCAATTAACAGGGAAAACTCCAGAGGGGTCGAATCAGAAAGTTCAGTAGTGTAACGAAGCCGACCAAAATTCACAAGCTGTAACCACAGACCAAAAATGGACATCCCCCCCAAGAGAGATCCAAGGTTCGCGGCAGGGCAGGCCCTGTCGCTGCGCAGGCAAGCATCGGCGGGACATGAGGCGATGTTGAGGCCTACGCCGGCCAGCAGCACATCCCCCCTCTCCTCGATCAGGATTCCGCCGATCTTGCGCCCATGCAACAGAATATCGTTCGGCCATTTGAGCTGCACGGGCACGCCCAGCTCGACCAACCCCTGACAGATGGCCCATCCGACCAGAACGGAGATCATGTTTTGCCAGGATTCGGGAGGCGCGGGCAACCGCCAGGCCGCGAAGAGGTTGCCGGGCTGAGAGATCCAGGTCCGGCGCATCTGCCCTCTGCCGGCCCACTGTCTGGTGACCAGCACCGAGTCCCAGGGGTCCACAAGCCCCCTGGCAGCAAGATGCACGGCCACATCCAAAGCCGAAGAGCACGGACCGCAAAGATGGACGCGCTCTCCCAATGCGGCTGCTTCGGGCTCGCCTGTCCCAAGAATTGTGGACGCATCCTCATGCGCAGCAAAAAATGCATGCGCGACGCCATCGATATCAGGAGTCCAAAGAACGGGCATGGGCTTTTACCGGCAAGACGTGATCAGGGCTTGCCCTGCTGTTTTTTCTGCATGAGCAGGCGTTTGAGTTCGGACTTGTCCCCCGCGCGATAGGCCTGCGCAGGTTGGGAACGAACCGGAGCGGGACGCGGTGCCACGGGGGCGGGGCGAGGAGCCTCATCCCGGAACGCGGGCGGCTCGGCAGCGGCGACGCTGGGGACAGGCTCCGGTTCAACGGTGCGCGCGGGCGGAGCTGTCGGAACAGGGGCAGGACGCGGTGGCGGACTGGCAGGCGTGGCTGGAGCGGACACGGCTCTTGGCGCAGGACGCGGCGGAGCCACCGGCGCAGCTGCGGGCGCTGGGCGCGGCGGACGGGGGGCGGGTGCTGGCGCTGCGCTTCCGGGGCCACCCGGAAGAGGCGTCTGCACGTAGGTGAAGCCCGCAGGGGTAAGGGGAGTAGCGCCAGCCACTGGCTGATAAAAAATGGAGCGCATGTAGCGTTTGGGCTCGAACATGCCCGTCACTCCGGTCAGGGACTCCGTGGAACCGATGATCAGGGATCCGTCGGGCTCAAGCACCGAGGCGATTTTCTCGAAAACCATCTTCTTGTCCGCCGGAGTGAAATAGATGGCCACGTTGCGGCAAAAAACGATATCGAACTTGCCAAGCCCGGCGAAGGGTTTCATCAGATTGAACTTCTTGAAGACGGCCATGGCCCGGATCTCGTCCTTGATCCGCCAGCCGTCTCCCATGAGGGTGAAGTACTTGTTCAGCGTTTGCAGCGGCAGACCGCGCTCGATCTCGAATTTATTGTATTTCCCATAACTTGCCTTGGTCACGGCCTCATCGGAGATGTCGGTGCCAAGGATGGAGATCTGAAAATTGTTCAGGTTGCCCAGAGCTTCGCGCAGGGCGATGGCGATGCTGTAGACCTCCTGCCCGGTGGAGCAGGCGGCGCTCCAGATGCGCAGGGGAATGCCGCGGCCGCCGGATGATTTGGAGCGGGCGTCGATGATGTCCGGCAGAATCTTGTGCTTAAACACTTCAAAAGGCGAGGCATCGCGAAAGAAAAGGGTCTCGTTGGTGGTGATGGCGTTGACGATCTCCTTCTCCATGTTGCCGCTGCGGTCGGCCTTGGCCTTGGCATGCAGATCCAGGTAGGAGGAACAGGCGTACTGCTGCATCATGGACTTGAGCCTGGTCTCGATCAGATAGGTCTTGGTCGAGTCCAGGGCCACTCCGCAAATGGAGTAGATGTATTTTGAAAGGACGCTGAATTCGTCAGCGGTGATGGTCGTCATTTTGCCGCCACTGTTGCGGTTGGCACAGCTAACGCACCGTGCGGATGATCTCTGAGGCGATCATTTGCAGAGGTGAGACCACATCCACGACACCAGCCTCGAACGCCGTCTTGGGCATGCCGTAGACTACGCAGGATTCCTCATCCTGACCTATGGTCACGGCCCCGAAGCTTTTAAGCACCTTGAGGCCCAGGGTCCCGTCGCCGCCCATGCCGGTCATGATCACGCCGGTGGACAGGGCCCCGTATTCGCGGGCCACCGAGCGGAACATGTAATCCACGGCGGGCTTGCAGTTGTTTTCAGGCGGATCGTCTGTGACCTGGACAATCTTGGTCCCGTTGTTACCCGAGGCCACGCGCATGTGCTTGCCGCCCGGGGCGATGTAGATGACATCGGGACGGACGATCTCGTTGTTTTCGGCTTCGCGGACCTCATACTGGCACTTGGTGTCCAGGCTCTCGGCCAGGGACTTGGTGAAAACGGGCGGCATGTGCTGGACCACGAAGACGGGCACCCCCAGCTTCGGGAGCTGGGGCAGCATCTTGGTCAGGGCGTTGGGACCGCCGGTGGAGATGCCTATGGCCACGGCCTTGGATTTACCCGTCCGCCTGGAGGACGCCAGCACGGCAGGA
>JFJP01014182.1_pt1 | contig 10132 bp, 8 predicted proteins | sample 431651 | NCBI WGS metagenome assembly JFJP01 (sample SAMN02602958, study PRJNA72255) | Microbial mat metagenome, whole genome shotgun sequencing project. | biome: fresh water; feature: sink hole; material: water; isolation source: purple microbial (photo- and chemosynthetic) mats found in... | reverse complement strand
TAGATAAACTAGGAACAAATTACGCTAATCATGTTGCCGGGTTGCAAGCGGATGTGGATAGTCAAAAAACTACGGTTTTAGAGAATTTCAAACAATCAGAAGCCACTTTAACTAGCCAATTATCCGAGTTACAAATTCAAGTTCAAAATCAACGCGATCGCCTATTCAAAACCTTAGAACAGGTAGGTACAGAATTTAAAACCACCGTATCCAGTTGGCAAACAGATGTCGAAAGTCAAAAAAATAGCGTGGGCAAGAATTTACAACAAATTGAAGCCGAATTAGTTCAGGAGTTATCCCAACTACAAAAACAGGCAGAAACCCAAAAAGATCGGGTATTTGCTCGTTTAGAACGTTATGAAACGGATTTCGCCCCGCAACTAGAAGAAATTAGAATTAAATCAGAGCAAAAAGCTCAGGAACAAATTGATTTAGCCCTGAAAAATTTAGAGAAATTTGGTAATGATGCGGTGACTCAACTCTCCGATTCCCAAGGCCGAATTCAGGGACAAATGGAGCAGAAACTCCAACGGATTCAACAGTTAGAAAAGCAAGCCGAAACTCAATTAGCAAACTATCAACAAAAACTCCAAGTTCAAGTTGATGAAAAGTTACAAAGATTACAACAATTAGAAGCGGAATATGCCACAATTATTGCCGATAGTCAAGCCGGATGGAAAACCCAAAAAGAACGAATTGTCCAACGGTTAGAGAAGTTTGATCAAGATGTAACTGGGGTAATTGAACAGTTAAGAGGAGATTTGCAAACTCGCAAGGATTCTACTTTTAATAAATTAGATAAATTTGATTTAATGTTAACGGAACAGATCACAGAAGTGCAAGCGGATGCTAATGCTCAAAAAGCGGGAATTTTCCAAGAATTAGTGGCAATGCAGTCGGAAGCCTTGGTGAGAAAAGATGAAATTCTCCAACAATTATTAGAAATTTCTCCGACAACTTTAGTAGAATCGGCTGTTTCAGAAATGATGCAGAAAATTGAAACCATTACTGATCAATTGGATCGGTTGAAATCCAATAAACCGGAGTTATTTTTAAACGTTGATGATTATGTTCAACGGGGGAATTTATTGTTTGCTGAAGGCCGTTATGAAGATGCTTTAGCCAGCTTTCATCAAGTAGTAGAATTGCAGCCCAATGATTACCGATCTTGGCTAAATCGAGGCATGGCATTAAGTCGATTAAAACGTCAAAATGAGGCGATCGCATCCTATAAAAAAGCCCTAGAAATCAAACCAGATTATCACCAAGCCTGGGTAGATTTAGGTGTAACCTATGGGAAATTACAAAAACATCAAGACGCCTTTGAAGCCTTTGATCAAGCGGTAAAAGCCAAACCAGAAGATAGCGTGGCTTGGTTAAATCGAGGCATGGCATTACAAGCAATTGAAAGATATAAAGATGCGGTAACATCTTTTGATAAAGCGATTGAATTTGATCCTGATAATTCTAAAGCCTGGAATTATCGCGGTTATGCTTTAATTAAGTTAAAACGGGGAAAAGAAGCGCTGGAAAGTTTAGATCGGACGTTAAGTTTAAAGCCAGATTATGCCGATGCTTATTATAATAAAGCGATTATTTATGCCCAACAACGTCAAACAGAATTAGCCGTTGAAAATTTAGAGCAAGCAATTGATCTGGGTGCCCATTATCGAGAGGAAGCCAAAACTGACCCGGATTTATATGCAGTTATTAAGTTTTTGCGTCCTAAAGCCAAACTTCAATCTTAATATCCCCTGTTGTGGGGATGAGTGCCCCTATTACATGGAAATCTCAATCGTGCCTTTCTTAAAATTTTGATAGTTATGACCATAGAAAATACCTCTCCCAACCCTGGTCAAATTTCCCTAAATTTGTCGGGAGGAATTGCCCTCGGAGCTTATATGGCTGGGGTTTGTTTTGAATTAGTTAGACAAGCCAGAAAAGACAATTCTCCCCTATTAATTGATTTGATTACCGGAGCATCTGCTGGGGCGATGACTGGAGCAATTACAGCTTATTATTTATTAAATCGAGAGATTACTGATCCTGAGTATGAATCCCAAAATCTCTTACAAAGAGCTTGGGTAGAAAAAGCGGATATGAAAGATATTGATACGGTTTTCGCAATAGAAGATTACCGTCAAGTTTTGAAGAATTTATTGAAAAGTCAAAATGAAAGTTTATTATCTCAAAAAGGGATCAAAAATATTGCTAATTTAATTACGGAAAATACCGATCAACTGAAAGTTCATCAACCCTTAGCTTTAGTAATGACGGTTACGAATTTACAAGGACTGTTAGTAACTTATGAAAATAAATCTGGCAATTATTCCGGTATTCCGGCGATTAACCATGCAGAAACTCGGCAATTTTTGTTTCATTCTGAGTTAAATCGTCAAGGCGATCGCTTACAAAAAATCTGGGGGAAAGTGCTTGACACCAGCCTAATTTCGGGAGCATTTCCCCTAGCTTTCCCGGCGATTCAAGATTCATCTAATATTAAAAGTTATAACTTGAAAAATCTCAGTCCGGCTTATTTTAAAATTTGTGATGACTCAGGTAAACAACAGCTAAATCCAGATTTACCGATGTTTTGTACAGAGGAGAATGGAGAAAAACTCAAGTTTTGGTATAGTGACGGGGGAATTTTAGATAATTTACCAATTCTGAAAGCAATTGATTTAGAATCGAGGATTTACTTAAGTTCTTTGCCTAATTCAGAGTATTTAATTAAAGAAGAAGGTGGAGATTTTATCAAATTTAGTCATGATTTCAACCGCAAAATTAAAGCCGAAAGAGATGATAGAATTTATGCTTATGTGGCTCCCTATTCTTTAGAAAACTTAGAAAGTAAACCCAGCTTAAAAAAGAACAATTTTAATCTATTTGATTTGTTGTTTGATGGGTTAACAATTCCTTCTACTCAACAGGATGCAATGCAGTTAAAACAGATTGTGGAAATCAATCAACAAGTTGATTATAAAGCCAATATATTATCCCTTTTAGAAACTTTATCCACCCACCAGTCTGAGGAAATTATTTCTAAAATTAAAACTGACCTAGAAAAAGCAATTCCCTATCATCATATCCAATTATCACCGATTACACCGTTAATTTTAAATCAAATTCCAGGGATTGAAAATTTAGAGACGCGAGCGCAACTAGAAAATCTCTATAAAAAATTCCGCTATTTATTTAAAATTCCTCTATTAGAGAAACCTACAGACGTCGATCAACTATTAGCTTCAGATTTTCTCAATGCTTTTGGAGGTTTTTTTGATAGGAAATATCGAGAACAGGATTTTATTTTAGGGAGACTTTGTGGTTTAACTTGGTTACACTTAAATTTTAATCAAATTGATACCAAAAGTTCAATTTCAAGGTTAAATCAAATCTTTGATTCCGGTAAAATTCAATTTGATAATCCCAAGGTTAAAGACTTAAAAATTAGCTATAGAATTCGGTTAATTAGAATATTAGTTCGGGGTCTAAGAATGATGACCGCCCAAACTCAAATGAAAAATAGCCAGAAAATTTTACTTTGGTTATTTCAAGTAATTTTATTGCCATTATTTATATTGATAGAACTTGTATTAACCTGGGCGTTAGTATTTACTGAAATTATCGAAATTTTCTGGGAAAAAATTAATCGGAAATAGGGAATAGGTTGGGGATAGCAAACCTAGATTAGATCCCCCTAAATCCCCTAAAAAAGCCCAGGGCTGTTTCATTTCCCAGAAGATAATGCTAAAATGGAGAGGAAACTTCTGAGGCATTGATGTCCGTACCAAGCATTAGTTGAAATTTCGCGAATCAGGGTTTCGGAGCATCTGGTTAAAGTTCAAGCTGTAAGCAGTAAGATAGATAAAGCATTGCATTACAATATGGCAAGTCCAGTCATTGGTTGTGCGGCATCATCAAAACTGGTAAAATTACCCCAAGATTAAGATTAATTTGATGGCAAGTCTCAATCACTCAACCGTTCGTCGGCTCCAAAATTTACCCCAAATTCCCAGTGTGTGGGAAGGAGATCGGCGTCCAATGGCGACCGATACAACTCCTAGTATCGACACAGACCCCGAAGCTGCGGGCGAATGTATTATTTGGGTAGATGGTTCTCAGGGGATGGTGCGAGCAATGGATATGGTTGCGCCGGATATGGGGCCAGAAGCAATTGTGCGGACGCTACTCAGAGCGATAGAACATCCCCAAAGTCCGGCACCTGTGGCCCGTCCCCAAAAAATAGTTGTCAAAGATCGAGAAATTCAATTTTTTCTTAGAGGAGTTCTGCAAGATTTAGACATCGTAATCGAATATGTCCCGGATTTACCTCTGATTGATGAAATTTTTCGGGGGTTACAGGAAGTGGCCCAAAGTCGTCCGCCACAACTCCCCCCCCAATACGCGGAAGTGGTGACAGAAAAAGCCTATCAAATTTGGCAGGATGCTCCTTGGGAACATTTAGGAGATCATCAAATTATTGCGGTTGAATTAAATCTATTTGGAATTAATACTTTATATATTTCCACCTTGGGTAAACTGGGAATGGATTATGGGGTATTGTTATATCGTTCTTTGGACTCGTTAAAACGGTTTCGAGAACGAATTGTCCGCAATAAATCCTATGAAAATTTAGAAGAAGCATTTTTAACTCAAGATTGTTTATTTGTCACCTTTGATCGCACCGATGGTTTCGATGAAGATGAGGATGAAGATGATGATGATTTTGTTAGTATCACCAGTTTATCCCCGTCGGAAATTGAACCAAATTTTGGCAATCTTCATCCCTTAGAAGGATTACGTTCAATTCTGTATGATGAAGAAGCTGCTATTGTTTTAATCGCTTTAGAAGCTTTACATAGATTTTTACGCGATCATCGTCAAAAATTAGCTAAATATCAATTTCCTAGTCTTAACCGTCGGTATCGAATTCCAGTTAATTTACCCGATGGGGAGAAAAAACAGGTGTCGGTGAAGGTAGAAACTTTACCCGATATTGCAGATGAATTGGCGGCAATGGTACCTGATAATGACTCGGATGATGATGAGGAAATCGAAGTAAATGTTCCTCGGTTACGCGATGATTTAGTCCCGCCTAAGTCTTTCTTGAGTTTGGGGGTTGTCCCTTGGGAAACTGCCAAATATTTGCGGAGTAATACCCGATTTCATCAAGCCGCAGAAGGGGAAATTACAGAAGATGGGGATGGTTTACCTGTGGTTGTAATTCAAACCACTAAACCTAAAGCCGAGATATTAATTCGCAGTTTACAAGATGCTGGAGGACTTGAAGGAATTTGTTTTAATCCAGGTGAAGATCCGATGGCGGGTTCAAGTTATGATTTAGGGATTCTGAAAACAGAAGATGGAGATTTACATTTATTTGGGGAGTTTATAGAGGATGATCCCGTTCATCAAGAAGCGCGGAAAAAATGGGAACAACGCTGTAAAAAAACTAAGGGTTGGTGTGGTTTAATTATTGCCATGGGATTAACTGGTGCTTCCCGGGGTGAACCCCAATTTAAGGATATGATGGCATTATTAGAAGTCCGTTTTATTCCTTCTAAAGATTTAGATTTAGGGCGATTACAGTTAGTTCCAGCGCAGTTTTAAGAAGCTGATAATCAAACCCCCCTAGGCTATTAAATAGGGGGGAATATAAGTTATTAAGCATCTGATAATAGGGAATGGGGAATGGGCAATAGGCAATGGAAATCTCAACCTATAGCGAGGCCTCTTGCTATAAGTATTTACCTATTGCCCATTGCCTATTCCCTATTGCCTCTTGCTATAATGTTTATGCGGGTTGAGTCAGATCAATATTTTCATAGATATCAGCGATTAATATTTGCAATTCCAGAGTATTTAAAGATAGAGTAATATTCGGATCATCATATTCTGAAAATGTCCATTGATTTACACCAATTTTAACATAATGTTCAATATGAATGCGATATTGATCAACTAACAAATATTCTTGAAAAGTGGGAATAGTTCGATAGGAGGCAAATTTTTCGCTACGATCATAATTTTGGGTTGATTTAGATAGAACTTCCGCAATAAAACCAGGATTAATAACCGTATCTTTACGTCCGGTTTGCAGTTCTAGTGGCTTTTGCAGTACCATAACATCGGGATAGGTATAGATGTTAATAGTTGGAATCCACAGCCGTTGATCAACATGGAAAGTTTCATAAGGTTTACGTTTCAGAGCAAGGCTTAAAATAATATAGAGATTTCCACTAATTTTGTTGTGTTGAGGTGTTCCACCAGTCATAGGAATAATTTCTCCATTGCGATATTCATTGCGAGTTTCACAGACAATTTCTAGTTCTAAGTATTCTTCTGGAGTGTAGGTTTTTGTTTCAGTTTGAGCAATCATAATTAGTTGACTCCTAATATTTTAAGTTTCAGAGGTCGAAAGTCCTGAATTTCGACTAAAACAAGTTTATTATCTTGAGAATAATGCAAAATCATATCTCGATCTCCTATTTTAGCAATTTTGATGATTTGCTGATTATCTTAAAAGATCGATTTTCTCCTTCATTTTAGATTAATTCCTAAAGTTTAGCGTTCTGAGAATACCCGGAAAGCTTATAATCGGGATTTGAAGGATTTCTTTTGGGCGATCGCAGAAGAAGCTGAAAAACGAGAACCTCAAATTATTTGTTCTTTAGGATTATTTGAATCAAAGGATTAATGATTACCATGACATCAGTTCAATTAACTACAAATTTTTCCCTAGAAGAGTTCCTGCAATTGCCGGAAACTAAACCCGCCTGCGAGTACATTGACGGTCAAATTTATCAAAAACCAATGCCCCAAGGAAAACACAGTATTCTGCAAACTCGCTTAGTAACCATTATTAATCAAGTTGGCGAACCGCAGCAATTAATTTATGGACTTACAGAATTACGATGCACGTTTGCTGGGCGTTCTCTTGTCCCAGATATTGCCGTATTCGAGTGGTCGCGTATTCCTGTTGATGAAGATGGAGAAATTTCAAACCGAGTGGAAATTGCCCCAGATTGGATCATTGAAATTCTTTCCCCCGAACAGTCTCCTAACCGCGTGATTAACAAGATTATTTTCTCTCTTAAACAGGGAACAAAGTTAGGTTGGTTCATTGACCCAGATGATAAATCGGTGATGGTTTTTCAACCCAATCAATTACCAGAAGTTAAATATGATGCCGATATTTTACCTGTTCTCAGTGTGATAGAAAGTTGGCAAATTTCAGCAGCCGATGTTTTGGGGTTGTTAAAATTTCAATAAAGATTTTCTTGTCCTTTTCTTTAATTGACTCAATTTGAAATGATGACGTTTGCGGTGGGTGCGCGGAGCTTACCCTCCCTACGGGGAACAGTTTTTAGCTACAATATAACAGTAACCTTGATTTTATAAATTGGAAATAATGTTAACTGCGGGAACTTTACTTAACCATCGGTTTCGACTAAAACGTCAACTTAATGAAAATCCTATTCGCCAAACATGGTTAGCAGATGACTTAATGCTAAAGGATAAAGCGGTTATTAAACTATTAGCATTAGGAGGTTCAATGCAATGGGAAGATTTAAAATTATTAGAGCGAGAAGCGCAAATTTTAAAACAATTAAATCATCCTCGTTTGGTTAAATATCGAGATTATTTTCCCCTAGATGATCAGAATGTCTGGTTTGCTTTAGTAACTGAATATATTCCAGGTTATTCCCTTAAACAAAAATTAGACAATCATCATCTATTTACCCAACAACAATTATACTGGATCGGATTTGAAGTTTTAGAAAATCTCAATTATTTACATCAACTTCATCCTCCAGTTTTGCATCGGGATATTAAACCTAGTAATTTAATTTGGGGAGAAGATCATCATATTTATTTAATTGATTTAGGTTCGGTTCAAATTCAACCCAGAACCCCCGGATCAAGTTTTACCGTTGTCGGAACTTTTGGTTATACTCCCATTGAACAATTTGGCGGTTTGGCTATTCCAGCTTCCGATTTATATAGTTTAGGAGCCACATTAATTCATCTATTAACGGGGATTCCTCCGGCGGAATTACCCCAAGAAAACTTTAAAATGAAGTTCAACGGGGATATCCTAGATCCGGCGTTTAAGAATTGGTTAGAAACCTTAATAGAACCCGCAGTAGAATCTCGTTTTTCTTCGGCTCAAATTGCTTTATATGCTTTAAATTATAAACCAAAACAACCATTAAAAACTACCTCTGAACCATGTTTACAATTATCTCAATCTTCTAATAATTTAAAAGTTGATATTCCCTCTCAGTTTTCCTTACAATATATTTCTCCAGTCCAGAAAATTTTATTAAATCAAATAAGTTTAGTTAAAAAGGGTTGGCAAATTGTTCCCGGATCGATTATAATTAAAGGATTAGGATTAGGGGCGATCGCTTCTTTCCTTACCTACAAAACTTATACTATTTTAAATCCGGCTATTTTTCAACAGCTTGATTTAGGGTTGATTATTATATTTTATTTGACTTTATTGGGGATTCCTGTTAGTATAGTATTATTGATATATAAGGCTATTATTGATTATAAACCCTTTGAAAAAGTCCAACTAAATTTTAATAATAAAACTTTTGAAATTTTTTGGTCTTCTTATTTTCCCTTTCGCAAACAAGGAGAAATCTCACAAATTCAACAAATTAACTTAATTAGAACTACCGATAATCAAGGTAATTTTTATCCGAGTTTGGAAATTGTTACCCAGGAACCCAATATTTTCTTTTTATCCCGTCGCAAAACCTATCGTTTTGGGCATCAATTACCCGAAGAAGAATTAAAATGGTTAAAACAAGAATTGCAGAAATGGCTTGCTTCTCAAACCAATTTCCATTAGAGCATATTTAGTTCCCAGCCGTTGAAACGGCGGGCTACACAAACAAAACCCACCTTCGTGGGTTAGAGAAAGTCCTGGATTTTTATTAGTCCGCGCAGGCGGACTTAGTTTGTGTAGCCACGATTTCTAATCGCTAGGTGACTTTCTACATCTAAAATATTATTATTAATCAATAATTTAGGATATTGAATTTTATGGCATGGTTTGAACGTATTTTTGGCGAAATTACGGGTGACACTCCCAGTAAACCAGATAATAATGCTGTACAACAGGCGGCTGCTAGTGCGTCCCTTCCCCCAGAACGAATTGGAATTGCGGGAGAATATGATGAAAGCGGGTTAGCTAAACGGGTGACTTTAGCGTTTGATGAAGACCCCGAACTTAACGATATTGGTTCTCTTTGGGTGTCCCAAAAAGGTGCAACTGTGGTTCTCAAGGGAAAAGTCCCCAGCCAAGGTTTTCTGGAAAAAGCGGTTAATATTGCCGAATTTCAAGCCGGAACTTTGACCGTTGATACTTCCCAGGTGAATATTGAATAGGGGAGTTGGGGAGTTGGGGGAGCAGGGGGAGTTGGGGGAGCAGGGGGAGCAGGGGGAGCAGGGGGAGTTGGGGGAGTTGGGGAGTGTTAAGTCTGTTTTTTCTGTTTGTTTCCTATGTTCTGTACAATTGAATTAACAAACTTTTTAAAAACCATTCAGAAAGAAATGGTTAAGATTATCAAACGTAAACTTCCAGTAATTAGGGAAGAAGTTAGTCTCGAACAAGCTCAAGAACGGATTCAAAAACTTGGAGAACCCTATAAACTAGAAATCCTAGCGGGGTTACAGGAACCCATTACCCTCTATCATTTAGGCGACCAATGGTGGGATTTGTGTGCCGGGCCTCATGTTGAGAATACGGTTGATATTGACCCTAACGCTATTGAACTCGAAAGTGTAGCGGGGGCTTATTGGCGAGGGGATGAAACCAAAGCTCAATTACAACGTATTTATGGCACAGCTTGGGAAACCCCCGAACAATTGGCCGAACATAAACGACGGAAACAAGAAGCCATCAGACGTGACCATCGCCGTTTAGGTAAGGAGTTAGGGTTATTTATCTTCTCCGATTTAGTCGGGCCGGGATTACCTTTATGGACACCCAAGGGAACCATCTTGCGGAGTACCTTAGAAGATTTTCTGAAACAAGAACAAGTTAAGCGGGGATATTTAGGTGTAACTACTCCCCATATTGGTCGGGTAGATTTATTTAAAACATCGGGACATTGGC
>JFJP01041168.1_pt1 | contig 10133 bp, 6 predicted proteins | sample 431651 | NCBI WGS metagenome assembly JFJP01 (sample SAMN02602958, study PRJNA72255) | Microbial mat metagenome, whole genome shotgun sequencing project. | biome: fresh water; feature: sink hole; material: water; isolation source: purple microbial (photo- and chemosynthetic) mats found in... | reverse complement strand
AAAATATTTTTTCTTTTATAATCAGTCAGTTAAAACTGATTGCAATTGAACTATATCTATCCCAGTTCGGCTTTAGCCAACTGAAGAAAATGAAATCCATTTACTATTCCCTATTTACTTTTAAGTCCCATCTTCATTTGCCTACTTCCCGTGAACTATTTTTTATCAACCATTATCCGTTTTTACACTTAGCTTGCCAATGTGAACTATTTTCCAATAACTTTTCTACATTAACTTATTCATATCTAGACAGATATGCATCTTTTAACATATTTAAAACATTGATTCAGGCTGTATTACAGATTTTTCCCTTGGAGTTTATCCCTAAAAGTGTAAATTTGCGGCCATAAATCACCATTGCAAAATACCTCTGACTTAACAAAAACTAAGTCATAACCATATTTACATCTATGCGTTTTCGAATAATTGTGTTAGCCAAACAAGTTCCGGATACCCGGAATGTTGGAAAAGATGCCATGAAAGCTGATGGCACTGTTAACAGGGCAGCTTTGCCGGCAATTTTTAATCCGGAAGATCTTCATGCTCTTGAACAGGCTTTGACTATCAAGGATTTAATTCCCGAAGCTGAAGTAATCGTATTAACAATGGGACCTTTCAGGGCTGCCGAAATTATCAGGGAGGCCTTATATCGCGGTGCTGACAGGGGTTACCTGATCACTGATCGTAAATTTGCCGGTTCCGATACATTGGCTACTTCATATGCTTTATCACTTGCTGTGAAAAAGCTGGCACCATATCACCTTGTGATTTCAGGTCGTCAGGCTATTGACGGCGATACTGCTCAGGTTGGACCACAGACTGCTGAAAAGCTTGGAATTCCTCAGATTACCTATTCTGAAGAAATTCTTTCGGTTGATGCTAAAAAAATTATTGTCAAACGTAGGCTCGAAATGGGAGTAGAAGTTGTTAACTCTACCTTGCCAGCTGCCATTACAGTGCATGGTTCTGCGCCGGTTTGCCGTCAGCGGATCGCTAAATTGCTTATGAAATATAAGCATGCCCGCACTGTTACTGAATTACAGAACGAAACTAAGGATTATACAGAATTATACTCCAACAGGCCATATCTGCTCATTGATGAGTGGACTGCTGATGATTTGGGAGCTACAAACGAAATGCTAGGGTTGTCAGGTTCGCCTACCAAAGTTAAAAAAATTGAAAATGTTGTTTTTCAGCATAAAGATTCCAAAATCATGGGAAGTTCCGATAAGGAAATCGAGAGCCTGATGCAGGAACTAATCAGCAGCCATATCATCGGCTAATCATCAAGAAATATAAATATTACTGATAAAAACAAAAAGCACGTGAACAACATATTTGTTTATTGCGAAGTTTCCGAAGAAAGATCGATTGCAGATGTGAGCCTTGAGCTCCTTTCGAAAGGGAAAAAGCTGGCCACCGAACTGAAAGTTAAACTGGAAGCTGTGGTTATTGGCCATAAAGTATCAAACCTGGAAGCCTTGCTTTATCCTTTCGGTGTTGATGTAATTCATTATGCCGACGATGAAAGGCTTTTCCCATATACAACTCTTCCACACGCTTCGATTATACTTGATCTGTTTGGTAAAGAAAAACCAGAAATTGCACTCTTTGGAGCTACCAGTATTGGTCGCGATCTTGCACCCAGGGTTGCTTCGGCACTGCGCTGCGGGTTAACCGCAGATTGTACCAGCCTCGAAATTGGCGATCATTTCGAAAATAAAACCCAGACTGAATTTAAAAACCTTCTATACCAGATCAGGCCTGCTTTTGGTGGAAATATTATCGCTACCATTATCAATCCCGAAACCCGCCCTCAAATGGCTACGGTTCGCGAAGGGGTGATGAAAAAGGAAACTTTTTCGAATAAGTTCAAGGGTAAACTTCTGAAAATTGATGCCAAGAGCATTCTGAAAGATGATGATTTTGCCGTCACAATAATTGATCGTCATATCGAAAAAAGTAAAATCGACATTAAAAATTCACAGGTTATTATCTCCGGTGGTTATGGTGTAGGATCGAAAGAAAATTTTGACCTCCTTTTCCAACTTGCCGATATACTTGGAGCACAGGTTGGCGCATCCCGCGCTGCTGTTGATGCTGGTTTTGTTGAACATGAGCGCCAGGTTGGCCAGACAGGTGTTACCGTAAGGCCAAAACTTTACATTGCCTGCGGAATTTCAGGAGCTGTTCAGCATCGTGCTGGTATGGATCAATCAGCCCAGATCATTTCGATCAATACCGATATCAGCGCTCCCATCAATAACATAGCTGACTTCACCATTGTAGGAAATGTAGCAGATGTAATTCCGAAAATGATCAAATATTACAAGAAAAATTCGAAGTAAAACTACCGACCATAATGGAAAATTTTTATAACGACAATCCCCATCTGAAGTTTCATCTCAACCATCCATTGATGGAGAAAATAGTGAAACTGAAAGAGTCGGGTTATACCCAGAAAGAGAAATACGATTTTGCTCCCCTGGATTTTGAAGATGCGATCGACAATTACGATAAAGTGATGGAGATCATTGGCGAAATCAGCGGCGAAATCATTGGCCCAAATGCTGAATCTGTAGATAAAGAGGGCCCGACGCTTATCGATAATGAAGTTAAATATGCCCGCGGTACCCAGCAGAACTACGACGCACTTGTTAAAGCTGGTTTGGTTGGATTTACATTACCCAGAGAGTATGATGGGCTTAATGTCCCTACTGTTCCATATGTAATGTCTGGTGAAATTGTATCACGTGCCGATGCAGGATTTGCAAACATATGGGGATTACAGGATTGTGCCGAAACTATTCATGAATTTGGCTCTGATGAAATCAAGGCTGAGTTTCTTCCCCGTTTTCACAAAGGCGCAACAGCAGCTATGGATCTTACCGAACCTGACGCAGGTTCCGATTTACAGGCAGTTCAGCTAAAAGCAACTTACGATATCCATAAACATCGATGGATGCTTGATGGCGTAAAACGATTTATCACCAACGGCGATGCTGATATTTCACTGGTTCTGGCGCGTTCTGAAGAAGGAACTTCCGATGCCCGTGGTTTATCATTATTTGTTTATGATCGCAACGATAAAGCTGTTACAGTTCGCCGTATCGAAAATAAATTAGGTATAAAAGGTTCACCAACCTGCGAACTTGTATTTCACAATGCACCTGCAAAACTGATTGGTGATACAAAACTTGGACTTATCAAATATGTTATGTCACTGATGAATTCAGCCCGTTTAGGTGTTGGTTCACAATCAGTTGGAATAGCTGAAGCCGCCTATCGGGAAGCATTCAAATATGCAAATGAACGCGAGCAATTTGGTAAATCCATTATAAAATACCCTGCAGTTTTCGAAATGCTTACCAATATGAAAGTAAAGATTGACGCTATGCGTACTTTACTTTATGAAACTGCCAGATATGTTGATATTTACAAAGCCTATAATTTTACCTCTCACGAACGTAAACTCGAGTCAGAGGAACGCCAGGAAGCTAAAGCATATCAGAAGCTTGCCGACATGTTCACTCCTTTGGTAAAGCTTTATTCAAGCGAGCAATGCAATCAGATAGCTTATGATTCCATCCAGATTTTTGGTGGAACCGGTTATATGAAAGATTTTCCGATCGAACGTATTTACCGCGATGCCCGTATTACCACAATTTACGAAGGAACATCCCAACTTCAGGTTGTAGCTGCAATTCGTTATGTTGGCAACGGAGGATACCTTACAAATATGCGTGAGCGTGCCCAGCAACAGGTTAAACCTGAATTGGAATACCTGAAAGGCACACTCGAAAAAATGACTGAGCAATTTGCTAAAACGGTTGAGAAAGTTAATGAATTCGGTGATAATGAATATTTTGATTTCCACGCGAGGCGAATGGTTGAAATGGCAGCAAATGTTTTGATCGGGTATATGTTACTTTTTGATGCCAACAGGAGTGATGTTTATGTGAAATCAGCCGATATTTTCATCCGTAAAGGAAGGTCCGAAAACATAGCATCCGTTAGTTTTATCAACAATTGTCATCCTAAAGATGTTAATGATTTCAAAATGTAATATCTGTTAAATCAGCTGGCTTTAATTTAAAACCAACTTATAATACTGATTATAAATAGAATAAAGAAAAGAGCGCTTCTTAAACGGGCGTTCTTTTTTGTTTTAAAGGTTGTCATATCTAATTGAACTATTTTTTTATTAACATATAGAAATTCTGATGATGTATTTTTTGTACTTTTCGGCCGATTTTCGAATCCATCATCGATTTTATTTATTGAAAAGTCATTAAAAGAATTACAAATAACGATTTATAAATAATGGAAAACAGAAAAGTACTTAAAAGCGGTGAATTCCTTGTAGACACAGTGGAAGCCAAAGATGTTTTTATCCCGGAAGAATTCGACGACGAACAGTTGATGATTGCACAATCCTGCCAGGATTTTCTTGATACTGAAGTGTATCCGAATCTTGACCAGATTGATAGTCCCGATATTAAACTAATGCGTTCAATTCTCGAAAAATCGGGTGAACTCGGACTATTGGCAATAGCCTTACCCGAAGATGTAGGAGGATTCGGCCAATCCTTTGTTTCGCAAATGCTTGCTGCTGAAAGGATTGGAGCGGGGTATTCATTTTCAGTTGCTTTTATGGCCCATTGTGGTATCGGGACCTTGCCAATAGCCTATTACGGAAATGATGAACAACGCCAGAAATATGTAACTAAACTTGCAACCGGTGAACTTGTAGGATGCTATTGCCTCACTGAACCTGGCGCCGGAAGCGATGCCAATGCAGGGAAAACAAATGCCGTTCTTTCAGCCGATGGTACACATTACATCCTGAATGGTCAGAAAATGTGGATTACTAATGCGAATTTCGCTGATATTCAGACAGTTTTCGCAAAAGTCGGAACAGATCGTATTCTCAGTGCTTTTATTGTTGAGAAAGATATGCCAGGCGTAGTTATTGCTCCTGATGAGAAAAAAATGGGAATCAAAGGATCGTCAACAGCACAGATTTTCTATAATGATGTAAAAGTGCCTGTCGAAAATATGATTGGTAAGCAGGGTGAAGGATTCCGTATTGCACTAAGCATTCTGCATATGGGACGTATAAAGCTGGGTGCCAATGTTATAGGAGCAGCAAAGAAAGCAATAAATGATTCCGTTAAATATGCCAATGAACGCAAGCAATTCTGTGTTCTTATCTCTACTTTTGGTGCCATAAAGCACAAACTGGCGCAGCAGGCAATCAAAACATTTGCCGCTGAATCAGCAACATATCGTGTGAGTAAAGATATTGACGATCTGATTTTGATAAACAAAGCATCAGGAATGGATCATGGCCGTGCAACTATTGAAGGAATCAGTCATTACGCTGTTGAAGCTGCTATTCTGAAAGTTTATGGGTCCGAAGCTCTGGATTATGTTATCGACGAAGCAGTTCAGATTCATGGTGGCATGGGATATTCAGCTGAAATGGCCGTTGAACGTGGTTACCGCGATTCGCGTATAAACCGGATTTTTGAAGGCACAAATGAAATTAACCGGCTTATTATTGCAGATACAGCTATTAAACGTGCGCAAAAGGGTGAATTCGATCTTTTCGGACCAGCTGAACTACTTTATAACAACCTTGAAAGTATTACATCCGGAAAAGTGCAAGGGGAAAGTTATTATTCCGAAAAACGCCGCTATCTGGCTAATTTTAAAAAGGTTATACTAATTACAATCCATGGCATCACTACGTATTTTGACAAGAAACTGGTAAAAGAGCAGGAAGTAATGAACAATCTTTCCGAAATGATCATGGAAGCTTATATTGCTGAATCCCTTGCCCTTAGAGTTGAAAAACTTGAAAGTATGAAAGGCAGTGCTGGTATTTTCCGTGATATGCTCGATGTGTATGTTTATGATACTGCCGATGCTGTTCGTAAATCAGCCCGTGATGCAGTCAATTCGTTTGCTGATGCATCAGAATCCCAAAAACTGAATGATGCTATTGAAAAACTAACCCAGGTTGCAGGTGTAAATGTAAAAGAAGCCCGAAGGCGTATTGCCGACAAGCTTATTGAAAATAATGCTTATAAATTTTAGCCAACTAACCAGTTTAAGCAGCGATGGGCGTCACTCTTTGGGGCGCTCATTTTTTTTTATAAAAAGCATTAAAGCAGAGATACTATTTTTTTTTCATTGTAGCAATAGAATTGAGGGAAATGCCAGTGAATACACATTTCAGGCCTCCAGATTGATCTGTAATCAATTATTTGTAATACTTTTGTTTCTAGGTTAAGATTAGTTTATAAATTCTTTCGAATGAATCCATAAAACTTTGTTTTTCTTACATTTTAAAAAATAACTATTGTGCCTCTGTTTAGTCATCTATTAATTCCTTTTATCGTAGCTATATTTCTTGCAATAACAATGGGAGGGAGCGGAACCGGCCCGGCATTTTCAGCAGCATACGGCGCAAACGTACTTCGTAAAAGCCTGATTCCCGGAATATTTGGGATAATGGTTTTCCTTGGCGCTATTTTAGCAGGAAAACAAACTGCATCAACCATTGGCAAAGATCTGATTAACCCGGAGATAATGACTTTTTCAATTGTGTCCATAATCCTATTTTCAGTAGCTATCTCATTACTTATTGCCAATTTATTTGGAATACCTCAGTCAACCAGTCAATCTACAGTTCTTGCGGTTTTCGCAGCTGGTTTGTATTTTCATGAAGTTAATACCAGGAAAATTTTCCTTGAAGTAATCCCCGCATGGCTTATTCTACCTGTGATTGCATATTACCTTAGTCTTTTCTTTGGGCGATTTATCTATAGGCCTATGCGCAGGAGAGGGCTCACCATGTCACGTTCAACAAACGTGAACAGGAAACATTTTATCAATGGTTTGATATTATTTATGTCAATGTATGTTGCATTCTCAATTGGAGCGAATAATGTTGCAAATGCTGCCGGTCCCATAGCTACTATGACAGCCAACGAGCTTAACATAAGTGGTGATAAAAACTTTATTCTGATCATGATATTAGCCACATTAATGGTTGCGCCTAGTTTTGCGATTGGAAGCTCAATTTTCGGAACTAAAATTCTGAATAACACAGGGAAAGAAATTGTATTATTTGGAAAATTTGAAGCAGGTATTATTGCCTTTGTATCTGCAAGCTTACTTTTGCTCGCATCAGTAACTAAAGGTATTCCCACTTCACTGGTTCAGCTAAATGTGGCGGCAATACTCGGAATTGGTGTTGCCAAACTCGGCACAAAAAATATTTTCAAAAAAACTGAGGTGAAAAAATTCTTCCTTATGTGGTTAATTGCACCTGTAATTTCATTTTCACTCTGCCTTTTGTTAATTTTATTAGCTGATACATTAGGGTATCTATAGGTTGAACATTCTGCAAAAAAAATATTCTAAACAAATTACTTAATCCCTGAAAGTGGACAAGCAAAACATTATTCAAAAAACAATAGATTTTGTAAAAATAACTTTATCAGATGCCGAAGGTGGTCATGACTGGTGGCATATTTACAGGGTTTGGAAGACAGCAAAACACATTGCTCAATATGAGGATGTTGACTTGTTTGTTGTTGAACTTGGCGCATTACTGCATGATATTGCTGATTCAAAGTTCCATGATGGGGATGAAGAAATAGGACCTCTTAAAGCGCGGGAGTTTTTGCTTTCACAACAAGTGAACCTGGAAATTATCGCTCATGTCGAAAATATTATTACCAATATCTCTTTCAAAGGGGGAAAACTACCACAGCGATTTAAATCGCCGGAATTGGATGTTATACAGGATGCCGATCGCCTAGATGCCTTGGGAGCGGTAGGAATTGCCAGAACTTTCAATTATGGAGGACACAAAGGAAGATCTATTTATAATCCAGGCATAAAACCCAACCTTAACCTTACAAAAGAGGAATACAAAAACAGCACAGCTCCGACATTAAATCATTTTTATGAAAAATTACTTCTACTTAAAGACAGAATGAATACTGAAACAGGAAAGCAAATGGCTGAAGAAAGACATGCATTTATGCTTGATTTTCTTGATCAGTTTTATAAAGAATGGGACGGGGAGAAGTAGGAAGTTAAGTTAATAGTGTAATGGTTAATAGAAAATAGTTCCTGCTAAGTTTAATTTAAAAAAAAGGCACTTCCGATGAAAGTGCCTTTTTAAAAATATGATTTTCAAAATTATTCTGTCAATTGCAAAGGAGTTGAGCCTTCTTCAATAGATGGCAATACTTCAGGTTTTTCAACCACAATCTTCATATCCTTAATGTCCGGATCAAAATCAATATTGATAATGTCTCCAGCTACAAGTTTTGTAAGAATGATTTCCTCGGCGAGCATATCTTCAACATATTTCTGAATGGCTCTTTTAAGCGGTCTGGCACCAAATTGCTCATCCCAACCTTTTTCAAGAATGTAATCTTTTGCTCTCTCTGTAATCCGGGGTTCATAACCCATAGTACGGATACGGTCAAAAAGATGTGCCAGTTCTATATCAATAATCTTGTGAATATCCTCGCGCTCAAGTGAATCAAAAATAATTACATCATCAATACGATTCAGGAATTCAGGTGCAAAAGATTTTTTCAACGCATTTTCAATAACACTTTGAGCTATACTCGAACTTTGCGATTGACGTGCACTTGTGCTAAATCCAACTCCTGCTCCAAAATCCTTTAATTGCCGAGAACCTATATTGGACGTCATGATCACAATAGTGTTTTTAAAATCTACTCTACGTCCCAGACTATCAGTTAGTTGTCCATCATCAAGCACCTGAAGCAGAATATGAAAAATATCAGGATGTGCTTTCTCAATTTCATCGAGCAATACGATAGAGTAGGGGCGGCGGCGAACTTTTTCCGTTAGTTGTCCCCCTTCTTCATAACCAACATAGCCCGGAGGCGCTCCAACGAGTCTTGATACGGCAAATTTTTCCATATATTCGCTCATATCTATCCGGATCAGGGCTTCTTCAGTATCGAAAAGATAACGTGATAAAATTTTGGCAAGGTGAGTTTTCCCAACACCGGTTGGTCCAAGAAAAATAAATGTACCAATTGGTTTATTCGGATCTTTTAGTCCGGCACGATTCCTGCGGATAGCTTTAACCACTTTTTTAATGGCGTCTTCCTGTCCGATTACTGAACCACCAAGTTCCTGTTCCATATTCATCAGCCGAGATCCCTCATTTTCAGCAATTCGCTGAACCGGTACCCCAGTCATCATGGCAACAACTTCAGCTACATTATCCTCAGTAACAAGTTGCCTGTTCACTTTTGAATCTTCCTCCCAACTCTGTTTCAATGCTTCAAGCTGGGCCTGAGCTTTACGCTCATCATCGCGGTAACGGGCAGCTTCTTCATATTTCTGACCTTTGATAGCTTTCATCTTCTTTTGCCTGATATCTTCAATCAGACTTTCAGTTGTAACTATCTCAACAGGAACATGCATGTTCGATATATGAACACGTGCGCCTGATTCATCCAGTGCATCAATAGCTTTATCAGGTAAACAACGGTCAGTTAAATAACGATTAGTAAGTGTCACACAAGCATTTATTGCTTCAGGTGTATATTTCACCAAATGGTGATCCTCGTATTTTTCTTTTATCTGATTAAGAATAGTAACTGTTTCATCAGGTGATGTCGGGTCCACAATTATTTTCTGAAACCTGCGTTCCAGAGCACCGTCTTTTTCAATATACTGACGATATTCGTCAAGTGTTGTTGCGCCGATACATTGTATTTCGCCACGTGCCAAAGCAGGTTTGAACATATTGCTTGCATCAAGTGATCCGCTTGCATTTCCTGCGCCAACAATGGTGTGTATTTCATCAATAAAAAGGATAATATCACGGTTCTTTTCCAGTTCATTCAAAACGGCTTTCATCCGTTCTTCAAACTGCCCACGATATTTAGTTCCGGCAACTAACGATGCCAGATCCAATGTGTAAACTCTTTTATTAAACAAAGCACGTGATACTTTACGCTGTATAATCCGCAAAGCGAGTCCTTCGGCAATTGCAGATTTGCCTACACCCGGTTCACCAATAAGTATAGGATTATTCTTTTTGCGCCTGCTCAGAATTTGCG
>JFJP01041167.1_pt1 | contig 10133 bp, 1 predicted proteins | sample 431651 | NCBI WGS metagenome assembly JFJP01 (sample SAMN02602958, study PRJNA72255) | Microbial mat metagenome, whole genome shotgun sequencing project. | biome: fresh water; feature: sink hole; material: water; isolation source: purple microbial (photo- and chemosynthetic) mats found in... | reverse complement strand
AAGGCGAAATCATCCATATAATTCATCTCGTTGTCTGAAAAAATGAAGTTTGTAGCAACTCCTTCGGCCAAAACTCCTCCATTCAGGTACTGAAATTTGCAGTTTTTAATCCCGATATGGGAACTGTTCGATAGTTTAATCGTGGGAACCCCGTCAGCAGTTCCATACCGAACATTGTTGTAGGTGGTAAATCCAAAACTAAGCCCGCTAATTTCGATGTAATTTTTTGATGAAATGTTTATCAATGTTGATTTCGATGCAATTTCAATGGTTGTTGTGTTGGGATCTTTGTCGCCTTCCAAACGAAGAAATACTCTTCCGTTGGATTGATCGTAATAATATTCGCCGGGCACATCGAGCATATAGGGTGTGTTTTCCACAAAATATTTGCAGTTTTTCCCGCCAAAATTCGGATCTGAAACTTCAATCGTTTTTGTAGCCGGAGTATAATTATCAATCCTTTGTTTCCATAGTGTGCACATGGTTATCGCATCTTCGATTGCCCAAACATAACCGCCTTTATAAAAATTGACATCCATTTGAACTAAATTTTCAGTGTCAGTGAGTTTTAACGGTGTTGTTTTAGTTTTCCCGGTAAACGACCACCATTTTTGCATGGGTTCTGCGGATGTGTTCTCAAAATTAGGTGAACGGGCCAGGTAAACCCTGTTTATTCCTGTTTCAGAAACTTCGCACACTACTTTGGTGGAATTTTCCAGACCACTTACCGTTTTATACCAAACCAAATCGGGATTCGGGATATTTGGTGCGATGGTTGAATTAGCTTTTAACCAGCCATCAGTAACTTTTACTGAGCCGTAAATTCCGGCTTCACCTGTTCCCCAATCAGGATCGGAAGTAAGCCGTATCGGATTACCGGCTATTCCTGATTCTTTAGCCGTTAATACACCACGATAAATGACTCCTCGTTTAAAAACATAGGTCTGAATTCCTGAGCCCAGCTTTGCATTACCATTAGCCTCATTGTCCCATGGATGATGTTGCCAAGCGGTGGCGGTGCTTTGCCCGTCGTTACTGTCATTCCCGTTTTCGAAATCAATGTATTTTACGGAGTTGCCTTTTACAAAAACAAAAGGCAGAGGAGCCCATTCGAGATCGCCGTTTGGCAAAACCATAGCCTGTTGGGTTTCCCATGAATATAGCGATTCTCCATCAGTACTTTTTGCCGTTTCATTGCTATTGGGTTGATGCAACAACGTAGCCTGTGCGCAAAGTATGGTAGTGATAAAAAAGAATGCTGGCAATAAAAAGTTTTTCATGGTAGTGTTTTTGTTATCCAAAATGTTGAAATATTTACTTTACCTAAAGTTAAAAAAATACCGCGAAAAAGGCAAATTACCTGTTTCCATAAAAGGTATTTATTCAAAAAACAGCATTGAAACTGGTAAGTTTTGTTTCTTGATTCCGGGACCTTCCATTTCAACCTTCAGCAGTTCTCCATAATTTCCTTCAAAATAATCGAGCATAATTGGATATTTCCCCTTTTTTAATTCAATGTTGCCTTTGACTGTAAATGGACCGTGTACGCCATTGTTATCAATTATTTTCTGATTATTCAAAATCAAACGCGAACCATCATCGCTGATGGTAGAAAAGGAATACAAGCCATCGTGCGGAATTTGAATGAAACCCTTAAAACGCACCCCCCAGTAATCATCCTTTATTTTAATATCATTAAGTACAAAACCGTTCACTTTACCTTTCCTTATGGGTCTCATGGTTTCGAAATCAGGAATTTTCTCCCATTTTCCGTCAAAATATTCGAAATTTAAGCCATTCACATGGCTGTTAAAAATATCATACACTCTAAGGGTGATAAAGCCTGCATTAACCCCTTCCCTAAAGCTCCTGGCCTGAATCGAAACTGATTCTGAGAGTTCAAAAGGAACCGTATATAAATATGATTTTTCGCTAGGGACTGAACCATCGAGCGTGTACCTGATTTCGGCATTAGTATCGCTACAATACATTGAGACACTAATTTTTGAACCTGATGAAGTGTCTTTTGGACTGACTGTAACCCGTGCCGATACAGCGAATTTTTTTTTTGCAAATTTAACTTCCTTTGAAATAAAATGGTACTTTCCTGATAAAACTTCATAAACAGCAAACCCATCCTTCATTTCCATAAATGTAACTCCTTCTGATAGGGAAGCTTTCCGGTTGTTTTCGAAAACTGAGTTCTCGTTATTTGCCGGAATATAAACTTTAGCCGTGGTATTTACCGGTATGGTAATATCCCAAACAAAATCATTGCTTTTGTTAAATTTCCAGTTACTGACAATATTCCCATAAGGTGATCGGTGTGAAGCATTGGCAAATTTAATTTCCTCGTTTATTAAAGGCTTCATTATAATTGATTTAAAGCCCGGTTCAGCAGGTTTAATGCCCCCGATATGTTCGTGCATCCAAATAATGAGATCACCCAGGAGCATTACATGATTTCCTGAATTCATGGATGGATCTGCTGTATTGCCATTCCAAAGTTCCCAAATGGTAGTTGCATTGTTTTTTAGCATATAGCCCCAACTTGGATACTCTGTTTCGGAACCAAAACGCAAAGCGATATCAGCCCTGCCGAAATCGGTGAGAACCCGTTGCAAATAGCTGATGCCAACTAATCCAACCGGTATATGCCCATTATAATCCGTTTCAATTTTTTCGACCAGGTTATTGAAAACAGCTTGTTTCCTGTCGTCAGGAACCAGTCCGAAAGCCAGCGATAACACATTGGCCGTTGCTGTATTATTGCTGTAATAATTCATCGAAGGGACAAAAAACTGCTTGTTATACCCGGTTTTCATCTCGTTGGCAATGCGTTCAAATTGCTTTTCATCGCCTGGTTTTGAAAGCATTTTTGCAAACCGTTGCATAATGCGTGTATCATTATAAAAAAAGCTTGTTCCAAGCAACGCGCTTTCAGTTATCCTTGCGGGATCGTTGCTGTGAATCATTGTTATATCTTCGGGTGGCATGCACCAGTCGCCATAGGTATCGCGCGGCATGGTGCCATCTATTGCATATTTCTGATACATGTACAGCAGCCATTTTTTCAAGGCTTCATAATTTTCGGCAACCACATCGGTATTCCCAAACAGGTCGAGCACCATTTCGGTAACCATAATTCCGCTGCCATCCCAGGTAACGTTATCGTTGTACATAGTCCAATAGGCAGGGCAAACATCTGGGATACTTCCTTCGCTGGTTTGTGCATCGCGGATATCTCCCAACCATTTTCGGTACAAACCGCCATTATTGAATATATAACTTTCACCACGGCAACCAGTTGCCCGGTCGCCCAGCCAGCCCATCCGTTCATCACGTTGCGGGCAATCGGTTGGGAAACTCCTGTAATTGCCCCGTATTCCCCAGCTTGCATTTGTATATACCTGGTTAATGATTTGGTTGGAACATTCAAACGAGCCAGCGCTTGCCAGGTCATCATTTACGATACATCCTGTAATCGTGCTGAGATCAGGTGTAATTTGCATGCCGGTTAATTCCACATACCGGAAACCATGATAAGTGAACCTTGGCTCCCATATTTCGACACCTTCGCCTTTAAGGATATACGCATCAGTAACTTTAGCACTACGGAGGTTAGCCAGGTAAAGGCTTCCGTCTTCTTTCAGGATTTCGGAAAAGCGCAAAGTGATCTTGTCGCCTTTTTTGCCTTTTACGATTAATGAAGCCCAGCCAACCATATTCTGCCCCATGTCAAAAATATACACACCCGGTTTTAACTGCTTTACCGAAACCGGTTTTATATGCCCGGTAACACGGATCGGCTCATTTAACTGGGCAACCAGTTTTCCTGTTGGCTTTGTTACTAACTCCGCCGCAATCCAATTTGAATCATCAAAATCCGGTTTTACCCAATCCTTCATTTCGAGGCGGGCATCGTATTTTTCGCCGTCAAATTCATTGTTTTCGATAATCGGTCCGTTGGCCATGAGTTTCCAGCTCTCATCGCTTACAATCATGTCTTTTGTGCCATCGGTATATTCTATGTTCAGTTGCATCAGCATTTTTGGAAAACCAAAGTTCTGCATGGCGGTAGGAGAATCTTTGCGCATGGCAAAATACCTGCCATTGCCCAGGATCACGCCAATTGCATTTTTCCCGTTCATGAGTTGTGAAGTAACATCGAAGGTGTTATAGAAGACTGTTTTGTTGTATTGTGTTGCTCCGGGGGCTAAAACCATGTTGCCAATTTTGCTTCCGTTAATATACAATTCGTATAAACCCAGACCTGAAATGTAAGCGTTGGCGCTCCTGATTTTTTTAGTAACATTGAATTCTTTTCTCAGGTATCGTGCAGCAAGTTTCCGGTACTGCCCGGTGTCATCTTCGTTTGCAAAGGTTTTGTCGATACCAATCCATTTTGCCTGCCAGTCGATGGATTTAAGCAAACCCATGCTCCAACGAGCCGGTTGACTCCATGATGAAGCGAGGCTATCTTTATTCCATACACGTACTTTCCAAAAACAACTCATACCGCTTTCGAGAGGTTTACCGTCGTATTTGACCAGGATCGACTGCTCCGTTTTTTGCTTTTCAGTGTTCCATAGGTTACCTTGATCTTTATTGAGTATGTCTAATGAATTTGCAACAAGCAACTGAAAGGCTGTTTGCTTTTCGCCGCGGGTTTCACTTTCTATAATCCAACTCAAACTGGGACTAATAATATCGATACCTTTTGGATTGATTTGATTTTCGCATGTTAATTCTGTAACAATAAAGCTGCTATCATTGGTTTTGCAGTGCGAAAAGATTAGTGAAAGTAAAACGATTAATAAAAAATTTAGTGTTTTTTTAATACACATAGCATCTAAATTTAAATATTCGATATGAAAAAAGTAAAACCTAATTTAGTAAAAAAGCCGGCTCAAAATTTAAACTGAGCCGACTTTCATTTTTTAAGCCATTAATAACTAGCGAATAACAAATTTAAGAGTCTGACTTTGCTCTTGTGTTTTTACTGTAATAAAATAGATTCCTTTGGGAAGTGTTCCAATAGATAGTTCAAGTGTGCTTTTTCCAATTGTACCATCTTGTTTCTGAACGGAACGTCCGGAGATATCGCTTATTACAATACTTTCAGCTGTTTCGTTTCCAATATTTACAAAAATAATATCCTTAGCAGGGTTCGGATATATGCTGATTTCAGCCTTGTCTGCGTCCTTTATTCCAATAAGAGAGCTTACAACATGAACTGTAAATGTAAGCTGGGTTGAGTCAAACCCACCATTGGCAATACCACCATCGTCCTTTATGGTAACCGTGATAATTGAAGTGCCTAAGGCTACCGGGCTGATTTTCAGGTCGGCTGTTGAGGCATTCAGGTTGTATATCACCGAAACATTAGCAATTGAGGCATTGGATGATGCAGCTGTTACCGAAATAACCGATTGGGGATTCATATCCTGACCATAGCCAATTCCGGTAATGGTTACATCTTTGTCTCCGTCAGGTAATGCTATTTCCTGGCTTGCCAATTGGTCATATACAGGGGGAGCGTTTACTTCGGAATGGATTAGTGTGGTTATGCTGCGCGGTGGTAGCAGTATATTTCCATCGGTTACTACCGGGCCTTTGGCGAACGGACTGAAGTTCTGTGTGGCATACGTGCGGTTAAGCGCAGGTACATTCTGACCCGAAAGCGTAACCTTCATGGGTACTTTGCCTGAATTAATCAATATTGCAGTTACCGTATTATCGGTATTTTTAAATGCCAGCGATAAGATATTGCTGCTCGACGAGATGGCATCGACCATTACAGAGCCTGGATTTACAAAGGCTGAAAAGTTTTTAAATACACTTCCGAGCAAGTCATCATTTGTTTTCTCAGAAGTACTGTTCAGGTCGGCCCACCCATTAATGTTACCATACTTAAATGATTTGTACATGGCACCTGCAAAGTCGAGAGGTCCGGGGAAGAATTGCGGATTGCCACTCAAATAATCTTTTCCCCAATACCCTTCCCATACATTGGAGTATCCCGAAGTTTCAGTCATCCATAATCCTTCGGCAAGGGTTGTTTTTTTGAAAGTAAGTAAACTGGCCCAGTTAGCTGTGCCAGCACCACCTGCACTGATACCATCGGGATCATAAAGATGGCATGCTACAATGCCCAGATAATTTTTAGTAGCGGCATCATCGTTGGTAGCGGCAACATTAGCCTGAACCCAGTTATTCGCGTTCACATCTTCGGACAACATGATGCGTGTGCTGAGATTTTCGGCTTGCATTTTCGGGCCTACCACTTTTACCAATTCTCTGAATTCAGCGCCGGTATATTGGCACGAAGGATAAGGTTCATTAAAGGTAGGTTCGTTTTGCAGGCTGATGGCATACAACTCAACGCCGGCTTCTTCTTTAACTATTTTACAGATTGCCACTACGTATTCAGCAAACTCTTCATACATCTCGGGTTTCAGCTTGTTGTTCGAAGCCCATTGCGTTGCCGATGAAGGAAAATCTGCCTTGTTTTGCTTCATCCAGCTGGGAGCGGTCCATATGGTATAGAAGAACTTATGGCAATCCGTATTTTCGTTGATGTTGCGTATCGCATCGGTAGGAATAGCTGAGCGATTTAAGTTGCTGAAATCGGTAACATTCGGATCGGAATTGTCGTTTGCCGGCTCCATTTCGCTACTTGATGTAAACCGCATAACAGTTATGTTTAAATCCTTAATCTGTTGTATCTGTGCTGGATCATTGTTGTTATTTACAAAACATCCCACTCCTGCCATTGTCTGGTAGGTGTTGTCCAAGTTGATGGTTACCGTATTATTTTCCATTGCCGCCTTGTCAACAACATATACATTAAAAGAAGCCGTATCAGGTATTGAAGTTGCTACCGTTGTATTTTTAGCTATTACCTTAATCCTTGCTGAATCGACAACGCCGGCTTTTAGGTTATAGCTGAGAAGTGCGGTACCATTATCGTTGGGCACAATAATTAGGTTTGAAACAAGTGATGCATTATCGGTAGTAACAGTAAGGTCAGCTATTGCATTGCCAGAGCCATCGGAGATGCCGCTCAATAATACAGGTTTAGGGGCTTCGTCAGTGTAAAAGGTTTGATTTGGGACATCATTCAGTGTAGCTTGTGGTGTTGGCACTGGTTTATCCGCCTTGTCGCCAAGTTTGATATCTTTAAAGAAACAATCGACTGTAATTGTTGGGAACCATTGACAGTTAATATCAAGCATCAGTCGGTTAATGCGTGTGCTATCTGTTTGTTTGCCATCAGCGTCTTTATAAAACAATCCGTCAAAATCAAGATATACATCGTGCCAGGCATCATCGTTGGCTATTTCAAGTTGGATAAAGGAAATATTATATCCGCTGGTTGCTGACCCTGGCTGTTGATCATCAATTACCCGGAAGTAAATAAGCGTTTTATCTAAAGGCTTGGGCGCACCGGGAGCCAGAATCATCATAGTAGAAGCGCCTTTGAATTTGAAGCTGACCAACTTATTTGCTGACATATCCAATTCTTTTCCTCCGGTAAGTTCAAATAGACTGAACATATTGGCCGGGAAAGTTTGTGGCATTACAGTACCGGTAATATGCACGGTGCCATCGGCCAGTATATCAACTACGCCACCATCTATAGCGGTAGTAATACCGGAAGCGGCAACATTACCTTCAAAAGGTAAATAGTCGGCAACTAAGCCTGTTACAGGGGATTCAACAGCTGTCATTACAAAAGTACGGCTGATGGATTGATTTCCGTTGTTACCTGATGCTCCACCATTATCGGTAACTTTTACTGTAATGGTCGCAGTTCCGGTATTTCCGCTCAGTGTAAAGTTTAGCTGAGCAATACCATTTGCAACAGCACCAACTGAAAAGTTGCTTGCAATTGTATTGTCTGTAGCAGTAACTTCGAACATAAGTTGCTGGTTATTATTATCACCGTCACTTATTCCTGTTAGGTCGAACTGGTTGTTTCCGGCGAACGCTTTGACACTTCTTGGAGAAATTACATCCAATGTCGGGGGATTGTTAATGTCATCGTAAACTGTGATCAGAAAAGTATATACTGTTGAATCAACACCGCCAGAAACTGTACCTCCATTGTCTTTTAAAGTTACTGTAACTATTTCAGTACTGCCTGAAGGAGAGTCAGATGCAGCCGTGAATGTTAAATTGCCTGTAAAATCAGTTGAATCGTGTTGAACTGCAATTGACTTTATAATCGCAGGATTGGAGCTTATTGCAGTGATTGAAATATTCTGGTCGGCTTCGGGGTTCCCGTCATTAATATTTTCAAGCTTAACCGTAATATTTGTTCCTTTTTTTGCAATTAAATCAGGCACTTCGATCATGGTAGGTGCTGCATTCGGCAATACTTTTACTTTAAAAGTCATGACTTTATTGGTGGTATTTGGTGCCGAAACCATTACTGAAATCAACGCCTCAGCTGTTGCCAGAATATTGGGATTTAAAACCAGGGAACCGGTTTTATCTGGGGAAGTGTAAATCACTGCCGGGGCAGGGATACATTCCGGATTAGAACTTGTTGCCGTAATTGTGATAGCATTTGTTCCGGTAGTTCCATCGGTAACATTGCGGAATTTCACCGTGCGTAATACAGTTCCGGAGACCTGAGCAGTAAACATCTGATCTTGAATAGTTGCAATCGCTGAGGTACGAATAGCAAGGTCGCCAACTTTAATATCATCAAAATAAATTTCTTTATTTGGCACCGAACCAAACTCCTGGGTTAAAGGGTTGAGCACAAAGTGCAGGTTACTTACAGTTTGAAGCACAGAGTCTGGGATTCCTGTATAATCAAACGAATATTCCTGAAAGTCGTCACAGGCAACAACTTCCTGGGCCCCGGTCACTAAAATTGTGTTAAACTTGAGCGGATAATTGTCGATTTTTCCGTCTTTAGTCCCTATGGCCATTGAAATATTAAAGTCGATGTTCGACTTAATTTTCAAGCAGACATAAGGCATGCTGGTAATATCAATCAGAGGGAAACTAAATCCAAAACCTGCCCAAACATCGGATTTAACCGGGTTTATTTTCAGCATTTGATTCGCCTCGGTTAAACCATAGCTTCCGGAATACCAGTTGGTAAGGGTATTATCGTTAAAATCTTCCAGGAATCCTAAGTCCCCGGGAACATAAAAAGTGGTTGTAACATCAAGAGGATCACTGGCAATTGAAGGATTTCCCGCAGCATCTTTGGCTATCACAGTCATTGAATACGTGGTATTCTGATCCAGGCCCGAAATGGCAAGGGAAGTGCCTGCGGCAGTGCCGCAGGAAGTTGTACCCCGGAAAACTTCGTACGAAATAACGCCGACATCATCGGTTGATGCTGTCCAGGATAAAGTGAATTTCGAGAAGGTAATATCCGATGAAACCAAAGCACTTGGCGCAGAAGGTGGTGTATTATCAATATTAGAAGTACTCACATTAAGCGTAGCCGGTAAAGAGAATTTTCCTGAGCCATCTTTGGCTTTTACCTGAAAAGTATATAGTGTTTGGGCTGTGAGCCCGGTAACATTATAAAGCAGTTCGGTAGTGGTTGATCCAATCAGGGTTGTGCCGTTGTAAATGTCGTAACCCGTTACTCCGATATCGTCGGTGGAGACGGTCCACGATAAGGTGAGACTTTTCTCGCCAACATTGGTTGCGGCCATATTTCCAGGGGTGGTTGGGGCAGAAACGTCAGGGGCTGTAACTGTACCATTCACAATTAAAGCAGCCGTAGTATTTACAGGATGCCGCTCACCAATTCCAAAGGCATTATAAAACCAGTTCGATGTTCCATAGAAATAAAATCGGAATGTGACAGCAGAGGTCAGATTGGTATGACCTGTAACGACAAGATTTTGTGGCGAAACATTAATTGAATTCGCCGGTCCGGTTGTAATGTTTGAAATCTCTTTGTCGGTTGTAAAGCCTCCGATGCTCGATAAGAGACTTACTGTCCCCGTTTGCCCTTGAGTGATAGCGCAAACATCAATAGAGGTTATGGAAACCGTTTTCCCGCTTACGGGTGTAATGGTGAACTCTATATAGGCGTTGCCGGCAATGGAGGCAGCCAATGTGGTTTCACCTACCTCGGTGCCATTAAGAGAATT
>JFJP01041166.1_pt1 | contig 10133 bp, 8 predicted proteins | sample 431651 | NCBI WGS metagenome assembly JFJP01 (sample SAMN02602958, study PRJNA72255) | Microbial mat metagenome, whole genome shotgun sequencing project. | biome: fresh water; feature: sink hole; material: water; isolation source: purple microbial (photo- and chemosynthetic) mats found in... | reverse complement strand
AACGCAGTTTTTTTTTTCTAAAATTTTTAAATGGCGAGGATAAAGGTAGAGTCCATCTTACAAAAAGAAATATTTTGCAATGAAAATTGCAGTAAGAAGAAAATCCGTTGATTTAAAAGTCGTGAGGGTTCAATTCCCTCTGCCCCCATCTATACTCAATTACTTGAGATTTTTAATGATTATTTTCAATCTTCTCTTCCCAATCTTCACCACTTAGTCTGGTATTGATTGATTCAGAAAATAATATCCCTTTATTGAAAAACAAATTGAAGTAAATAGGGGGGGGAATACTAAGAAACCAGTTTTTTCTCATTTGTTCATACAGTGTTTCGTACTTGAACAATGTTTTCGAATTAGCGACGAACAGATATGATAACCAAAGTTCCCATAGACTTATGGTTAGAGGTAACGTTTCATAATGAATTGCATAATCATCGTACAAACTATTCACCCAGACGTCACTATCAAAATCATGCTCATCACGCTCATTTAAAGGTACGATTTTATGCAAAGTCGGTAATGATAGAAACATAGATAGGATATATTCATCAAATGAAGTACGAGTACTAAAAGGCGTGATTATCTAATCAGATAATTTACTGATCTTACCAGATAACGCACAATTAAACCTCAAATGAATAACTTGTGCGAGCGAGATATCTATTGGAAATCAATATATATCACACCTTTCTCATTTTTAACTTATCCCTCTTAAAAAGGTTCAAAATAACTGTTTTTGGTAGAACTGGAATTTAGATTGAAAAAGAATTGTTGTTCCACACGATTTTTATACTTGACCAGCCCTTCAAAGAATACTTTTTATTTCGAATAGATATTGTCAAATTCAATTATAAATTCAGATAGTTTATGACTGTATTGATTTGAAAATTATGTTGTAATTTAAGTAGGACGTAGATAGCTTGTATTTGAATTATTAATGTTCATAATAGATTTTATTATAATTTTGATTTATTTATTTTTTCTAAAAATGCTGTCGATTGAGTGAATTCTTCAGAGATAGATCATTATTTCATTCCGACCAAATGAGGTTCATGTAGGCCGATGGGTCGACGGATCGTCCGTCGACCCATCGGCCTAACCCACTCTATAAAAAGATAATGCCGAAGTTTAGGCCTAGTGTAGGCCTTACTAAATACCAATGTAAGAACAATGTAGCTCTTTGACCATAAGCTAAGGTAATACAATATACCCATTACAGGTTAGTGTAGAGTCAGTGTGGGCCCTTTCATATTCAGATGTAGGGCCAATGTAGGCTACTCATTATTCAGATATAGGGGAAATCTAGGCTTATTCATATCCCGAGTGTAGCCTTAATGTAGGCTTTATCCCTAGAAAAAAGCATGATAAAGAAATATCCAAATTGAAAAAACAAATTAATGAACTTAAATTAAAAGAAGCAAAGCAGAAAATTGATTCTTCCCTCTGACGTCAAAAGAAAAAAGAAGATGACCGAAAATCGTAGATAAAAATTGAATAAAAGTTGATTTACCAGAACCTGGACTTCCCGAGATTAATAGTATTGTTTGGCAAGCAGGTTCTAAAATAAATGCTCGCTTGAGAAAACCTCTTAAATGATTCAAGTAAAGAGGATTATTTGAAACAAAGATTGTAAGTAATTGTTTGTAAATGGTCTCAATCTCTTTAAACTCATTATAATGAACTTGTAATGTTGAAGTTGTGAATCTTTCTGGATTATGAGCTTCTAATTTCAAAGTTCTTAAATTTAGGAATCCATTTAAGAAAGAAATCCCATCAATTAAACGTATCTCATCATCATCTACTAAAACATATAATGCAAAAAGACGAGAAAAGTTTGTTAAAAAATTCATTTTCCGTAAAGAATTTGAAACTTTATAATTTTCAAATTCTTTACAAACATAAAACTGAAACATAGTATCAGAAATCTCTTTCCAGCATAAATCTTCTTCACAATACTTATACCAAGTTTGCTCAGAATTATGAAATCGAAATTTGATCTTACCCCATTTTGAAAATATATAATCAACCCATACAGGAACGTCAAGCGAATCAGCAGCGACAACTTTAGACCCCTTTAATTCTATTCTGTTTTCTACATGCACAAGATTATGGATTTCTTCTTCATCTTTAATGGGTGGATCACAAAAATAATTAGCAAGTACATTTATTACTTCATCTCGAGAAGATACAAATTCATCTTCGTTTCGAAACATAAAGCATGACCAAGAAAACAAGTGATTATTACGATTACCTTGTTTAATCGTTTCGTCTTGTATTAACGGTACAGATTTGAATTGATAATGTTTAGGAAACCAACGAAGAGGATATAAATATTGAGGTAATTCACTTAAATTCTCATTATCAGGTGAACTAATGATTGAGTAACCTGTACCTAATGTAGTAACCATTGATTCGCTTTTAAACTCAATAATTAAACCAATCTGAGTCACCTTGTACGTATTTCCAAAGATGACTGAGTCATCTACTTTTGGTTTATGAAAATAAGCATGGATTCCCCCACGAGGTGTTCTGATAATCAAAACATTTAATTGTTTTACCATCAGGATAAATAAGTCTGCTATCTCTTTTGAATCAATATCTACACAAATGACATTACTATTTTTAGTATAAAGCCCTACATGCAACCCATTTAAAATTGTATGGATGAACTTTGAAGGAGTAAGAGGTGTTAAAGAACTTGGGTGGGAAAATCGCTTTTCTTTTCCTTTATATAACCAATTATTCGCACACCAATTTTGTACACAACGCGGATAGCTACTAAATTCTTGGGCTTGACTAGATGGAGGATTTGAATTATAATTCATTTTGTAATTAGTATTTTTTTTTAAAACCAAATTTTGAAAAAACCCATAATTGGATTATTTTTCTTGATAATTTTTCTCCCGAAATAGTGTGGAATAATTAATAATTGAACTCCCATTATTTCGGGCGAAAAATACAATTTTGAAGAATAAGCCCTTCGGCTTTACGAACAATAATAATGTTTGATCCGTTTTTGTTAAGATCACTGATATATCTTTTAAGGACGTCATAAAAAGACTTTGATGAAATTGATCGTTTTGGGAAAAGTTTTGCGTTATATTGTTTCCAAATCCTTTTCGGAGAAACTACTTTGTTCTCTTGATAAAATAAACTAAATGACAGCCAATGATAAACAAATTCCTTAGTTTCATTTAAAAGTTCAGCAGGTGTTAAATCTTCATTGAATTGCATAATTGATCTCCTTTTCTTAAAACAGTACTTTACTGGGTACTAATTATATAAAAGCATGCATAATTTATTATTTCCAGTAATGTTTATGCGATGCATTGCTAACGTTTCATGACAGTTGATATATATTAAAATCATTTTCAATACATTAAAGATAAAATAAATTCCAAAAGATTTTTATTTTCAAAAAATCGCTACATTACCTACATTACCTACATTGCCTACATTAAAATAATTATTTAGTAATCTTTTGTTGTTGACAATTTAAAATGATGAGGAAAATAAAATCATAATGAAAATGAAATTCAATTAATAGACCTTTCTCCAAAAGATATAGGGTGTATGTACATATACACCCTATATTTCCGAAAATGAAGAATGTTATTTCTTTTTCAATAACAAAACAAGAAGTAGATTCATTGCGGACATAGTCAATGTTTGTTAATGTTTGAATTTCAGAATGAATTATCTCACATTGGTGTAGCTGGTGTAGCAGGTGTAGCAGGTGTAGCAGGTGTAGCAGGTGTAGCTGATGTAGGTGATGTAGGTGATGTAGGTCATTTTCAAGAAAATTTAATAAGAAAAATTTTATTTTCTTTTTAATGTATTGTTTGAATAACCAATCAAAAATATTAATACAATACAATACAATACAATATATATTACTATTTAGATTATATTTTCTTATATTTTCTTATATTTTCTTATATTTTCTTATATTTTCTATTCATGTTCAAGAAATTGGATATATTACCTACAATCTAATCATTCTGAATTTCATTCTATTTGATTTTAGTCATGTTGATGCCTATTTAAAATGATCATCAACATGACCATACAGAATACATTTTCAAATATATATAAATACATAAAAGAAAAAATAAATTCTCAACAATTTATTTTTTCATAAAACGGCTACACGACCTACATCACCTACATAAGGATGTTTAGTTACGACTATAGTCGGTACTAGACACTTCTTTTGAATAAAGTAACAGGCCTATTAGCTCCTTTGAGGAACAAGACTACTTTTGAGCATTTCATTTTGACTGTTATATTCCTAGCATCTTGATCTGGTTGTTCGGCTTCGGTTGTCAATCGACCTTCAGTAAAACTGATACTTGATTCAAAAAATTCTTCACCAATAATGGGGCACAAGAGATTTAACAAATGTACTGCATCTGGCTTTGAATTTACGTAAATTGTTGTTTTCCATTTAGACGGATGTCTGCTTACATAATTGGCCCGTAAAGGACCGTCTGAAAAATTTTTAAAAAATAAAATAAAAGAAAAGGGTATTTTATAGGCATATATTGCGCTACATAATAGTAATTATGTAGCCTACAGATTATTTTTCACTGTAATGTATGTTTAGTATTGAAAGGATGAAACCCCTAAAAATTATACGTATTTATTGCTATTTAAAATAAATAGAATTGTTAAAAAAATGAAAATGTAGAATTCAAATTTGAATAAAAAATTGAAATCTAAAAACGTATGCAAACAAAATATGTGGCATAAATTTCAAGCTTTTATCGGCCACATATTTTGTTTACAAGAATAAATAATAACAGGAGTAAAAATGACTACTGCTAAGAATAAGTATATTGGATCAACAAATAAATTACAAGGTAAATATTTGACTTCGAACTTAAATGAAGTATGGACTGTAGACATAACAACAATAAAATTAAAGTATTATTGGTTCTTAATCGTGGACTTGGCTTCTAGAAGAATAATATATTGTCATGTATCTGCAAATGATTATAGTGCACCTGAAGTTGTATATCATTTGAAAAATGCTTTGATGTTAGAAGAATCAATAACACCTTATCGTGCAGTAAAATGTATTCATACTGATGAAGGGGGTATTTTTAGATCGAAAGAGTGGTTAGATTTGTTAGAAGTAAATGGTATTGAAGCTAGTGGGGCACGTTCTGAATCAAATCAAAACCAAGTATCAGAAAGATTAAACTTATCTTTTAAAACGATTCTTCGAGAAAAATTAAACAAAGACTTAAATAAAAGAAATAATAAAACAAATACTTTTCAGTTAATTGGAGAAGCAACAAAATACAACTTTGACAACGTAATAAAATTAACTGAAGAAGTAGTAACATATTATAATTCAAAGAAAGGTCATGCTCATTTAAATGGACTGACTCCAGATGCATGGGCAAATAAAGCAAGACAAGTCCCTGAGTATAAATATAGATTTGAAGATAAACAAGGTTCTGTTTCAGAAGAAGCAAGTCCAATTTTAAATATACCAGAAGAAGAAATGGTAAATAAAATAGAGGAATTGAAAACGTCGGGTTCTGAAATGGGCTGTTATCAAAATATCCAGAATCTAGATGGACAAGAAATTAGGAATGATATGTTGTATTTACATGGAAATTACAACGTAATAGAGGCTGTATCATTATCAAAAAATAATAATTCAGAAGAGGCTTGTTTGATTAGGAAATTTAAAGGAAATGTAGGTGCTTTGGAAATAATAGATGCTGTAAAAGATAAAAGATTGGACTTTTCTGAGTTAGATCCAGCTACTTCTAAAATGTATGAAGAAATCCTAAAAGATAATGAATCTTGGAATAAGAAAGATATTAAGTATCTTGAAACAATTATGTTGCAAAACATGGTGTTGCTTCAAAATATTGAGGAATTAAAATCAAAAACAGATGAATTAAAAGTTCAAAATGATGAACTGCTTGATATGAATTCTTACTTAGTGGAAAGAGCTGAACAAGCTGAAGAAAAAGAGAATTTAGTGCTTGCACGAAAACTGAAACGTCAGTCAGCTAAGAAGCTTCCAAGAAGAGATTATGTGTCTATAGATGAATTTTATACTGTTATGTTTGATTTGATACCTAAATTGGAAGACAGTAAATATATAGCATCTAGAATTCGAATAGCTTGTTTAATTATGTATTTTACTGGATTAAGAGTAAGTAATTTATTACTTTTAAATGTAAGAAATATAAAAGAATTAATGTATGATTCATTGGGTACTGAAGTCTCGATTATAAAAGGAGGAAAACCTAATCAATTGATTACAGTAGGAAGTGAGGCTCAGAAACTATTGTCGGAAACTTTTTATGATGACATTTGTAATATTTTAAAGAATAAAAATGACGATGACCCGGCTTTTACTTCTGAAAAGAAATTGTCAACTCCTTTGCATCGAGTGACGTTTACACAGAATGTGAATGATATTTTGAAGTATGCATCAGAAGAATTTCATAAGAATGTAACCTCTCATAGTTTTCGAGTCACTTTTATTAATGAAGGGCTTCTAAATAATGTTCCTGTGCATTCAATGCAGAAAGCTATAGGGCATAAGAAAATTCAAAGTACGGAACATTATGTTTGTCATGACTTATCTCCTTAAGATTGGAAACACGTCATGAAAACTACTAACCGTCACAGAGCCCATTCATTTACTATTAAAATACAAGAAAATCTAACACGCAAAAATAAAAGAAAGATAAAGAATTTCTTGTTTTTGATGATCACAAGAAAATCCATGATCAGGATCATCAAAGTGAAATCCATGATCAAGACATAAAAGAATAAAGTTCAACACATACTAATAAGATTGTGAAAGTATACCCTTTCACAATATAGAAATCTAAACCTTTATAAAGGTTTAGATTTCTATAGACACACTATTTATACAATCAATTTTATGGCTACCAATCTTTTTCCTAATTCTGATCCAAACGAATCAAACGACCCTCAGGAAAACCAACCAGATCCTTCTAATCAAACGCCTACAGAGACAAACAATACTAATTCAACGAGCAATATTTCCCCACAACCCTTAATCATGGGCTATCTTAACTCACCTGCTCAAATCGTAATTACTCACGTTGCTTCCCTGCCAGGAGATTTGGGGATATCAGAGTCAACATACAAAAAGTACAATTTACTGGCCCTGAGATTGCTCTAGCCCCTTTTTTTATTGAATTTAGAGAATTAAAAGATGTTTTAATTAAATTATTTGATTCTAAGCAACTAGCCTAATACATTGGCAACGAATTAGTTGGTAAAACTTATTTAAGATACGACACTCAAGTTAGATTTTATCCTACCATAGTTTTTATCTTTTTAGAACACGAAGAATATTGTATTACACGAAGTATTTTAAATACCAATAAATATAACAATAAAGTACAAATCAAATTACGAATCAGAAATCGTACCATTGAATAGCTATTTTGTAATACAAAAAAGTTCGATTTTTTTGCGCTTTTTAGTATATTTTTTTTAGATTTTTTGACGGTAAAAAGACGGCGTGCTAATTCAGGATCATATTCTTCGACATTAATATTATTATTTGAAGTTAAAAAGACAAACGCTTGAGGATTGAAAGTGTACTCCTTTTAGAACTTTTGTGAAGCGGTGATAGGTTCTAAAGAAACTATCTTACGTAATGTTGTACATTCTTTTTATTTCAAGGTCTCATTTTCAAAGTTGCCGACTACTACCAGCTTTTTTTCGTCTACATAACCCAAAAGAATTGATTATTTAAATCAGATATTTGACCAAATAAAACAGTAGTTTTCCGTAAGAATTCAACAACTAATCTGCTAAAGGTAAATTTACTAGACCCTGCTCCACCAGTTAACAAAATATAGATCTGCGATTTTGAAGCAGTCGGAGTCAGAATTTTAAATAAAGTGCATTTTATCAAATTCAAAATGAGAATATTATTTCCACTTATACTGTCTAAATCTTTTCTAGTGTAAGAGCCTAGAGAAACTTGTGGAGCGTAATCTAACAAGACTTTATAAAAAAAAAAGTCTAAATGTGAATAGCAATACAGTTTGGTGCCTTGTGCTACTTCATCTAATGTCTGAACAAAACCGTTCATGAAAGTAGTCCCTTTTATGAGAGTATAAGAATGATATCTTCCAACCAATCTCATAGTTGAATTTACACATTGGACAATTTTGGTGTTTTTAATTCGCGTGTTTACATGAAATGAGACGAGCTGGATTTGAACCAGCGTAGGCAAAGCCAACGGATTTACAGTCCGTCCCCATTAGCCACTCGGGCATCGTCCCTACAACATTAAGAAAAAATATTGTCACTATAGTTCGTATTAGTGCAAAATATATCTTCTTATTTTTACATAAGAAACAAGTCTCGATTTCAATCGAGACTTGTAGATGTACATACCCATTTATACCCCCAGGGGAATTCGAATCCCCGTCGCCTCCGTGAAAGGGAGGTGTCCTAGGCCTCTAGACGATGGGGGCTTGGACAAGGATGTTTTATAATAACCTATTCATAAGAACCTGTCAATAGGCGTAAAAAGAATACTAATTAATGAACTATTATTTTTATTTAATCTATATTTCATATTGGGTTAAATTTCAGAAAAAGAGAGATTTTTTTTCATAAAAGTTGATCTTTGAATTTTACATAATCATATTATTGATAATAGAGTAAGAGCTTGTAGCTCAGTGGATCAGAGCATATGGTTCCGAACCATAAAGTCAAGGGTTCAAATCCCTTCTTGCTCATGTATTGATATCTAGTATATCTATAAAAATGAATCTCACTTATCTTTTTTATAAATAAAAAAATAAGTCATATATAACAAAACAAAATATGGTACTTTTGTATAAAAACAATTGTTATCTATTAATATAGAATTGTGGTGCTATAATTTTTATTATTGTGTTTTTTTTATACATATTAATCGATCAAATGGCAATTTGTATTTTCAAATTGTATAAAAAGTCTATGTTTTTTATCTTAAATGGAGGAATATCTAATGTCACTAGATGATATCTTAGACAAAATAGAAAGATTGTATTTGGATAATCGTTTAACTGATTCTTATACAGAAGAATCAAATGTAGTCAAATCAGATCAACATCGAACCAAATTTTTAACTGGAAAATACCATCGCATGGAAGATATAGTTACAGACAAGAAGAGTTCTATAGAAAATGACCCAGAAGAAGAATTAGAGGGTTATGAGCCTCCAAATAAACCCACTACTCCAGGAGCTGGGTTATGGCTTTTTTGTGAAACATGTAAACAAATGTTATTTATTAAACATATCAAATTACGTGTATGTCCTGAATGTAATCATCATTTTCGGATGAGAAGTACTGAACGAATTGAAATGCTTATTGATGAAGAAACATGGGATCCTATCAATGAAGACATGATGCCTGTAGATATGGTTGAACTGGCAACAGATTCTTATAAAGATCGCTTAGAAGAAGAACAAGAATGGGCAGGAATGCCAGATGCTGTACAAACAGGGTTTGGAGAACTTAGAGGAATTCCCGTAGCATTAGCTGTAATGGATTTTGAGTTTTTAGGAGGAAGTATGGGGTCTGTTGTAGGAGAAAAAATTACTCGTTTAATAGAGTTAGCAACTTTTTATAAATTACCAGTCATCTTAGTATGTGCTTCTGGAGGAGCAAGGATGCAAGAAGGAGCACTCAGTCTAATGCAAATGGCTAAAATTTCTTCTGCTTTAAGAGTACATCAACTTATTAATAAATTAATGTGTATCTCTATTTTAACATCTCCTACTACAGGAGGTGTGACTGCAAGTTTTGGTATGTTAGGAGACTTAATTATAGCAGAACCTGGTGCATATATTGCTTTTGCTGGTAAAAGAGTAATAGAAGAAATTTATAAAGTTGAAGTAGATGAACAGCGTCAAAAAGCAGAAAATGTATTTGATCATGGTATGATTGATCTTATTATACCTAGAACTCTTCTAAAAAATTGTATATGGGAATTGTTTCAGCTTTATTTATCAGCTCCTTGTAAACCAGAGAATCTTTCTTTCTCTCACAAAGACTCACAATCTCAAAATAAGTCTGATATAGATAATTGAAATAGTAATACTTTTATAGTTATTAATAAAA
>JFJP01006106.1_pt1 | contig 10133 bp, 9 predicted proteins | sample 431651 | NCBI WGS metagenome assembly JFJP01 (sample SAMN02602958, study PRJNA72255) | Microbial mat metagenome, whole genome shotgun sequencing project. | biome: fresh water; feature: sink hole; material: water; isolation source: purple microbial (photo- and chemosynthetic) mats found in... | reverse complement strand
GCGAGCATGAAGTTTCGCCAGCTCATTGCATCGTTTCGGTGGGCCGTCGTCTGCCTTCTTCTGGCAGCTTGCGGCTGGGCATTGCCCTTGCAGGCCCAGACCTTGGAGTTGCGCGAGGCACATGCCAGCGTTACCGTGGATGGCCAGCGACTGGAACGGAATGTGGTGTTGCCGTACCACTGGGACCGTCTGCACCCGGGCGTTCCCGGCTACGCGCAGTTTGATCTGAAGTTTTCATTGAATGCGCTGCCCGTTGAGCCTATGGGCCTGTACCTTCCGAAGTTGGGCAATGGCTATGAAATCTGGCTCAACGGCGTGGTGGTGCAGCGCAACGGGGACATGGTGGAATTCAACCATTCGGACTACGCCAAAATTCCGCGTTTTGTTGAGATTGCACCCAAGCTGCTGCAGCATGAGAACCTGTTGCGCATTTCTATCCGCGCGGACACGGGCAGACGCGCCGGGCTGTCGTCGCTGTTTCTGGGGCCTTATGGCGACGTGTACCCGCGCTACCAAACAGACTACCGCATGCTGGAAGTGGGCTCCATGTTGGTCATGCTGTTCAGCCTGGTCGTGGGGCTGGTATCCCTGGCGCTGTGGGCCACGCAGTTTGACCTGGCGCCCGGTGCGCAACGCCGGCGGGACCCGCTGTATCTGCTCGCGGCGATGGCCGAGCTGGCATGGGCGCTTGGCGTTAGCAACTTCATTACCGAAAAGAACTGGGTTCCCTGGCCCTGGTCCGGTATCCTCATCTTCATGACTACACCGGTGTGGGGCGCGTGCATGGCCTTGGTCGCCGTTGATGTGGCTGGCTGGAGTCGAACCCGCCCTGCAATTTGGTTTAGGCGGTGGGTTTATTTCCTTTTAGCAGCGTGCCTGCTGGGTTCCCTGGCCCAGTTGCAATTCGGCATAGCTAAGCTGTTTACGGTGTGGTACTTGCTTTGGGGTGTCACCATGCTGGTTTTTGCGGTGCGCTACCTGGCGGGTATCAGGAGTACTACTGCGCTGACCTACCGGTTGGTAGCGATCGCAGTGGCCGTCAATGTGGCGGTTGGAATCTATGATATTTATGTCCTGCGCATTAGCCAAGACTACACTGCCTATACCCTGGTGCGCTATGTCTCCGTGTTGTTTGGGGCGGTGTTGTTTTACATTGTTATTGCACGTTTTCGCCAGGTAAGCGCCCAGGCGCTGGAGTTGATGCATACCCTGGCTGATCGCATTGCGCAAAAGGAAGCCGAATTGGCCAGTAGCTATGTTCAGCAGGAACAAATGGCCCGCGAGCAGGAACGTGTGCATGAGCGCACCCGCATCCTTCGCGACATGCACGATGGCGTGGGTGCGCACATCAGTGCAGCGATCCGTCAGTTGCAATCAGGCAGTGCGAGTATGGATTCTGTATTGAGCACCATGCGCGATTCGCTGGACCAGCTCAAGCTTACGGTCGATGCCATGAAAATCGAGCCCGGCGATGTCACAGCCCTCCTTGCCAACATGCGCTACCGGCTCGAGCCGCGTATTCTGGAGGGTGGACTCACACTGCAGTGGCAGGTCATGTGGGTGGCTCCGCTCACAAGTCTGGACGCGAATGCCATGCGCCAGTTGCAGTATTTTGTTTTTGAAGCCATCTCCAATACGATGCAGCATGCCCGTGCCCGCATCCTGCGGATTGCACTGACCCCCTTGACAGAGGGAGGCGCGGTACTTTGCATTGCCGATGACGGTTGCGGATTTGATGTGGCGGCATCTGGGCCGGGCGCACTGCGGACGTTGCGCGAGCGCGCAGCGTCGCTGGGAGCCCGGCTGGAGATTCGCAGTGACCCCAATGGCACTGCAGTGGAACTGCAATTGCCCGGACACGGGCAGCTACAAAGCTTGCCTGCCCCAAGCGATCCTCAGCGCTGAACATCAGGGCGGTTCAGGCCACGCCCGCTGTGCCCCGCGCAGCAACTCAAATGCGCGGCTCACGCGCAACACTCCCAAGTCGTCAAACCGGCGGCCCGCGATCTGCAGGCCAATGGGCAACCCCGCATCGGTGTAGCCGCAGTTGATACTGGCGGCGGGTTGCTCTGACATGTTGAATGGCACCGTGAAAGCAATGTGCTCCAGCGGGCGCAGCGGGTCATTGGTGGGGGACGGCAACTCGGCCGCAAACGCCACATTGGGTGCGGTGGGTGAGATCACAAAGTCATACGGGTTGCAGGCCTTCACGGTGGCTACGCGCGTGGCATGGAACTGGCTCATGGCGACAAACGCTGCGGTGCCGGGCATGTCTTTCACGCTGTCGGCCCAAGCGCGGATGTAGGGCAGCACGGTATCTCGCTTGTGGGCGGGCAGGGCGGCCAGGTCCAGGTGCGAGCGCATGCGCCAGGCGTGGTCCATGCCATCCAGCATCTGGCGGGTGAGAAACGGGTCCATGGGCTCCACAATCGCGCCCGCCTCATCGAGCAAGGTGGCCGCACGCAGCACCGCATCGCGCACTTCGGGGTCGACTGGCAGGCCGCAACCGGCATCGATCAGCAGGCCGATGCGCAAGCCACGCAGGTGGGCCACCGGGGCATCCCAGTCGTCCCAGGCAATCGCTTCGGGCGGCAGGCCCATGCTGTCGCGTGCATCGGGGCGGCTGAGGGTTTGCATCATCAGGGCGGCATCTGCCACTGTGCGTGTCATGGGTCCGGCGGCCCGGCCCGTGTAGGGCGGATCAATCGGTATGCGCCCCAGGCTGGGCTTGAGGCTGAAGATGCCGCACCAGCTGGCGGGCAGGCGCAGGGAGCCGCCGATGTCAGTGCCGATGTGCAGTGGGCCGTATCCCGCTGCCGCTGCCGCACCGCCACCGGCGCTGGAGCCCCCCGGGGTTTTGCTGACATCCCACGGGTTGCGCGTCAGCGGGTGGAAGGTAGATACGCCGGAGGACAGCATGCCGTAATCGGGCATGGTGGTTTTGCAGACCATCACGGCACCGGCTTCACGCAAACGGGCGGCGGGCGGGGCATCGGCCACAGCGGGTGTGGCATCGGTGGCCAGCGTGCCCAGCGGAGTGGGGTCGCCGCGAGTGGCAATGTTTTCTTTGATGGTGACCGGGACCCCATCGAGTGCGCCACAAGGCGCATCCTGTAGCCAGCGCGCTTCCGAAGCCCTGGCTTGCGCCAGCGCCAATTCAGGGCGCAGCAGGTAGCTTGCACACAGGTGGGGTTCCCAACGTTCGATGTGTCTGAGCACGGCCTGTGTCACTTCGACCGGTGACAGCGTGCGCTGCCGGTAGGCCAACAACAGGGCAGATGCGCCCCAAGCATGAAGCGGGAGTGCAGTGTGGTTATCTGGTGGCATGGTGGCGATTATCTGCCTCGCAGCGATAATTGCGGCATGGAGAAAACGCTGTGGCGCTGATCATTACCGACGAATGCATCAACTGCGATGTGTGCGAACCCGAGTGCCCGAATGAGGCGATTTTTCTGGGTCCGGAAATCTATGAAATCAACCCGGACAAATGCACCGAATGCGTGGGCCACTTCGATGAGCCACAGTGCGTGCAGGTGTGCCCGGTAGCGTGTATTCCGGTGAACCCGCAGTTCGTGGAAGACAAAGAAACGCTGTGGCAGAAGTACCGGCGCTTGCAGGCTGCCAACAAAGCTTAGGGTTTGGGCGGAGGCACTGTTTTCGCGGTGAAGAAAGCGGGTTCCTTCTTGGCCTTGGCTTTTTTGGCCTCTTCCTCTTCTTTCGCCGCTTTGGCTTTTGCAGCTGCCACTTTGTCGGCGTCTTTGTCCGCTGCTTTTTGTGCAGACTTGGCTTGCCCCAGCACTTCTTTTTCTTCTTTCAGCCGCGCTTTTTCCAGTTCTGTGGCCACCTTCATGTCCCGCTTGGCAGCTTTGTCGGCACCGGCTTTATCTGCCTTGCTGCGCGCATCATCGGCTTGAATGGTAACGGCATCCGCACAAGGAATCTGGCTGTAGCTGGAGCCGCATTTATAGACTTTTTGGCCCCAAGCCCCCGTAGATATTGCGCAAGAAGCTATCAAAAATATAGCGAATGTCCGGATGCGTGTCATGGTTCAGTCCTCGGCGGTTCGGGCTCGGTCACCGGCTTTTCCGGCCGGGGCGGTTTGGGTCGCGGAGGTTTGCTGGTGTGGATGAGCATGGTGGCCTGGTCCATTTCACCCGCCAACAACCGTGGCACCGACTTGAGTGTACGGTCAATGCATTGTTCCAGGGCGATGCGGTCGTCGGGGCTGGGCTTTTTGAGCACCCAGTTCACCACCTCGGCTTTGGTGCCGGGGTGGCCTACGCCCAGGCGCAGTCGCCAGTAGTCTCCGGTACCAAGCTGTGCATGGATGTCGCGCAAGCCGTTGTGGCCGGCATGGCTGCCGCCGAATTTGAGCTTGGCCTCGCCCGGGGGCAGGTCCAGCTCATCGTGGACCACCAGAATTTCTTTGGGCTCAATTTTGAAAAACCGGGCCAGTGCGGAGACTGCTTTGCCGGAGAGGTTCATAAAGGTTTGTGGCTCCAGCAGCCACACGTTTTGCCCTTGCACCGAGGTGCGCGCGACCAGACCGTGGTAGCCCTTGTCCATGGTGAGCTGGGCTTTGAGTTCGCGGGCCAATCCATCCACCCACCAGAAACCTGCGTTGTGCCGCGTGGCTTCGTATTCGGGGCCAGGGTTTCCCAAGCCGACAAACAGTTTGATCATCGTTTGAGTTTAACGGGGGCAGCGCGCATAAAAAAAGCCCACCGAAGTGGGCTTTGCCGTCAAGGCAAGAACGCTTGGGTTCTTATTTCTTGGCTGCAGGTGCTTTGGCTGCTGGAGCCGCTTTGCCGCCTTTAGCGGGAGCAGCAGCGGGCGCTGCAGCTGCGTCGGCGGGTGCTGGTTCCGCACCGGCAACAGCCACGACGGAGACAACCACGGGGTTGTTCTTGCCGTGGGTGACAGCGGTAACGCCCTTGGGCAAAGCGATGTCGGCCAGGTGCAATGATTTGCCCTTTTTCAGACCGCTCAGGTCCACGGCGATGAACTCAGGCAGGTCTTTGGGCAGGCACAGCACGTCGAGTTCGGTCATGACGTGGTTGGCAATGCAGCCATCGGTCTTGACTGCAGGAGACAACTCGTCGCCGCTGAAGTGCAATGGCACCTTCATGTGCAGCTTGGTGTTTTCGTCCACGCGCTGGAAGTCGATGTGCAGAATCAACTGTTTGAACGGGTGCATTTGCACGTCGCGCAACAGAACCTTGTGCTCTTTACCAGCGAGTTCCATGTCCAGCACGGAAGCGTGGAAGGCTTCTTTCTTGATGGCGTGCCACAAGGCGTTGTGATCGAGTTCGATCAGGGTGGTGTCAGCGGTTCCGCCGTACACGATGCCAGGGGTGCGACCCGTAATGCGGAGACGGCGGCTCGCACCCGTGCCCTGCTTAGCGCGCTCAAAAGCGACAAATTTCATAACTTACTCCAATAAGAAGTCCACCGCGACCAGTGTGACTCCGGTTTAACAAAGGCGTTGAACCGCTGCCCTATGCAGCGACGCCTGCTTTTCGCCTCTGATCAGAAAAGGTTTTCTTGATCCGAGAACAAACTCATCACCGACTCACCCTTGGCAATGCGCTGGATCGTCTCGGCGATCAGCGGTGCCACGGTGAGTTGGCGGATTTTCTGGCACTGCGCTGCCGCATTGCTCAGAGGAATGGTGTTGGTAACAACGACTTCATCGAGCGCCGTGCCATTGGCAATGCGCTCAATGGCGGGGCCGGAAAAAATGGGGTGGGTGCAATAGGCGTACACCTTTTTTGCGCCGCGCTCCTTGAGTACCTCGGCGGCCTTGACCAGCGTGCCGGCGGTGTCAATCATGTCGTCCATGATGACGCAGTTACGGCCGTCAATTTCACCGATCACATGCATCACTTCGCTCACATTGGCGCGGGGGCGGCGCTTGTCGATGATGGCCAGATCGCAGTTGAGTTGCTTGGCAAGCGCACGGGCGCGCACCACACCACCCACATCGGGCGAGACCACGATCAGGTCTTCGTAATTTTTCTGGCGCAGGTCACCCAGCAACACCGGCGAGGCGTAAATGTTATCTACCGGGATGTCAAAAAAGCCTTGAATCTGGTCGGCATGTAAATCCATGGTCAATACGCGGGCCACGCCCACGGCTTGCAACATATTGGCAACGACCTTGGCGGTAATGGGTACACGGGTGGAGCGCGGGCGGCGGTCCTGCCGCGCATAACCAAAATAAGGAATAACCGCGCTGATGCGCTCGGCAGAGGCGCGCTTGAGCGCATCCACCATGATCAGCAATTCCATCAGGTTTTCGTTCGTAGGCGCGCAGGTGCTTTGAACAACAAAGACATCGCGGGCGCGCACGTTCTGGTTGATCTCGACCGTGACTTCACCGTCGGAGAAGCGGCCTACCGTCGCCGCACCCAAGGAGATGCCCAGATGGTGAGCGATGTCCGAGGCCATACCGGGATTGGCATTGCCGGTAAAGACCATGAAATCTGGGGGAGTAGGTGCCTGCATGCGGATTCCAGCGATGAGAATGGTTTGACTTACTCAACTATTTGGCAGGGGAGGAAGGATTCGAACCTTCGCATGCTGGAATCAAAATCCAGTGCCTTAACCAACTTGGCGACTCCCCTACACAGGTTGGCAGTTCACACTGCCCACCGCTAAACCGACGAGGTCCATCCCACCAGAGGATGCACCTCCAAACTGCTACACAACCTGGCCTGAAACGCTTCCGGCACACTGGCCGCATTCCACTCCATGCCTTGCGGCAAATGCGCAAACACTGCGCTTCCAGAACCTGTCATCCGGCCGTTAAGCCCCTGGCTGGCAAGCCACTCAAGGGCTTCATTCACACCGGGGCACAAGCGCTGTGCAACAGGCTGCAAGTCATTCCGGCCAAAACTAAAAGCTTTTCCGGCAGCGTTCGCAGCGAAGCCTGAAATTATAGCAGGCTCGGTATCGCGCATCAAAGCCAGGTCCGAGAAAATCAGCCGTGTATCGAGCCCGGCGTTGGGTTTTAGCACCACGCATCGGGCCTGCGGAAGTGCAATCGGCGTAATTTTTTCGCCGATGCCTTCCACCCATGCGTTGTGGCCCCCCAGGAAAAACGGCACATCTGCGCCCAACCCCAGCCCTATGGTGGACAGCGCATCCAGCGGTAGTTTGCAGTTCCACAGGCGGTTGAGTGCCAGCAGCGTAGTGGCCGCATCTGAGGATCCGCCGCCCATGCCAGCCTGTGCAGGAACCGATTTGTGAATGCCGATATGTACGCCTTGCGGGCTCCCGGTTGCTATCTTGAGGGCGTGCGCAGCCCGGGTACACAAATCGTCCGCCGGAAGCGGTGTGGTCAGGTCTTCCCGTGAAATAGCGCCGTCGGTGCGCACCTCAAAGTTCAGGGTGTCGCACCAGTCAATCAGCATGAAGACGGATTGCAGCAAGTGGTAACCATCGGCACGGCGCCCCGTGATATGCAAAAACAAGTTCAGCTTGGCCGGAGCGGGTACGTCGTAGAGTGACTGCATGCTGCGATTATCTTCAACGCTCCAGCACAATTTTGATTTCCGACTGCTTTTGCGCGCCATTGCTGCGCGCGCTCAGGCGACCCTCGGGCAGCCCCGAGAGATCGGCTTCCCATCCCGGTGTGCTCGCGGGTTCGCCACGCAACCAGATAAACAGGCTTGGCAGAGGCAGATCTGTGCCGGTGGCCTGTTGCACCAGGTCCGCAAGTGAGGCAAATTGCTGCGCATCGCCCGTGGTCTGCAGGCTGGCCGATGTTTCACTCCATTGCAGCCGTGCCAAAGTGTTACCCAGAACCGATGTCAAAACCAGGCTGCCGCGCAAGGCCGAGCCTGTTAATTCAAAGCCTGCGGAGTAGGCCTGCTGTGTAGTTGCATCGGACACCCGCACTGCCAAGCGGCCTTGCCAGAAGGCATTTTCCGAATCAAAAGTGCCTCTAGCCCCCGTCTGGTTTGCACATCCAGCTACGAAAAAAATAGCAATCAGCAGGAAAACCCGCACACTGCGGAGCCTGTACATCACGGCTTGTTCAGTCGCTTCTGGGTTTCCAGCAGGGTTTCATTCTCTGCATTCAGCGCCATGCCTTCTTTCCAGGTGGCGCGGGCTTCGTCTTTGCGGCCCAAAGCCCAGAGCACCTCACCGAGGTGTGCGGATATTTCGGCGTCCGGACGTGCCTGGTAGGCACTGCGCAAGATGCGCAGCGCTTCCTCCAGGTTGCCGCTGCGAAACTCCACCCAGCCCAAGCTGTCCAAGATGTATGGATCATTCGGGGCAAAAGACAATGCCTTGACCACCAGGGCGCGCGCTTCGGTCAACTGCACATTGCGATCTGCCAGCGAGTATCCCAACGCGTTGTAGGCGTGGTGGTAGTCCGGCTTGGTTGCAATCACCTGGCGCAGTAGCTGTTCCATTTCAGCGGTCTTGCCCAGCTTCTCTGCCACCATGGCTTGGTCGTATTGCAGGTCGGGTTCAGCCGGAAAGCGTTTGATGGCCTGTGCAAGTACCTCATATGCCGCCGCATATTGTTTGTTGTCGCGCAGCAGTTGAGACTCGGCTGTGAGCTTCATGCGGGCATCGTCAGCCTGCAGCTCCGGGGTGGCACGCAGAAGGGCACGGGCTTCGTTCATTTTTCCCTGGTGCGCCAGAATGGTGGCGCGCCGGGTTTGAACCCGCAGTGCATCCTGGGGGCTATCGATGCGTTTGAGGTAATCCTGCGCCTCTTCGAGCTTGCCCCCTTGCTCGGCAATTTGCGACAGCAAAAGGTAGGCTTGCACCAACCCCCGCTCCTGGTCGCGAGCTTGCGCGTCCGGCCCGGTGGCGCTGAGTGCTACATATTTCAGCAGCGATTCTCGGGCGCTTACCAGTTTTTTGTCCTGAAACTCCAGTGAGCCTCGCACCAGCCATCCGTCTGCAAACTCGGGAGCTTGTGCGGTCAATAAGGTCATTTGCGTGTAAGCCGGTTCAAAGCGCTGCGCATCCAGCAGGCGTCGGGCATAGGCCAAGCGCACGGCCGGTGTCGGCTTGCTGCCATTCAGATAGCCCAGCACGATGGACTCAGCAGCTGCTACCTTCAGGTCCATCAAACCCAGCGCCAACAAAACCGGCTCTTCTGCCTTGGCGTTCAGTCCTGCACCACGGCGTGCAGCGTCCAGTGCGCCCTCGCGGTTGTTGTTCATCAGCCGCATGCTACCTATGGCGGCCCATGCCGATGCCCCGGTCACGGGGCTGGAGAGTTCGCCAGCCAAGGCTTGTTCTACGGCGGCGGCGGCCTGCTTCTTTTCAGGAAGCCGGGCAAAGTACCTTGGTAGCTGATTGATGGCAACAACCCGCTGCGCCGGTGCCAGCGCCGCCAGTTGGCGTTTGATGGCCTCCTGGGTCTCGGCGATTTTGTTCAGCCCGATCAAAATTTGCAAAACGTAGCGGCTCGCGTCCTGCGACGCTGGCTCGGCTCGCGCCCAGGCCTGCGCAGCGACCAGGGCAGATTCGCCACTGCGCGCGGTCAGGGCCAGCTCTACCGCGCGCTCGTAAAGCTGCGGCGCGTTGGTTTTACGCGCAGCGTCCAACATCAACGCATAGGCAGATGCTGCATCCCCACTTTGCGCACTGATTTCACCAACCAATAGCTGATAAAAGAGTTCGCTTCCGAGCTCAGACCGCGTCACCGCATTTTCCGTCTGCGCGTGGCACGGGGCTCCACCCAGGGCCATGGTCAGAAAGATCGCAGATAGCGTGAGCGGCTTGGACAGTGTCATCGGGCCATAATAATCCAACCATGCCAGAATTGCCTGAGGTCGAAGTTACCCGCCTGAGCTTTGCCAGCCGCATCAACGGAGCGCAGATTGAACGGGTGCGCATGGGTAAGCCCTTGCGCTGGCCTTTGGGGGCAGAACCGCAGTCTCTGGCAGGTCGCAAAGTGCTGGCAGTACGCCGCCGCGGCAAGTACCTGCTGCTGGACCTCAGTGATGGCTTGCTGCTCCTGCACCTGGGCATGTCGGGCAGCATTTCCTTTGGCAAAGTGCTGGCACCCTATGGCACGCACGATCATTTTGATTTGGTAACCACCCTTGGGACACTGCGTCTCAACGACCCTCGCCGTTTTGGCGCCGTGGTTTACGCCAGTG
>JFJP01030473.1_pt1 | contig 10134 bp, 3 predicted proteins | sample 431651 | NCBI WGS metagenome assembly JFJP01 (sample SAMN02602958, study PRJNA72255) | Microbial mat metagenome, whole genome shotgun sequencing project. | biome: fresh water; feature: sink hole; material: water; isolation source: purple microbial (photo- and chemosynthetic) mats found in... | reverse complement strand
GTATGTTGGCAAGTGGTTTTTTGCCATAATTCCTCATTTAAGCTTCCCTATGGTAAAAAAGCAACAACCTGAACCGGTCATTTCCCCCGCTCTTTCACTGGATGAACCCGCTATGACTCACACCCCGGATCGGGTTTGCGCGATTGTTTGGCGCGATGATGCTCTCGAACTGCTCGATCAGCGGCTGCTGCCCGGAGTGGTGCGCTATCAGCGCCTGTCTACGGCGGCTGAGGCGGCGCGGGCGATCCACGAGATGGTGGTACGCGGCGCTCCGGCCATTGGCATTGCTGCGGCTTACGCAGTCGTACTCGCCGCCCGCGCCCGCTATGCCGAAGCCCCCCTCGCCTGGCAAACCCGGATCGGCGAAGATTTGGCACTGCTGGTCCACTCCCGGCCCACCGCGGTTAATCTGGGCTGGGCGGTGCAGCGAATGACGCAGGTCATGGCCGGGCTGGCGGGCGATCCGGAGGCACGATTACTGGCCGAGGCGCAGGCGATTCATGCTGAAGATATTGCCGCCAACCAGCGGATGGGCCAACTAGGCGCGGCGCTGTTGAGCGAGTGTGGTTCGGTATTGACCCATTGCAATGCCGGGGCGCTGGCAACCGGCGGTTATGGCACCGCGTTGGGCGTCGTTCGCGCCGGGTACGCTGCCGGGCTGATCGAGCGGGTCTATGTCGATGAAACCCGGCCGTGGCTGCAAGGTGCCCGGCTGACCGCCTGGGAGCTGGTTCAGGATCGGATTCCAGCGACGCTGCTGGCCGATGGGGCAGCGGCGGCGCTGTTGCAACAAGGTCAGGTGCGCTGGGTGATCGTCGGGGCGGACCGGATCGCGGCGAACGGCGATGTTGCCAACAAAATCGGCACCTATCCTCTGGCGATTGCCGCCCGCTATCACGGGGTGCGGTTCATGGTGGTGGCCCCGACCTCGACGGTGGATCTGCAAGTCGCTAATGGCGCGGCGATCCCCATTGAACAGCGGCCCGCCGCAGAGGTATTGACTTTGCATGGGCAACCGGTGGCGGCGGCCGGGGTCGAAGTCTGGAATCCGGCGTTTGATGTGACTCCGGCGGAACTGATCGATGCGCTGGTTACCGAACGGGGGGTGCTCCTTCAGCCTGATGCGGGGGTGAGTGGAACACCGATTGTGTGTAATGCGCCGGAAAATCCCGCATAAATGGGTCGGGATTCCGTTAGGATAGGGCCGCGACGCCCGTCGATAATGTGTCTGGAGTTGGATATTGATGAAAAGAACCGGTGACCGAAGCAGACGTGATCCCCTGGAAAACCGGAACGATGGTCCGGCTGAAGCGGCCATGCCCACCCACTATGTCGCGGTTGGTGCTTCGGCGGGGGGGCTGGAGGCGATTGAGTCCTTTTTCAGCCACATGCCGCCGGACAGCGGGCTGGGCTTTATCGTCATCCAGCACCTGTCGCCGGATTACAAGAGCCTGATGGTCGAGTTGCTCTCCAAGCGCACCCCGATGCCGGTGCGGCGGGCCGAAGACGGCTTGCCGGTGCTGCCGAACAACGTCTACCTGATCCCGCCCAAGAAAAACCTGACCATTTTTCACGGCAAGCTGCTGTTGAGCGAACAGGATCACAGCAAGGGGATCAATCTGCCGATAGACGTGTTTCTACGCTCGCTGGCCGAGGATCAGAGCGAAAAAGCGGTCGCCGTGATCCTGTCCGGCACCGGCAGCGATGGTACCCGCGGGCTGCGGGTGATCAAGGAATACGGCGGGATGGTCATGGTGCAGGACGAAGAAAGCGCCAAATTCAACGGGATGCCCCGCGCCGCGATCTCGACCGGTCTGGCTGATTTCGTGCTGCCGCCCGATCAGATGCCGGGGCAACTGCTGTCATTCTCGAAGCACCCGTACATCACCAAGGTCGAGCGGTCTGAAACGCTGTTGAGCGATGAACAGGGGCTGACCCGAATCTTTTCCATCCTGCGCGAGAAGTGCAAGGTCGATTTTACCTTCTACAAGCCCAGCACCGTCACCCGCCGCATCGAACGGCGGATGACCATCAACCAGACCGACGACATCCGCGATTACGTCGCCTATCTGTCCAACAATCCCGGTGAGGCGGTCGCGCTGTACCGGGAACTGCTGATCGGCGTGACCAGCTTCTTTCGCGATCCGGATGCCTTCGATTGTCTGGTTCAGCATGGCCTGCCGGAGATTTTCAAAAGCGCCAGCAGTCGGGAAATCCGCTTTTGGGTCGCCTGCTGCTCGACCGGCGAGGAAGCCTACACCATGGCGATTCTGGCCCGCGAATGCATGGAAATGCTCGGCACCTCCCATGATGTGAAAATTTTCGCCACCGACATTGACCGTGACGCGATTCATTACGCCGCCAGTGGCAGTTTTCCGGAAAGCGTCGCTGCCGATATTTCGCCCCGGCTGCTGGCCAAATACTTCTACAAAAAAGACGATAACTTCCAGATCGCCCGCAACATCCGGGAAATGGTGGTGTTCGCCCAGCACAATTTGATCAAGGACCCGCCGTTTACCAACATCTCCTTGATCAGTTGTCGCAACATGATGATCTACCTGCAACCGATCTTGCAGCGCAAGGTGCTGGAGTTCTTCAACTTCTCGCTCAACCCCGGCGGGATTCTGATGCTCGGCACCAGCGAAACCACCGGCGACATGGCCGACTATTTCGAGCCGGTTGCCCCGAAGTGGAAGATCTACCGTTCCAAGGGCCTCGGTCACCGACACCCGCACCCGTGATCTGCGCGGCCAGTTTGCCGTGGCCCGCCGCGCCCAGCGGCTTGGCGAAGAAGAACGGGTGCTGGAGCGCTTTCTGGAAGTCGCCACCCATGACTACATTCCGCTGACCGTCATCGTCAACCTGCAACTGGAAGTGCTGCACGTTCTGGGCGATACCAGCAGTTATTTGAAGCTGCCGTCAGGCAAGGTGGTCAACGACATTTCCCGGATGGCGGCCCGGGAACTGGCGATTCCGCTCACGACCGGGATCCAGAAAGTGTTCCGCCAGCGCCAGGAACTGCGCTTTGCCAACATCCGCCTGACCCAGGATGGCGGCAATAAAATGGTGAATCTGCGGATTCGGCCCCTGCCGGAGAAAAAGGGCCAGGAGCCGTTAGTCGCGGTCTTTATCGAAGAGGTGAAAAAAATCGAGTCGAGCGACTCCGACTCTGCGGTGCAGTCCTTTGATTTATCGCGTGAAGCGGAAGAGCGGTTGCGCGATCTGGAGCAGGACCTGCAATTTACCCGCGAGAATTTGCAAGCCACGATTGAAGAACTGGAAACGTCCAACGAGGAGTTGCAGGCCACCAATGAAGAGTTGCTGGCCAGCAATGAAGAATTGCAGTCCACCAATGAAGAATTGCAGTCCACCAATGAAGAACTGTTCACGGTCAACACTGAATACCAGAGCAAAATTATCGAGTTGACCGAATTGAACAACGATGTGGACAATCTGCTCAGTGCCACCCAGATCGGCCAGCTCCTGCTCGATGAAAACCTCGAAGTGCGGCGGTTCTCGCCCAAGATCGCCCAGATTTTCAAACTGCTGGACAGCGACGTGGGGCGGCCGATCACCCATCTGTCGCATTATCTGGTGGGCTGTGATCCGATTCAGATCGTGCGCCAGGTGCAGGGCACCGGCCAGCCGGTGGAGCAGGAGGTTCACACCCAGGAAGGGCGTTGTCACTTGATGCGGGTAGTGCCTTACACCATCGGGCCGAAGGCGTTTTCCGGCACGGTGATTTCTTTTGTGGACATTACCGAAATCCGGCGGGCAGAAGCGGCGCTGCGTGAGTCGCTGCAACTGTTCGCCAGTGTCGCCAATACCACCCCGGCCCTGATGTGGATGGCCGGTCTTGACAAGGGCTGCATCTGGTTTAACGAACCCTGGCTGACCTTCACCGGGCGCACCCTGGCGCAGGAACAAGGCAACGGCTGGGCCGAAAGCGTCCATCCTGATGATTTTGATCGTTGTCTAAAGACCTATCAGACAGCGTTCGACGAACGGCGGCCTTTTGCCATGGAATACCGCCTGCGCCGCTACGATGGCGAATACCGCTGGCTCCATGATCAGGGCTATCCGCGCAGCGCGGCTGAAAACGAATTCGCCGGGTATATCGGCTGCTGTCTGGACATTACTGAACGCAAGCGGGCCGATGCGGTGATCCATGCCGGGGAGAGGGGAACGGTAGGGTATCTGTTGGCCAATCCGTTACAACGAGTGGAGAGCGATGACGAGTGAGCAAGACCGGCGGCACGGTCGGCACAGTGATCTTCGGGATCGGGCCGAAGCGATCCTGGCGGCGATTCCCCAGGAACCTGCTGATATTTCGCAGACCGAGATGCGGCGGCTCATCCATGACCTTTCGGTGCATCAGATCGAGCTGGAACTCCAGAACGAAGAATTACGCAGTGCCCAATTGCAACTGGAAGAGGCCCGGGATCGCTATTCGCGGCTCTACCATCAGGCTCCAGAGGGCTATCTGAGTCTGGATGCCAGCGGCGTCATTCACCAATGCAATCAGACCTTCGCGGGTATGGTCGGCAGCGAAGGCACCGATCTGCGGGGACGATCCCTGGCCGAACTGATGACCGGTACGGATCGGGATATTTTTCTGGGCCGATTCAAGGCGTTCTTCAACAATCCCGAAGACAAAAGCATCGATGTTACCCTGCAGCATGGCAAAACTGCCGGCAGTTTTATCGCTCGCTTGACGGGTCGGCGGGAAGCCGACGCTATGACTCTTAGCGGCCGTCCGGCGCTGCCGTTGCTGCTAGTGATCGTCAGCGACATCAGCATCCAGAAAGCGATGGAGGATGCGCTGCGCCAGGAGCGCGACGCTTCGCAACGCTATCTGGGCGTGGTCGGCTCCATCGTGATTGTGATCCGCCAGGATCAGACCGTCAGCCTGATCAACCAGGCCGGTTGCCAACTGCTGGGTTACCGCCAGGAACAGATCATGGGGGCCAACTGGTTTGATCGTTGCCTGCCAGAACGGCTGCGGGCCAGCGCCAAGGCGTATTTCAATCAGTTGATCGTCGGCGACATTGATCTGATCAAATCACTGGAAGGCATGGTGCTGACCCGGAGCGGTGAGGAACGGATCATCACCTGGCGTAATACGGTGCTGCGCGATGCCGCGGGCCGCGTTACCGGTACCTTATCTTCCGGTGAGGATGTTACTGAGCGGCGGCGGGCCGAGAAGGCGTTGGCCGAGCGCGAAGCCGTGTTGCATAACATCACTGAAGCGGCTCAGGATGCGATTGTAATGATGGATCCGGTTGGGCGGATTTCATTCTGGAATCCCGCGGCTGAACACATTTTCGGCTATACCCGGCAAGAGGTACTCGGTCGGGACCTGCATCACCTGCTGGCCCCGGAACGCTACCACGATGCCTACCATAAGGCGTTCCCTGCGTTTCTGAATGCCGGGCGCGGCAATGCCATTGGCAAAACCCTCGATTTGCATGCCCGGTGCCGGGATGGAGTGGAAATTGTGGTCGCCGTTTCGCTGTCCAGCGTCCAGATTCAGGGCCAGTGGTATGCCGTCGGCATTCTGCGCGATGAAACCGAGCGGCAGGCCCAGGAAGCGGAATTGCGCCGGTTGGCGACCACCGATCATCTGACCGGGCTGGCTAACCGGCGGCATTTTCTGGCACAGGTTGAGCGGGAACTGGATCGGTTTAAGCGTTACGCCGATCCGGCGGCACTGTTGATGCTGGATCTTGACCATTTCAAACAGGTCAATGACACCTATGGTCATGCGATTGGCGATGCCGTTCTCAAACACTTTGCCGATCTTGCCAGCCAGACCTTGCGGAAAATCGACCTGATCGGCCGACTCGGCGGTGAAGAATTTGCCGCCTTGCTACCCGGCACCAGTCTGATCGGCGCCTATCCGCTGGCCGAACGGTTACGGGGGATCATTACGGAGTCGCCGGCCGTCACCGACGCCGGACCGGTCGGCCTCAGCGTCAGTATTGGCGTAGCGCTGTTTGCCCCGGATGACCACGATGCCGACGCGATCCTGATCCGTGCGGATCGGGCGCTGTATCGGGCTAAAAACCGGGGGCGCAACCGGGTAGAAATGGAAAAACCCGACGACCGTGAACGCACCAGCCGGCGGCGGGCAATGACCGTCCGCAACCTCTAAATCTGCGGTTTACCACTTTATGCCGTCCTGCCTCATCAGTCCGGGGCACCGGCCAAGGCTCTCCCCATGACTGACATCGCCAAAGAAATCCTGCAAGTCAATCTCGAAGATGAAATGCGCCAATCCTATCTCGACTACGCGATGAGCGTGATTGTCGGGCGGGCCTTACCGGATGTGCGTGATGGCTTAAAACCGGTGCATCGCCGGGCACTGTTCGCCATGAGCGAACTGGGTAATGACTGGAATAAACCCTATAAAAAATCGGCGCGGGTGGTCGGCGACTGTTTTGTCAAGGGCACCCTGGTTCATACTGAAACCGGGTTAATGCCTGTTGAAGAAATAGCACCCGGTTGTCAGGTGCAATTATCGGATGGGCGCTTAAGTAGCGTAGTGCAGTGTTTTGCTAATCCGCCCTCAGCAGTCATCAGGGTAAAATTATCCAATGGCTACACCTTTACGGTAACACCCGGACAGTTATTCAGGGTACTGAGGGATGATTTAACGATTGCCTGGGAAAAAGCCGAAAACTTGGCTGGACAGCGGGTATTGGCCACTAGTTCGCGGGCCTTGGTCAACCCCGTAGATCATCATGATATGGATAAAGTCAGGTTAGCCTATATCGTCGGCTTATTGGTCGCTGAAGGTTATTTAACTGACCGGGGACGTTCAAAACGAGTCGCCGTCAATATGGTTGATCGGGAACCTCTGGAGTTTTTGTACGAATTTTGCGTAGAACGGGGACTATCAGTCAGTTGGCGTGAAGTCGCGCCCGCCAAAGCACATTATCAACCGCAACATTGTGTAAGGCTTAATGGTTTAGCTGAGGCTTATGAAGCCTGTCAAACCACCAGCCCGTATAAAACGGTTTCTCGTTGGATTTTAGCTGACCGCGGTTTTTTTGCTCCATTTTTAGCGGGCTTTACTGACGGCGATGGGTATATTAGCGATATTGGTGAACGAGCTTCGAAGCGCGAAGTCGTTTTGGTATCGACTTCAGAGCAATTATTGATTCAGATACAAGCTATGCTGGCGGATAGCGGAATACATGCCTGTTTAACTGATGAGGATTTTTCAACCCGAGCGTATGGCGAGGGTCATTTAACCCGCTATCACCTCTGGATAACGGGCGATCATGCTTCGCGATTTGGTGATCTAATTTACCCCCACCTCAAAATTTCCAGAAAGAGGAACAGCGCCTTACAGCTAGTGGAATGGGCAGGGCGAGTCTTAAACACGACTTCTGAATGTATTCCTGGTCGAAAGATTTTTGAGGCATTGAGTGAACATCATTTAGGTGGAGGCTGGTACCAAGACCAGAATGGTAAAAAATTCAGGGCTGGCATTAAATATCCTAGTGGTCGCAAGATACGTTATGACATTGATTTGCATGAACGGGATATTTCTTTCCGACAATTAGAGGAGTGGGGGGTTGTTGCCAAACTGGATCGCATCGGTTCGCCATTAGCGGCCAGTCTGTGCAACCTCATCAATAATTATGCTGTTTTATCGGTTGAAGACGTATTGAATCTGGATGAAATAGCAGAAACCTTTGATGTGCAGATTGCTGATGAAAACCATGAGTTTTTAGTACAGGGCTGCGCGGTTCATAACTGCATCGGCAAATATCATCCACATGGTGACACGGCAGTTTATGACACGATTGTGCGAATGGCCCAGCCGTTTTCATTGCGCTATATGCTGGTGGATGGACAGGGCAATTTTGGTTGTTTTACCGGCGACACTAAAATTGAATTAGTTGATGGAAGCCAAAAGAGCTTTGCTGAACTCGCTCAGTTACCACAGCACGAAGTTTTTCATGTTTATGCCGTAGATGATCGTGGCCATATTGTTATTGCGGAAGGTCATTCTTCACGGGTGACCCGTCAGAACGCCGAACTTTTGGAAATAGTGCTGGACAATGGCGAAGTGATCCGTTGTACCCCGAATCACCTTTTTATGTTGCGTGATGGTACTTATAAAGAGGCAGATGAACTGACGGACGAAGATAGTCTGATGCCGGGCGTTTTTGATACAGCACCGGTCAGGGAAGGATTAAATGATTATTTACGGGTTTTTCAGCCTAATTTAGGCGAATATCAGTTCGTTCATCATTTGGCGGATCAATTTAATGTTCGGAATGGTTTAGCGCGTCCATTTAATGGTCCCTTTGTACGCCATCATATCAACTTTGATCGATGGGATAATTCACCGTCCAACATTCAACGTCTGACTTTTCTTGAGCATCTCCACCTTCATTCTCTACAGATTAAGGAATTGTGGAATGATCCAGCTTTTCGTGAAGCACAAAAGAAAGGCGTGGAGCGTTATTACCAAGAAAACCCGGATGCCAGTGAGACCCGCAGACAGCGGTTTATCAAGCAAAATCAAGATCAGACTTTCCGCCAGCAAAATGGGCCGCGAGTAGCAAAAAAATTACGGGAACTTTACGCTGAAAATCCACAGATGGGGGAGATGATTTCTGAACGGATGCAAGCGCTATGGCAAGATCAGGATTATCGGGAAAAGATGTCTGAAGCTTTGACTGGGATAGAGAAAAAGCCACTTTCACCCGAAAATAAAATGCGCGTCGCACAAATTATTTCGGAGAAAAGCCGGATCATGTGGAGTGATCCAGTTAAGCGGGTGGAGATTACTGAGGCTATCTGTTGTGCGCTTGCCTCGGAATCAGTTCGGGCCAAAATTAGCGAACGAGTCAAACAAAACTGGCAAGATCCAAATTATCGGGCTAAATTTCATGCCGAACATTTTTCCCGCATGGCTAAAGTGTTATGGCAAAAACCGGAAACCTTGATCCTGCATCACGATAAAATTGAACAACAATGGCAAGATGCCGGTTTTCGTGAAGCACAACGGCATGGTGTTCAAAAAAGCAATGCCCAACGCTTGCAGAAAAACCCGCAGATGATGCAGGAAATAAATCATAAGGCGGTAACTGTATTGCGTGAAAATTGGCAGAAACCGGATTATAGGAAACAGGTCATGCGGCAAAAAATTGCCGGTTATGTGCAAAGCCTGATAAAAATTTTTCCCAACCAAGAAATTACTCCGGCAGTGTATGAGTCACAGCGATCAGCGCAATGGATTCCGCATTTACCAAAGGCGCTCGAATACTTCAGCAGTTTTGAGGCAATGCTGGAAGCAGGAAGAAACTATAATCATCGGATCGTTGCTAAATACACACTTGGTGAAACAGCCGATGTTTATGATATTACTGTGGATGAACACCATAACTTTCTCTTAACCTGCGGAGTTTTTGTTCATAACTCTATCGACGGCGACTCCCCGGCAGCCATGCGCTATACAGAAGTCCGCATGTCGCGGATTGCTCATGAATTACTGGCTGACCTTGACAAGGAAACCGTCGATTTTATCCCCAACTATGACGAGTCCGAACACGAACCCACGGTATTCCCGACCCGCCTGCCCAATCTGCTGGTCAACGGTTCTTCGGGTATTGCGGTTGGCATGGCAACCAATATCCCGCCGCATAACCTTGGTGAAGTCGTCAATGCCTGTATTGCCCTGATTGATGAACCAGGACTCAGCATCAGCGCGTTAATGCAGCATATTCCGGGGCCGGACTTTCCCACGGCTGCGCTGATTAACGGCAATCGCGGCATTCGTGAAGCCTATGAAACCGGCCGGGGCCGGGTGCAAATGCGGGCCAAGACCGCGATTGAAACCGATGAAATCCGCAATCGTCAGGCTATCATCGTCACCGAGCTGCCTTATCAGGTCAACAAGGCCCGGTTGATTGAAAAAATCGCCGAGCTGGTCAAGGAAAAAAAGCTGGAAGGCATTGCCGAATTGCGTGATGAATCCGACAAGGATGGCCTGCGGATTTACATTGAACTGCGGCGCGGCGAATCCGGTGAAGTCGTCCTTAATAACCTGTTTCAGCATACGGCCTTGCAATGCGTCTTCGGCGTCAACATGGTGGCGCTGGTCGAAGGTCAGCC
>JFJP01043223.1_pt1 | contig 10135 bp, 11 predicted proteins | sample 431651 | NCBI WGS metagenome assembly JFJP01 (sample SAMN02602958, study PRJNA72255) | Microbial mat metagenome, whole genome shotgun sequencing project. | biome: fresh water; feature: sink hole; material: water; isolation source: purple microbial (photo- and chemosynthetic) mats found in... | reverse complement strand
GTTCTGAAAAAAGGTTGCAACCCTTGAATTGATCCGCCGCAGTCGTTCCACTCTGCCCTTTGTCTTTCTACCAACAGTCGCGCTTCTTCGCCAAAGGGCTTGAATAAGCGCAATGGACACCATCGATTAACCGACGCGCAGCCGTTTTTATCATACGATATAGGGAGCGACAATGATTGTGTGGTCGGCGATAGGATATACGTATTTGACTTGCGCTCTCTTTTAAATGAATATGCTCTTAATATAAGACGTAACGGTATAAGGCCGATGGGGGTCTCATGCCCACAGGTTGTCGGTTATTCTCCTTCTGCAAGATTTTTTTCATACTTCTTTATGCTGCGATGTATCCACCATTCCCTGGCGCTTGCCAAACAACTCGGCAGTTTACGGCGAGCCGGGAAAAAGGCCGAGTTGGCTGCCGATAAGGCAGAGGCCATTGTCCAGGATATCAGGCAATATGGTTGTCAGTGCGAAGCGGTTCTCTGCAAGCGGACCAGAAATGGCGAACAGCGGTTGAAAAATTGCGTCAAGTACGATCTCGGTGGCGGCTATCGACTGGTGACGATCCGAAACGACTGTCATCTTTTTATAGTTTTTGTCGGCAGCCATGATGATACCGATCAATGGATTGAACGTCATCGCTATGATTCCTTCACGCCCGACACCTTGTTGTACCGGTGTGAAGACTGCCTGGTTGCCGAAGATGCACCGGCAGCTGATTGCCCCGAATCGTTGTCGGCTAAAACTCCAGAGGATGACTATGAAGAGGTCTTGGCGGCAAAGCTTGAGGAATCGCATTTGAAGGCGGTTTTTCAGGGGCTTTTTGCCCAGCCTCCCGCACTTCCGGATAAAACTGGCAGGGTGAAGGTGCAAAAACCGGCGACCGACAGGCTCGGCAAGGCAATGGGTGTTGTTTAAATGGAGCTGGTTTTTCAATGCCCTCGAACCGGAGAGAATTTTTCAACGGCGGAGTATTCCCTGGTCGACAATGAGGGTGTGGTCAGTAACCAACGCGGCGAGAAGGTCCTCAAAGCCAAGGTTGCCGTAACCTCTCCTTGTCCGCATTGCCGTCAATTTCACATCTATCGGGCAGAGGATCTTGCCTGTCCGCTGACCTTTCGATAATCTCAATCATTAGCCCATGCAAACTTCTGATAATAAGCCGGTATATCTGACCCGTTGCGTCAAAGGGTCGGGGTGAGCGGCCAAAATAGCCCCAGGGGACCTGGAGCACATTCTCGCAGGTTTATCGATCCCCAGTGATGAAAATGTTCTGATCGGCATGGCCACCGCCGACGATGCCGGGGTATATAAGATTTCAGACGATCTGGCGCTGATTCAGACCGTCGATTTCTTTACCCCGATTGTCGACGATCCTTATGATTTCGGCAGGATAGCCGCGGCCAATGCCCTTTCCGATGTCTATGCCATGGGAGGGGTGCCGAAAACGGCGCTGAATATTGTCGCCTTTCCGATAAACACCCTCGACGGCGCGATTCTTCGGGCAATTCTCGCCGGCGGCCTTGATAAGCTGCGGGAGGCGAAGACGGCCCTCCTTGGCGGCCACAGTATTGTCGACGATGAAATGAAATACGGTCTGTCGATTACCGGCTTTGTCCATCCGCGTAAAATTCTTGCCAACCAAGGGTTGCAACACGGCGATTGTCTGATCCTTACCAAGGCCCTGGGTACCGGCATTATCAGTACCGCCACCAAGGGCGGCCTGGTAAGCCCGGAAACCCTGCTGCGGATAACCACCCTGATGGCGACTTTGAATAAATATGCAGCTGAAATTATGGCTGATTTTCCCGTTTCCGCCTGCACCGATATAACCGGATTCGGCCTCTTGGGACATCTTGCCGAAATGATCGCCGGAACCGGCATGGGCCTGGTGCTCGATAGCCGGGCGATTCCGGTTATTCCCGAGGCGGTGGATTTTGCCGCCATGGGCCTGGTGCCGGCCGCGGCCCATAAGAATCGCCTGTATCGCCAAGGTATGGTGATCATGGATGCTGATTTTGATCCGGTTCTTCGCGATATTTTCTTTGATCCGCAAACAAGCGGCGGGCTGCTCATCGGCTGCCCGGAAAAATCGGTGGAGGCCTTGTTGCAACGTTTGCTCGACGCCGGGGTCAATGACGCGCGAATTATCGGTTATGCAACCAACCGTTGTGAAGAAAAAATATATCTGAAATAAAACGGAGGAATGTGAAGATGATATGCACTATCGACGCTCGGGGCCTTGCCTGTCCGGCACCTGTTCTCTTGGCCAAGGATATGGTCGAAAAGGAAGCTCCGCAGGAACTTACAGTGTTGGTCGACAACCCCGCTTCAAGTGAAAATGTCACCCGTTTTCTCACGACGAGAAACTATCTGGTCACGGTGGAGCAAAAAGATGGGATATTTCATCTTCTTGCGCTCCATAAAGACGGCGGGAGCAAGGCGGCGACAGCTCCGGTGGTGCAACAGGCTGCCGACCCCGGTGCTCGCTTGAAAGTTCTGGTCTTGGTGGCCAGCGCCCAATTCGGGCGCGGTGACGATGGTTTGGGCGATAAGCTTATGGTCAGTTATCTGAAGACCTTGAAAGAGCTGGGGGAGGATCTTTGGCAGCTTATTTTCCTCAATAGCGGGGTAAAACTAACCATTGAGTCGTCACCGGTCTTGGCTGAGCTGCAGGAATATGAAAAAAACGGCGTCATCATCCTTGCCTGTGGCACCTGCCTTGAGCATTTCCAGCTGACTGAATTCAAAAAGGTCGGCACTACCACCAATATGCTGGATATCGTTACTGCCATGCAACTCGCTGATAAGGTGATCTCCCTTGGTTAAAGAAAAATCACAGCTCATCTCATCGGAGCACGTTGAATAGGTGTATCCTATCTATAGTATCTAATTTATAGAATTCATCCGCTTGACGGAATGGTGAAGGATTGATAGTAATCCTGGGTATCCATGGCCTTTGTTCGAGGATTGCCGAGACAAGGATATTGAGGAATCCTCACCAAAGGTAAAGAAAAAAATCAGCGAAAAGGAAAGAACATGCTGGACGTAACCGCAGTGGCAAATGAAAAATTGGTCGGCTATATGAAGGACAATAATATCAGCTCGGCTCTTCGGGTTATGGCGATTCAGGGCGGCTGTTCCGGTCCATCCCTCGGGCTGGCCCTCGACGAGGAAAAACCGCTGGATGAAGTGTTTCAGCAGCAGGATCTCAAGATTCTCATCGAAAAAACCTTGTTGCAGCAATGTGGCAATATCACCATCGATTATATCGAGGCAGGCAGCCGTTCCGGCTTTAATATCAGCTCCACCATCCCACTTCCCGGTGGTGGTGGCGGTTGCAGCTCCGGGTCCTGCGGTTCCGGAGGTTGCGGATGCTGATTCTTATGCTGGGTATTGATAAACTCCACTCTGCAGTGGAAGCCAAATAGTGGTGATGGAAACATCTCTTCCCCAGTATCTGCAGAAGGTGAGTGAAGGCTGTACCGAGTGCGGTGCCTGTGTGAAATCCTGCGCTTTTCTTTCCCGTTACGGAACGCCGAAGGCCATGGTCGCCGCCTTTGATTTCACTACTCCCGAGCATCAAAGGCTTGCCTATGAATGCAGCCTGTGCGGTCTCTGTAGCGCTGTCTGCCCGGAAAAGCTTGATCCTGCGCGGATCTTTATGGAAAGTCGTCGCTGTTATGTGAATGGTGGAAATTTCAAGACTTCTCAGTACAAGGTCATCCTCGGCTATGAGCGACGCGGGATTTCGTCGCTTTTTTCCTGGTATGGTCTGCCGGAAGGGTGCGATACGGTATTCTTCCCCGGATGCGGCCTTCCCGGCACTCGCCCCGAGGCTACGCTTCGCCTGTTTCGGGAACTGCAGCAAAGCATTGCCCATCTGGGGATCGTCCTCGATTGCTGCACAAAACCCTCCCACGATCTTGGCCGGCAAGATTATTTTCATGCGACTTTCGGCGAGATGGTCGACTATTTACGTCGTCACGGCATACAGCATATCGTCGTTGCCTGTCCGAATTGTTACAAGATCTTTCAAGAATATGGCAAAGAATTAGTTGTATCGACTGCCTACCAGTTCTTGGCAGCGGCAGGGCATGGGGCTTCGCAAAATTTTCAGGGATGGCAGGTCACTGTTCACGATCCCTGTGCCCTGCGTGCTGAACCGGGTGTGCAGAGGGCCGTTCGGGATGTATTGCATAAACTGGGGGTGCAGATAACAGAAATGGAGCATACCGGCTGCAAGACTCTCTGCTGCGGTGAGGGTGGCATGGTGGGGTGCGTTAAGCCTGAGCTGGCAAAAAAATGGGCTGCCCTTCGTAAGGAGGAAAGCGCAGGTCTGCCGATGGTCACCTATTGTGTTGGTTGCACGCAGTCATTGGGGCGGGTATCACCGACGCTGCATATCGTCGACCTCCTCTATCAGGCAAAAACCCTCGCCAAAGGCGGAAAACCGGGGGCGCGTGCGCCCTTCACCTACCTGAACAGGTTTCTGCTGAAACGTCGCTTGCAAAAAGAGCTGGTTGTTAAAACCAGCCGGGCCGGAAGATCGACGCTGGGCAAATAACGGGGAAGAACCATGCGTGGCTGTTTTCTTCACGAGGAGAGACGCAGCAATCGTTCCAGGAAGAGCTGATAATGGTTGGGCTGTGTTCGTTTTCGCGAAGTCACCACGAAGAAATTTCTTTTCATTGTTAAACCGGAAACGTCTACCTCCTTGATGGAACCCTGCAGTAATTCGTCGCGCACCGCATGGCGAGAAATGATGGAAAGGCCGAGGTCGGCCTTGATAGCCTCCTTGACCGCGGAACTCGATCCCAGGGTGGCGCAGATATTGAACTGTTCGAAGCTCTGTCGCTGTTGACCGAGGAGGGCCTCAATGCTTTTTCGCGTTCCGGAACCCCTTTCGCGGACGATGAAAGGCAGACTGTGCAGCGTCTCCATGCTGATTGAGGGCGGCACCGGGTTGGCAGCGGCTGCGGCAAGTATCAATTCGTCCTCAATGAAGGGCTGAAAAACCAGTCCGGCGACGGGAATTTTGGCACCGACAACACCGAAAAGCAGTTCGTTTTCAGCGACTGCATCGACAATCTTTGCCGAATCATTGATCCTGATTTCAAAGGAAATTCCAGGAAAATCATTTTTAAAGGAAGCAGCTATGGCCGGCAGGATATAGGTGCCTGGGATGGTACTGGCACCTATTACCAACTCCCCCGATGTGCCTTGGCGGGTAGTATTGATATCTTCCTCCAGGCGACGCAGGTCGTCGAGGATGGCTATGGCCCTGGGGTAGAGCAGCTCCGCTTCGGCTGTCGGCAGGATAGAGCGGCCGAGGCGGTCAAACAGGCGGCAATTGAGTCGCGCCTCAAGATTTTGCATGTGCTCGCTGATCGTCGGCTGGCTGGTAAAAAGCAATTCGGCGGCCTTGGTGAAACTTTTTTCCCGGTATACGGCCACAAAAATTTGTAGATGACGTGTTTCGATGGCGTGGGTCCTCGCTGATGATGATTTTTAAATATCGGTATTTTTCGCTCCCCGCGGGAGGTGTAACCGGGTATCTTAGCAAGTTTTGATTATAATGGGCGAAGAGACTCATGGCGAGAATATTCGCCACCCTGTTTGCCATCGACTCAACACGTGCGAACCATGCCGGCAATACCCGTAGAAGACTCCCTCCGTCTGAAAATTCTCAACTTCCCGTTGATTATCGGTGTGGTTTATATCCATGCCTATTCCGCATCAATCGAGCATGGCGGCGTGAGCCTTGGCCCGGAGCAACTCAATTATTTGAGCGATTTTGTCAGAATCCTTATTTCTCAAGGGATTGCCCGTCTGGCGGTGCCGCTTTTCTTTCTTATGTCCGGCTATTTTTTCTTTCTTGGCTTTACCTGGTCATGGCGAGCTTTTGCACAAAAACTTGCCGGTCGGGTAAAAACGCTGCTGCTTCCTTTTCTTTTTTGGACGGGATTTGTTGTGGCAATTCGTTTTCTCGGCCAGTCGATTCCATCGGTGCGGGCTTACTTTACCGGTGAAGGCGCGTTGCTGGCGGAACTTCCCCTCTATGATTTGGCCAATGCCCTCTTCGGTTTCACCCGGGCGCCGGAGGCCTACCATTTCTGGTTTATTCGCGACCTTATGCTGTTGATGCTTTGCAGTCCCTTGCTGGTTTTCTTCCTGCGGACCCTTGCCCTGCCATTTTTGGCTACCCTTTTTTTCGTCTGGATCAGTGCCGGTTGGCCTTTATATACTCCGGATGTGGTTGGTGTTTTGTTTTTCTCCCTCGGCGGTTATCTGGCCATGCAGGGGAGAAGCCTCTTTTTTTTAGACAAATATGGTCCATGGTTTGTGGTTCTTTATGCGCCGCTGCTGCTTGCCGATGTCGTCTGGTATAGCGCACCATTTAACCTGTGTCTGCATCGTTGCGGCATAGTCGTCGGATTGGTGGCGGTTCTTTACCTCAGCAAAAGGATTCGGGCCGGCAGCCCCCTGCAGCACAAACTTTTGCGGCTGAGCGGCGCGAGTTTTTTTGTCTACGCCGCCCATGAACCGCTTCTTGGTATCGTTCGTACCCTCGCTTTCCAGTTTCTGCCACTCGAATTGCCCTACACAATGGTGCTCATATATCTCTTTGTACCGTTGGCGGTGATTTTCGTTCTTGTGGCGCTGCATGTTATTCTGCGGGCGGTTGTTCCCGGCGCCCTTCGGCTCGTTACCGGGGGGCGGTAAAGAGTATCCTCCCGTCGACGGCAGCGGCAGATTCGGTGCCGGTTAAGACCATGCTTTGTTTCAGTTCACTCTGAAGTATGTCGATATATTTTTCCACCCCCGCCTGCAGTCCTCCGACGGCGGCGATGGAAAACGGCCGGCCGATCATGACTGCATCGGCCCCGAGGGCCAGCATCTTCAGAATATCACCGCCGGTCCGCACCCCACCGTCAACGAGAATGGTGGTTTTTCCTTTAACCTTGCCGGCGATATCAGCAAGCACCGTTGCCGTCGCCGGGGTGTGATCGAGGACCCGACCGCCGTGGTTGGAAACGACGATGGCGTCGGCGCCTGCGGCAAGGGCCAGTTCGGCATCATCGGCGGTCATAATCCCTTTGAGGACAAATTTAACGCCGCATTTTTTAATGATGTCGGCAAGCTGTTCCACCGATTTCGGCGAAACCGGACGTCCCATGCGCCGCAGGGTGATGAGGCCGGCGGCATCGATATCCATACCGATGATATCGGTACCGGTTGCCTTTGCTAATTCAATTTTGGCAAAGAGTTCTTCATCCTCCCAGGGTTTAATGAAGGGGATGCCATGGCCGCCGGCATCCTTGATGGCGGCAAAACCTGATTTATGGATGAATTCCGGAACGCCGTCACCACTGCAGCCGATAATGTTTTTAGCCTTGCAGCCGTTGATAACGGCGCCGATATAGGCTTCTTCGGAAATGCCGCCGCCCATATTAAACGAGACGCCGCCGATGGGGGCGGCGATGATCGGAAGGGCAAGGGTCTTGCCGAGGATACGGAGCTCGGTGGCAGGTTCCACGACCTTGTGGATCAGGCGCATATTGAATTTAATCGCCGCCAGAGCGGAAACATTATCGATAAAACTTGTGCCGCTGCCCAGGCCGCCCATGCCGGGCACTTCGCCGGCGCATGCACGGCCGTTACAGACCGGACAGACCCGGCAGTATTTTTCCATGAGTTTTCTGGCGTGGTCGCGTGTCTCTTGCATTGTCCTCTCCTTGTTCTGAATATGAAACGGCAGATCGTTTGTTCCCTTTAAGACAAGGGCGTTATTTCCAGCCGTGTTCCGCCAGTTGATAAAGAAAGAGCGATATGCCGATGAAGAAAATGACCCCTGTGCAACAGCTTGCCAGGATTGTTGGCAGGGCCTGCCTTATCGATTGCAGAAATGCGGTTCGCACCTGGTACAGACGGTTGATAAAGATACTGCAGGCAATCGTGCCGGACCTGTAGGCGAAAAGGATATCGTTCATGTTTTCAGCGGATTCTTTCATCTCTGTTCCCTCCTGTGGTTTGTTGCGTCGTAGAATTCCTGTTGATGGGACGTAACGAGACAATACCAAAGGAGGGGTAGCACAGAGCGAGCCCCTGGAATTTTTTTTGGGGGAAATGAAAAAAATCTTACCGGTTATCCGCTGGTGCTGATAACAGCTGCTTCAGGTCCGACGTATTAAAGTGATAGCTCTGTCGGCAGAATTCACAGCGCACCTCCACCCCCTCTTCTTTCTCCATCAGGTCGCGGAGGTCCTGCCTGCCAAGGGAGAAAAGGGCGTTTTGCATTTTCGCGCGGTCACAACTGCACTGGTAATAGAGTTTGCCTGAGGCGGTTTTATGGTGTGGGACGTCTTGAAAGACCAACGAGAGAATATCACTGGGTCCTTTCCCCTGGAGCAGCAGGGAGGAAACACTCGGCAGGGCGGCGATCCTTTGTTCTATGCGCTGGAGCAGGTCGTCATCGGCCGGGGGCAGCGATTGAATGAGAAAGCCCCCGCTCGCTGCAATACTTGCGTCTTTGTTGAGGCGAATACCCAGGGCAATGGTTGAAGGGGTTTGTTCCGACTGGGCGAGATAATAGGCTATGTCCTCGCCGATCTCGCTGGTGTAGAGTTGGATGGTTCCGGGATATTTTGTTGCCCCGCCGATATCCTTGACGACGGTGAGAAAACCGGCTCGACCGAGGCCGGCGGCAACGTCGATACGGCCATTGTTGAGCGTAACCTCGGCGTGCGGGTTGGCGACATAGCCGCGCACCCATCCGGCCGATCCCGCCTCGGCCATGATTTTTTTCAGAGGGCCGTTCCCTTCAAATTTTAAAAGAACACTCTGTTGCTCTTTTAGGAGTGCGGCGAGCAGGGCGGCTCCGGTCAAGGCCCGTCCAAGGGCCGTGGCAGCGGTCGGGCCAACATCGTGGCGTTTGCAGGCCTCGTTGACCAGGTCCGTGGTGGTGCAGGCAACGCCGAAAAAATTGCCCGCCTCGGAAATGACTCTTTCAATGATATCGGCCATGGGTATGGGTTTCTCGCAAAATTGTCGGGAAGGAAAATGGAGTTGATGTCACTATAGCATGTATGCTGGTGGAAGAAAAGTCGAGGTATGGGAGCCTCTTGCAAAATGGTCTTTTCGCCCAACCTCGGCGTTATGCTCAAAATTTTATCCTCGGAATATTGACTATATGCCTGCGGTAAAATTTCTTGCATGCCTTGATTTTGAACGAAAATCCTCATTTTGCAAAAGGCTCATGGGTAAAAAGTTTACGTTTACGTGCGAGTTATAAAAAGGTAGAATACGCCGCTGACACCATCATTCTTCTCCGGAATACTGTGATGTTTTCTTTACCGGAGATAAACCTCAAATCAAGGAGCAAGATTATGCGAGTGGTTGTTTTCTTCATTTTGTTATTGATGGGTTTGCCGTCCTATGCCAAGGAGATCGCCGGAGTCATGGTGAATGATACCCTCCAGACTACGGATGGTGCGACCCTGCAGCTAAATGGTGCAGGGATCAGGAAGAAATTGTTCATGGATATCTATATCGCCCAGCTTTATATGGAAAAACCATCGGCCACGGTGTCCGAGGTGCTTGCCGATAAGGGAAGAAAGCGAATTGTCATGCATTTCCTTTATAGCGAGGTAAGCAAGGATAAACTGGTTGAGGTTTGGAACGATGGCTTTAAAGATAATAACAGTGCCGGCGATCTGGCGAAACTGCAGGAGAGAATCAATCAGTTCAACGGTTTTTTTGTCGATGTGAAAAAGAATGACGTTATTGTCCTTGATTACAATCCGGCAACCGGAACCACCGTTACCATTAAAGGGCAAGAGAAAGGTGTTATCGGTGGGGCCGATTTCAATGAGGCCCTTTTGAAGATCTGGCTGGGAGAAAAACCGGCAGACGGCGATTTAAAAGACAAGCTGCTCAGTTATAAAAAGTGAAAGCGCAAACTGGTTGCCCCTTGTTTATGCTTTGCCGCTTGCGGTGTGGCATTGTTTTGCTTCTCTCTGAAAAGGACTGCTGACTAGGGTTGCTGCAGGGGGATGTGCTGAGCACAAGAGTGGCTCCCTTTTGCCGGAAGGGAGCGTGGATATGGCTATATCTCGGCTATGCCGGAGGGGAT
>JFJP01036445.1_pt1 | contig 10135 bp, 6 predicted proteins | sample 431651 | NCBI WGS metagenome assembly JFJP01 (sample SAMN02602958, study PRJNA72255) | Microbial mat metagenome, whole genome shotgun sequencing project. | biome: fresh water; feature: sink hole; material: water; isolation source: purple microbial (photo- and chemosynthetic) mats found in... | reverse complement strand
GGCAACAATGCAGGGCCTTCCATGCTCGAAAACGCGTACAAGAACAAGATCCCCGTCGAGGGCGTCGTCGAAAAAGAAATAAAGGGCGGCTACGAGGTAAAGATCGGCGAAACCCGCGCCTTCTGCCCCTATTCGCAGATGGGCCAGAAGCGGACCGAAAACGCGGCCGAATACGTCGGCAAGCACCTTACCTTCAAGATCCAGGAATTCAAGGACAGGGGCCGCAGCATTCTCGTCTCGAACCGGATCATCCACGAAGAAGCGCGGCTTGAACAGGTCGAAGAACTGAAAAAAACCCTCATCGAAGGAAGCGTCATCAAGGGCACGATCAAGTCCATCCAGGACTTCGGCGCCTTCATCGACATCGACGGAGTGCAGGCTCTCCTCCCCGTCTCCGAAATCGGACGCAACCGCATCGAGGACATCCGCACGGTATTGACCGTCGGACAGGAGGTCGAAGCCAAGGTAATCAAGATCGACTGGAAGAACGAACGCATAACGCTCAGCATGAAAAGCCTCTTGGCGGATCCCTGGGTCGGCGCCGCCGAACGGTTTCCCAAGGACTCGAAGCATTCGGGCAAGGTCGTGCGCGTAACCGAATTCGGCGCCTTCGTATCGCTCGAAAGCGGCCTCGACGGACTTTTGCACAACTCGGAAATGCGCGGGGACGACAAGTACGGCAACACCCGCGACGCGGTCAAGCTCGGCCAAACCCTTTCCGTCCAAATCCTCGCCGTCGATACCGCCGCCAAGCGCATATCGCTCAAGCAGGCTTCCTCGACGGAAGAGGACGAAACTTCCAAAAAATATCTCGACGGTGCCTCGGATTCGGACACCTACAATCCCTTCGCCGCGCTTTTGAAGAAGAAAAAATGAGAGGCATGACATGAAGGACAGCGAAAAGAGAACGTCTTTGAAGACACGGGCCATCGTACCCCTGGTCATAATCCTGGTGCTTGTCGTGGGGGCAATCGTGCCGCTCATGCAGAACCGGCTGGCCGGAATCCGGGAACGACAGGTCCGGGATCTGGTCCGGGCAAAACAGGGCGAGATCAACCGGGCGGTTTCCCGGGGCGCGCAGGACGCGCTCGAGAAAGCATCCCTCTTTTCGCGGTCGCCTGAAGTCCAAGCCGCCTACACGCTGGCCCTTGCCGGCAAGATCGACGACGAATCCGACCCGGGTGCGCAGGCGGCACGGGTATTCCTCAGAGAAAAACTCGCACCGGCCATAAAAGGTTTCGAAGAGGCGGCAGGCGCACCCATGCAGCTCCACTTCCATCTACCCAACGGCCGCAGCCTCCTTCGGGCCTGGCGAAACAAACAGATACAGCAAAACGGCGTTTGGACGGACATATCCGACGATCTGACCGGATTCAGGCCGATGGTCGTGGATGTCAACAAGTCGGGCAAAGCGGTAAGCGGCATCGAAGTCGGTCAGGGAGGTTTCGTCATCCGCGGCGTTTTTCCGGTTTACGACGCCACGAACAGGCAGACCGGATCGGTAGAAATGCTTTCGGACTTCGATGCCCTTTTCAAGGCGTCCATCGACGAAGGCCAATCGATCCACCTGTACATGAACGCCGAACTCCTGTCCGTAGCGGCTTCGCTCAAGGATCCCGAAAAAAATCCGGTCCTTGACGGACGGTTCGTCTGGGTCTCGGGCGCCGGCGCGGAAAATTCGAGGGACCTGATCGAAGCCGGCCTTTTGGACAGCGGCCGGACGGAAATGACCCTTTCCCGGCTCGGCAGTCATACTGCCGCCGCCTTTCCGGTAGCCGACTATCGCGGAACGCAGATCGGCGTGATCGCCCTCATCATCGATACCTCGGCCATGGACGCCCTCATCGCCCGTCTGTACCAGATTCTCATGCTTATGGGAATCCTCACCATCTTCTTCGTCAGCCTCGCGGCATTCATCGTACTCACCCGCACCGTCTCCCTTCCCCTCGGCAGGATAACTGCGCACCTGGATGTGCTCGCCTCGGGCGATTTCACCTTTCTGCTCGCCGACACCGATCTGGCCCGCAGCGACGAGATCGGACAGGCGGCGCACGCCCTCGACAAACTTAAAAACCAGCTCCGCACCATCATGACCGACATGAACGGCCACTCGCTTATCCTCGCGGCCTCCGCGACGGAACTGTCGGCAATAAGCGCACAGGCGGAAACGGGCGTGCGGACCATGTCGGAGCGGACATCGACGGTAGCCGCCGCGGCCGAGGAATCGAGCGACAATGCGGATTCCGTCGCCTCGGCCATGGACCTGGCCTCCGCCAATCTGCTTTCAGTCGCGGGCGCCACCGAGGAGATGAGCGCGACCATCGGCGAAATCGCCGCCAATTCCGAAAAAGCGCGCGTCATCAGTACCGAAGCCGGCCTCCAGGCGGCCGCGGTTTCCGCTTTGATGAAGCAGCTCGGACAATCCGCGCAGGAAATAGGCAAGGTGACCGAGACCATCACCGGCATTTCCACCCAGACCAATTTGCTGGCCCTGAACGCAACCATAGAAGCGGCGCGGGCGGGCGCCGCCGGCAAGGGCTTCGCGGTCGTCGCCAACGAAATCAAGGAATTGGCCAAACAGACTGCTGCCGCGACAGAAGACATAAAAATGAAGATCAGCGGAGTACAGACTTCCGCCGCAAGCGCCATCGGCGACATCGGGAAGATCACCGGCGTCATCACCGAGGTGGGTTATATCGTATCCGGCATCGCAACGGCCATCGAACAACAGTCGGCGGTTACCCGCGATGTCGCCGGCAACGTGGCGCAGGCCAGCTCGGGCGTGAAGGAAGCCAACGAAAGCGTCACGCAGACTGCGGCGGTCTCGCGATTGATGGCGACCGAAATAGCGGGAGTCAACGCGGCGGCGGGGGACATCCGGGCGGCGGGCGGCCAGATCCTGACGAGCGCGACGGAACTCTCCAAGCTTGCCGAACAGCTCAAGGCGCTCGTCGGCCGGTTCAAGGTATAGGGGAGGCGACCATGCAGGAAAACCGGCGCGACGCGCTCATCGACACCCTGAAGTCGCGATTCGAAAAAAATATGAACCGCCATGCGGGCATCGAATGGACGAGTGTGCTCGCCAGGCTCAAAGCGAATCCCGGCAAACTGCGGTCGCTCGACGAAATGGAAAAACTGTTCGGCCGAAAGTCCCGCTGGACGCAGAAGCCTTTGCTACGACCGCGAAGCCCTCGCGGAACGGAAGGAAGCGAAGCCCGGACACAGCGCGATCGGGATGGCGGAAGAGATGGGAATCGAACTCCTCGACGAAGCGCAATACCGCGCCCTGCAAAAGTTCGGTGAATTCGACCTGAAAACCTCGAGCTGGCTGAAAACGCCCGCGGATATCCGCAAGCTCGGCGGCGCCCTCTTCGGCGACCGCCGCTACGGCACCGTTTTCGTGCTTCAGGGGCTGCTTGCGGGTGTGAGGACTCACCACAGGCGATACGGCATCCATTGTATCAATGCTGCGCATACAACTCGAAATAAGGTCCGTTTGCACGGACAAGCTCGTCATGCGTGCCCGATTCGACGATTCTTCCCTTGTCGATGTACAGGATGATGTCCGCGTTGCGGATCGTCGACAGCCGGTGCGCGATGATGAATGAGGTCCGCCGCTTCAAAAGTTCCCCGAGGCCCTTCTGAATCGCGCGCTCGGTTTCGGTATCCACGGAGGAAGTCGCCTCGTCGAGAATGAGAATGCGCGGATCCGCAAGCAGTACGCGGGCGAAGCTGATGAGCTGGCGCTGCCCCATGGAGAGACGCATCCCGCGCTCGTTGACCTGCGTCAGGTAGCCGTCGTCGGTCTCCATGATAAAACCGTGCGCACGGACTATTTTCGCCGCCTCGACGACTTCGCCGTCCGTCGCGTCGAGCCGGCCGTAACGGATGTTGTCCATGATGGTTCCGGAAAACAGAAAGCTGTCCTGAAGCATGACGCCTATCTGGGAACGTACGGACTGTATCGTCACGCTGCGGAGGTTGATGCCGTCGATGAGAACCAAGCCGGAATCCGGATTGTAAAAACGCGAGAGCAGATTGACGATCGTCGTTTTTCCGGCTCCCGTAGGCCCGACGACCGCAACGCACATTCCCGGCGTGACGTTGAAGTTGATGTCCTTCAGCACCGGATGCCCCTCGTCGTATGAAAAGCCGACGTCGACAAAATTGACATGCCCCCGTATCGCCGGCAGTTCGACCGCGCCGGGGCGGTCGCCGACCGTAACCGGTTCGTCCATCGTCTCGAAAATCCTCTCCAGATATGCGCCGGTGGTAACCATTCCGTTGTAAAAATTTCCGATGTTCTGGATCGGCGTCCAGAACCGCCAGATGTAGCCGGCAAAGGCAACCAGCGTTCCGACCGTCACCGTCTCCGCGAACCAGGAGATGCCGGCGTAATAGACGAGCGCGACGCCGACCGTCGACAGCGTGTCGATGACCGGCCAAATCGCGAAGTTGGTCATGACAGCCGGGATCCAGGCGTCTTTCCATTCCATTCCAAGACGAGAAAAAATCGACCGGTTTTCCCTTTCACGCGCAAAGGACTGGGTGACCTTCATTCCGTTCAGGCTTTCGCTCAGGTAAGCATTGAGGTTGGCCTGTTTCCGGCTGACCCGCTGCCATGCCCTGTGCTGCTTCCGCTTCAGCAGAATAATCGCCGCGAACAGGACGGGAAGTCCCGCCATGCAGATGAAGGTGAGGCGCACATTGATGATGAACATGAAGCACAAGATAAAGACGATGCTGAAAAGGTCGGCGGCCAGCTGGATGATCCCGTTCGAGAGGAGATCGCTCAGCGAATTGACGTAGTTGACCACCCGGATCAGGATTTTACCGTGGGGGCGCGAATCGAAATAGGTGAAGGGGAGCGCCTGGAGCTTCGCGAATACGTCGCTTCTGATCTTCACGATAACGTCCTGCGCGATCCCCGTCATGATCCGGATCCGGTTTGTCTGACATACCCAGATGAGAACCACCGAAGCGGCCAGAAGGCCGGCAAGAACGACGAGCCCCCCGGTATCGCCCGCGGGGATGACCGTGTCGATCGCATTCTTGATGAGGAAGGGCGCGGTGAGCGACGCGAGCGAGGCCGTGATCATGAGCGCCACGGCGCCCGCCGTTTCCTTGCGGAACGGGCGAAGATACCCGAGCAGACGCCTGACATAATGGGGATTGAAGGCGGGATCCGCCTCTTCGTCGACGTTGAATTTATTCCGTGCCATTATCGGGTCTCCCCTTCGTTTGTCATGCCGTTTCCGCTCTGGTGCATCCATACGTCCCGGTAGTAACCTTCGCGCGAAAGCAGGTCATCGTGCCTGCCCCGGTCGACGATGCGCCCGTTATCCAGCACGAGAATGAGATCCGCATGCGAAAGGGAGGAAATCCGGTGGGCAATGACGAACATGGTATGGGAATGCGAGAAAGACCGTATTGAAGCGCGAATTTTTTCCTCCGTCTCGACATCGACGCTCGAAGCCGTGTCGTCAAAAATCATCACGCTCGTGTCGGCGAGAAAAAGACGCGCGAGGGCGATCCGTTGCCGCTGCCCCCCGGACAGTCCCATGCCGCGCTCGCCGACTATCGTATTGTACCCCTCGCTCATATTCCGTATGAATCCGTCGGCGCATGCCTTTGCGGCCGCCTCATGCGTTTCCTCCTCGGTAGCCTCCGGCTTGCCGAACGCAATGTTTCCCTCGATCGTGTCGGAAAACAAAAAAACATCCTGCATGGCGATGCCTGCATTCCGCCGGAGATTTTCCAGATCGATTTTCCTGACGTCGACGCCGTCGAGAAGGACGCTGCCCGAATCGCAATCGCAGTAGCGGCAGATCAGTTTCGCTATGGTCGACTTTCCCGATCCGGTCGCGCCGAGGATGCCGACCGTCATGCCCGGTTCCGCGGTGAAGCTGATGTCTTCGAGAACCATAGCGCCGCCGTATGAAAATCCCACGCCGCGGAATTCGACCTTCCCCTTCGCGCGGCCGATAACCGTCGGGTTGACGCAGTTCACTATCCCGCTTTTCCGTCCGTGAAGCTCGAACAGCCGTTCGGCCGAGGCGGTAAAACGCTGGGTGTCGTTTACGAGCGAACCGATCTGGTTCAAGGGATTCGAGAACGCCCACATGAGTCCGTTGAAGGTTACGAGCTCCCCGAGGGTCAGTTTTCCCGCGATGATGAGAAATCCCCCCGAAAGGATCAGGATGACCGGAAGGAGTGCGGTGAAGGCGTCTATCAGGGGCAGGTATTTTGCCCGGACGGCGGCCGATTCGAGGGTTCGGTCGCGGTATCCGAGATTCTCCTTCATAAAGCGCTCGGTTTCGTATTCTTCGCGCACAAAGGCCTTGACGATGCGGTTGCCGGCGATATTCTCGTGCACCGCCGAATTGAGGCGTGCAAATTGGTCCCTGACTCTCATGTGGGTGGGCTTGACGCGCCTTGACAGCCGGTACGCCGAGACTGCGATGAGCGGCGTGACGGCGAGCAGGAGGAGCGTGAACAGGGAATTGATGGACATCAGGACGGTGATCGAAAACACGAAGACAAGCGTATTCTCGAATACCATATACAGGACCCAGGCGATAAAATGCCTGACCGCGTCGAGGTCTCCCGTCATCAGTGTCATGACATCGCCGGATTTTGTCCGGTCATGCCAGGAGAAATCAAGCCCCTGTATTTTGTCGTACAGGTCTTCGCGGATATTGCGTATCACGTTCTGCGAGACATGCTCGAACAACATCTGGTAGCAATACCGCACCAGGCATTTGACGGCGGTAGCGGCAAGCATCAGGGCGATGAGCTTCGGGAGGAGATTTCTCTCTCCCTTCCCGATGACCCGGTCAACAATGGTTCCTGCGACCGTCGGATTCACCATGTTAATCGCCGATACCGCTATGGTAAGCAATAAACCGAACGCCATCCGAAAACGGTACTTGCGCACATAACTCCAGATCCAGGCCTGCATGTCCACTCCTCGTGATCGTAGGCTACTTTAGCGGGCTGTGTAATAAGTGTCAATTAAAACAAAATTTCCTCACCGTTTTCATCTTTACACCGCGAACAGATCCCAGACCGTGTCCATCGCCCGGCAGACGGCGGTGTATTTGGCGTATTTAGCCATATAGACCCGGTGCCGCTCCATATCGGGCATGACCGGCTCATTCACCCTGACCATCGCCCGCGCTGCATCTTCATAATTTGCGTACACTCCGGCGGCGACGGCCGCGGCCATCGCGCTTCCCAGGGCGCCGAGTTCCTTCACGCCGCGGACAGTCTCGATCGGAAGGCCGAGCACGTCGGCGAACATCCGCACCCATACCGGCGAGTTCGCCGCACCTCCGGCCATGCGGACGGCCGTCGGAGCGCCGCGGACCGACAGCAGCCGGTCGATGTGCGTCTTGTGCGAAAAGGTCACGCCCTCGAATATCGCGCGAAGCTGATGGGCTGTCGTATGGTATGTCGTGAGCCCCGCGAAGGTCGCCTTGGCAAGGGGATGCGCGTTGGAGCCGTACAGGAACGGCAGGTAGTACACCTCGCAGTCCCCGGGATCGATACCGGCGACCAGATCGTCGATATGGGCGTAGAGCTTTTTTCCCTCGGGAAGGATCTCGTCCTTCATGTTGTTCCGCACGAACCACTCAAGGTTGCCCGCGCTCGTCGCGCTGCATTCCTCGAGGAGGTAAAAGCCGGGAATCGCATACAGGGAATTCATCGCGACAGCGGTCCCGGTGATCGGGACCGGGGAAATGAATTCGTTGATGCTCCAGGTGCCGGTGATCGTGCACAGCTGTTCGGGACTCGTGATGTCCATGGCGATCGCGCAGGCGTCGATGTCGAACATCCCGCCCGCGACGGGGGTGCCTTCCGGGAGTCCGGTGAGACGCGCGGCTTCGGCGGTGATCGAGCCGCACCGGTCGGCCGAATACCGCAGGGGCGCGAGCCTTTCGTACGCTTCGCCGATGCCGAGGTCCTCGAGCATGTCGCGGTCGAAGCGTGCATCCCTGACGTTCATGAGGCCGGAGCCGGAAATATCGGTCGCCTCGCAAAACGCCTCTCCGGTCAGACGGAAGCGTATGTAGTCCTTGACAGAAAACACCCATTCAATGTTGTCGTACGTTTCCCGTTCGTGGTCCTTGAGCCAGGCGAGAAGCGACACCTGCTGGCAGGCGAGGAGCCGCTGGCAGAGCCGGGGATAGAGCCGTTCGGCCGTCCCCTCTCGCTTCCATTTTTCGGGATACTGCCAGGCGCGGTTGTCGGTGGACACGATCCCGTTCCGGGCCGGTTTGCCGTCCCTGCCCCAGGCATAGAGGCCCTTGCCGTGGCCGCATACCGCGATCCCCAGGATCGCCGCCGGCGTGACACCCGAGGAAGCGATGACCTCCCGCACGCATTCGCAATTTGCCAGCCACAGGGCTTCCATGTCGCGTTCGTTGTATCCCGGGTGGGGCGTAAACACCGGTGTCTGGCGCGAAGCCACGGCGATCTCGCGGCCGTCCGTGTCGAAAAGCGCCGCCTTGCTGGAGGTTCCGCCGTTGTCGAGCCCGATCAAGTAACGAGTCATGTTTTGTCTTCCTCCCTGATGCAATAACAAGGTACTTATATATAATACATAGTGTATAATTCTCGCTGGAAGGAAACAAACATGAAACAGCGGTTTTTCCGGAGAACAGTGATTTCGGCGGTATTGCTTCTGCTCCTTTCCGATATTTTTGCCCAGTCGTTGCTGAAAATAACCATCCGGGAAGACAGAATGCAGGAATATCTACAATTCCTGGCGGAAAAGGGCAGAAAAGTCGAGGATATTACCGATGTCTCCTCCAAATATTCCAGCAGAAATCTCGCCGAAATCGTCATTATCTGCCAGGCCCTCAAGGAAGGAGGGTATCCGGTCACGCTCGACTTCGTCCTCGCCCCCAATTATGCCCGCGAAATGGCTTTGGTGCAAACCGGCGAGGCGACGATCATGCATCAATCCGCCTGGACCACCGATTTTAACGGTCAGGTATATCAAAGCCCTGTTGTCATCGAAAAAGGCAAGTTTGTGAAGGGCTTGTATGTAGCGGCGGCAAAGGCCGGACAATTCAAGATCGAAAGCATAACGGACCTGAAAGGGCTGACCTGCGTATCCAGCGATACCTGGAACATCGATTGGGTTACGCTCCGTCAAATCGGTTTGAAAAAGCTGGATTCAACTTCGCAAAAAGAAAATATGCTGAAAATGGTCCTCCTGCGAAATATCGATTTTACCCCCCAGGAGTTTACGACAGAACCCGATCTTGCCCTCAACATCGCCGAAGGCAAATTGCTTCCGATACCGGGAATCAAACTGGCGCTCGACGACAGCCGCAGCTTCATGATTTCCAGGAGCACCCCGGACGGCAAGATCGTAGCCGATGCGCTGGCGAAGGGGGTCGCAATCCTGAAGGAAAAAGGAACGATCGACAAGTATTATACACAATGCGGTTTGTACCGGAACGATCTTTCTTCCTGGAAGACGTTGCGGGTCAATGATTCGCCGGAATGATCCGTGGGTCGGGGACTCCGGGGGAGGTGGAGAATCATTTCCCATCTTGGCGAAATGGACCTTTTTAAACCGGACATTATGCGGCCAAGTTCCACTAGATCGTATGTTTTATTTGACAATCGCAAATTTAATAACATACTTAAATTACCGGCGTTGCCATCCCTGTCGGTCCGGTTTACTGCTCGTGTTCCGCAGATCCCAAGCCGAGACATAGCGAGGAATTTTTTACATGGATATTGGTACAAAGCATATACTTTTAGTCGAGGATGACGCGATCATCGCCCTCACACAGGTTTCCCTGATACGGAAATTCGGGTATACGGTCAGCAACGTCCTTACGGGCGAACAAGCGGTGAGCCGGGCCCTGGAGGACCCCGGCATCGATCTTATCCTTATGGATATCGATCTCGGCGAGGGGATGAACGGACCCGAAGCAGCCCGGCGCATTCTTGGACAACGGACGCTTCCCATCGTGTTCCTTACCTCCCACAGCGAAAGTTCCTACGTGGACATGGTTCGCAGGATAACCCGCTACGGGTATGTGATCAAGAATTCCGGCGATTTTGTCCTCCGCTCCTCCATAGAGATGGCCTTTGCCCTCTTCGAGTCGAATAC
>JFJP01001286.1_pt1 | contig 10135 bp, 13 predicted proteins | sample 431651 | NCBI WGS metagenome assembly JFJP01 (sample SAMN02602958, study PRJNA72255) | Microbial mat metagenome, whole genome shotgun sequencing project. | biome: fresh water; feature: sink hole; material: water; isolation source: purple microbial (photo- and chemosynthetic) mats found in... | reverse complement strand
ATCTGACGGATTTTTTTAAACAAAAAAAAGTCTAACATTTCTATTAGACTTTTTAAAAAGCTCCCTCTCTTGGGCTCGAACCAAGGACCCTCTGATTAACAGTCACTAGTAGATATGTAATTTATTCTTTCTTTTGTTTTCATTTAACCACAAATTCAAGCAGTTAAAGGGTTGGTGTTTTTCTTTTGTTTTCATTTTTTTATTCTTTTAACTTTAAATGTTTAACCTATGTTTAACCCAAGATGCATTTTATTAAAAAGAGTATTCAATTGTATTTTGTTTTTATGACTATATAAAATGATTATATTTTCACTTTTTACAACTACACAATTTTTCTTACTGCTGGTAATTGACAATAAAACACAATTTTTAAAATTTTTGGATTCAATCTTTTTGACAATTTTTAAATTTAGCTTTTCTATTAAATCGGGATATTTACTAAATTCTATAAAATAGAAAATACCAGCAAGAAAATCACAGTTGTAAGCTAAAATGGTTTTCTGAACTTCAAAGCCAAATATAGTAATTTTATTGTTTCCTATATATTCGTAAACTTCATATCTCAAATTGTTTTCAAAAATAGTTTCTACCCAATCTAAATCAAATTCGTGTTTTTCGTATTGTTCTCCTATATTAAATTTTATTTTTTTATTCATAGGGATTCTTTTAAACAACAAAACCACCTTTTGAGGTGGCTTAAACAGTTTATACTGATGTTTTAAAAAGTGTGCGTTAAAGAAGTTATTGTAAAAGTATTTGTTTTTGTATTATATAAAATTGTATGCTCATAAGTACTTAATGTTCCTGCTGGACCTATTTGTAAGTCTGGAATGTCATACTTTGCATTTATCAAGTTGTTATTAGAATTGTTTTTAATCGTTAATCTAATCAATTTTAACGAGACCCTTTGCCAGAACTTGGATTTGAAATGTCAAAATCTGTAAGTCTAACTTTTATTCCTATAATATTGCCTGAACAAGTAATTTCATTATTGAATGTTGAACTTGTAGATAGATATGGAGCATAACTATCAATTATATTTGAATCTGAAAGATAATCAACTTTTGCGTGAAATGTTGTTGGAAATGGCGTAAAAACTTCTGTTACGGAAGTAAATGTTAGTTTATAAGGTTTAGTGATTTGAGATTCATTGTTGCTTGTGTTATCATTACTTGAACAAGATGTTGCAAGCATTGCAATTGTTGCAATCGTTGCAACTAAAAATATTTTTATTATTTTCATTTGGTTTGATTTTTAAAGGTTATAAATTGATTTTTAGTTGTTTACAATGCATTCAAATCGTTTATTAGATAAAGTTTAGAACATAATTAGATTGATAATAGTTTAAATAAAAATGGGTTTTGTCTTCATCAATAATTGTTGGTCTATTGGTTATTTTTTCTAATCGTTTTGTCATTTCTTGGAATAGCTTTTTGTATTTTTTTTCTAAAAATTCTTCATTTTCCGAAATCGTATCTGGAATTTCAATCCATGAAGATTCAGGATGAGCTTGTTCAATTCCAAACATTACTATTTCTATTTTGCTTTCATTTTGAATGATAATCATTTTGTAAAATGGGAATGTGAATTTTTCAAAGTCTGTTTCTCCCGCTCCTTTTATTAGATAATGAACACTACAAACAGGATTATTTTTTAGAATGTTTAATACATCAATTTCATTTTCAATTAATCCTAATTCCAGTCTATTTATTTTTTTTAAATGAGCAATTGGTTTTATAGAAGTACAAGGATTGTTTTCAATGTTTAGACATTCTAAATCAGTATGATTGTATAATGCTTCAATGTTGGTTATTTTATTGTCGTGTGCAATAATTTTTTTCAGTTTGGTATTGTTTCTCAATGATTCTAAATTAGTTTCATTGTAGCAGCTTATATTGATTTCTTCTAAATTGATACAATATTTTAGAAAAGATAAATCAATTTCATCATCTGAAAGATGTGTCCATAAAAAAGTAATTTTCTCGTAATCTGATGCAGAAAAAATCTCTTTGTATTGTAATTTGTAATCTAAAATTTCTTGAATTTTATACATATTGGGATTACAAAAAACATCGTTCCTTGCTATTTTACAGGTTTCATAAATTTCTTCTTTTGAAATTCCATTTTCAGCCCAATACAAATGGTTTTGGATTATATATTTTGTGTTTTTATCCATATTTCTCTTTGAAATTGTTAGTAGTTGGGATTAAAAAAGAATTTCATCATCATTTTGAGTATGAAATTTTTGAGGAATAATTTCCCCTCTATATTTTGCTAAATAATAGATTTTATTCCAAAAATGTTCTTGAAATGTGTATGAATATTTGAACTCGATTACATCTGTCATTATGCCAATTTCAGGGATACTATAAATATCGGAATAACCTAACTCTTCATTTTTAATTACCCAATCAATAATAGCTCTTTTATTGTTTTCTATAAGTTTGTATTCTGCTACTATTTCTTTAAAAATCGGCTCATTTTTATGCAATTCAATTGTTGCTAATAAACCATTATAAGCTGTCATAAAATCACAACCTTGTCTTAAATCAGGATTGTTACAAGTCATTAGAACTCCCATTATACAAGCTTTGCCGTTTTCTCTGCAAAAGGTTACTTTGTCGTAATAGTCAAATAGAGATTTATATTTTACTAACCATTTTTTGATTTTCTCTACTTTGGTTGGAATATCTGGATGCTTTTCTCTAAGCTCTAAAAGTGGGTCAAATTCGTCCATTATTTTAAACTGTTTTTCATAAAATTGTTTGTAATTACAACCATTTGCCTTTAATTTGAGATACTTATTTTAACTTTGATAGTCTAAACTATTAATAAATAGTTTTTTGTTGAAGTAAAAATTTCTTCCTCCTTCACTTATCATTTCGTGAGAAGAATTATCATAATATTCAATTTCAACTTGGTCTATAAATTGTGAATTTTTCTTGTTAAAAATTGTGCAAATACCATTTTGAAGTGATTCTATCAAAATATATTTAAAGTCTTGTGAACTATAAGGAATTTCTTTTTCAACTTCTTCACAATGCACAATTACATTCTCAAAACTTCTTTTAAAAATTAAATTTGCAAACTTTATGATTGAATTATGCAATGATTGTTTTTCAAATATATCTTTAAGCATTCCGTGTAATAAAGAAGTATCGGTAGAAATTATAAAATTCTCATCATTTCTTAATACAATGATTTTTCTACAATTTACAAATTCATATTCTACTGTATTTGCTTTTATTGTTTTCATAGGTTTGATAATTATTTTTAAATAGAATTTTAATTGTCAAAATATGCTTTAAATTCAAACTCTAAAATATCTTTAGCTTGAAAAAAGAAAAAAATAACTAACACAAGTAAAACTAATAGAATTACTTTTTTTAATATGCTGATTTTTGAAAACAAAATGTAGAAGAATAGAATAAATGAAGTTATTGATAGCCAAATAAACCAATACGTTAAAATAAAAATAAGAATTTTCATAAGTATCACCGCAACTGGAACAATAGCTAGTAAAATCAAAGGCATCATAAAAGCATAAAAGCCAAAAAGGTCAGTTTTATCTTTTAATTTAATACCTAATAATCCTTCAGATGCAATAACTAAAAATATGCTCCAAAATATGCCAAATGAAATGAACCCTAAAACTAAAAATATATACTGTGGACTAAGATTTACAAATGCTTTGTGAATCAAAAAACCAAATAATCCGAGAAGAAAAAGAACACTTATAACCGCTCCAAAAAAATCAAGAAATCGAGTTTTAAAGCTTCTCATTTCATTTGTTACAGCTTCAGAATACTTTGATTGATTTTCAATATCTTCTTCTAATTCTACAAATGTATTAGCTTCTTCAATAGGAATTTGTTTATCAAACATTTCTGTAAATAAAGAAGACATTTCTTTTATATCATTTGTTGCAGGATTAAACACATCATTATAAACCTCATTATAATCAGTAGGTTCAAAATTATTTTGTTTCCAACCTTCTACATAACCTTCAAATAGTTTTTTAAGTTTCTCTTTATCATTTATTATCTCATCTAAATGGATAATATAATCTCTAAAAGAAATATCTCTACCTAATAATGTTTTAACTTTATTTGTATCTTCTAATACAATTTTTTTAAAGGCTTTACTTTGTTCAGGAGTAAATTGTGAGTTATTATCAATCATAAAAAAAATGTCGATTGCTTTTTATTAAAAAAGGAATTATTGTTACTAAATTATCCTCTAATACTGATTTCTATTATTGAGAGAATAAAAAAAAGCACTACTAACACTACCAAGAAAAATGGTGATTTAGAATTTTTCTTAAATTTGTTGTTTAAGTTATTATATAGCAATAAACCAGATAAGAATATCGGAATGACACTTCCAGCTATTCTTTGTCCAGCATAATACGACCCTTTCATGGCAGATAAGAAAAGTATAGTAAAAATTAAATAAAAGAGTGGGACAAAAATTGATGTTAGTACAATGTCTCTTTTTCTTTTGAAATCACTTAAGTAAATAATAGCCCAAGATATTGATAGAATTAAAAAGGAAATAATCATAATATTTTTTATTTAGTTAATTTATTGTTGTTTAAGTAAGTTTATGAGTAGAAATAAGAAAAGGTATTTATAATTTTAATCAAATTTTAAAGAAAACAATTGTTTATGTCCAAATGAGTTTAATTTTTCTGATTATTTGTAAATTCACAAGGGGTGATAACAAGTTGTGTCAATGAATATTTTGAAATTTTAATTTTTCCAATTTATTTTTTGTGTCGTCTTTTATATTACATTTGATTATATAAAAGGATAAGTTTGTTAAATATAAAACAGTTATAACAAACAAAAATGAATGTATTAAACTTGATGTTTTAAGTTTCAACAAAATCAAGTAAATAGTAATGATTATTAAAAACACTAATGCAAAACCTAAAATTTGGAAAACAAAATATTTAGTATTAGCATTTGTTTGTGAGCCTAATAAAATTTCATAAGCATTACGAAAATCAAATAGCAATTTTACTTCCATCAAAAGAGAACTTTCTGATTCTGATAATTCTATTTCACCAAATTTTGTAACCACCTCGTTTATAGTTGTTTCTTTTTTATACTCAAAAATTTGTGTAAAGGGTAGTCCATTATAAAATGAATTTTTAAAGGCTTGGGAGTAATCAATTATGTCTTCTTTATCTAAGTAATATGCAGATTGTTGTAGGACATCTTGTTTCACTTCTTTAACTATTTCATCTATTTCCAGTTTTGTAACTTTAGACTTTAAGTAAAAAATTATAGTAAATGAAATTATTAAAACCATTAATACTTCTTTTGAAAAAACAATTTTATTGAATTTATTTATCATTATTATTTGAATTTAATATTATTGAGAGATTAATTTTTTTATCTTTTACGATAACCAACAAAGGCAAAAATAGCCAAATTTTGTTTATCATAAACGATAATTAATATTTGGAAGATTTATTACAAATAAAGGTTGGTAAACGTATTCGGCAAATCAGAATTGAGAAGAAATTATCTCAACAAGATTTGGCTGCTAAATGCAACTTTGAAAAAAGTAATATGTCAAGATTGGAATCTGGCGGAGCTAATGCTACGCTTTCCACTTTGAGCATTGTTTCCAAAGCTTTAGGCATAGAACCTGTTGAACTCTTTAAGTTCTGAAACAATTTTAAAACTGCTTTTTTCATTTGCTATACTTAATTTTTAGCAAATATAAATTCAATACTAATTAAGGTTTGAGAGTTGCAAATTTGCAAGTGTTATTCTGAAAAATCATCATCAATAAAATATGGTTCGTCAGTTTTATTTTTTTCTTGTATTGGAATTATTCTATCTTTTAATATTGGAATAAATTTTAAATCATTTCCAAAATTTGCACTGGTTACAATAAATTTATCGGCAAATTTATAATCCATTTCTTTGTAAAACGCTGATTTAATTCTTGATATATGGGTGTAAATTGCTTTGCTATCGGGTTTAACCAAATCATCAATACTTTGAAGCATTTTATCATAGTCTAACTGATTGGAAATACCAGCATAAAGTGAGATTATTTCCTTTTTGTAATTATTAAGATGCTTTATGTTTATGCCTTGTGGATTATTGTAGAATAACACATAAATAGCTTTTGTTAAATGACTTAACTGAATTTCAATGTTATTAAAATTTGGTAAAAGTATTCTGAAATCTTCATCAATTACTAAATTGTTTTCGGAATTAATGTCAATTGAACTGGTTTCTTTTTCAAGTATTTCTTTTAGAATAGGTAAGGCAAAAAGCAACTGACCATTTTGTTTTAATTCTGATAATTGCTTTTGAATTTCTTCAATTTTGGTTAATGCGTCTTCATCAAGATTTTCATAAGGATTGAATGAATTGATGTTACCAATCATATCATTATAATCATCAAAACTAAAAACACTTTGTTCCCTTAATGTCTTGAAATACAATAATGAATCCGTAAATAATTTTTCTGCACTATCTTGTATTAACTTATCATTACATTCAACAATTGTTTCTTCATTAATGAATAGTAGTCCACATTTTATAGTTCCACTATAGCCTAAATAATCTAGTATTCTTTGGCTTTCTGGTTTTTGGAATTGGTTTTCAAATTGGAGCGTTCTAAAATTACTTTCAGATAAATGAGGTAAATAATATTTTAAGATTGTATCAAAATTTTCAGAAAACTCAATATTTGGCAAATACACAAAGTTTTTATATTCATCACTAAATCTTTGTTTTATAGTTTCAATATTGGTCTTAATGTATTGGTTAATAGTATGGTTGTTTTCTAAATCAAAGAAAACAACCATATTATCATTAGTATTAAATTGTGAAAATTCTGAATTGTATTGAAACTTGAAATTTTCAAATTTTTCTACTTTTCTATTTTCTATGAATTTTTGAGTATCAAACATTACAACCTATTTAGTATGCCAAAAATAAGATACTTATTCAGAATTTGAACTTTATTAAAGAATTAAAATTTACAGAAATCGCTATTAAGATAATACTGTAATAAAATTCATTTTTAAATTGTGTATTATTCAGCTTGATTTGAACTGCTTTACACGTTTAACATTCAGCACACTTTATTTTCAGCAAAACTATAATATCCTAAATGTGAGATAATAATATGGTCAAAAAAGTGAACATCTAAAAGTTTACAAGCTTCTTTTATCTTATTTGTAATTTCAATATCCGCATCACTTGGAGCTAATTTTCCACTTGGGTGATTGTGGCAAATTACTATATTTGAAGCATTTGCTTTGAGAACCACAGCAAACAATAACTTTAAATCTACAATTGTTGAAGACACGCCACCTTTTGACAAGTTGTAAATGCCTAAAACTTGATTGGCTCTATTTAAGAGAAGAACTTTAAATTCTTCTTGTAATTCCATTCTGCCAGAATACCAATTAGATTGAAGTATTTCGTAAGCACAATAACTTGTGGTTATTTGTTGTCTTATTCTATTGTTGGTTGAATAAGAAACTTGAATTTCGGCTATTACATTTTCCATAACATTAAAAAAATTAAAAAGTGTTCAAGGTTTAAGTTATCATATTATTGATTTCTTAAACTCTGAACACTTTGATTTTAGTGAACTAATTCGCCATTTTTAGAGAATGAATTTTCTTCATCATAGCCATTTTTCAAAACATCTCTAAATGTAGTTTTGCTCATTTCCGCTTTTGGAGCAACTGCTTTTTCATCTTCCACATATTCAAATCTGTGGGTTAAAGTAATTACTTCGCCTGTTTCTTTCACTACATATTCATAAGGTTCACTTGGCACTTTTTCAACTTTGCCCTCTAATTCTGTTCCGATTAGAGCTTGACAAGTTACCTCATCAAAAGTTGATGAAATTGTAGCTTTGTTAGCAGTAACATAAAACTTTCCAGTTTCTTTGCTTCTTACCATAGTTACACCACCTTGAAGTTCTAAAACAAAAAATTCTTTTCCATCTTCTGTTTCACGTTTTTTAAATCCAATAATTCTTACCATTTTTTCTAATTTTTGAGTTAAACATTTTTTTAAGAAACACAATCACAACTTTTAAATACACAGCTATCAACTTGTGTTATCATATTCTGCTGGTAAATTTTGTTCCTTGCTCTTTATGGGTGGGGGTTTTGAATTGGTATGAAGTGGGGGTGGCTTTGTTTCGTGGTACTTTGCATTTTTATTTAGTTTGAAAAAAAATTACCAAAAAAAATTATAAAACATTTTTACAGAAAAATACTTAAATTTGAAACATACAATCAATATGAATGAATACAGTAAAAATTGGTGATGCCTTTGAAGCAAAATCATACGAATTAATAGAGAAAGCCTTAAATAATAAAGATTTAAGTTTTATTCCTGAACATTGTACTTTATACAGAAAAAAGAAATATCATAATCTAATAAGAGAAAAAGATGTGATTTTTGATTTAGTTATTGAAGTTAAACACCCTGATGCAATAAAGCCAACGATACTATGTATAATTGAATGTAAGAATTACTCAAATCATAGTGTTCCAGTTGATGATTTAGAAGAGTTCAGTTATAAATTACAAAACATTAAAGGATATACTCCTAAAGGAATTGTCATCACAAATAATAAATTTCAAAGTGGAGCTTTTAAAATTGCAAAGAATACAGGAATAATGTTGATTGAAGTTAATGAAGATAACTATACAATTGTATTACATAAAAATGAAAAGCTAAAAATTCAAACAAAAGAGGAAAATGATTTTGATGAGAAAATCAGAAAACTTATTGAAAATGCTTTATTACCCAAAAAAATTGATGGATTAAAAAAGTTAAATTCTGCAAATATAGAAAATATAGCAAATGAATTTTTAAATAGTTTCAATACAGATATTTTAAATTATGCTTTAGCTACACCGCTTAACAGAATAGTTGAATACTTAAAAAACGAAAAATCAGTTGAAGTTGAAACTTCTAATATAGTTGACACTTTTAATAATAATGTTTTAGGTTACTTTGATTTATCAAAACAAAAGATATTAATAAATAATTCAATAATAGATACTATTCAATTTCCATTTGTTTTGGCACACGAAATAGGACATTATGTTTTACATAGTAATTTAAAAGTAAATCAAACAATTTATGATAATTTCAAAGATATTCAATTTAGTTTTTTTGAACAATCCTATGGAATAAAAAACGAAAAAAATTGGATTGAATGGCAAGCAAATTGTTTTGCGTCTTGCTTATTAATGCCTAAAAGTTCAATAATATTGAGATTGATTGCAATTCAAAAAGAATTAGGAATTAGCAAACAAGGTAGTATTTATTTAGACAATCAAGATTGCAACAAAAAAGATTATAGAGAAATTGTAAAATATTTATCTGATTTTTTTGGAGTAGGTAAAATTAGTATTGAATATCGGTTAAATGATTTAGGTCTGATTCATAAACCACCAATTTCAAAAGAAGATAACGATGCAAAAGAATTTTTGCGAGAAATTTCAAAAATGAATATTAGGAACTATGATTAAAACTATTTATAAATGAATTATGAAAGAAGCATAAAGTTTGCTTTAGATAAAACAACAGGTCAAATTATTGATGCTGATGAAGTTTTTGATGATAGACTTATTGGATTTGATTTAAGAAAAAAATACAACAGAGATGAAATCACTCCTTTTTGTTTGGAGTGTGAAAACCAATATTCGGTATCTTCAAGTAAACTTGATAGATTACATTTTAAACACATTCCTACTGATGAGTATTGCATATTGAAAGATGAAAATTTAAGTCCAAAAGTGAGGGAAGAGTTTTATGAGATTTATAAATCTAAAGAATCTGAAAGACATAAATTTTTAAAAAATCGAATTGGTAGTACATTAAGTCAGGTTGCAGGTGTTTCAGAAATCTACATTGACAATAAATTTATTTTTAATGGAAAAGAAAAAAGAAAGCCAGATGTTTATTGTAAATATTTTGACAAAGAAATAGTTTTTGAAATACAATTATCAAAATTATCACAACGATACATTTTAAATAGATTTGATTTTTATAGAACAAAAGGAATTTATCTTATTTGGATTTTAGATAATTTTGATGTCTTGGGACAAACTCAAATGGAAAAAGACATA
>JFJP01041165.1_pt1 | contig 10136 bp, 4 predicted proteins | sample 431651 | NCBI WGS metagenome assembly JFJP01 (sample SAMN02602958, study PRJNA72255) | Microbial mat metagenome, whole genome shotgun sequencing project. | biome: fresh water; feature: sink hole; material: water; isolation source: purple microbial (photo- and chemosynthetic) mats found in... | reverse complement strand
CTTTTTTTTAAGATCCATAAAATTAGGCATTTTAAAAAAAGCGGTAGATTTCATAAACACAAAAAAAAATTATAATGTCAGAGCCAAATTTTATATAGAAAGAAAAATCAAATTTTAGCCCTTCTTCCTATTTGGAGTGTGACAAAATATATATTTTTATTTTTTTTGCTAAAAAAATTTCATTAAAAAAAAAGGTGCGTTTTATAAATTTTTTATGCCATAGTTTTAGTTTGCTCAATTATTTTCAAAGTTTTTGGAGAAATAAAATTTTATTTCATACATAAATTTTAGTTTGAACTATACAAACCCCTTCCCAGATTAAATCAATTTAAAAAAAAAAAAAAAAAATCTTCCTTTCCTCGAAAATATTCAATGTTCGCACGCACCACTAACTTCCTTGCCAAAAATGCCTTTTATAGAACCTTTGCCAGTAAGTTCTTTCGTTCATGCACTCCAAATTAATTTCATTTTTAAAAGCCTCATTCCCAAAGCTTGAATATTTGAAATATGAACAAAAAGATAGAGTTGCTTTGATTGAACTTAACCGCCCAAACGCTTTGAACGCTTTATGCGACGGATTGATGGAAGAATTGAATCATGTCTTATTGACTTTATCAAAAGACCCAGAAGTTCACGCCTTTGTTATTACCGGATCAGAGAAAGCCTTTGCAGGTTTATAACTCAATATCTTAAATCATCTTAACTGAAAAAAAATTCATAAAGCTGGTGCTGATATCAAGGAATTGAAAGATCTTACTTTCCAAGGATTAATTGTCTCAAACAAATTCGCAGGATGGGAAAACTTTTTATCCATTCAGTAAATACAATACTTTTGTTTATTTTCCTAAAGAAAATTGTTTAGACAACCAATCATTGCTGCAGTCAATGGTTTCGCTTTCGGAGGTGGTTGTGAATTAGCTATGATGTGTGATATCATCGTTGCTGGAGACAATGCTCAATTTGGCCAACCTGAAATCACTCTTGGAACGATTCCTGGACTCGGTGGCACTCAAAGACTCGTGAGAGCTGTTGGAAAATCCAAGGCTATGGAAATTATTTTAACAGGAGAATCAATCAGCGCTGTTGAAGCTGAAAAAAGCGGACTTGTCAGCAAAGTTGTCGAAAAATCCAAGACTGTTGAAGAAGCCTTAGCCATTGCCAAAAAAATCAGCAGCTATTCTTCTCTCACAGGTTTCTAAATAAATATAAAAAAATTTAAAACAACATTTTTATTATTTTTTAGTTGGAATTGCCAAAGAATGCGTTAACAAATCTTACGACTTGAGCTTAAAAGAAGGATTGAACTATGAAAAGAGATTATTCTACAGCACATTCGCCACTGAGGATAGAAAGGAAGGAATGACCGCTTTTGCCGAGAAAAGAAAACCTGCCTTTAAAGGAAACTAAAAAAATAAAATAATTTAACCTTATTGAAACCATAAAACAAATGAAAAAAACCAAAAAAAAATTTTTTATATTTATTAAAATTAAGTAAGAGTGAACGAAATTTATTATTTTTTTTATTTTTATTATTTTTCATTTTATTATTTTTTATATTCTTAACTTTTTTTAGAAAAAATTCTGATTATTTTTGCAAATTAAAACAATTATAAATATAAAAATTCCTGCATTTAAATATAGGAACCTGCATTTATAGGAAACCTGCATTTATAGGAAACCTGCAAATATAGAAAACCTGCAAATATAGGAAACCTGCATTTATAGAACCTGCAAATATAGGGAAACCTGCAAATATATGAAACCTGCATTTATAGACGACCTGCATTTATAGAACTGCATTTATTTCCTGCATTTATATTTACCCTTGTTTAATGTGAAAAATATTTTTTGTGTTTTTCATACATAATTTTTTGTTTTCCTTTAAATAAACAAACTTCAATTACTGTTTTTTCCATACATAAATCAATTTAAAGTTTAAAAATTATCTGGATTAAATTTATTTGTTGATAAATTCTTTGTTTCCATCTCAAGTTCTAATTTATCACTAGATTCTCCTAATCTAACCGGTCTCCTTGCATCTCTTGAATCATCCAATTGATAATGAATTAATCCACTTCTTACTTTTTTCATTCGATCATAATAACAAGCTAAAACCACGCAAATCAACAGAAGAATGATCACAATAATAGCAATTATAAGCATTTTCTGATAGTTTAAATTCGAGCTTTCTAATACTTTTTTAGCATTTTCTACCTCTGAAATAACTTTTTCAGATTCCTTGTCAATATTTTCTTTAAAATTAAGTTCTAAAGTTTCATAAAACAAATCAAAGGACGGTAGAATTTTTTGAACAGTTTCATTGGAAATTTGAGGGTAATTGCTGATTTGAGCACGAATCGTGAAAAAATGGCTAAATCCTTTTTCTTTTAATTTTGATTCAAACGATTCAAAATTATGCACGAAATCAAATACAATTTTATCAGTTTTCTTATAAATTGATTGAATTTTCCCAGTAATCATTTCAAGTACAGTTACATTTTCAGTAATAATCTCAGCTTCTTCATCTTTTTTTAGTTTTTTCAAATAAAATTCCGGATAACCAATTCTACATTTCCCAATAGAATCAACATCAAATAAAGAATTTCCTATTATGAGTTCATAAGTGATTATGACATTATCGATAATTTGTTTATTGCATTTAGTGCAAACAATCGGAGAAAAATTCAAAGAAACATCATTTCCTTTCAGCACATAATCAATACTTCCACTTTCAGGTACTTTTAAGTTTTTGTGAGGAATTTGATTCAGAGAATCATAAAATTTCATAGTTAATTGTATATTGGTGAACTTTTCGCCTGTTGATTTTATCATGAAGTAAAATGCTTCTGGTTTTTTCACCTTATAATAATTCACAGAATCAACATCTTTCAAAACATCAAACTCTTCAAGAATGCCTTTTTTATTCATCAAATTCTGATAACTATTAGTCCTTGAGACCTTCACTGAACCATAACATTCTAATATTTCTAGTGCTAAAACCCCTTTTTTTGGAATAAATGTCTCATAGTATTTGACTCCATTTTTCGGCAATGAAACACTCATACTGATATCATAAGGCAAAGTGATCAGTTTATCAGAAGAAATGATCAAATAATATTCTATATCAAACTTTTTATTCATGTTGTTTATTTCAAAGGTAAATAATCCTATTTTATCAATGGGAATCGAATATTCAAGGCTATCTCTTGATGAACTTAATAAGGTTAGAGCAATAGCCTGGGAATTTAGTTTTGAAACAGAATAATCGAATTTATTTTCAGTGAAACTTGCGTTGATCTCAAGGTTTAGACTCGCTGAATCCAGGCTTTTTATTAGCAAATGAGGCTTATCAATATTAATATTTTTTGATTTATTTGAAGTATTGGTGAGTTTTACGGAGTGTTTGTCATAAACAAATACAGTTTTTTGGCTGGCATTTGTCTGAGTATAAACAATAATACCTTCTTTTAAAAATCGAATATTTTCTGAACTATAAACTTCTAAAGAATAATTTGCAGAAAAGCCTAATACAGAAGTTATTTTTAAATTTAACACAATTTCTCTTGTTTTGAAATAAGTGTCTGCATCTCTTTCTTTTATTCCTAAGCCTTCTAATGAGCTTTTATAAAACTTAACCACTTCTTCAACAGGAATAATCAATTTCTGATAGTTTGCTGAAACCGCATCAGCTTCCAAATTATAATTAAAATCAGTATATCCATCAGAAATACCCCCCTTTAAAATAGCTGATCCTGAATATATATTCATTATTAATTCAGTTTTTTTGTCCAAAGGGATATAAATTTTATATAATCCTGAATCTCCGCCATTAATATTATCAAAAAACAAAGAATTTATTAACAATTGTTTAACACCTCCCTTTTCTTGTAAAGAAAGAACACCTTGTACGTCAGTCGTGGCTTGTACCAGGATATAATAATTACAACCCCAACATAAATTTGGATCATCATAATTCATGGTAATTGTGTTAAGAGCGTTTTCAGTCAATGTTTGGTTAAAGAGGGGTGCACCATTAAAAATTATTTCATCTAATAATTTATTATCCTCTATTTTAAAAACCAAAAGTTTTCCTTGGCCAAAATCTACAAAGAATCTGATTTGGTATCCGTTTTCATAGTTGTAAGTGGTGAACTCGTAGGCTCTTTCCTCATTAGCCAATATTAAAACATTTAAAGGATAGTTTAAGTAAATTGAAACCAAGTTATTTTGGATCAAATCTATAATGAATTTGCCACCTTCATAAGAATAAATACCAATAATCAATTGCGGGTTTTCAAATTCATCGAATTTTGATATCAAACTGTTTTTTTTAATCGTAATATGGCTTTGATAACTATAAAATTGAGCATTATTTGAATCAGGAAAGTTCTGATAACTATTATTAGATTCAATTGCATAGAAATAAGCTATTCCTGATAAAGGTGTTAAAGAAATCACTAAAGAATCATTATAATTGTAATTCTGAAGAAAATCGTTCAAAGCATATGAGAAATATTTCATTTGTTTAATTTTCAAATCAAAGATTAAATGTCTTCCTTCGTGCAACACATCCATTTTATTGGTGACCAAAACATAGATTAATTCACTTTGAACAAAATAGTTTTTTTTTTGTAATTCTTCAAGATTTTTGGGCAAAGAAACCACTACTATAAGCATACAATGTAATTTACAAAAACCAAGTATTTGTTCTTTTGGTATTTGTATTGAATGAATTGATTTATTTCGTGAATAAAAAAATGAATCTTCAACTGTTTTATAATCAAAAACATTGATTTTCTCTTGGCGATGGTCAAGAAACATCACACTAACATCATAAGAGGTTCCGAAATCAGCTTCACTGAAAACATCAATATTCTCAAAAACATCATTTATTTTATAATAGAAGCGTTTTTCTTTGAAACCCGAGAACTCTGATAAACTAACAGCATTTTCTACCCCATCAAATAACTCAGTCGCCATTCCTTTTATATTTACAGAGACTCCGTATAATAATTCGAATTTACCACGATTGTAAATAGAAATATACAAAGGACATATCTTTTTGTACTTGTGTTTCGCGTTTGAACATAATTCTGTCAGAATTTCCTTTGTAAAATGAAAGGAATTGAAGATAGATCCGGTTTTTTCATCAGTGAATAAACGAGTTAAATTCAGAACATTTGTGAGATTTACAGCTTCAAATGGTGTGGGACTGATCATCATATTCAAATCCTGTTGCTCTAAAACGCTATTCATTGAGGATCTCATCAGGAATTTGGTGATCACCATCTCTTCTGATTTAGGATTCACATAAATTTTGAAAAAAGTGGTCTGATTTGACTGGATTTTATCATAAAAAGGTACATTGTTTTGTAGATTCTTGAGTGATTTTTCTGTTGAAAACATGATATAATAGGAAATTACTTCTAATTCATGAGTGGGATCTTTTGTGCTAATCTGTAGATTGGTCTTATGAGTCACTAAAATATAGTAGGTCATGGATTTTGAATAATGTTTATGTGAAGGATGTATCGTAATTTTCCCATTTTTCGACTTCCAATGATAAGATTTATAGAAGTTTTTCAAGAAAGTCTGTTTTTTTATGATAGAATGATGGTCACTCATATACATAATCAAGCTTTCTGCGTTGCTATTCAAATTTACAAAAATACTGCTATTTTCCTTTAAATCGACTTTAAATGAATATAATTGACTGGTGCGATCTTGGTCTAGAACCCCAACAAAAGATTGTCCCTCATATAGATTTATGATAGAAGGTTGGTCTTTTCTAACAACTTCGACATAAAAAATTGCTTTTGCTGTTTTAACCCCTCGAATTCTTATGTAATAAACAAGATTTTGACTAGCATGATCGCCTAAAAACTCTGAAATTGGATGACTAGAATCTCCTTTGGTCAAATCATTGCATGTAGGATCTTTGGCACATTGAAATGAAGTTCCTATATAAAAACTGGCTGAAATACTATTAATGCTAAAAGAAATCTCTTGTAAAGTTAAATCCTGTTCAAGCCAAAACCTGCAATAATAATCAATATCCTTTTCAAGGAAAAGACCAACAGGCCGATTTTCTGGCAAATCTGTTATTTGATCACCTTGTTTTACTAAAATATGGTATTTTGAGCTCAATGACAAAGTGCTATTGCCGATTATCACGATCAAATATTTACAAAGATTTGCTATCAGAACCTTATTGTCACATTTGGGCTGAAATTGAATAAGCCGATGTTCTTTCGAAGTAATTGATTCAATGAAATTCTCGCTTGGTAGAGAAGTCATATCAACGAGATCACAACGAGAGCCACAGGTTTTGATATGAAGATCTGCATTACCATATTCCATTGAAAAATCTACAATTATTTTATTTCCTTCGGAATCCACTTGTATTTCAAAGTTTTGAATTTCACTGTTTTGAATTTTTTTTCTTTCATAAAAGCCTAATTTCAAAGGAATAATTCTTTGGTTTTTAATGGAAATTTGCAAAGAAAAACACCCGAGATTGGGAGCAACTAAAATATAAATAAATCCATCAGAATCGGGTTGAAATTCAGTTTTCATAAGAATATTTGATAATTCATTGTCGATATTAGACAAATAAGATGGATGTTCAAAAAAAAAATAATTAACAGTTATTTCATTTTTGAATAATTTCTCTATGATTGCTGGTGTTGACACAATAAGACTTTTCTTATCTCCGAACTGGTTTTTGAGATCGAAATAAATCTGATTGATTTCATTGTTGATTTTTATCTTATAAGCGACAAACCTCTTTTCATCGATATTATCATAAAACAGATTATCATAAAAAAGTTCAGTTATTCCATAGTATATCGCATAATGGATCTCGAAATAAAGCCCCAGTTTTTGTGAAACGAGTTCAATACTCAATTCATTTCCATAAGGCAAATCTTCTATGGTATTTTTTAGGATTAAAATCAATTTTGTGGCTTCTTGATAAACAATACAGGAATCGTTATGGCTAGAATTAAAAGACAAGCTTGGAGTCAATGAAAAATCTTTGAGGTCCTTGTGTTTGGTATAAGAAACTATGAGAACTATTCTATCGAAACTGTTCTTTTCAGGGATCGAAATATTGAAAATCTCACTTTTGGATCGCTTGAAATAAAAAATATGGCTTTCTTTTGGGGGTAATTTGACTTCTTTACTTTCGAGGACCAGGATTTTGAAAAGACAGGGGAGACTTTTGCATTGAAATTTGAGGTATAATTGAGTTTTATTTTCTAAAATATAAGATTCTAAGGCAAAAGTTTGAAAGGTACAGGTTTCATTAGCTATATCAAAACAATTCTTTATGGATTCTCGAACTGTTGAATTCGCTTGTTTTCGGACCTGAATATCAAGATCTAAAGAAAGAGGAGAAGAATCCATTGATATGGGATTTATTATAAATGTGATTTTGGCATTCTTTTTTAAATTTTCAGGGGGTTTATAAAGAAATGTTTGGTTGGGACTTGAAGTCAGATTTATGAGATAATGAGAGTTTGGAGGGATTTTGTAGATATATTTCACATCTTTCACAGCACTATTGTGTGTGGAATCTGAAATTAAGAAAGGGATTAGGGAGAATAGAATGAGATAAAGGAGTTTTTGCATTGGCATTTAAGATATTTTTTTTGTAATTTTGAATAAATCGATTAATTTTTTTGTAAAAAAATAATTTTTTTTTAAATTATTTCATTTTTAGAATGAAAAAATATATTCAAAACTGAATAATTTATTTGATGATTTTTTTTTTTTGCCTTCTTTTTCCATTTTTTTGTTGTTGTTTAAAATTAAAACAAACTGAAAATTTGAAGAAAATTTATTAAAAATAAAACATTTATTTTTTCCATTTTTATATTATTAAATGTAAATTTTTTAAGTGAATTTTTTTTTTAAATTGCAACAATCATTAAACTTCCTTTTTTATACAGTACATTTCATTCTAGTTGTGCTATTACTTTTTTCATAGGATCTTTAGTTTCTATGAAAATTTTTCTGAATTCTAAAATTAAATAATCCACTTCCATTTTTCTTTATGGATTGCACTTATCTAATAATAACATATTGACATCTTTCAGCAAATTCAGTTCCTTCTTCCGAGGAAACCTGGCTATAATTAGAATCATTTTTATTTCCAATTAAAATTTTATAAGAGAGATAATGTGTTGAAATCTCATAAAAACCTTTTAGCTAAATTGATTACTGAATATCATTTAATGTGCCTCTTTTAAATTTTTTTACTTTTTACAGGAAGAAGCTGCCCCTGAATCAATTCATTTACATATTGGAAGAAATTGCACCAATTATGGGTTCTTTTTATAAAAACAATAATAAAATGAATTAAATAAAGAGAGAAAAAAATTAAAACTAATTAAAAAGGTTTTTATTTCGATAAGTTTGATGCAAATAAAATTAATTTTTCAAAGATATGCATTTAATTAAAATTATGCAATTGAACATTTTTTCAATCCTGCTGCGGCGTGTTCACGGGTCTTGAGGGCTGATAAAACTGTAGCATAGCTCCAAGTCAAATCTTTAGCACTCTTTTGAACACCAGTGTTTCTGTCAATTTGTTCAGCTAAATGGCATCCTTCGGGTTGCACATGGTAATGGATTCTTTGCATGACAGAATCTCCAGCATTCATCAAAGCACTAGCTAAATTAAGATCCTTGTTAGCACTTAAGAATTCAGTCTTAAAATAATCAGCTGGTAAATTCAAAGCTTGAGTCCAAGCAGAATAATCAGCATCAATCACGACTTGCTTTCCAGTTGCTCTAGCTTGAGTGATACTCAATGAACCTCTATAGAATAATTTTGCCAGATCTGCAGAAAGCAACACCCATGGATTACCGCCTGCATAACTGTCTCCTTGATATCTACCATAAAGTACTCCAGGAATATTGTTCTTGATGTCGACTTGATTGATGTAAAATTGATGGCAGAAAAGAGTGTTGAGAGTAGTAACTGTTTGGGCGACTTGGGCGTCAGTTGGCTTAAAATAACCATCATCAGCGAACCCATCATTGAAAGCTGAAACAACAGAGCCATCCATTTGTCTATTTTCAGATTCTTTGATGAAGCTACCAGTCCAATGCATGGCTAAAGATGCTTGAATTTCTGTGGCTGTTTGTCTATATCTGGCTGCTGATGCGCTGTCTCCCATTTTCTCAGCAAGATTAGCACCTCTCAACAATGATTTACGGAAATTGAGTTTTCCCCAGAAGAAATCAGTGCTTCTGACTTCTTCCCAAAGATCGCAACCTTGTTGTTTCCAATTGGAAACAACCCATTCTAGATCAGCCTTGATAGCACCACCATTGAGGCTTGACGATCCAGTCCAAAGATTTTCTTTAACAAAATCGGTTTGTCCAGCTGCGTTAAGGGCATCAGCATAGAGTGAAAGAGTAATGGCTCTAAGTCCAGGAGCATCGGTTTGAGGTCTGCACCATCCACCAGTGTATGGGTCTCCATTAGGTAAATTGAATTTTGGCTCAATTTTGACATCAATGTTATTTGGATCGGACTCACTTTGGATGTGGGCAACCCATCCGACATAAGCATTCATATTGGTTTGGATGGCTGAAAGAGAGAAATCATTTATAAACATGAAGTTTTTCATGCTTAATGCCGCATCTCTTTCCCAAGCATAATAATAACTACCACCGGGGGTGCTCAGATCTGGGCTGGCAACAACACCACCTTTACCTTGAATATTGATGTTGGCATAGAAATAACTTTTCATAGTTGCAAATTCTGCGTCAGAGAAACCTGAACCTGAAGCGGTAAAATCTAGATTGTTGCAAATATCTGAGATACCTGCTGGATAGAAACACCAAGGGAATGAGTTCGTTGCTGCAGCAACCCAACAACAGCTTTTCGCTTCGCATTGGGCTTGATTTATTCCCATATAACCACAATCTGATTTGGCAGGGTCTGAAACTGAGCAGTAATCTGGAGCAAAAGAGCATGCAATGAGAGAAAAAGATAAGATTGATAGAAGGAAAAGTTTTTTCATTTGAATTTTGGGAATATTATTTTAAAAATAAATTGAATATTATAGGTTTTTATTATTTTTTTGGAGAAAACCCAATTATTTAAATAAAATAAATTAACA
>JFJP01006237.1_pt1 | contig 10136 bp, 9 predicted proteins | sample 431651 | NCBI WGS metagenome assembly JFJP01 (sample SAMN02602958, study PRJNA72255) | Microbial mat metagenome, whole genome shotgun sequencing project. | biome: fresh water; feature: sink hole; material: water; isolation source: purple microbial (photo- and chemosynthetic) mats found in... | reverse complement strand
TGCCGGAAAACTTCTGGCGCAACACCGGGTCTTGTGTGGCAACCCCGACCGGGCAGGTGTTGAGGTGGCATTTGCGCATCATGATGCAGCCTTCGACCACCAGTGGCGCAGTGGCAAAACCGAACTCGTCGGCACCCAGCAGTGCCCCAATCGCCACATCGCGGCCGGTTTTCATCTGGCCGTCAGTCTGCACCCGGATACGGCTGCGCAGGCGGTTCAGCACCAGGGTCTGCTGGGTTTCGGCCAGGCCGATTTCCCACGGGCTGCCCGCATGTTTGATGGACGACCAGGGTGAGGCACCGGTGCCGCCGTCATGCCCGGCAATCACCACATGGTCGGCCTTGCACTTGGCAACCCCGGCGGCAATCGGCCTTGGGGGCGACGTTTTTCAGGTCGTGGATCAGTTGCGCCAGGTCTTCAATCGAATAAATATCGTGGTGTGGCGGCGGCGAGATCAGCCCGACACCCGGCACCGAATGGCGCAGCTTGCCGATGTAGTCCGACACCTTGGTCCCCGGCAGTTGCCCGCCCTCGCCCGGCTTGGCACCTTGCGCCATCTTGATCTGGATCTGGTCGGCGCTGCTGAGGTATTCGGCCGTGACACCAAAGCGGCCGGAGGCCACCTGCTTGATGCGGCTGCGCAAACTGTCGCCTGCCTGCAGCGGCAAATCGACCTCAACCACATCGGCACCAATCACGCTTTTGAGCGAATCACCCAGCTTGATGGGGATGCCTTTAAGTTCGTTGCGGTAACGCGCCGGGTCTTCGCCGCCTTCGCCGGTGTTGCTCTTGCCGCCCATGCGGTTCATGGCCACCGCCAGTGTGGCGTGGGCTTCGGTGCTGATGGAGCCCAGCGACATGGCGCCGGTGGCAAAACGCTTGACGATCTCTTTGGCCGACTCGACCTGCTCCAGCGGGATCGCTTTGGCCGGGTCAAGCTTGAATTCAAACAGGCCACGCAGCGTCATGTGGCGCTTGCTCTGGTCGTTGATGATCTGGGCGTATTCCTTGTAGGTGTTCCAGTTGTTGGCACGGGTGCTGTGCTGTAGCTTGGCGATGGCATCCGGCGTCCACATGTGTTCTTCGCCACGGGTACGCCAGGCGTATTCGCCACCGGCATCAAGCCGGTTGGCCAGCACCGGGTCGGCACTGAATGCTGCCTTGTGCATGCGTATGGCTTCTTCGGCAATATCAAACACGCCGATGCCACCGACCCGGCTGGGGGTGCCGGTGAAGTACTTGTCCACCGTGATATTGGCCAGGCCAATCGCCTCAAACAACTGCGCGCCACAGTAGCTCATGTAGGTGCTGACACCCATTTTGGACATGATCTTGGACAGACCCTTGCCGACCGCCTTGACGTAGTTGTAGATGGCCTTGTCGGCACTGAGTTCACCCGGCAGATCCTTGCTGATGCCGGCCAGGGTTTCCATCGCCAGGTACGGGTGCACGGCCTCGGCACCGTAACCCGCCAGCACCGCAAAATGGTGCACTTCGCGCGCCGTGCCGGTTTCCACCACCAGACCCGCCGTGGTGCGCAAGCCTTCACGCACCAGGTGCTGGTGCACCGCAGACAGTGCCAGCAGCGCCGGAATGGCGACCTGGGTGGCGCTCAAGGCGCGGTCACTGATGATCAAAATGTTGTGGCCACCCTTGATGGCATCCACCGCCTCGGCACACAAGGAAGCCAGTTTGGCCTGCACCCCTTCAGAACCCCAGGCCAGCGGGTAGGTGATGTCAAGCTGGTAGCTGCGAAACTTGCCTTGGGTATGTTTGGCAATGTTGCGCAGTTTGGCCATGTCGGCAAAGGTCAGCACCGGCTGGCTGACCTCCAGGCGCATCGGCGGATTGACCTGGTTGATGTCGAGCAGGTTGGGCTTGGGGCCGATGAAGCTGTTCAGGCTCATCACAATGGCTTCGCGAATCGGGTCAATCGGTGGATTGGTCACCTGGGCAAACAACTGTTTGAAGTAGTTGTAGAGCGGCTTGCTCTTGTCTGAGAGCACCGCCAGCGGGCTGTCGTTGCCCATCGAGCCCAGCGCTTCCTCGCCATTGACAGCCATCGGTGCCATCAGAAACTTGATGTCTTCCTGGGTGAAACCAAAGGCTTGCTGGCGGTCCAGCAAAGTGCTGCCCGACTCGGCGGCACTGGCGGGCTCGCCGTCGCCGCGCACGTCGGCGAGGCGAATGCGCAGGTTCTCGATCCATTGTTTGTACGGCTTGCTGTTGGCCAGACTGGACTTGAGCTCTTCGTCATCGACCATGCAACCCTGCTCCAGGTCGATCATGAACATCTTGCCCGGCTGCAGCCGCCATTTGCGAACAATTTTGTTCTCGGGGAACGGCAACACACCCGACTCGGAGGCCATCACCACCAGGTCGTCGTCGGTGATGCAATAACGCGACGGGCGCAGGCCATTGCGGTCCAGCGTGGCACCAATCTGGCGGCCATCGGTGAACACAATGCTGGCCGGACCATCCCACGGCTCCAGCATGGGCGCGTGGTACTCATAGAAGGCACGGCGGCGCTCGTCCATCATGGTGTGCTGTTCCCAGGGCTCGGGAATCATCATCATCACCGCCTGGGCGATCGGGTAACCGGCCATGGTCAGCAGCTCAAGACAGTTGTCAAAGGTGGCGGTGTCGCTTTGGCCGGCAAAGCTGATCGGGTAGAGCTTTGGCAAATCAGCGCCAAGCACCGGCGATGACATGACACCTTCGCGCGCCCGCATCCAGTTGTAGTTGCCCTTGACGGTGTTGATCTCGCCGTTGTGCGCCACATAGCGGTAAGGGTGCGCCAGCGACCACTCGGGGAAGGTGTTGGTGGAAAAACGCTGGTGCACCAGACCCAGCGCGGAGACGCAGCGCGGGTCTTGCAGGTCGAGGTAATAGGTGCCGACCTGATCGGCCAGCAGCAAGCCCTTGTAAATCACCGTGCGGCTGGACATGCTGGGCACGTAATATTCTTTGCTGTGGCGCAGCTTCAGGGCCTGAACATGGGCGCTGGCGGTCTTGCGAATGACGTAGAGCTTGCGCTCCAGTGCATCCTGCACGATCACATTGCTGCCACGGCCGATAAACACCTGTTTCAAAATGGGTTCTTTTTTGCGCACGTTGGGTGACATCGGCATGGCGCGGTTCACCGGCACGTCACGCCAGCCGAGCAAAACCTGGCCCTCGACCTTGATGGCGCGCTCGACCTCTTGCTCGCAGGCCTGGCGCGAGGCGTGTTCTTTGGGCAAAAACACCATGCCCACGCCATATTCGCCGGGTGGTGGCAAGGTGATGCCCGCGGCGGCCATTTCTTCGCGGTAAAGTGCATCGGGCAACTGGATCAAAATGCCAGCCCCATCGCCCATCAGCTTGTCGGCCCCCACCGCACCCCGGTGGTCGAGGTTTTGAAGAATTTTCAGCGCATTTTTAACAATGTCATGCGACTTGGCACCCTTGATGTGCGCCACAAAACCGACACCGCAGGCATCATGCTCGGCGTCAGAAGAATACAAACCCTGTTCCTGGAGATGCAAGATCTCGGCAGCCGTCGTCATTGGCGCGCTCCTAAAGATGTCAAAAAAAGTAACTCTACCGTATTGCAACAACAATGCCAAACAAATTAATTGGGGTCAGAGTCAGATTAATTTTAAAATTCGTGTTCCAATTTTTAATTGGGGACATATCAATATTGTAGCTTTTACCGCTTTATCCATAAGCGTTAGAGGCTAATTTTGCTTGTTAGTGTTGGCAGAGAATGGCCGCCCGGCTGCACCCTTGCTGACGCGGCGTTGCGTTCGCTTTTGTAAATTTGCCACAAAATCTGCTTCGCCCAAGGCCCAGCCACGCAAGGTGGCATCGGTCAAGGCGGCTTGTTGCACCGGGTTGATGCCTGCCTGCACCATTTCGGCGTATGCGGCTTCGCGGGCAAATGGTGTGTTGCCCAGATCCCAAAACAGTGCATGCGGCGTAATCAGCCGGTCGGTGCGCAAGCCGATATAGTGGCCGTGGCTGGACCATGGGTAGTCTTGCGCCCGCGCAGCGATACCCGCACGCACCGGGTTGAGATCAAGGTAGGCCATGCAGGCCAGCAGGTAACGCTCGGACTGGATGAGCGTGGATTTGTAGCGGCCCTCCCACAACGTGCCGCTGCGCTGCTGCGTGGCGTTGAAATAACGCACATAGCTGCGACCCAGTGCCTGCATCATCAGCGGCAGACCTTCTGCTGTTTTGGGTGTGGCCAGCAGGTGCAGGTGGTTGCTCATCAGCACATAGGCGTGCATGGCGACTTCAAACTTTTTGGCGTTGTCTTCGAGAATGTCGAGCAGTCGCCGGTAGTCTGCTGGTGTGGCAAAGATAGGCTGCCGGTTGTTACCCCGCTGAATGATATGGTGCGGGTAGTCGGGCAGGGTCAGACGTGCAAGCCTGGCCATTTCGACAACCCCTTATCGGGGTGCCCGTGTCACCCGCACCTTGCCACCGGTGGTGATCAGAATGACCGCGTCACCCGGATACAGCGCCTCGCTGCCTTTGGCCTGGACCACAGCGCGGCGCTCGCCGCCTCTGAGCTGTATCAGCATCTCAAAGGCGTCCTCGCGCGTGGCCGAGCGCTCGATGGCGTTGCCCGCTACCGCACCCGCCACGCCCGCCAGTAGCCCGAGCACCCGGGCTTCACGCGGCATGCCGCTCAGGCTGGCGCCCGCCACGGCACCGGTCACGCCACCCACCAGCGCACCCGCGCCACTCTGGCTGCCATCAATCACCACCGGACGCAAGCTCAGCAGAACGCCCTCTTCCACCCGGGACATACGCTGCGCATCACCGCGCTGAACCACATCCGGACTACTGGTGGCGCAGCCTCCCAGCACCAGAAGCAGTGCCATAAACACACTCACAAAAATCAGTTGCCGCATACAAACTCCTCACAAGCTAATCGGATGCCACATTGTCTGGCAGAGCGGAAAAACGTGACGACAGCAAGGCATCCAGACCAAATTCTGCCAACAAGGCGCGCAGCCGTTGCGCCGCAGCACGTTTGTGCCTGCCGGTACGGCGCGCCAAAATCAGTTCGTTTTTGAGGCTGTGCTCCCAGCCCACCAACTCGGTCACCGTCACCTGATAACCACACGCCTCCAGGTACAGGCAGCGCAGCACATTGGTGATCTGGCTGCCCATCTCGCGGGTGTGCAAGGGGTGACGCCACAGCTCCGAGAGCGGCGTACGCGCCAGTGACAAGGCCTTGTGCTGGCTCAGCACCCGTGCCACCTCGGCCTGGCAGCAAGGCACCAGCACCATGAAACGAGCCTGCTTTTGCAGACCAAAGGCAATGGCATCGTCGGTGGCGGTGTCGCAGGCGTGCAGGGCGGTGACCATGTCGATGCGCTGGGGCAACTGGTCAGATTGGGCCGACTCGGCAACGCTCAGATTCAGAAATGACATACGGCCAAAACCCAGCTTGAGCGCCAATTGTTGTGATTTTTGTACCAGTTCCGGGCGGGCTTCGATGCCGTAGATGTGACCGTTGGCGTGGTTCTTGAAAAACAGGTCGTACAGAATAAAGCCAAGGTAAGACTTGCCGGCACCGTGGTCAGCCAGGGTGATCAGGCTGGTGTTGCCGGGTGCGCTGGCGAGCTCTTGCAGCAGCTTTTCAATAAACTGGTAAAGGTGGTCAACCTGTTTGAGCTTGCGCCGCGAGTCCTGGTTGAGTTTGCCCTCGCGGGTCAGGATATGGAGTTCTTTGAGCAGTTCGAGCGACTGACCAGGACGGATGTCATCAGCCAATGGGCTGGCGGGTGACGGGCCGCACAGGTTGACCGACTTGAGTTTGCGCATGGAGGCAATGATGCCACGAGTGGGACCGCTTTGGTGGCCCGCAGACCTGGTTCTTCGATCAAGAAGGCCCGACCTTCAGCGCATCCCAACCCGACTGGCCCAACTGTTCCATGGTTTGCATATTGGTCTCAAAAATAGCCTCGGCGTTGGGAAATGCCGCCACCGCCCGGTCGATACTGTCTTCGCGCAGCAAATGCAGCGTCGGATAGGGTGAGCGGTTGGTGTAGTTGGTGATATCGTCCTCTAAAGTGCCGGCGAACTGGTACTGCGGATGCAGCGAAGCAATCTGCAACACCCCGTCCAGATCCATGTCAACCAGCGCCTGGTCGGCATCGGACAAAAAATCATTGAAGTCCAGAAAATCCTGCAGACACTCTGGCGCTATCAATAGCGTAGTATCTCGCACAGACGCATCAAGCGCTACAAGGCTTTTTAGCTCTTCAATGAGATCCTGCAACAAGGCCTGTGGGGTGGTGGCACCACTGACAAAATAGTGCACCTGGCCCTTGACATGCACACCTTTGGCAAACGGGCACAGGTTCAGGCCGATCACCGCGCGCTCCAGCCAGGCCACGGTATCAGCCACCACCTGATGGGTATTGATCATGCTGGATTCCTCAAGACAACAGTTGTAATCCGGTGAGCCGTTGGTGCTCCCGGGCGGCAAACCGGTCGGTCATGCCGGCAATGTAATCGGCCACCACGCGGGCGGCCAGTGCAGCGGCATCAGTCGCGCCAGCACCGCCAGCCAAGCCCTGACTGACGCGGCGCTGGTGACTCTCGGGCATTTCCTGCGGTGCACACTGGTAGGCGGCGAACAGATCAAGCACGACGCGCCGGGCCTGTCCGGTGGTTTGCATCACCTGCGGATGTCGATAGAGCTGTTGCAGCAAAAAAGCCTTCAGGGTGCGGGAACTGTCGCGCATGGCGACACCAAACTGAACCAGCGACGGCAGTCGCCTAACCTCATCCACGTCAGCCGGCCTGGCCAGATCCAGCGCGGCCTGGGTGGCCGCAATCACGTCATACACCTGGCGGCTGAGCATGCGGCGAATCGACTCGTAGAGCAGACGACGCCCCTGCACCGGTTCCTGCAAGAGCGGGTAATCGTGCAAGGTCTGGCAGCGGTGCTCGTCAAACAGCGGCACATCCTGCAACTGCGCCAGCGTGATCAGGCCAGAGCGCACGCCGTCATCGATGTCATGCGCGTTGTAGGCAATCTCATCAGCCAGATTGCATAGCTGCGCTTCCAGGCTGGGCTGGGTGTGCTGCAAAAACCGCAGCGCCACGCCGCCCGGCTCCAGCGCCTCTAGCTGGCGTGCGTGGGTGGCAGAGCAATGTTTGAGAATGCCTTCGCGTGTCTCAAAGCTCAGATTCAGGCCGTCAAACTCGGGGTAGCGCTCCTCCAGATGGTCCACCACCCGCAGGCTTTGCAGGTTGTGCTCAAAGCCGCCGTGGTTCACCATGCAGTCGTTGAGCGCATCCTGGCCGGCATGGCCAAAGGGCGTGTGGCCCAGGTCATGTGCCAGTGCAATGGTTTCCACCAGGTCTTCATTGAGCCCGAGTGAGCGGGCAATGGAGCGGCCGAGCTGCGCCACCTCCAGCGAATGCGTCAATCGGGTGCGAAACAGGTCGCCCTCATGGTTCAGAAACACCTGGGTTTTATAGACCAGCCGACGAAACGCGGTGCTGTGCACGATGCGGTCGCGATCGCGCTGGTATTCGGTGCGGGTGGGGGCCGGTGCCTGAATGAAGCGCCTGCCACGCGTACGCGCCGGATCACAGGCATAACAGGCAAGCGCCGTCATTTAAATGGAAAATAGGGCTCCAGCGCTTACTACACCTGCGCTGACAGCTATCATTTTTATATTCATTCAGCACAGCACGCGTCGATCACCTGGCGCACCACGGCATCAGGCGCGCTGCGCACCAGCGCCCGTCCGGGCTTGTCGATCAGCACGAACCTGATTTCACCGGCCTCAGACTTTTTGTCCACCCGCATCAAATCCAGATAACGCCCGGCGTTGTCAGGCCCCGGCAACACCGGCGCCCGGGTCGGCAGGCCCGCCTTAACGATCAGTTGCGTCAATCGATTGACAAAAAAAGCATCCACCATACCGAGGCGTGCCGACAACTGTGCCGCCATCACCATGCCGCAGCCCAACGCCTCGCCATGCAGCCAGACGCCAAAACCCAAACCGGCTTCTATCGCGTGGCCAAAGGTGTGGCCAAAGTTCAAAATGGCACGCAGGCCTGATTCGCGCTCATCCTGCCCCACCACCCAGGCCTTGATTTCGCAACTGCGCTTGACGGCATGGGCCAGCGCTGCCGGTTCCCGCGCCAACAGCGCCTCAAGATTCGCCTCAATCCAGGCCAAAAACTCCATGTCAGCAATCGGGCCGTATTTGATGACCTCTGCCAGCCCGGCGCTGAGCTCGCGCTGCGGCAGGGTTTTGAGCGTGTTCAAATCACACACCACCTTGAGCGGCTGATAAAACGCACCAATCATGTTCTTGCCCAGCGGGTGATTGATGGCCGTTTTGCCACCTACCGACGAGTCCACCTGCGCCAGCAGCGTGGTGGGCACCTGCACAAACGGCACCCCGCGCATGTAGCTGGCGGCGGCAAAACCCGTCATGTCGCCCACCACGCCGCCGCCCAGTGCAAACAGGGTGGTCTTGCGGTCACAGCCATGAGTCAGCAGGGCATCAAAAATCAGGTTCAGGCTTGGCCAGGTTTTGAATTCTTCACCGTCTGGCAGCACCACGGTGTAGATTTGGCTGAACCTGCTGGCCAGTGCGCGCTGCAAACGCTCCGCGTACAGCGGGCCAACAGTGGTATTGGTGACGATCAGCGCACTGGCCGACTTGGGTAGTTCGGCGTAACTCAGCGGGTTATCGAACAGCGAGCCGCGAATGGCGATGTTGTAGCTGCGATCCGCCAGGTCAATGGCCACGGTTTGGAGGTCAGGGGTGGGCATAAAAAACACTGTTCTAGATCACATAAGGAACCCGGACATCGGGCAGGGTTGCAGAAAAATCTTTGCTGTTGCGTGTGACTAGCAGGCGACTGTCTGTCTGCGCCGTAGCCCAGATGATGGCATCCGGCAACTTGACTTTACTGGCTTTGCGCAAGACAACAGCTCTGGCTGCCACAGGTGGATCAATCGACAACAACGCAAAACGGTGCAAAAACTGATCGACTTGCGACTGCTCCAATAACGAGGTTCCAACTTGAACTTCCATCCAGGTGATGATCGAAATGGCCTTGTCTGCGTATAAATCAAGTTCAGCCTTGGCTTCAGGCAACCCGTTGAGATAATCAATCAGGATATTGGTGTCAAAAAGTGCTCTCACCATTCGTCCCTCATACGCTGCTGATAGGCCAGTCCGTCCTCAAATTTGTTGCGCCACAATCCAAAAGCAAGGTCAGGGTCACCCTCTGGCCTGAATTTCTCAAGATACTGGGAAACCGCTTGCCGAATCAACTCTGAACGCGAAACATGCCTGGCAGCAGACACCGCATCAAGCTCTTGGATATCCCGGTCAGAAAAACCAACCAATGTACGTTTCATGTGCCGCTTTCATAGATATCAGTACACGATATCATACAGACACCAGCCCTGCCGCAGCGAGTTGAGACACGATGATTTGCACCAGGCTGGCCACCGAGGGCCTGCCGGTGTCGATGTTGAATTGCGCGGTTTCACGGTAAAGCGGATCGCGCTGGGTGTGAAGGTCGCGCAATTTCCCCAGGGGGTCTGCCACCTGCAACAGCGGTCGGATCTTGTCGTGAGACCACCTGGGTGCGTTCACGCAGATGCAGGCGGTTGGCCTCACGCAACACCACGCCACCGCCGGTGGACAACACGCCAAGGCCAGACTGGGTGAGATCGTCGATGACTTGGGCTTCCAGATCACGAAAGCACGCTTCACCCTCGCGCTCAAAATACTCTCGGATGGAACAGCCAAGCCGCTGCTCGATGACATAGTCGGAGTCCTGAAAGGGCAGTTGCAAGCGCCTGGCTAACTGCCGCCCGACCGTGGATTTACCAGAGCCGGGCAGGCCGATGAGGGAGATCACTCGCTTGTAAAAGCGTCTAACTGATCAATTGGCAGTCACCGTTATCGTCGCAGTACGAAGTGAACTGTCGGTCACTGTAATGGTGGCTGAGCCAGCCCCAACCCTCTCCACAGTAACTACAGTGCCTGTAACCGACTTCACTATGGCAACGGCCGTATTGGAGGAACTGGCAAAATAGGGCGAAGTTCCTTGCAAAATATTCGCCTTTCCCGTTGGCTCAGCCGCAGTCA
>JFJP01002459.1_pt1 | contig 10136 bp, 10 predicted proteins | sample 431651 | NCBI WGS metagenome assembly JFJP01 (sample SAMN02602958, study PRJNA72255) | Microbial mat metagenome, whole genome shotgun sequencing project. | biome: fresh water; feature: sink hole; material: water; isolation source: purple microbial (photo- and chemosynthetic) mats found in... | reverse complement strand
TTCCGCCCGACCATGCAGCGCCCGCCGAAAAAATTCATCCCCACGCCGTTCGCGTATCATCAGGAAATCGAGCTGAGGATCGACTCCCTGACCAATCTCGGGGCCGGCGTCGGCCGGATCGACGGCTGGGTGGTTTTTGTGCCGTTTTCGCTGCCCGGCGAGCTCGTGAAAGCCCGCGTTTTCCGGAATGACAAAAGTTTCTCACAAGCGGATCTCGTCGAGGTGCTCGCACCCTCGCCCGACCGGATCGCGCCGGGTTGCCCGCTCTTCGGCGAGTGCGGCGGCTGCCAATACCAGCACCTTTCCTATGAGAAACAGCTCGCCTGGAAGACCCGCCAGGTCGGCGAGTTGATGAAGCACATGGCCGCGATCACCTTCCCGGTGAACGACTGCCTGTCCTCCGCGCAGACGTGGAACTACCGCTCGAAAATCACCCCGCACTTTGACCAGCCGCGCAACGGCGAGATCGGTCCCATCGGCTTTCTCCACATCGGCACCCGCTCGCGGATCATCGACGTGCCGCAATGCCCGATTGCGATGGACACGATCAACCGCGAGCTGCCAGCCATCCGCGAAGGATTCCGCGCACGGGCTAACACGTTCAAGCGCGGCGCCACCGTGCTGCTGCGCGCCACCGAGGACCGCGTGGAAACCGACTTCCGCAGCGTGGCCACCGAGCATGTCGGCGATTTGAAATTCCAGTTTCTCGCGGGCGATTTCTTCCAGAACAACCCGTTTATCCTCCCAGCCTTCACCGGCTACGTCGCGAAGCAGGCCGCCGCCGGTGGCGCGAAATTCCTGGTGGATGCCTACTGCGGCTCCGGCCTGTTCTCACTAACACTCGCAAAGGACTTCGACCAGGTCGCCGGCGTCGAGGTTTCCGAAACCTCCTGCGAGTGGGCGCGCAAGAACGCCGCAGCGAACTCCATCACCAACGCGAAGTTCCTCACCGCGTCCGCCGAAGCCATCTTCGACCAGATCGCCTTCCCCGCCGCGGAAACGGCCGTCGTCATCGACCCGCCGCGCAAGGGCTGCACGCCGGAATTCATCGACCAACTCGTGAAATTCGGGCCCGCCCGCGTGGTATATGTTTCCTGCGATCCGGCGACCCAGGTGCGCGACCTCAAGCAGCTCAGCGAGGGCGGCTATCAGCTGGCGGACGTGCAGCCCTTCGACTTGTTTCCGCACACCCGCCACCTTGAGTGCGTGATGACACTGGTGAAAAACTTGTGCGAGCGGTGACCCGGACCGTGTCCCGGCTGTCTCAGCCGGGCTCATTGGCTCCACTTCCGGCTGAGATAAGACAGCCGTAACACTTTCTTTGATCCTCAAGCTTCCTCGGGCTCTTCCTCCGCAACTGGCGCCAGCTTGCGGAAGCGGACCTGGCCGACGCGGCGGCCACGCGCTGGCATTCATGCGCACCCGCCGTCCGGATGAAGCCGCTTCAGGACGGAATCCTGACGGCCGACTCACTTGGCACGTCGTCCGCTCCATCCCGGGCATGGCACACATTGGCTTTCTACTCGACATGGACGGAGTGATCTACCGTGGATCCAAGCTCATTCCCGGCGCTTCCGACTTCATCACCCGCTTGCGGAAACATCAAATCCCCTTCCGCTTTCTCACTAACAACTCACAGCGCGCCCGCCGGGACGTGGCGTTGAAATTACGCCGCCTCGGTATCCACGCGACGGAAGACGAGGTTTTCACTTGCGCGATGGCAACCGCCCGCTTCCTCGCCAGTCAAAAACCCGACGGCACCGCTTACGTCATCGGCGAGCACGGCCTCGCCGCGGCGCTTCATCGCAATGGCTACACCGTGGTCGATGACGATGCCGACTTCGTCGTGGTCGGCGAGGGCCGCACCCTCACCTTCGAAATGATCGAGCGCGGCGTCCGTCTGGTAGACAAGGGCGCGCGCTTGATCGCCACCAACCTCGATCCTAACTGCCCCACCGAAAACGGCTTGCGTCCGGGCTGCGGTGCCATCGTCGCGATGATCGAGCGCGCCACCGGCGTGCAGGCGTTTTCCGTTGGCAAGCCAAGCCCGATCATGATGCGCGTCGCCCGCAAGGAAATGGGCCTGCGCACCGACGAGATCGTGATGGTGGGCGATACCATGGAAACCGACATTCTCGGAGCGGTCCAGATGGGCTATCGCAGCGTGCTGGTTCTCAGCGGCGGCACCAAGCGCCAGGATCTCGCGAAATTCGCCTATCAGCCGGATCTCGTGGTCGAAAACATCGGCCGGATTCCCGACGAGTTCATCTTCGAAAAACTCCACGCCATGGCTTGACGAAACCGCCCGCGGCGGCATGGTGCGATGCCCTGGGAATGATTCGCACAGGGCATCGATGAAATCCGGCTAACGCAGCGCGGCGTGAACTTGGTCGGCAGTGATCACTCCCACGTTCTTGAAATTTCCGAGGCGAGCCTGCCCGGTCCGCGGCCGATTGCTAGCCGGGATCGAAGGCTCCCGCAAAACAGCTCCCCTTTCACCCCGACTATCTGGCGAACTCCGCTGGCAGGCCGGTGATCCGCATCCACTCGATATCCCGATAGAAAATCTCCGCCCCTTCCGACTGCAAAATGACCGGCCCCGAGGTGACGGGCACGGGCGTGGGGCCGTCGATCCGACGCGGCGCGTGCAGACGCATCACGACCTTCCCGTTCACGAGGTGAATGCTGTCCTCGCCGAAGCAGACGATCTCGACCGTATTCCATTCCCCACCCGGCTTCTCATGGTCGGGCTGCTTCACACAACGCCCTTCCTTTCCGGGCACTTGCGAGAAAACACGCCACTCACCCTGCGGATCGTAGTCCAAAACCGTGCGCTCCCCCACCGTCCGGGGCGTCGAACGTACGGAAATCTCCGTCCCAACCGCATAGAGATCCCCGACATCGCGTTCCTGGATCTGCAATTCGATCGAACGCGCCCAAACGCGACCTTCCGCTCCCGGAGCCGCGTGGACGTGATAGAGCAAGCCGCTGTCGCGCGGCGTCTCCGGCTCGTCGCGCGGCGGCCATTTCAACTGGCCCCACTTGAACTGCAGCCGCAGCCGGTAGTTTTGGAACGACTCATGCGAGCGCAACTCACCGAAAACCTCGCCCGAGATCCGGATCGCGGGCTTTCCGTCCACTTCGGTCACCGTAAAAACCTTGAGCGGATCGCGGGCCGGGCCGACGTCTTCGGTATATTTCCCGTCCGCCCCCCGCTGCATGCCCGGAACCTCGGAAGCGCGGTGCGGCCGCTGCATCCAGGTGGACCACCCGCTGAGATCCCGGCCGTTCCAGAGCGGCTTCCAATCCTCCTCCGCCCGCAACGCGGTGCAAACGACCAGGAACAGAATGGCAAATGAAGATGGATAACTCATGACGGTGAGGAGTGTGGATTGATTCTATCCGGAATTTCACCTTGGGGAAAGTCAATTGGATCGCCAGCTCAATGCCGGGACTAAAAGCCCCGCCATCCGTCATGACAAGCAAAGACAATCTCAACGCCGGCCACCGCCATGTGAACTGGTTTTTACTTGCGACACTCGCAGGCATCCCCCTAATTTTACCATCATGCAGCGTGTTTTCAGCCATCCGAGCACCCAAAACGGCTATTTGGTTTGTCTCTTCTGGCTCGGTTTCACGGCGGCGATGATTCCCGGCCGGTTGCCTGCCGCCCTCAATGAGATCGCGAGGGAAACGGGAAGAATTCAGGCGCCGGCTCCTCTGAATCAGGATGGCTTCGGCCTGGCAGTCGCCGCGAATGCAAGCCATCTGATAGTCGGTGCGCCGGGTTTCGCGAGCAACGAGAAATTCGGAGCGGTGCATGTTTTCGAACGACAACCCGATGCGAATCCCACCTTGGTAAGGTCCATCGCCGGGCCGGCAGATTCCACGGACCGCCGTTTTGGGATTTCACTGGCCATGGGTGGGGATTTTTTTCCGCAGGCTGCATGAACCACTTTGATAGGGATCTCAATCCGCGTGCGGTGGTGGATATCCATGGCAAGGATTATCCAAGCGCCGGCAGTTGGGGACGGGCGGCGAGGATTCAATTACCCGATGCGAACCTGCTGCATGGCGATCAAATCATCTCGGTGGCATGTGCTGGAGAGACAATCTTCGCGGGTTTCAGCTCCATGGAAAAGGTGCTGGTGATCCAGCTCAACGCCGTCGGAGCAAACGATTGGCAGGTGACTCAGACCCTCCAGGCGCCCGATGGCTCCTTGTTCGATCATTTTGGCGAATCTCTCTCAGCTGATGGCGAATGGCTGTCGGTGGGTGCCCCATTTGAAAACGAAGCGGCCAACAACAAAGGATCCGTCTATCTGTTCCGGCGGATCGCCAACCAGTGGACGTTCTTCCAGAAACTGCTTCCTCCCGTGTCTTCGTTGGCATTCTCGTTCGGAAAGCGCCTCAGCCTGAGTGGCGGTTGGCTTGCAATTGGCGACCAGGCATACGACGTGACCCTCTATCGGCATAATGGCAGCGGCCAGTGGTCCTATGCCAGTTCCCACTTCAGCACAGCAGTCGTGACAGAGGGCTCTGCCGCAGGATTTACAAACGGCTACGCCGTCAGTTTGAGGATGGTTGAAGCATTTCATTTCTTAGCAGAACACGGATATTAGCAGACTGGTATATAAAACCGGAGCCACATGCGCCGGCGATTATCAAGACGCCGCCTTCACTTCGTCCCAGGTCTTTGACCAGAGCGCCAGGGCGTCGCCGAGGTCGTCGATGGGCTCGCACTTGGCGAAAATTTCCGGGCTGGGGAACAAGGCGTCGTTTCCACGGAAGTCCTCGCTGAGCAGTGGATAGGCTCCGCTGTTTGGCGCGCGGAAGGCGATGCCGACCATGTTCTCCGCACAGTTCGCGGGGTCCGTGACGAAGTTGATGAACTTGTGGGCGAGTGCCGCCTGGGTGGATTTTACCGGGATGCAGAGGTCGTCGCAGGAAAACGCCGCGCCTTCCCGGGGGATCTTCACGACGATGTCCTCGTTTTCCCCGGCCACCTGGAGAAGGTCGCCGGCGTAGCCTTGGACCAGATGGAACTCACCCGAGGCGAGCCCGCTCTTGTATTGCTCGCTCTCGAACTTCGCGATATTCTTCTTCCAGCGGATCGAAACATCGCGCGCCTTCGCGAGCTCGGCGGGATCCTTCGAGTTGAGCGGGAATCCGAGCGACAGCAGCGCCGCGCCGAGGACCTCTCGCATGTCGTCGAGCAGGGTGACACGGCCCTTGAGGTCGGCGCGGTCGAGCATGCTGTAGGAGGCGACCGGGTTGCCCACCTTGCTGCCGAGCCAACCGAGGCAGGTGGCGGACATCATGTAAGGAACGGAGTGGGTCATCTTGGGATCGAGGGCGCGCTTCAGATAGTCGGCGTCGAGGTGTTTCAGATTGGGAAGTTTCGCGTGGTCGAGAGGCTGGAGCAGTTGTTCACGGACGAGGGCTTTCACCATGTAGGAGGTGGGCGTCAGCAGGTCGTAGCCGCTGGCTCCGGCGGTCAGCTTGGAATACATCGCTTCGTTGGAATCGAAGGTGTCGATCTGGAGGGTGCAGCCGTTTTCCTTCTCGAAGCGCTTGGCGATTTCCGGGGCGAGGTAGTCGGCCCAGGTGTAAATCCGGAGCACCGGCTGATCGGCTTTTGAGCATCCGGAAAGGGTGGTGGCAGCAAGCGCGGCCGAGGTGGTGGTGAGGAAATCGCGGCGTTTCATGATGGGACCGACACAGGAAAATCAGAATTCATGCCATGTGCCCACGCTATTTTCATGAGCTTGCGGTCACCGGTCCATGCGCTAGGATTTCATCAATGAGTCGCCGATCAAGAAAACGCAAGGGTCCGGGAGAAGGCCGCTGGCTGGGCAAAGCGGCGGTCGCCCTGCTGGTGCTGGGAGTCATCGGATCCGGTGTCGGATACGGGCTGATCCGCCATTACCTGCACAGCGACGCGTTCCGGAAATTCCTCTCCGCCGAGGCGAGCGAAATGGCAGGAGTGAATGGCGAGTTCGCCTTATTCCGGTGGCAAGGACTCGCAGTGGACACCGAATCGTTCGGGGCCACCAGCGATGGACCGGTCACCTCGCTGCGGGCGGATGACCTGCACACCGAAATCGGGCTCGGCGGATTGACCCGCGGCGTCTGGGAGGTCCGGGATTCCAGCTTGCGGCGACTCGATATTTCCGTGGACACAAGAAAACGCGCTCCCGTGCCCCCGCCCGTGGCGGTTGTGGCGCCCAAACCCAAAAAGGAAAAATCCGCCAGCCGCCCCGCCTGGTTTCCAAGCGAGGCGGAGCTCCAAGGTCTCGAAGTCCGGGAGCTGGCCGCAAAAATTATCCTCGATCAAGGGCTGTTGGTCGCAAGTGGCATGAGCATCCACGCCGAGAAGGTCGGCTCGAATGACGCCTATCGGGCGGACATCAAGGGCGGCACGCTGCGCCTGCCATCCGGTCTCGTCTCGGAGATCCGGCTTGAGCGCGCACAACTCCGCTATCAGGAAAATCAAGTCTTTCTCACAGATGCCACGATCGCCGCATGGACCAGCGCGCGGCTCCAGGGGAGCGGCGAGTGGGACATGCAGTCGCGGCGATATTCCGTGGAAGGCGATGCGACTGGCATCAAGTGCGAGGACCTTCTCAACGCGGATTGGTCAAAGCGCCTGACCGGCGATGTCAACTCCACCTTCAGCTCTAACAATCACACCGGATTTCCGCAGGCCAGTGGCAAGCTCACCGTCCAGAATGGCGTGCTCACCGCCTTGCCGATGCTCGACGCGCTGGCCGCCTACGCCGACACCCGCCGCTTCCGGGTGCTTTCCCTGAGCGAGGCACACACCGGGTGGCAGTGGAAAAACGGCGAATTTTCCCTCCAGGACCTGGTGCTGTCGAGCGAGGGTCTGGTCCGCCTCGAAGGCAGCATCGTGATCCGCGGCCGGGAGCTGGACGGCACGTTCCGGCTGGGACTCGTGCCGGGCACGCTTTCCACCATTCCCGGGGCGGAGACGGACGTGTTCCTCGCCGGCGAGCGGGGCCTCTTATGGACGCCGCTGCGCATCACCGGCACCCTCGACCATCCGAAAGAAGACCTAACCGACCGGCTCATCGCGGCAGCCGGACTGCGCATGTTCGACCAGCTTCCGGAGACAGGGGAAAAGGCCATCAAGTTCACCCAGTCCATGCTCGGCGAGCCCTCGTCCAAGACCGTCGAGAAGGGCCTGAAAATCATTGAGGAAAACAGCGACACCATCCGCGAAGTCAGCGGCATCCTCGAGGGGATTCTCGGCCGCGACCGGAAAGAGAAGCCGAAAAAAGAAGACGAGCCGCAGTGACCCCGGAAATCTCCCTCATCATCCCGGCACATAACGAATCGGAATTTCTTCCGGCATGCCTCGCCGCGGCGGCCAAGGCGGCCGGCAGGATCGATTCACCGGTCGAGATCGTCGTGGTCCTCAACCGCTGCACTGATGCCACCGGGGAAATCGCGCTTCGCCATGGCTGTAGAATCGTGCGGGAGGATGCCAAGAATCTATCAATGATCCGCAATGCCGGAGTCGCGGCCGCCTCGGGCGAAATCATCGTCACCTGCGACGCGGACAGCCGGATGCATCCCGACAGCCTCAAGGAAATCCTCCGGCGGCTTGCTACGGGAAAAGTCGTAGGTGGCGGCGCGATGGTGTATCCGGAACGTTGGTCGCCGGGAATCGTCGCCAGTGCGTTCGCGATTCTACCTTACCTCGCATTCACCGGAGTCAGCTTCGGGCTGTTCTGGTTCCTCAAACGGGATTTCGAAAAAATCGGCGGCTTCGATCCGCGGTTCGTCTCCGTGGAGGATGTGGATTTCGCCCGCCGCCTGAAACAACACGGCCGCAAGTCCGGACGCTCGTGGGGCACGCTTTTCAGGACGCCGCTGATCACCTCATGCCGGAAGTTCGACCAGTTCGGTGATTGGTATCTCTTCAAGAACCCCGCCTTCGTCCGCAAGGTTTTCCGGGGCGACGACCGCAAGACCGCAGATCAATTCTGGTATGATGTGCGCTCGGATTAAAACCACCAGTGGAACTCCACCGCGGCTCAAGGCGGATCCGTCACCAAATAGCGGTGGCGAACGATTGTTGCCACGCTCAACTCCATGTGTTTACTTCGTGTTGGCACAATCCGTGCAAGCGTCAGTCCTGCCAAGACATTCAATTCTGTGATTCCTCTCCGAAAATCCAGGCCAGCAGATGCTGAAGTCGCATTCACCCTCATTGAAATGTTGGCGGTCATCGCCATTGTCGGTATTCTAATGACTGCGGGAATCACGCTCTTGAATGGCACTGGCACTCAATCCCGCAAGACGGGAACGGACATGCTCAGTGGCTTGATCGAGCAGGCACGCACCCAGGCGATCACCTCGCGATCCTACGTGATTCTTGCGATCGCCGAGCCCGGCGACCTTCCGATGCAGGATGAAAAATGTCGGCTCGGAATTTTCACCGTGGCCGCATGGCCTGATCCAGCGACCGCTCCGCTGGCGCTCGAAGGAGTGCCCGCCACCCGCTGGCAGGTGCTCAATACGGGCATCGCATTGATCCCAGGCAGCATCGACGGACTCGCGAATCCAATCGACCAACCGGAAATCACCATCAGCTATGATCGCCCAAGGAATGCCAGCATCAAGGTGCATGCCATCGCTTTCAATTCCCGTGGCGGACTCGCCTACCCCGCCGGCTCCGCGCCGGTTGCACTGCGGGTTGCCGAGGGAAACTACCGCGGCGGCAAGGCAACTCCCTACCAGCGCGGCAATGACAAGATCATCACCGAGAGCCGCTTGAAAATCGGACGGGTCACCGCACGCCCTTATCAGATAGACGGATGATTTTCAAATTACCAAAGACCTCCAGGATCCGTGGTTCCTCGTTGATCGAAACGGTGATCGCCATGGGAGTGCTCGCCGTCGCCATCCCATTGGTTTTCGGAGCCTTGGCGGAGTCGGGTAAAAGCGGGATGTCGTCCGAAGCGGAAACGCGCAGCACGTGGATCGTCCCTGCCTGTATGAGGGAAATCCAGGCGTCCCGCGACGGGCAGCCACAATTTTTCACCGCTACCACCCCCGGCCAGATATTCCCTCCGGCAGGCGACGTGTGGGCCTTGGCATTCACCGCCGAGGGAAAATCTATCGCAAAAATTTCCAAAACGGATTACGACAAGGGAACCAAGGAACTCGACGGTCAACCCGTGCGCTATCTCGCCACGCTCAGTTCCGCGGCACCCCACACTTCCCCCGGCACTACCTCCATGCTGCGCGCCCTCATCACCCTCGAGTATCCATCCGCCCTGCCCGTGGCCAAACGCCGGAAACTCGAATTTTTCACCCGCATCCCATGAGGCCTCCCCGTCCACGCCGCCCCGGGTTCTCCCTCGTCGAACTGATGTTCTCGATGGCCATCGGCTCGATCATCCTGATGCTGGCGGCGACGATGCTCGGCAGCTCCGGTGAAGGCTACGAGCGGGTGGGCGGCAGCGTGGCGGTCGAGCGCGAGGCCCGCGCGGCAATCACGCAACTTGCCTCGGATCTATCATCTGCCAGATATCACAAGGACAACCTGTTTGAGAAATCATCCTCCACCTGGCCCGCCGACCGGCTCGGATTTCTCAGTCTCCAGCCCGCCCAGGCCCAGACCGACGCCGGCCGCATCGGCGACCTCTGCGCCGTGAATTACCACGTCAAGGATCTGACCATCGGTGGAAAAACCGTCCGCTGCCTGATGCGCGGATTCAGGGAAAGCAATGATACCTTCAAAGCACTCGGCGACGACACCGTTCCCACACTCTTCGGCGAAGCCGCCAAGGTGGACGAGCCCGTCGCTTTCGGCGTCATTTCCTTCGAAGTCCGGCCGAAGTCCCGCGATGCCACCGGCAAGTGGATCGACTGGGTGAGGAACGACAAGACCGGTCCGCAGGCGCTCGACACCCGCCTCATCCTCGCCCGCCGCAGCCTCAACGGAAAACTCAAACTCCCTGCCGACTGGGACGGAGCCGGAGCCACCGGAAGGCTGTTGGGAACACCTGCGGAAGCCGCGCGAAACAAAGACCTCGAAGTTTACGAATCCCTGATAGAAATTGGAAATGCAGAGAGCCCGTAAATCACCGCGCGGTCAGACCATG
>JFJP01001317.1_pt1 | contig 10136 bp, 12 predicted proteins | sample 431651 | NCBI WGS metagenome assembly JFJP01 (sample SAMN02602958, study PRJNA72255) | Microbial mat metagenome, whole genome shotgun sequencing project. | biome: fresh water; feature: sink hole; material: water; isolation source: purple microbial (photo- and chemosynthetic) mats found in... | reverse complement strand
GATTCTAAAAGTATGATTGTACTCATGAATGGTGAAAAAATGATGTATAATGTTTTTTCAGCGATTCCCGATTTAGCATGGGAAATTTGGGATTTATCTAATCCAACTGATGGTGAATTAGAAAAGCAAAAAGCAACTACATTAATTCTTGACAACCCTAGAAATGTAGCCGCAAATATTATAGCAGACGATAAAACACTTGGAGTTAGATTAGTTAAAGAGCCTTTTTGTTTTAAATTGATGGAACGCATGAAACGACCACTAGTTTCAACATCGGCAAATGTTTCTGGAAATGTAACGCCAAAAACATTTAAAGAAATTAGTCCAGAAATTATTAAAGGTGTTGACTATGTAGTAAATTTGCACCGCGATAAATTTTGTAAAAATCCATCAACAATAATCAAACTCTCTCTTGATAATCAGGTTAAGATAATTAGAAAATAAATGTTTCAAGTTTCAGGTTTCATGTTATTGTTCCCGAAACTTGAAACTTGAAACTTGAAAAAATATTAATGAACTACACAAAAGCACTTAATAATCCTATTTTTAAAATAATTGCACAAGCAAGCCAAGAAATCAATACTGATAGCTACGTGATTGGCGGATTTGTACGTGATTTTTTACTTCAAAGAAATTTTAAGAAAGATATTGATATTGTTGCAGTGGGATCTGGAATTGACTTGGCTTTGAAAGTGTCGGAGTTATTGCCAAACAAACCAAAAGTTCAAATCTTTAAAAACTATGGAACCGCAATGCTTCGTTACAAAGAAATTGATATTGAATTTGTTGGTGCAAGAAAAGAAAGCTACAATCAAGACAGCAGAAACCCAATTGTAGAAAATGGAACATTGGAAGACGACCAAAACCGTCGTGATTTTACAATAAATGCATTGGCTTTTTCTTTAAATGAAAGAAATTATGGTGCATTAGTAGACCCGTTTAATGGCTTAGAAGATATACAAAATAAAATCATCAAAACGCCATTAAATCCTGATATCACTTATTCTGATGATCCTTTGAGAATGTTGCGTGGTATTCGTTTTGCAACACAATTAAAATTTGAAATTGAATCCAAATCTTTAGAAGCAATTTCAAGAAATAAAGAGAGAATCAAGATTATTTCGGGCGAACGCATTGTAGATGAATTAAACAAAATTCTATCAACAGATAAACCATCGATTGGATTTTTACTTTTATACAAAACCGGACTTTTAGATCTCATTTTGCCCGAATTGACAGCATTGAATAATGTAGAAGAAATTGAAGGTCATACGCATAAAAATAATTTTTATCACACCTTAGAAGTGGTTGATAATATTTGTCCAAATACCGATGATGTTTGGCTTCGTTGGGCTGCTTTATTGCACGATATTGGAAAAGCACCCACCAAAAAATTCAACAAAAAACAAGGTTGGACGTTTCACGGACACGAATTTCTTGGCGGAAAAATGGTAAAAAAAATCTTTGAACGATTGCACATGCCATTGAACAATAAATTAAAATTTGTTCAAAAAATGGTTACCATGAGTTCACGTCCTATTGTTTTGGCAGAAGACATTGTAACCGATTCTGCTGTAAGACGTTTGGTTTTTGATGCTGGTGAAGAGGTTGATCATTTAATGACGCTTTGTGAAGCTGATATCACGACTAAAAATCCTAAAAAATTTCAAAAATACCACGATAATTTTGACATTGTACGAAGAAAAATAATTGAAGTGGAAGCACGCGATCATGTGCGCCAATTTCAACCACCAATTTCGGGTGAAGAAATTATGGAACTCTTTAATTTAAAACCATCACGAGAAATCGGAATATTGAAAGAAGCGGTAAAAGAAGCCATTTTGGACGGAAAAATCCCGAATGAATATCAAGCCGCTTATGATTTTGTTATGAAAAGAGCAGAAAAATTAGGATTGAAAAAAGTAGAAAATAATAAGTAAACATTAACTTTTTTTTTTTCTTAAAATTGATACTCTTTTAATAAATTTACAAAAAAATGTTTATGAACATAGCCGAACTAAAATTAGAGTTGATTCGTAAAATCATTAACGTGAATGATTTAGAAACTTTATTACAAATTGAAGAAATTTTGAAAAAAGTAAATAATATTTCAAATGTTATAAACGAACCATCTGCTGTTTATCAAAAAACGGAACAAGTTCGTGTTTTTAACGAATGGGAACAAGCTAGAATTGATATTGCTTTGAAACAAATTGAAAATGGCGAGTATATTTCTGATGAAGAAGCTCAAATTGAAATAGAAAAATGGTTAAAAGATTAATCTGGTCTGTTGAAGAACGAAATTCAAGAAAAAGCATATTTGAATATTGGAACAATCGAAATAAATCAAAAGCATATAGTAGTAGACTAGATTTACTTTTCGATGCTAGTTTACAGTTGGCAAAAAACGAATAGGAATCGTAAAAAAAAAAATATGAGAAAAATTATTATTTTATTTATTGGAGTATTAATTTCAAGTTGTTCAAATGACAATCTAATTGATGAGAATAATGAAATTATTAAAAATCTAAATAAAGTTGAACTGAAAATAAATGGTTTAAATTCAGTAGATAATATAGTAGATGTTAATTCATATTATAGTTGTGATACAGATTTGAATGTTACAGTTACTTCAAAAAAAAATAGTGTAACAGAAGATTTGATTGTCTTCAATCTCACAAAACAAGGTGAATTAAAATCAATATATTTTGCTGATAAAAGTGGTGAATTTCGAAAAGATTATTATTCTCCTGATTTTGTTCCATCTTCAACAATTACTATTTCTGAATTTGAATTTATTGCAAACACTAAACTAAAGTTTAAGTTCAACGGACAACTCTTCAAAAAGAAAAATAGCTTAACTCAACAAAATGAAACAATTCAAATTGATGGAAATGTTGAAATTAAAAATTTTTCGGAAAATATATGTAATGCGTTTGTCAACTTCATAAATTTAAACAATAACATAAAATTTTCAAACGTTACTAGAATTAATGACAATAATGTTCCGAGTTCTAGTATTCGATATGAAGGAAATTCATTAAATGGATACAACATAAATATTAAAAATCTAAATCAAAATTTACCTGAATTACCTATCGGAACTTACTCTTTTTCTAACAATTCAACTACTGAAAAAATAGAATTTAGAAAATATGTTGGTTTACCAAAGTCATTTTCGACAAGTTATATTATTCCATCAGATTGGATTTTATATGAAACACAGGGAAGTTTTACAATTGTTGAAAAAACAATAATTAATGGTTTTCAAGTTGTGAAAATTAAACTTAATTTTACTGCGTCACAAAATGGAATAGTCGAATATACTATAAATAATGCAGACTTTATTACAGCTTATTAAAACGTCTATCTGCCAATAGTAGTATGCAAAAATGGAGCGTTTTGAGTTTTATTTAAAGTTGGTTTTGTACTTGCAAAATAAGCGTTAAAACGAAATTTTATGTTCTGCAAGCTACGAAACAATAGTCCTGAAACTACCCGATTTTGGTCATTATACTAAAAATTAAGATGATAATTTTATAATAGTCAGTCATTTTGAAATAATTTGTAAAATAATACAAAAAATAAATTGTTGTTTTAGACATCTGGGACACAAGACAAAACCCAATAAATTTTCCTTTAAAATAAAATGAAAAATAATAAATCAGTCATTTATTGGCTACTTTCAGGTTGTATCCTACTCTTTATAATGGTTACTGTTGGTGGAATTACACGTTTGACCAATTCTGGGCTATCGATGACCGATTGGCATTTGGTAACAGACACTTTTCCACCTTTAACAGAAGAAAAGTGGCAAGCAGCTTTTGATGAATACAAGAAATTTCCTGAGTATCAAAAAATCAATATTCACAACGATTTTCAACTTTCCGATTATAAATTTATTTATTTCTGGGAATGGTTTCACCGATTTATTGGTCGAATTATTGGATTGGTTTTTATCATTCCGTTCGTTTACTTTTTAATCAAAAAGAAATTAGATTCAGAAACCATTAAAAAATGTATTATCCTCTTAGGAATGGGATCATTTCAAGGATTTTTGGGATGGTTTATGGTGAAAAGCGGACTAATTGACAATCCTGATGTGAGTCATTTTAGATTAGCATTACACTTAACTTTTGCTTTTATAACTTTTGCCTATACGCTTTGGGTTGCGTTAGATTTAATTTATCCTGACAAAAAAGAAGTCAATACAACTTTAAGAAAATATGCTCGATTTGCGATTGTTTTTCTTGTAATTCAAATCATTTATGGTGGTTTTGTTGCCGGATTGAATGCCGGATTACTTCACAACCATTGGCCCTTAATGAGTGATGGGCAATTCTTTCACGAAAGTATTTTGCTAGAAAAAGATTCTTGGCTATTGCGATTAACTGAAGGTAAAAGTGGTGTTCAATTTGTGCATAGAACAATGGCTTATGTTGTTGTTGGATTAATTTTATTTTTATACTTTCAGAGTAAGAAATTCACCCTTTCAACGCAACAGAAAAACGGTTTAAACCTATTAATTTTTATAGTGTTTTTGCAATTTACATTAGGTGTTTTAACCTTATTATTAGGTGTACCAATGTGGTTGGGTTTAACACATCAAATTATGGCTTTTATTTTGTTAGCCACTATGACTTACACCTTACATAGACTAAGTAAATAATGAAACATTTAACTCAATACATTTGGATTTTATTCATTTTAGTAAACTTTTTTAATGCTTATCTTTTAAGAAAAAAAGCCGCTGAATTTATAGAAGAAAGTCCTGAGAAAGAGAATGGTTATAAAATTATTTTTAAAAACTTTTTAATTTATGGTTCCATTCCATGGATTATTATTGGAATTGGAAATACTTTTGGATTCACAGAATCCGTATTTGATTACTTTCAACCGTCTAAAATGAATCCGATAGTTTTATTATTTCACTTTTCTATAATAGTAATTTGGATATTATTAATTCGATTTGTTTTCTTTAAAAATGGAGCAAAATTTATAGAAAATCATCCTGGAATTATTAGAGTTAATAGCTTTGGAAATGTAAACGATACTCCATCAGAAAATACTATAAAATTAATTACTATTGTTGGAATAATAGGTGGAATAATCGCAATGTCAATGATGTGGTTTGTTACTATTCCATTCCCAAAATAAATTTACAGACTATATTGTCACAATTCTATTTATAAACTTTAAATGTCAAAACTTACAGCTCAAGATAAATTTCTTGACTTATCTGATTACGGAAGACCATTTGGAAAATTCCTTGCTAATCAATTAAAAAACACACGCTTCACTCCTATTCATGTAACCATTCTCTTTGGAATGTCGGGTTTAATTGCGATATATTGTATTACAACAAATCATTATTTTTGGGCTGGTTTTTTCATTATTCTCAAATCTGGAATTGATGCTGCCGATGGTGAATTGGCACGACTTAAAAACACACCTTCTTATGTGGGACGATATTTAGATAGCGTTTTTGATATCATCTTGAACTTTCTATTTCTGATGACCATTTGTTATGTATCAAAAACAACTATTTGGTTTAGTTTATTAGCATTTATAGGAATTCAACTGCAAGGGACGTTATATAACTATTATTATGTAATTCTTCGAAATAAATCGATTGGCGGCGATACTACTAGCAAAGTATTTGAATACAAATCACCGAAAGCGTTACCTGGAGAAAAACAAAAATCGGTTGATATTTTATTTAGAATTTATACTATAGTCTATGGTGCCTTTGATAAAATAATTCACTTTTTAGACAAAGATGCTTACAAAGTAAAAACATTCCCAAATTGGTTTATGACCTTACTTTCGCTGTATGGATTGGGATTTCAATTGCTAATAATTGCCATAATGTTGCCTTTGGGTTGGATAGAATTTATTGTGCCTTTTTTTATTGGATATACGATGCTGATTTTTGTTTTGATTGCGATTAGGAAACTTTATTTGAAATAAAATATTTTACTTTATTTTTTTTTAACTTAGAAAAAAATTAATCGATGATAACAAAAGAAAAATTAAAATCTACTTTGACTGATTTTCTTGAAAAATTTTCAATCGATGAATTATTTGAAAGATTAATTTTAATTGAAAAGATTGAACTAGGAAACCAACAATCACTCAACGGTGAAGTGATTTCTGATGTTGAACTTGACCAAGAAATAGAAAAATGGTTCGAATAAATTGAACCAAACTCGCAATTGTGCGATATTTTAAAACGTAATAAAATGAACAACCAATTTAAAAAAATAATTTTTCTATTTACATTGATTTTTACAGTTGCTGTTTATGGTCAAAATCAAAAAGAAAGAGAGAATAATTTAATTTTGAATTTAAAAACAAAATTGATTAATCAAAATATCGACACTTATTTTACTTTTAGAATAATTGACCACATAACAAACCATATTGAAGAAACCAGTGGTGAAATTAATGTATATCAAGAATATAGAACTTATGTTTTTTGGATATATAAAAATGAATATTACGTAAAAAAAATAGATGACAAAAACGAATTTAAAGAAGTGAAGATAAAAAAACAAAAATTATATGACTTTGCTTTCTTGAATTTAAAAAAAATAAAAAATGAAGTAATTAAACCTCATTCTGAAAAAATAAATGGTGAAATAATTGAAATTGCAACAAGTAATGTCTTTTATGATGAGTTTACTTTTAATAATCGCAAAAATACATTCAAAAAAGCAATTAATCTTTTTGATATTGAATACTCAAAAGAATTTCCAAATTACAGTTATGAACATAATAAAAAACTAAAAACAATTGAACTTTATAATCTATGTCTGAAAGCAACTTCTGAATTTGAAAAAGAAAAAGTATTCAAAAATTAAAAAAACATCGCAAAATAGAATTTTAGTGCAATTTTCACTTGCTCGAAAAATAATTACCGAAATTAAAAATAGTGATTTCAGATAAATTATTGAAGGTAATTACAGAATTATTTACAAAATAATTTCACCTGAAAGAATTGATATAATAACAGTGCATCACTCTGCTCGAAATTTGACAAAAAGAAAAATTAAGTAAACTATCCCAACCAAGTTTTAAAATCACTTACTTTTTCTCTTGCAACAATAACTTCATCGTCTTTGTAAGTAGGTAAAATTACTTTCAATCGGGAATTGCTGTGCATTTGAATTTCCTTAATTCCTTTCATCGGAATAATAAATTTTCTTGAAATACGATAGAAATCCTTTGGATCTAATTCGTTTTCGAGATGCTCTAAAGTTGTATCTAATAAGTAATCTCGCCCATCAAATGTATGAAGATAGGTTCCTTTGTTTTCACTGTAAAAACATTCAACTTCATCAATAGTTATCATTTTGAGTTGTTGTCCCATTTTGATTGTGAATCGTTTTTTATATGCTCTATCAATTGGGTTTACCAACATTTTTTTTATCATTTCAAAATCCAATGACAAATTTGGAGTTGCTTCATTTCTTGCTTTAAACTTATTCACAGCAGTTTCTAAATCTTCTTCGTCAATAGGTTTTAGAAGATAATCAATACTGTTCAATTTGAAAGCTCGCAGTGCATATTCATCGTAAGCCGTTGTGAAAATTACAGCACTTTTTATGTCACTCTGAGCTTTGCCGAAGTGCTCAAATATTTCAAACGATAAACCATCAGACAATTGAATATCCAAAAATATCAAATCTGGATGCGGATTATTGTTAAACCAATTAATTGATTCCTCAACAGAATGAAGCATTTGATTGACTTGCAATCCTAATTTTTCAACCTTGCGTTGCAACAATCGCGCAGCAGGTTTTTCGTCTTCAATAATTATTATGTTCATTTTTAATAAGTTTCGAGTTGCGGGTTTCGAGTTAAAGGTTCAAAAAAAAAAAAAATCGTTATCACTGATTACTGTGACTGATTACTGCCACTTACTACTCTTCTCCTTCTCCATCAACTCTTTAATTTTCTTTTCTTCCCAATCACTTCCAAAGAAAATTTCACCACCAAAAGTTGATAATCCGTGAGCTACCAAACCAATTCCCCAAAAGAAAGCCGTAAAGAAATTCTCTAATTTAAAGTAACTTTCACCAGTTTTAAGATTTTGAATATTTATTATTACAATCATCAGATTTATAACCACATAAACCAATAAATGGGTATAAAAACCTTTAATCTTTTTAACACGTTTTAGTGCTCTTTCATATTGTATTTGTTCTTCTGTTGTCATAATTATTCAAATTTATAGTGCTCTTTCATATTGTATTTGTTCTTCTGTTGTCATAATTATTCAAATTTATTTTGTTTGTTATTTTCTTCATCTATAAACTGTTGCATTTTTTTTTCTTCCCAACTTTTTCCAAAAAATGGAAACCAATTAAAGACTTTTAACGCATGAAAAAACAATCCGATTCCCCAACTAAAAGTGGTCCAAAAAAACCATAAATGATTCGGTGAATATTTTAAATTGATAAAAATTAGTATTGCATTAAAAATTATATAAAATGCAAAATGTAAATAAAATCCTTTAATTTCTTCCACTTGCTTTTTTGCTTTTTGATAGTTCTCAAAATCTTTATTAGTGTTCATAATTACTTCCATTTGTTGTTAGTATCATTTTGTTTATTCAATATTTCTTGAATTTTCTTTTCTTCCCATGATTTTCCGAATCCAAAAGTTTCAAAAGCATGAAAAGTCAAACCCATTCCCCAACCCAACATTGGAAACCAAAACCATTGAAAACCATTAGAATTTGTATTCAAATTTATGATAGTTAATATTGGAATTACTATACAGTAAGAAGCAAGATTTCCATAAAAACCTTTAAGTTTTTCTACACGTTCTTTAGCTCTTAAATAAGAAGTGTTTTCGTTAAATGTAGTTGTTGTTTCCATGATACTTATTTGTTTTGTTAAAATAGGTAGATATACTGCAAACGTCTCTTTATTCTCATCAATTAAGACTTTTCGTTCTGAAAGAATAGCATAGCGACTTACAATATTTTGAAGTCCTACACCTTTTCTGTCTTGTAAAACTTCTTTCTTTTGCAGGTTGTTTTCTACCACTAAAAAATTATCTTTTATGTAAATTTTAATATGAAGTGGCTTGTTTTCACTAACCACATTATGCTTGATTGTGTTTTCTAATAATAATTGCAATGACAACGGAACCACTTTGGCATCAGGATTTTCAAAATCAGATGGAAGTTCAAAAGTGATGCTGTTTTCAAACCTCATTTTTAATAACTTCATATACGTTTTTGCGAAAGCTAATTCTTCTGAAACCGTTACTAATTCTTTATCTTTTTGTTCTAAAACGTAGCGATAAATCTTAGATAATGAAGTGGTAAATTGTTGTGCATTTTCTGGATTTTCTTCGATTAACGAACTCAAAACATTCAAGCTATTAAAGAGAAAATGAGGATCAATCTGATTTTTTAAACTTTCAAATTTGGCATTGGCAGTTCCGGCGATTATTTTTTGCTCTTTTAGTTTAGTCTCCTGATAAGCTTTGTAAAAATAAAAGGCATGAATTGCTAGTGTTACAAAAAAAGTAATAATTATTGAAACTAAGTAATTTGATATTGATTCACTTTTAAAGAATTCTAATAAAGTTTCCTTTTCAATAATTACATCTTCAAAAATTCTTAAAAGGAAAATTACAAAAACAGATATAACGAATGATGATAAAAATCCAATTAAAATTCTTTTTGGGGTAAATCGTTCAATCTTAAAAATTTCATCCAAATACATAAATACAATTGCATTGGCGTAATATAATGAAAGGCCATAAAGTAAGTTGTATAAAAATCTAACACCTATAATGTATCCAATACTGTATCCAAAATCGTATGCTGATGATGAATTAAATTTTAAATTTCCATTAATGATATCAATAAGTGAAAGAATAATAAAAATTAATACCGAAATAAAAATTGCTCTTGGTAACTGTTTGATTAATTGGTTTATCATCTTAAAGAAATTTTATTTCAAATATTTACTTTCCGCAGTTTTTCAATGTTTCTTGCGCTCTATCTAAACCCCAAGTTGGGTGGAATTCTGTTTCTGGTTTAAATTTAGCAAATAATTCGATAGATTTTGCAACTTGCTCACACATTGGTTTGGTATCGGTACCCCAATATTGAG
>JFJP01043057.1_pt1 | contig 10137 bp, 9 predicted proteins | sample 431651 | NCBI WGS metagenome assembly JFJP01 (sample SAMN02602958, study PRJNA72255) | Microbial mat metagenome, whole genome shotgun sequencing project. | biome: fresh water; feature: sink hole; material: water; isolation source: purple microbial (photo- and chemosynthetic) mats found in... | reverse complement strand
TCCTCTCTGATCTCGATCTGGCCTTCATGGGCGTGTTCGAAGCCCGCAACGGTCGCTGGAGCCTGATCGCCGACCTGTTCTACGCCAACCTTTCCCAAAGCCGCGCTACCCCGCTCGGCCTGCTCTTTTCGCGAGCGGAGTTCGAAACTGAAGCGAAGCTGCTGAGTGGTTATGCCGGCTACCGGGTCCTTGAGAACGACCAGGTGGCTGTCGACCTGATGGCTGGCCTCCGGGTCAATTCCGTGAACCTCAATGTATCGCTCTCGCCCGGCCTGCTCGGCGGCCAGAGCTTTGGCATGAGCGAGACTTGGGTTGATCCGCTGATCGGCGGGCGCGTGCGCTTCGCCATCACTGACCGCTGGTTCGCGACGGCCCTGGCCGACGTCGGCGGCTTCCGGGCCGGCTCCGACTTGACCTGGCAGATCTTCGGGAGCCTCGGCTACCAGTTCAACGAGCGCTGGTCGGTCCAGGGCGGCTGGCGCTATGTTGTCATCGAGAAGACGATCAACGGGCGCGATGTCGAGGTCGACTTGAACGGCCCATTGCTCGGCTTCACGGTGCGGTTCTGATGGGTACGCCGCCGTGACAGCGACGCTACCGTGATGAAACCGCCCGCTTTGACCCTAACTACCCAACCAAAACCACCCAACCAAAACCACCCAACCAAAACCACCAAACCAATAAGGTAATCTGATGACAACTCGCTTCCCGATCACCATCACCTTTCTTGCCGCCACATCGGTAGCGGGTCTGGCAGTAGGTGCCGAAACGCCTGCCAACGCTACACCCCAGCCCACCTTTACCCTGAACCGGGGTGAGAACCTTTCGACCCTGTGCGCATCCATCCGCCAGTCCGGCGTCAACGTCTCGATGGCTGACTGTGTTGCCAAGATCCTGTTCGCCAACCGGCAATGGTTCGATGATCGTTTCGGTTACGTCTGGGCAGACCCGGCGGCAGTGAAGCTGGACTCGGCCGTGCGGCTGTGGGCCGGTATCCCCTACGTGCTGCCCGCCGAACTGGTCGCGGCCAAGCCAGCGCAGACCGAGGCCACGCCGCAGGCGGCGAAGGCTCCGGCCGATGCCAAGCCGATCGATCCGGAGCATTTCGATCCACTGGGCAGGGCGCCTTCCAAGTTCACGATCGAGGTGCGCGATCGCCTGAAGGTTACGCTGCCGTTCGAGGATCGACGCGACTTCGAGGAGGCCAAGAAGGGTTTCATCGCTGAGCCATCTTATAAACAGATCATGGCGGACGCCGGACACGTCGCCTGGGACATGGGCAGTTACCAATGGCTGCTGGACGGCAAGGACTTCGAGAGCATCAATCCCTCGCTACAGCGGCAGGCCATACTCAACATGGCTTACGGTCTTTATGAAGTCGTCCCCGGCCGCATCTACCAGGTGCGTGGCTATGACCTGGCTAACATCAGCTTCATCAAGGGCGATACCGGCTGGATCGTCTTCGATCCGCTGACCGCCAGGGAGACGGCACGGGCAGCTCTGGAGTTCATCAACGAGAAGCTCGGCAAGCGGCCGGTGGTCGGCGTCGTGTATTCGCACTCGCATGGCGACCACTTCGGCGGCGTGCGTGGCGTCGTGGACGAGGCCGATGTTGCCAGCGGCAAGGTCATGCTGATTGCGCCTTCGGGGTTCATGAATGCCGCGATTTCTGAGAACGTCATGGCGGGTACCGCGATGAACCGCCGCATGCAGTGGCAGTATGCCGTGCTGCTGGAGCGTGATCCGCACGGGCACGTCGACCAGTCGATCGGCAAGAACGTCGCCGCCGGCGCCGCCGGCCTGATCGCCCCGAATCGGCTCATCAGCAAGGAATTCGAGGAGATCACGCTCGACGGCGTGAAGATGGTGTTCCAAAACGCGCCGGACACCGAGGCGCCGGTCGAGATGAACACCTACTTCCCCCAATTCAAGGCGTTCTGGTCCTCCGAAATTATCACCGGCACGATCCACAACATCTACACGACCCGCGGTGCCGCGGTGCGCAATGCATTGAACTGGTCGAAGGAGATCAACGAGGCGCTCTACAAGTTCGGTGGCCGCGCTGGGGCAACGAGCGCATCAAGGAAGTGCTTCGGACACAGCGCGACGTCTACGCCAACCTCAACAACCAGACGCTGCACTATGTGAACCAGGGCGTGACCATCAACGAGATCCAGAACGTCTATGCGGTGCCGAAGAGCCTGCAGCAGGACTGGGCAGCGCGCAGCTATCACGGCGATGTGCAAAACAACGTGCGCGGCGTTGTCAACCGGTTCATCGGGCACTTCGACGGCAATCCGACGAACCTGATCCCGCTGTCACCTTCGGACTCCGCGCCGCTCTATGTCGAGATGATGGGCGGTGCCGAGAAGATCCTCGCACGCGGGCAGCAGCTCTACAACGAGGGAGCCTATCTCTACGCCACCGAGATCCTCAACAAGCTGCTGTTCGCCGAGCCGCACAATCAGGCCGGACGACGGCTGCTGGCCGACACCTTCGAGCAGCTCGGCTACCAGGCCGAGAGCACCAGCGTGCGCAATACCTTCCTGCAGGGTGCCTTCGAGCTGCGCAACGGGATGCCGGGCGGCGTACCGGTGCGCTCCGCCGTCCCCGACGTCGTGCGGGCGATGAGCACCGAGCAGTGGCTCGACTTCGTCGCCATCAGCATGGACCCGAAGAAGGCCGAGGGCATGAAGTTCAGCGTCAACCTCATCACGCCGGACAACGGCGAGCAGTACGCGGTCGAGATGAGCAACGCAACGCTCACCACCATCAAGGGCTTCCAGGTCCCGAAGCCGGATCTCACGATCACGGTGAACCGTGCGGACCTCAACGGGGTGATGATGGGTCAGGTGTCGTTCGACGACCTGATCAAGGCGGGCAAGGCGAAGTTCGACGGCAACCGGGCCGGGTTCGACCAGTTGCGCTCGATCCTCGTGTCGTTCACGCCGAACTTCGAGATTCTGCCCGGCACGGCGTCGAAGCAGCCCGCGAACCCACCGAAGCCGTTCGAGGTGCTCCAGCAGATCGATCTCGACATCGACTGACAGGCGACTGATGATAGAGAGCAGCCGAGCGACCGCACGTCATGGAATAGCGGGCCTGGCGTGGGTGCGATCCGATGGCGGGTCGCATCCACACCATCAGCGCAGACCTATTCCACAAAGCAAGGAAACTGTGAAAATGTCCAGAGCAAAAGTCATCGCCGTCGTGGCGTTCGTGCTGGCCGCAAGCTCTGCCTTCCATCGGCTGGCCCTGGCGGCGGAGCAAAACGAAGAAGAACTCGCCATGCAACTCGCCAATCCAGTCGCGGCTCTGATCAGCGTCCCGTTTCAGTTCAACTACAACCAGAACCTCGGGCCGCGCGACGACGGCGAGCAGTGGTCGCTGAATATCCAGCCAGTGATCCCGTTTTCGCTGAACGAGGACTGGAACCTGATCTCGCGCACCATCCTGCCGATCGTCTACCAGGATGACCTCTTTCCCGGTTCCGGCAGCCAGTTCGGGCTTGGCGATACCCTGCAAAGCTTCTTCTTCTCCCCGGCGCGGCCGACCGCTGGCGGCTGGATCTGGGGCGCGGGACCGGTACTGCTGCTGCCGACCGGTAGCGATGACCTGCTGACCGCGGATCGCTGGGCGGCCGGGCCGACGGCGGTGGCTCTACGGCAGCAGGGTCACTGGACCGTGGGTGCGTTGACGAACCACCTGTGGTCCTTCGCGGGGGATGATGATCGCAGCGACATCAACAGGACGTTCCTGCAACCGTTTATCTCGTATACGACACCGACCGCCTGGACCTACACGCTACAAAGCGAGATGTCCTACGATTGGGACGACAAACAGTGGACGATTCCCATCCGCCTGTCCACATCGAAGGTGACGCGGCTCGGGAGTCAACTGGTGAGCATCGGCGGGGGTGTCCACTACTGGGTAGAGAGTTCTGACGGCGGCCCCGAAGGCTGGGGCGCGCGCCTTACAATCACCCTGCTGTTTCCACGATGAGGTCTCGCGCCCACGTTTCCAATTTCCAACCACTCAGGATCGAAAATGAAAAAAAGCAGCGAATTGATGAAGGTGTCCCTGCGTGCGGCGGCGGTACTCACCGTAGCGGTGATGGCGACCCGGCCAGGCCATGCGGATGAGTTGGCGATCCCACTGGATCTGCCTGGGGTCAATTTCATCGGGCTTGGAGTGGGCGCGTATCCCGATTACTTCGGGTCGGATGATTACGACGTAGGTGCAGCCCCCTTCGGACGATTGTCCCTGGGGGGCGAGCGCTTCGTCCGCCTGATGGCCAACGAGATCCGGGTCAACGTGCTCGATGACCCCAACTGGCAATTGGGTCCGATGGGTCTCTGGCGTTTCGGCCGGGAGGATGTGGACAACCCCGTTGTCAACCGGGTTCACGAAATCGACAGCTCCATCAGCCTCGGTCTCTTCGGCGGATATGTCTGGCGGGATCCGCAGGAGATCCAAAAAATGGCGGGGGTGAGCGCCTGGGCGCTGGGCGACGTCAGCGACGTTTACAACGGCTGGACGGGAGGACTCAACGCCTACGTGACGCAGCCAGTAGCGAAGATGGTGACCGTTGGCGGTGGCGCAGCCTTTACCTACGGCAGCAGCGACTACATGGACGAATACTTCGGGGTGACGCCCGTCGATGCCCTGGCCAGCGGCCTGCCGATCTACGCGCCGGGGAGTGGTGTGCGCGACGTGCGCGGCTGGGCGGTGGCGGTACTTCACCTGAGTCCACAGTGGCACCTGGGCGCTGGTGTTATGTACTCGCGAATCGTAGGCGATGCCGCGGACAGCCCCCTGGTCTCGCAGGAGGGATCAAAGAATCAGTGGATCTACGGGGCAGGTGCCTTGTACGCCTGGTAGATGGGGCCTGAAGGCGTGTTCGATCCCCTTTCGAAATCATGCTTCGGCAGTCCTGTAGGAAATAGGCTGGTCTCGGCGTTCGCGGTCCTGCCGCGAGTCGAGGCCGCCGATGTCCATTAGCAATCATTCAAGCGGAACCCACAGCATGACGCATCCCGAACGTCTCGCCGGCAATAACATCATCCTGCTGGTCTGCCTGCTGACCCTGATCCTGTTTTACCCACTGTTCCAGCAAGACAATTCGCTAGTCCGCGACTTGCTGCTCACCGGGATCTTTTTTTCGGGCATCTACTCGCTCGAGTTTTCCGCACGCTCCCGGAGGGTTCTGCTGCCGTTGACGATCCTGACGGCCGCAACCACGTGGATCCATCATTACATCAAGACCGATTGGATGTCCCTGATCGATTTCGGCACGTCCTCGGTCACGCTGGCGGTCATCGTGGTGCTGATGATCCGCCACATCGCCCGCAGCCGGGTTGTGACGCCGACCATCATTCTCAGTTCGGTCAACGGGTATGTGCTTCTGGGCGTGCTCGGCGCGACCTTGTTCAGCATCGCGAACGGCGTCCACCGGTTCTTCCATGGCGCGGAAAGCGTGGGCATCCTGCTTCCCGACAACGGCACACCGGAATACGGCGACTACTTGTATCTGTCGTTCATTACCCTGACGACCGTTGGCTACGGCGACGTGATAGTCGTTTCCCACCTGACCCGGTCCGTGGCGATCCTGATCGGTCTTTCCGGCCAGTTGTACATGACGATCCTTATCGCCATGCTGGTCGGCAAGTTCCTCGCCGCCAATGAACGGCATTAGGCGGGCGTTCTGCCGCAGGTCTGGGCGGTCCGATCGGCTATACTTGACGCCATGCCAACTCCGCCCTTTTAACCGAAACTGGCCGAAAATCATGGTGCGCGGGTACGCTCTCTCGATGTCAACACTCACCCCCTCCCGGAGGCTCTGGATGAAAATCGACTGGACGATTTGTTGTGCCGCCCTGCTGGTCCTGGCGCTCGCGGTTCTGCCGCAGGTCGAGGCCGGCGAGGTGCTGAATGGCGTGAAGACCCGCGGGCAACTGCGCTGCGGGGTCAGCGAGGATATTCCAGGCTTCTCCGAGCAGGACGCCGACGGACGCTGGCGCGGGTTCGACGTGGACTTCTGCCGTGCGGTGGCGGCGGCGGTCCTCGGTGATCCGGACAAGGTCGAACTCGTGCCGCTGCTCGCCTCGACCCGTTTCCCCGCACTGCAAACGCGCCGGATTGACCTGTTGCTGAACAACACCACCTGGACCCTCACCCGCGAGGCGGTGTTGAAGGTGCAGTTTCCCGGCATTCTCTTCTACGACGGTCAGGGCTTCATGGTCCCGGCCAAGATTACGACCCTCGCCGAGCTCGATGGCGCGACCATTTGCGTGGAAAGGGGAACGACGCACCAGCGCAACCTCGCTGCCTATTTCGAGACCAAAGGCTGGTCGGTGAAACCGTTGGTGATCGACTCGGCTCCCGAAGCCGCGAAAGCCTTGTTTGCCGGCCGCTGTCGCGCCTACACCTCGGACGCGAGTCTACTGGCCGCCATGCACCTGCGGGCGCCCAAAGAGGCTCAGGACTTTGTGATCCTGCCCGAACGCATCTCCAGGGAACCGTTCAGTCCCGCCGTCTGGGGTGGAGATCCGGAGTGGGCCACGGTAATCCGCTGGGTCCTGAACGTCCTGATTTTCGCGGAGGAATACGGCGTCACGCGCGGCAATCTGGATACAATCCTCGCGGAGAACCGGAACCCCCTGGTGCGGCGGACTACCGAGGAGGCGAATATCATCGCCCGCTCGCTGGGTATCGAGACCGGCTGGGGAATACGGGCTTTGCGGGTCGTCGGCAACTACGGCGAGATATATGAGCGCAATGTCGGGCGCGACAGTTCGCTCAAAATCGAGCGCGGCCTCAACCGGCTCTGGACCCAGGGTGGACTCCACTATGCTCCACCGATTGACTGAGTGACGCCCTAATGACCAACTTTCAGATTTATCTCACTATCGGCGTCTTTGTTGCCGTGATCCTCCTGATCGCGTTCGACCTGATCGATATGGTAGTGGCCGCTCTGCTCGGGGTCAGCGTCCTGATCGTGTTCGGGGTCCTCGACGGCAGCGATTTGATACCGATCGTCCACACCGCCGGCGGCCCGCTTTCCCTACTCTTCGGCGGCATGGTGGTGGCGCGAGTGATCGGCAAGACCGGGATCTTCGACTGGATTGGGGAGGCGTTCCTCCGCGCCACCGGCGGTAGCGGCAGGCGACTCCTGCTGCTGATCGTCGCGCTGGTTGCGCCGGTGTGCGCCGTGTTGCCCAATGCGACCGCCGTCATCCTGGTGGCGCCGGTCATCGTCGGGGTTTGCCTGGCGCTCAAGGTCGATTTCGTCGGACCGCTGATCATCACCGCCATCGTCAGTAACGCGGCTGGCATGTTGACCCTGGTGGGCGACCCCGCGACCTTTCTGGTCGGCAGTGCGATCGGGCTGTCGTTCACCGATTATCTGCGCATGGTGAGCCTGGGGGGCCTGCTGGCGGTGCTGGCGGTCGTGCCGCTGCTGCCGCTCCTTCTGCCGAAGATCTGGGCAGCGCGGGTGACCCTGCCGGATGAGCGTCCGCAGATCACCATCGAGCGACCCGGCTTTCTGGCGCTGGCGCTGCTGGTGCTCCTGACCATGGTGATCCTGTTCCTGGTTGGGGAGTATTTGCCGACCCGCATCGTCCCGCCCCAGGTCGCAATCATCGTCGCGGCGCTGGCGCTGCTCGTGGTCTACGGCGTGCGCGTCGAGCCGGTTGGCGCGGTCATCCGGGACGTGGATTGGAAGACGCTCGTGTTTCTCGGCGCCATCTTCACTCTGGTCCGAGCCTTCATCAAGACCGAATTGCTGCAAGGCCTGTCGATCCAGATCTACCAGTGGTTCGGAGCCGATTTGCTGTCAGTGGCCTTCCTGTCGCTGGTCGGCATCGGCTTCCTGTCGAGCTTGCTGGCGAACATCCCGGTGGTCGCGGCCGCGCTGGTGATGATCACCGGCTACCTGGTGGCGGCCCAGGCGGTTCCGGAGATTGCGCTCGCCCCCGGTTTCACCGACTGGCCCAACGCTACGCTGCCGGTATTTGTCGCCATGATGTTTGGCGGCACCCTGGGTGGCAACGCCACGCTGATCGGCGCATCGGCCAATGTCGTGGCCGTCGGCATCTGCGCCTCACGGGGCCGGCACGTCAGCTTCGTGCAATTCCTGCGCATCGGACTGCCGATCGCGGCGACGCAATTGTCAATCGGAGCACTCTATGTCTGGATCCTGGCTTCGATGCTGGGTTAGTTCTCTCCCCGAATGCCGCGTAGCGGAATCCAGACTGGATTCGGGTTAAGCCAGGATGACGGTTATTCAAACGGTTGGCGTCAGAAAAAATTTTCCGGTGATAATGGCGGGTCACAGGGCAGGGTAGACCGTCGAATCTCATCCAATCACCGGAAAATTTAGGGTAGGAAGTAACTCATAACCGGTTGCAGCTCGCGGCTGCACTCCATGGAACAATTCACAAGGGGTAAACAATGAATAGACGAAACTTCGTTACCGCAGGCCTCTCGCTGGCGGCTCTTGCGCTCTTCACGACGGGTTGCACCACCACCAGCGGAAATTCCGGCGATCCCGCGATGCAGCGCAAGGCCATCGATTCTGCCATCGACAGTGCCCTGTCACGTCTGTACCAGGAAGCACCCGGATCGGCAGAAATCGTCGCATCGGCAAGGGGCGTACTAGTATTTCCGTCGGTGATTTCCGCCGGCTTCATCGTCGGCGGATCGCAAGGCCAAGGCGCATTAAGGCGGGGCGGCAAGTCCACTGGCTACTTCCGCATGACCGAGGCCTCGGTCGGACTTCAGGCGGGTACGCAGTCGCAGGCGGTGTTCATCCTGTTTATGACACAGGATGCACTGGACCGCTTCGAGGCGAGCCAGGGCTGGACGGCCGGCGTCGATGGCTCCCTATCGTTGCTGACGGTGGGTGCCAACGCTCGGGTCACCACCCAGACCGCACAGCAGCCCATCGTGGGCTTCGTGCTGACGAACTCAGGTCTAAGGGCGAACGTGAGCCTGAATGGCAACCGGATAACACCGCTTGACCTGTAAGCGAATCGTCGATCAATTTTAAAGCCTGCCGACGCCCTATCCGAATAGGCGGCGTCGGCAACGACTGGCCATAGTACGGGAACCCAAAGTGGCCAAGAACGTCCGCTCACCATTCACTCAGAGGCGTTTTTCGACGGCCTCTTTTAGACAGCCTCTAAGAGTCCGGTGCATCAACATGTAACAAACGGTGAAGCCCGCGATGGCCGCCGCAAGGTGCTTCAACGTGTGACCGCTGACCACACTGCCCAGATGTAGAACTTCTACATCGAACGTTTCCAGAATCTTGCTCAGTACATACCACCCGAACACCCAATACAGATCGTTGCCCCGGGTATAGCGTGACGGACTCAGCCTGGCCAGTAGCAGGACGATAACCACGGAGTAGCCTTGCAAAACTCCATAGGGAATCACATTGCCCGTCCCCGCTCGCTCGGTGGCCCGCCAGTAGATAACGGAAGCCGCCCCGATCAGCAGCATCGGAATGAGCAATACCAGCCCCGCCCGCAGGTTGATCCGATCCACAATCTGACTCGACACCAGCCCCATGAACGCGATGGTCATCGGCAGCCGGTCCCAGAACAGCGTTTCATTGTCTGGGGCAAGGTGGTAATAACCGGATCCCAACGCGGTCAGCAGTGCGCCAAGGAAAAACACCGCGTAGGGCCAGCGCTCACTCTTAAACTCGAATCGCGCCCGCCCCCCAAAAACAATGACCAGCCCGGCGATGCCGACGATCAGGAAGGCCATATTTGAGACGACATCGAGAAAATTGTGGATTCCCAACCAGTCGCGCCGATCAGCGAAATGATGGTATTCAATAGATTGTGGTACGGCAGGCAATAGAAATGCCGCCACGATGCACAGCATGGTGAACACAACGATCAAGCGAGTTCGCAGGGTCATCAATTTTTCTCCGCAAAAGACCGCATTTTTCAATAATGGGGCAAAGGATTTTGCAAAAGTTCTGAGGTGTATTTTTCAGCACCATGCCATAAAAATTTCATTTCTTGTTGTGTTGACAATCATAATGACTGCAACTACCTTTTTTAGTCTAAAGTCTAGGCAAGTTGAAACCGTGATGTAAGCGTTCAGACCCCTCCCCCCAAC
>JFJP01034153.1_pt1 | contig 10137 bp, 10 predicted proteins | sample 431651 | NCBI WGS metagenome assembly JFJP01 (sample SAMN02602958, study PRJNA72255) | Microbial mat metagenome, whole genome shotgun sequencing project. | biome: fresh water; feature: sink hole; material: water; isolation source: purple microbial (photo- and chemosynthetic) mats found in... | reverse complement strand
GCCCTGTTTCTGTTCGCCAGCCCGGAAAAGGTCAGCCTTTATCTGGGCTTCCACGGCACCCTGGTCGGTGTTCGAGGGGTGCTCGGCCCCATATTGGGAACATGGTTCTACGAGGGCCTTCACTGGTCCATTGTCAGCATTTATTGGATTGCGTTCTGGCTTGAGATTGCCGGTGTTATCATGCTGCTGGCTTTCTGGTATTACTTTTCGAAGAGACAAAAAGCCCATGACCAACCACGACCGTGAGCGCAACCAAGTCCGATACCTGACCACCAGCGAGACCGACGACGGCTGGCAGCTGATCTGCGTCGACGTGGGCCACCATTTTGTCGCCCCCGGCGACCACTACCCCCCCTCGCCCGGACTGCATCCGCCGGAATATTCCAGGGACCTCAGCCAGGGGCGCACTCTTTCAGAATACCAGCTGCTGTTCCTGAGCCAGGGCCGGGGGACGCTGACGGTGCGCCAAACCACCTACGATATCCAAGCCGGCACGGCGTTTCTTCTGTTCCCCGGGGTACCCCATTCCTACGCCCCCGATCCGGCTACCGGCTGGGCGGAATACTGGGTGGGCTTTCGCGGCCCCTACCCCGACCTGCTGGTGAAAAAGGGCTTCTTTTCGCCGCAAACCCCGGTATTTCCCGACGGTTTGGGCCAGGCGGCCGTGGGAGAGTTCCAGCAGCTCATCGACGATGTCAACGGCGAGGCCCCGGGGTACCGTCTCGTGGCGGCCTCGCGCATTCTGGGCCTGCTGGCGCGGCTGGTGGCCTCGCAGCGGTCCAGCCGCCAAACCCAGGGAGCCCCCGCCATCGTGACGCAGGCCCGGCTTCTGCTCGAAGAACAGCTGGGCGACCACGATGTCGACCTGCCCGCGCTGGCCCGCAGGCTGGGCCTGTCGTACCCGGCGTTCTCGTCGCAGTTTCACGAATACACAGGCCTGACACCGCATCAGTACTACCTCAACCTCAAGATCAACCGCGCCAAAGCCCTGCTGGGTGCCGGTAAGTCGGTCAAGGAAGTGGCCTTCGCCCTGGGCTTCGGCAGCGAGTTCTACTTTTCGCGGCTGTTCAAGAACAAGACCGGCAGCCCGCCGTCGAGGTGGGGAAGGTAGGGAACCGCTCATCGGGGATTGCGAAACCGAAGCCCAGCAATCTGGCCGAAGTGGGCGTCCGGCGTTACCAACGTGGCTCCGGCCTCGATGCTTTGCGCGGCGATCCAGACATCGTTGATCGGGATCGGTGTTCCCTTTCGCTTCAAGGCATCCTGCAATTCCCCGAAAATCTCCGAAGTCTCCTCGGTCATACCGAACACTTCAACGCCGGGTTTGCCGAGAAAGGCCTTGAGCAGGTGCCGGTTCTGCTCCAGCTTCGTCCCACCCAGGAAACCAAAGTAGAGCTCGCCCAGAACGACCGTTGACAGCAGCACCCGGTCGGCCGCGAGGATTTCCCGCAAAACAGCCTCGTTGCCCGCCGAGTATCCGCTGTAGGCGTTGGTATCAAGTACAATCGTTTTCACCGGTGCCAGTCCGCCTCGTCGACCGTGGCCAGTGAGACCGTTGCCCGGTCAAACTCAGCTTTGTCATCGGCCGACCAAGCCCCGAAAAGTTCGCGGAACGACGCTTCCCGCTTTGCGGCATCGGCAGAAAGTGCTTCTTCCAGAATGCGGACCACGGTCTTGTTCTGGCTCAAGCGCCATTCCTGCGACTTTTGCTGCACCTTTCGGTCCAAAGAGTCATCGATTCCGTGAATGGTGATGGACTTCATGGTTCATATTGGTTCGTTTTTTGGTTCACGTCAAGTGTCCCTCCGATCAAGACGGATCCAGACCCTTTCGATACTCGCTAGGCGTCACCTTCGTGAGCTGATCCCCGTAGCCTTCCGGGTTGTAGTGAACGCAGCCAATCAGCGGTGTATTAAGCACCTTCATGATCTCGTCAATTTGACGCGTGTAATTCTGGCCGACCATGATGGTGTTCTCGGAAGAGCGGTGTTGGGCTATGAGGTCGTGCGCGCCCAGGAGCTGGTGGATGGTGAAGCCAACAAAAAGGACCTTTTCTTCGATAGGAAGGGTCTTCAAGACACGAATCAATTCAACCGTAGGGTTGACCGAGGGATTGCCCCACTCAATGACCATTGTTTCCAGTATTTGCCCGTCCAAGGAAGCCTGGACTGTTTCATTGTCTGCGCCATAATTCGCGGCTCCTAAGCTGGGTACATCGACGCTGATGAGTTTCACGGAGTGAGAACGGCACCGGTCCGAGACTTGGAGTGCGGAGCCGAAACACAGGCTGAAATCAATCAGGAGGTCTATGCTGAGCCCTCGCGTCAACACACTTCCGGGCATTTCTTTCAGTTGATTCCTTTGGTTTCTGATCAGGCAGCGGCCTCCTGGAACTGCGCGTTCTGGAAGCGGGCCTCGTATATTTCGTTCGGGGTGGCGTAGCCCAGCGACTGGTGGTAGCGCCGCCCGTTGTAGAAGCGGAAGTAGCAGTCCAGGCCTGTCTTGAGCTCGGCCATGGACTGGTAGTCCTTCAGGTAGATTTCTTCGTACTTCAGCGTCCTCCACAGCCGCTCGACGTAGATGTTGTCGACGGCCCGTTTGACGCCGTCCATGCTAATCTGGATGCCATGGCGGCTAAGAACACCGGTGAAGGCGTCCGATGTGAACTGGCTTCCTTGGTCCGTGTTGAAGATCGCCGGAACGCCCCAACGGGCTATGGCTTCCTCAAGGGCCGCCACGCAGAATCCGGCATCCAGTGTGTTCGAGAGTTTCCAAGACAGCACCTTGCGGCTGTGCAGGTCCAGAATCGCAACCAGATACACGTGGCCACCGCGGAGGCGGATGTACGTGATGTCCGTCGCCCAAACTTGATTCGGAAGCCAGATCGGCTTGTTCCGCAGCAAGTACGGGTACTTCACATGCTCCGGATTCGGAACCGTGGTCTTGGGACCCTGCCAGATGGCCTTCAGGCCCGCCCTTCGCATGATTCGGCGGATCTGCTTGGGAGTCTCGCTGCGCTGGTGTGTGTCGCGCAGTTCCAGCGCTACCTTGCGGTAGCCATAGAACGGGAACTCGTTCAGAACCGTGACGACCAGCTGCAGAACCTCCAGTTCGCAGTTGACGTCCTTCGGCCGGGGCTCGTAGTAGAACGCCGACCGACTGACGCCGAGAATCTGGCACTGCCGACTGACCGACAGCTCGTGTTCCTTGGGGTCTACAGCTTCGGCTCGTGACCGTACAACTGCTTGTACTTTTTTTTTAGAAACTGGTTCTCAATGGTCATCTCACCAAGCTGTCGGAGCATAAGGTCGCGCTCCCGCTCGGCCGTCTGCTCCTCGTCGCTCACCTTCCCTGGTCTTTCAAAGATCTCGGCGGCTCCATCAATTAGCAGCTTCTTCCACTGGGTGATCAACTGCGGATGGACCCCATGGATCTGGCCCAGTTCCTGGATGGTCTTCTCGCCCCGCATGGCTTCCAAAGCCACCTTGGCCTTGAAGGCCTTGTCGTACGTTTTGCGCATGCGCAACTTTATTCCTCCTGTCCCTTATTGGGAAGAAGGAATCAACTGATCAGGCGGCCCTCAAGCTGTGCGGAACCTTGGGCTCAGCATAGTCTATCCCCCCTGGTGCATGACGAATCATTCAACAGGGGGTACCCACTCAACTATTTCTTGGAGCTTTTCCAGGCAGCAATCTGCCTGTCGGCTTCGGCGACAATCTTATCGACTCCCGCCTTTTTCACCTTGTCCAGAATTTCCCGATATTCCTTATCGCTGCCGATACCGTTGTTCACCAATCGCCCGTACTGCTGCCAAATGGCGTCCACCTGGGCAATTTCCTTTTTGACCGGCTCGCCATCAAAGTTGAATCCAACCAGCGGCGAAGCTTTTGCCGATTCATTCAACTTCTTGGTCTGGGTCCACACATCGGCTGGCTGCCCCTTCTGCAGGTAGGCATTAAACGTCGTACCCAATTCCCATAGAATGTTGGGAGAATAGCTGGAATCTTTCATGCCCTCGATGTAATTCGCATCCACCTTGGTGTAATGCTTTCCTTCGATACCGAAGTTGATCAGGTTGTACAATTCTTTGTCAGTATTCAAGAGTTCAAGAAACTGCATAGCTTCGACAGGATGCTTGGAATTCCGGCCGATACCAAACATGGTCGCAACAATTCCTGAAGTTGTTGCGACAGGGGCTGACATGGGTATAGAAACCGCTTTCATGCCACCGTACTGACCTTCCAGTTCCACATCTCCACCCGGTTTGTAGGTTCCGCCGACACCAAAAGCAATTTCTCCATTTTTGAAGGCTGGCGCTCTGTCTTTAACGCTGACCCACTCACCACCATGCAAGTATCCATCAACATTCCATTTACGAATCAAGTCGTAATAGGCTTTGAATTCCTTGCTATCAAACTCACTTTTCGCTTTGGCATTCTTGTCATCGAAATATACGATGACACCGGGAGCGAGTTGCTCATAACCATAGTGCTCACGCAGGGATTCCCACTGAATTTCAAGCGGTGTTACATTAGCAGGAAGTTTCGCCTTAAGGGCTTTTAAGAAGGGCTCAAGCTGCTTGAGATCAGCGATGAATTCCGGATATTGAGGGAGCTTGACTCCAGCTAGATCATAGAACTCTTTTCGTCCACCCATAGCAGAAGTTCGTGCAAAGATCTGCTGATTCATAACGCCATAAATCTTACCATCGATCCGCGCGGCGTCCCAATATTTCGCTGCCATCGACGCATAGGTTTTTGGTGCATATTTTTTTAATAAATCATCGAGAGGCAGAAGAGCTCCCTTGGATACATTCTGCACATAATTGTTCATCCAAGGTGCCGTGAACGCAATGTCATAGGCCTCACCAGAAGCATTGAGAACCTTCATTTTCTGGTCGTAATCCCCCCAGCCCAGAGCTCGGATTTCAATCTGAATGTTGGCACGTTTAATCAGTTCCGTGTTGAACTTAGCAAAGACTTCTTCCTGGCCAGCCTGTGGCCAAGATCCCACAATATACCAAGTCAGTTTGACTGGCTCACTCGTCTGGGCACCGAGGCCCAGGCTTCCCAATACCAGGAAAGCAACAGCCAAAAATAACCTCAGAATTCCATGTTTTCCCATCTTCGATTCCTCCTTGAAGGGAACAATACATTGATCTCGCTGGCGAGCAACGCTCTCCAGTTTCCTTGCTTTATTCGTTGTCGTTACCCTTTCACTGCACCCAGGGTGATACCTCTTACGAAATACTTCTGAAAATAGCCGAAAACAAAAAGCATTGGACCAATTGCCAAGAGGCACATGGCCATGCGGGCTGATTCCCGTGGCAGAGAACTCATGTTCACACCTGCTGGCATCGCACTGACATTTTGGGAAATGAAATCGAGGTTGCTCATCATCCGAGAAAGCAAATACTGAAGGGGAACCAAGGATTCTGTATTGATATACAAGAGAGCTAAATACCAGTCATTCCAGTATTGAAGGGAATAGAAAAGAGCAACGGTCGCCAGAGCCGGTGTCGCAAGTGGTACAACGACCTTGCGAAAGGTCAAGAATTCATCGGCTCCGTCGATTCGTGCGGCTTCCACCAGCGACATAGGTATGGTCTGAAAAAAGGTTCGCAGCAAGAAGATGAACCAGGCGTTGGCCAAATACGGGAGTATCAGGACAAGGATGTTGTCTTTCAGTTGAAGGAGGTTGGCGGTCACCAGATACGTCGGTATCAGTCCCCCGTTGAAGAGCATGGTAAACATGACAAAGAAGGCCAACTTCTTCCGATGAGGATAGTCGGGGCGCGATAGCGGCCAAGCACAGAGAGCACCGACGACAATTCCCACAAGGGTTCCAACCAGGGTAGTCAATATCGACACACCGTAAGCCCGCAATAGAGTTTGAGGGTTCTTTAACACCAACTCATAGCCAGTGGTGTCGGGGCGAAGGGGAATCAGGGAGTAGCCATGTTGAGCAATATCCGATTCGCTGGTCAGCGAAGTACTGAAGACGGCCATGAGCGGGATGATGCAGAGTGAGACAATCAGAAGCATGAACAAATGAATAAAAATGCGGCCAAGTCGGGCAGTCGGTGAAGAAACCATGTGTCATCCTCCAAGATGCTGCTAAAACAGAGCGCTTTCGCGGTGGACTCGGCGTACCAGAAGGTTCGCACCCCATATCAGCAAGAGTCCCACCGTGGATTGGAACAAGCTGGTAGCCGCTCCTATACCGACATCTCCGGTCACAGACAAGGCTCGGTAGACATAGGTATCGATCACCTGTGTGGTTTCATAGAGCATGCCGACTTGCATCGGCAAAAACCAAAACAGTCCAAAGTCGGCGTTGAGAATTCGGCCGACTTGCAACAAAGCCATGACCAAGATGATGGGCAAAAGCATCGGCAAAGTGACTGACAGAACAACCCGCAATTTTCCAGCTCCATCGATGGCGGCTGCCTCGTAGTAGTCCTGGTCAATCGCAATCAGCGCGGCATAAAAAATAACAGTCCAATACCCCAAGCCTTTCCAAACTGCCGCAAAGGTCAGAATAAAAGGCCAGTAATGCGCTTCGGTGTACCAGCTGACAGACTCTAGACCCAGAACATGAAAAAGCTGGTTCAGAATGCCCGATCGTGTGCTGAGAAAGGCATAAAAGGCATAAGAGACAACAACCCAAGACAAGAAGTACGGGAAGAACATGATGGTCTGATACGTCTTCACCAGCCGATTGCCCCGCAACTCATTGAGAAGAAGCGCTACAAAAACGGACAGAGTCAGGCCGACTGCCAAAAAGATCAAATTCAAACCGATGGTGTTTCGTAGAATGAGCCAAGCATCCTGCGAGGTGAAGAAGAACTCAAAGTTTGACCAACCGACCCAGTCACTTGCCAAAATTCCCAAATCATAGCGGAAATCCTTGAAAGCCAGAATAATGCCACCCATCGGCAAATAGTTGAACAGCAAGAATAAGAGTATTGCCGGAAGGCTCATAAGGGTGAGTTGCCGATATCCGGTTTTTCGTGGCCGCTTTGTAGGGTGCACAGAATCTTCCTTGAAGTTTGTTCCCGGTGTGGAGTGGGTTGAGACCATCTAATACCCGATGCACAAATCCGCAAACTGCGGAAAAATGAAAAAAAAGGGAAATAAACGGGCTTGCCAGGTGAAATTAGGAAACATCTACGGAAAAATCAGGATATGCAGCCTTCCCGCCATCTCAAAACTGTTTGACGAGTTCCAAGGTCACTTCCTATACTGGGCACCATGAACTCCAAAGGGCAACCTTCCTTTTCCCGCATCTTGCTTCAGGTTGGGTTTTCCAGCTTGATCAACATCGTGCTGTCGTTTGGTTTTCTTTTCTTTAGTGTCGAAGGAAACATGCTGAGTCTTGTCAATGGATTTGCTGTCGACAGTCTGAAGCAAGTCCGGCAAGCGTCGGTGTTGATGACGGAATCCGCCCGATCCTTAGGTCCTCAAATTCTCTATGATGCCGCCTTGGCGGCTATCCTTTCTCAAAATCCAAGAACGACCGAACAGCTGGCAGCTATGATCCAATTATCGAATTACGTGGCTGTCGGTTATAATCTTGACTCTGTCTACATCTTTAATTCCCAAGACGATCTTTTGTACTCCACAAAAGCAACAAAGGCTTGGACTAGCACGTCAAGTGCCGAGGATCAGGATGTTATTCAATTACTGAGGAATTTTCGCGAATATCCACGCTTATTGCCCATATCTAGAAAAATCGATGGACGTCAAGTTTACACGTATCTGATCTATGAACAAGATAATTCCAAAAAAGATTTGGCATTAGCGGTGATTCTGAATTACTCCGAAGCCGGCCTCCGTTCCACCGTAGAAAATCTCAATGCTGTTCCCGATTCCAGGATCTTTGTCCTTGATCAGCAGGGAAACATTATTCTGAGCAATGGCAGCAATTTCCCAATCAGCAGCTTTGCATCGCTGCAGGTTTATCAGGATATTTCTGCTCAGACTGCTGAGACGGGATATTTTGTAAGGAATTTCGAAAACAGGAGCTTTTTGTTTACCTTCGCCCGCCAAGCAGAGACCGGCTGGCTGTTTGTCCGTATGACGCCATCCGCTTCGGTCGAGCGCAGCCTTGGTTTGGTTCGCTGGATGGTTGTTATTTTTACCATCTTCTCCTTAGCGGTCGGTTTCTTCGTCGCCAACGTAATCACGAAGCGGATTTACTTCCCGATCGCAAAAATCATCACCGACATGCAGGCTTTGCAAGATGTGAAGCTGAGCCTTGACGAACAAAGTAGACGGGATTACTGGATCAATTGTCTCTTGGGTCAAACGGATGCTGGTCCTGTGGCCGAGGGTCTTCCGCCTTCCGGTCTACCCCCTTCCGCACCGGGGGAGGGCTGTCTCGTGTTGGCAGTTTTCGTGACCGACGAGGTGGTCAACACGAAATCGCAGCGAACAGCCCTTGGCTCCATCCGAGATTTTTTGGCGGCTCAGGCTCAGGGAACAGTGGAAACCATAACGGTTCTTGACCTGCCGGGTGAGCAGCATGCAATGGTCCTAGAATGCCTCCATCCCATCGATCTTGAGGTTTTCGTCGCTTGGACGAGAACCTCCCTCCAAAACTGCCGCGAGCGCTGGAACCTCTCTTTTTCCGTTGCACTAGTTGGCAATTGGACAACAAACGAAGCAAGTGTGGCCTTATCAGACGCTTTGGACACTCTCGATAAGCGGTATTACTTCGGACCGGGGTGGGTGGCCGAAGCCGGTGCCTGGCAGGAAAAGCCTCAAGTTGAGTTTCGCTATCCCAGCGATCTTGAAAGGTCCTTTTTGGATGTTTCCTTGAAAGGACAACTAGACGAATCGGACAGGATCTTTGCTGCGATCATGCAGAAGACCCTGCCTTACGGCAAAATCGTCCGACTGGAAACCCTCATGCGGGTGGTGCTTTCTCTCGGTTCCGTCCTCCCAGGTGACCGGGAGTTCGGTGATTTCATCCTTCAGGTTACCAATGCCACAACCCTGGTCGAAGCCCAACGGTTGATCTCACAGCGGGTCAAAGCGATTGCGGACGAAATGGGTGGTCTCAAAGCGGCCAAACAAGAACGCCTTGTGGAAAACGTGCAGGCAATGATCCTCGATCGTCTGGCTGACAAGAACCTCTCTCTGGAAATGATAGCCGGCCATCTTCAGCTGTCACCCGGGTATTTGGGGCGCTCGTACAAGAGGAATACCTCGGAGTCCGTGGTCGGAGCCATTAGTCGCTACCGTATAGTGAAAGCGAAGCAGTTGCTGACAGCCGGTAACGATCCAGTCAACTCCATTGCTGGAATGACAGGTTTTACCAATAGCCGCTATTTCTTCATGCTCTTCAAAAAAGAAACCGGTCTAACCCCCACGGAATTCCGCTTGGCCAGTCTGAGCAAGGGTCGCTGACCGCTCAGTCGGTGTAGGCATCCACCAGCTTGGCCGCTTGGAGCAGGGCATAGTCGGCGTAGCGTTTGCCCACCAGTTGCACGCCGATGGGAAGGCCCTGCGAATCGAGGCCCAGCGGCAAAGTGACCACGGGGTTCTCGGTGACCGCAAACAGCGTGGTGAGGGGCTTGGAGTACACGCCAAAGTCGCCGAAGTGGCTGGTGGGTTTCTGGTGGGCGAACGCGGTGGTCGAGCTTACCGGGACAACCCAGACGTCGTAGTCGTCGAGGAAGTTCTCCAGCTGCGTGCTGTACTGGCGCTGGGCCGACAGCAGGGTCATGTACTTGGGCACGGAGGTTCGTCCGATGATCTGCCGCTGGTGGGCAATGTCTTTCACCGAGCCGGCCGCGAAAACCTCGCTCAGCGCCTTGGCAAAATTGGGCACGTCGTAGCCGCCCTGGTGGGCCACCAGCCCACCCCAGGTTTCCCACACTTGCTCGTAGGGAAAAGCCTGCGGTTCGGTCTGGACCACGTGGGCTCCAGCGGCTTGCAGTCGGGCCGCAAACGCCCGGATCCGGTCCTTGATCTCGGCGCTCACCGGAATGCCACCGAACGAGTCGGCCCAAGCCACCCGCAGGCTGGTCAGCGTTTTGGGCTGAACGGGTGCGGGCAACAGGGGGACAACGGTGCGGTCCCGGGAGTCGGGCTGGGCGATCACCTCGAGCGCCAGGCGCAGGTCGTCGAC
>JFJP01041164.1_pt1 | contig 10138 bp, 7 predicted proteins | sample 431651 | NCBI WGS metagenome assembly JFJP01 (sample SAMN02602958, study PRJNA72255) | Microbial mat metagenome, whole genome shotgun sequencing project. | biome: fresh water; feature: sink hole; material: water; isolation source: purple microbial (photo- and chemosynthetic) mats found in... | reverse complement strand
CAGAAGGTCTAGTTTATCTTCGTCCTGAAACAGCACAAGGTATTTTTGTTAATTTTAAAAACGTTGTTGATGCAATGTCTCCAAAAATACCTTTTGGTATAGCCCAAATAGGAAAAGCTTTTCGTAATGAGATTGCACCCCGTGAATTTCTTTTTCGAGTACGTGAGTTTGAACAGATGGAAATTGAATACTTTGTGAAGGAAAGTGAGTGGCAAGAACGTTTTGAACTATTACGTCAAGATATCTGGAAATGGTTTGATCACCTTGGTCTTGCACGAGAAAATGTACAAGAATATGATGTGCCACCTAATGATTTGGCTCATTACAGTAAGCGTACAATTGATTTTGAGTATAATTTTCCAGGGAAAGGTTTTGACGAATTAGCTGGATTTGCCTATCGAACAGATCACGATCTTAAAAGTCATATGAATATGAGTGGTCAGTCTATGGAATATATTGAAGCAGATGGCACACGTTTTATTCCTCATGTACTTGAACCTTCTTTTGGTGTTGGGAGAGCGTTTACTGCCGTACTGTGTGAAGCTTATACTGAAGATGAAATGGGAGGTGAACTACGTACATATTTGAAACTACCAAAACATTTAGCTCCATACCGAGTGGCGGTTTCACCTCTCTTGAAAAATAAGCCAGAGCTGGTCGAAAAAGCCCGTGAGGTGTTTCGATTATTAAAAAAAGAGCTCGGAAATGTAGCCTGGGACGATAATGGAAACATCGGCAAACGTTATCGCCGTCAAGATGAAATTGGTACCCCAAACTGTGTCACTATCGACTTTGAGACTTTAGGTGAAGAAAAACCAGAACTTAAAGATACAGTTACAGTACGAGATCGCGATACTGGTACACAGGAAAGAATAGCAATTAAAGATTTGATAAACTATTTAAAGTAAAATATAAAAACCAATGCTTTAGCATTGGTTTTTATATTTTGGAGGCTTATGTTAGAGTAATTTCATTATGTTAGACAAAAGACCTCGCTATATTACTACTACTTTACCTTATGTGAATGCAGATCCGCATATTGGTTTTGCTTTTGAAATTATTCAGGCCGATACTTTGGCACGTTATTGGCGTTTGCTTGGTCACGAAGTATTTTTTAATACTGGTACTGATGAACACGGACAGAAGATAGCTGAAAAAGCCGATCAGAAGGGTGAAGATAGGCAAGCTTATGTAGATTATTATGCCAACGAGTTTAAGAAACTCGGTCAAGCACTCAATCTTTCTTTTGATAATTTCATTCGTACTACTGATATTGGACATAAATTGGCTGCGGAGGAAATTTGGCGTCGTTGTTTGGCTAACGGTGACATCTACAAGAAAAAGTACAGTGGTCTTTACTGTGTGGGCTGTGAAAGTTTTAAAACGGAGAGTGATTTGGTAGCTGGTCTATGTCAAGATCATCAAAAAGCTCCGGAATTAATTGAGGAAGAAAATTATTTTTTTAGAGCCTCAAAATACCGTGATTATTTGGTTAATGAATACTTAGCCAGCGAAGAAGTGATAGTGCCAGAGTGGCGTCGCCAAGAAGCACTTAACTTTGCTTCCAAACTAGAAGATTTTAGTATTAGTCGGGAAAAAGTTCGTCTCAATTGGGGTATACCAGTACCAGAAGATGATACTCAAGTGATGTATGTATGGTTTGATGCCCTTACCAATTACATTTCGACTTTGGGTTGGCCAGAGGTGGGTGGTGATTTCACTAAATTTTGGATTGAAGGGGAGACGATTCAGTTGGCTGGTAAAGACCAAGTTCGTTTTCAGTCTATTATGTGGCAAGCGATGCTTAAGAGTGCTGACATAAAAGCGACAGACAAAGTCGTCTATCACGGCTTTATTAATAGTGGTGGTCAGAAAATGAGTAAAAGTTTAGGAAATACTATTTCGCCATACGAGATGATTGCTAAGTATGGTACTGATGCCACTCGTTATATTTTACTTCGACATATCCACCCCTTTGATGATTCTGATGTCACTTGGGAGAAGATGGATGAATGGTATACTGCCAATCTTGTTAATGGACTCGGTAATCTTGTTGCTCGTGTGATGAAAATGGCGGAAACTTATTTACCTGAACCTGTAACTTGTTTTGAAGATAATACTTTTCCAACCGAATACACTAGTGCTTTTGTTAACTTTAATATACAACAAGTCTGTGATTTTGTTTGGTCAAAAATTGGCACTCTTGATGAGTGTATCGCTACTAAAGAACCTTTCAAACTAATAAAATCTGAACCAGAAAAAGCTAAAGTCATTATTCAAGAACTAGTGTTGGAGGTCTACGAAATCGCTCTCCTCATTCAACCAATCTTACCAAACACCGCCAAAATTATCCTCAACGCCATAAAAGAAAACAAAAAACCCGAAAACCTCTTTTTAAGATTAGAGAAGTAAAATTATTATTTCTGTTTACAGAGATTGAGAAGCTCTATTGTTTTTGGTCCTACAATACCACTTCCTTCAAGTCCCATTTCGCGTTGGAATCTGATGGTCTGAATTAATGTTAGATCATCAAATACACCTGTAATATTTCCTGAAGTGACTTTGTATTTCTCAAAAAGCATTTTTTGTAACATACTTACTTGGCCATTATGAATATAATCATTTCCTCCAAAAGCCATATTTTCTTTTGATATTTTGTAGCAGGTACTAAGGTTAAGGTCTGACGGAGTACCTTGTGGAATTTTTCTAGTTGCGTCAATTTTTTTATTTAATTTTAGATATTCAGCCTCTAACTTGGCAGTTTTCTTAATAGACACACCACCTTCGTATTTATTGAGTAAAGATTCAATAACAATAGAATCAAATAATTGTTTGTACCAAGTTTCGAAGTCAGAATATTTTTCTAGAATATTTGAAGATATACCAGTTACTACGTAAAAATCTCCTGCGATAGAAAATATTCTTATTATTTCCATCTCATTGCTTGTTCGATGTTTAAATTGTAATTCAGTAATCTTAAGTCCGTATTTATTATATGATAATATCTCATCAGGAGTAACGTTGGGTAGACCTAAAGCCTCAAGTATAGTATCTACAGAATACCTAGCAGAAAACATTTGAAATAACAATCCACGATTTGCATTTGAATCGTCTAAAAAAGTAATGATACTTCTAGAAATTGTTGTTGTCGATAATGATAAAATTGATTCTATGTCCTTATGTACAATTGCTGTCCATCCTTGAGGAATTTTTATTGTTGGTAAACCATTTGGTGTTACAAATAATTTTCCTAGTTTTATTTTTGAAGTGGAAAGTTTAGGTGAGGCGTTAAGTGTTCCTATTGCTCCTATTCCTGGTGTATAAGTATTTACTAATACATACAATTTAAATTTATTTTTGACTGCTTCCAGTAAATCAAAATCAGGTATCGATACTGAAACTGACCACTTTCCATCTATTACTGGTATTAAATCACTTGTCCATATACCTTCGGCTTTATTGGCAATTGTTATGGTGATTTGCTTGGTACCTTTTGCTGTGCCGGTGATGGTAGGTTTTGATGAAGAAATATTAAGTGAATTTAAATCAATAGTAGCACTTGCCACAGTAGATGTTTTTTCAATTTTAGGTTCTACAAAATAAGCTTCCGTCTTTATTGGCACTGTAACACTAAAAGTCAGGACAAAAACTAATGTGTTTATAATAATATGTTTCATGTAGGTAATAACTACAATAATAAATAATCTTATGCTTTATTTTACCACACCAAGTTAATACAAGTTACCTTATTAAAAAACTCGTGCCTAAGCGCGAGTTTTCAGAATGAATCTATGCTTTTCCAGTATTTATATAATTGTTCCGGAAAACTTCACCATTCCAACTACATTCGATCTTTAATCTGTTATTGGATTCTGTACTCACTTCTTTCCTGCAACGAGCATGTGCTTCTGCCTCGGGAATGTTTTCTATTTTCTCAGTGAAATCACTGTTAATTAATATTTCATAATCAGCTAGGCTTGTGTCGCTAAATTGAATTTCACCAGATTCACTCACTATATTTCCTGTTTCATCATCTTTGCACTTAACCGTAATATTTTCTAGCATGTCGTATGGATATATATAAGATGCATAGAAAGAGCCATTACCGTTAGTGTCAGTTACTTGAATGCGAGAGTTAGTTTTATTGAATGATAAGGTGCCGTTCCTGTATTCACCAATGACTTCGCAGTCATTTGCATTACCGTTAATCGAGTAAGAAAAAGAAACACTGTCATTGATATCTACAATATTCTTGTCTAACATCAGCTTAATATTTGTTTTGAAGGGATTTTCATTATGAGATGCAGTAATTTCATTAAGAAGTTGGTCAATTTGTATCTTCATTTCTTCATCGTTACCGTTTGAAACTTTAGCTGGAGTTTTGTCGTAAGCATCTTTTTTAATGATAGGACTATTTACAGTAGATATTGAAACATTGCAACCACGTGCCATTGCAACACGAGTAGTTGGTCCTACCACACCGTAGCCAGTGGTTTCAGGAGTACCTGAAGAAACTATTCCTTTTGATGCTTGCCAGGCTTGAACTGCTTGTTGTGTTGCTGGTCCAAAATAACCAGTTATCTCACCATACGAATAATGACCTGTGTCATTCAAAAAACGCTGTAATTTTGAAACCTGACCAGAAGAATCACTGTCAGTAGATCCTAAAAACATAGAGCGTGACAGTTCGGTACATTGTTCATTTGAACCACTGCCATTTTTAAGACGTGCCAACTGTGTTTGTAACTGCTCAATCATTGCAAGTAGATTCTGGATTTGTTCTGCTTGTGAAGAAGTGCTTTGGGTTTGGGCACGAGCTGGATTACTAAAGCTAAAAACTAATACAACTAGCAATGAAAACGTGAATAAAAAAATATTATTTTTATTTGAGGTATAAATATTCATTTTGGTATTATAATTTGTTGATAACATCTATAATATAGCACATGTTTAAATTAGTATATCTTGTTGGCGAGTAGCTGTAGCCTTTTGAAGGTGGGTTTTTAGAGAGGAAATGTCGTGGTAAAATCTTTGTATGAAATACAACTACATAGATACTCATACTCATCTAAATTTGCCGGCTTTTGCTATGGATAGAGGGGAAGTGTCTTTGAGATGTGTGAATAATAAAGTGGCACATATTAGTATTGGGACTAATGTCAATACTAGTGCTGAAGCGGTAGCGATAGCAAATGCGTATGAAGGGGCTTTTGCAATGGTGGGGTTGCATCCGCTTCAGTGTGTGTCGGGTGTGCGAGATGAGGAGGATATTCAAGGTGGTACACCGATTCCGAATGTTGGGGAAATATTTGATAAAAAATTGTATCAAACACTGGCTAATAATTCCAAAGTAGTAGGAATAGGTGAGTGTGGATATGATTATTATCATACACCTAAAGACAGTTTTGCTGTTCAAGAAGAGGCTTTTATTGCTCAAATAGAGTTAGCTAATGAACTCAATCTTCCATTAATGATTCATACTCGAAATCCAAAGTTGGGAGAAGAGAGTCCAACAGGAAGAAGTGTTTATCAAGATGTTTGTGAGACACTAAAACAGTACGCTAAAGTTTCTGGAAACATACATTTTTATGCTGGCACTATTGCCGAAGCTGAGAAATTTTTTGAGTTAGGTTTTACTGTATCTTTTACGGGCGTTATTACTTTTGCTAAAGTCTATGAAGATTTAGTACGTGCCGTCCCGCTTACACTTATGCACGCTGAAACAGACGCTCCTTATGTGTCACCGATTCCGTATCGTGGTCAGCGTTGTGAACCTAGTTATGTGATAGAGGTGGTCAAAAAAATTGCTGAAATAAGACAGATGCCATTGGAAGAAGTGCAAGAGCAACTCCTCCTAAATGCTGAACGTCTCTATAAAATAAATGTGCACTAGTCTTTAGTCTCTGTATCTGCTGGTGAAGATTGATTTTTGTTTAGTGTAATTTTTTGTCGTCTTACTTGTATAAACATTAGACCAATAGCAGTGGCCGATAGTAGCAACCCAAACAACGGTACTAGGGGATTTTGTTCTGTAAAACGGTTGTCTTTGTCGTCACATTCGTCCCCATAATCATCTGCGTCTTTATTTTTTTGGGAACGATTGGGAGTGTCTCTGCAGTTGTCGTCTAAATTCATAATCCCATCTCGATCAAAATCTTCACAGGCATCACCAGCATTATTTTTATCGACATCCAACTGATCAGGATTGGCTAGACTAGGACAATTATCATTCTTATCTTTTATGCCGTCATTATCGGTATCTTGAGAGACATAATAGGGATTAGTGGTAATTGAAATAATTGAAGCTGGTATCTTGGTAGTATTGTTACTAAAGACAGATCCTTCTATAAACGGTAAGTTTATTTGCGTCTCAGGGTTAAAATATATTTTATAATTAGTCTTTGGTAGTGCTAAAAATAAAAGTTTATTGTTATAAGTGATTTTAGGTTGGCTTGGTATTAATCCAAGTTCAGCCAATTTTAGTGGCTGACTGTGATTAAAAATAACAGTCCAGGAAGTGGATTCAAGTTTTGGAAAACGGACTGAATTGTCTAGTAATTTGGTGGTTGAGAGCACAAGGACGGCATTTCCAGATTTACTTTTGGCAGTAATACTAATTGTATTTGGTAGTATGCCGTACTTAGCAAGATCAAACTTTATGCCATCTGCTTGTATTGGTTCTAGGGCTTCTATTTTAAGTTCAGTACGAGTAGAAGAATCGTTTTCAACAGCAAAATCAGCAGTTGAAGAAAGGATGTTATCAGTTAAGGTTGTTAGTATATTTCCGTCACTAAAAATATTTATTGGTACAGAAATAGTAACGGCTTCATTAATAATTTCTGAATTGATTAGTTCAGTGCTAGTGCCATCTGAAACTACAGCTACTTGAAGTGAAGAATTAAAATCTGCTGGCAATTGTAATTCGGCTGGTGTCGGCACAACAATATCTTGACTGAGTACAATTTCACCAATTTTAGTAAAAGCAGTTACATCAGTTGGTAACTTCAATTCAACAGCCTCAAGGGTATAAATAGGTATTAACAACAGGCTAAATAAAAAAAGTTTTTTCATATTTTATTTATTTTGTAATTTTTTCATAAAGGCGGTTGAGATAAGTAGTATTCCTACTAATAAGAAAGTGATGATACGACCAGTTGTTTCCATTTGCCAAACATCTACCAATAGTAGACGAATTACTACGAGACCAATTAAGAAGATACCAATCGAAATTAAGTTTCTATTTTGACGACTAACACCTTCAACATAACTAGCGATACCGGTTACTAGATAGATAAGTAAAGAGATCATAATAGCTTGGTCTTCTGGTAAAAGGGCATCAGCCGAAAGCCAGATTATGGCCATAGTTTGAATACCAGCTACTATTCCTATGACTTTGACAACTATAGCTGGAGTATAGTTATTTATTTTAGCTGTTTGATAGAGAGCAATTCCAATTACTATTAAGACAGCGGTGACTAAAGATACTACGACAAAATCTCCGTGAAGTATGCCTTGAGTACGCCAACTATTACTGCCAAAACTTTCAATCGCAAATATAACTGGGAAGACTAGAAACCACGCAATTCTGGTAGCTTCTTTGTAACCAATAAATCGCAGAGTCAGAAGAACTAGAGCGGTTATTTCTAAGGTAAAAACTATGTATAGGACTGGCCCTGATAATTCGGAAGCGGTAGCGGCAGCCAGAAAACCGATAGCTACAGCACTGTAGGTGTAGAAGGTACTGATTCTGGTTGTGTGTTTAATAAATATATATGATCCAAAACCAAACACTAACGCCCAAGCAGAAAATAGTAATGAATGCCAAGTCTCATCAATAGCACTATAAATTAAAAAGGCAACATAGACGGCACTGCCTGTAGCGACTACTAATTCCGCTATTTGTGGTTTGTCTACTTGACGATTTAGAAGGCTAAATAATGAACTTAAGAAGAAAATAAGTGTAAAAATAAAGCCAAATATTACGACGGTTGATTGTTCGACAGGAAGGTAGGCTAGACTATAAACAGAGACAATTCCTAATGTGCAAAGTGACAAGTAGGGTGATTCAACTTTAGTTAGTATCCATAAACCGCCAAGAACCAACAAAGTTAGGTACATAAATATAATCAATGTCTCAATGCTGTCTGCTCCAGTGAGTACTGGTACGACAGCTCCAAGTAAAATAGAAACTAATGCCAGATTAGGACTGCGGTAGATAATTGCTACATAACTAACGAACATTACCGACAGTGCCATCACCAGAAAAGCTAAAAGTGGGGGAAAGAAATAATAAGCTTCTTGTCCGACAAAAACTGTTATCAGTACAATAGTAGAACCAAGGACAGTAAAGATGCCTCCTTGATGGGGAAAGTTTGCAAAACGTTTTAAACCAAACCACATGACACTGACTCCGAGCAAGAGACCGAGGCTAATTTGTCCAACGGGACCGATAATTCCATTTTCAAACATTATTGCTAAAAACCAAGTTATAGGTAGCAGTATGATTAGGGCTCCCAGTTTTACCAAAAAGTCTTTTTTAAGCCAAACTAAAAAGCGACTTTCGCCAACGGGATCGAATAAGTTATTGCGTGGGACTGTATGGGCTTCTTTTTGTGTATCAGTTTCCAATGATGCTGGTGTGAACATATTAGCTGAGACTACTTTTGCCATTACAGAGTAGGGGTCTGGATGAGAAGCTGAAGATGGTTGCTCGTTTAAAAGGGAATTTATTTTCTTTTCAAGATCAACTATACGATTATTTAGTTTATATAAAATAAACCCCAACACTGCTATTAAAATTAGTGACATATTTTATGACTATATATTAACTATATAGTCATTATAACTTGTCTTTGAGGTGTAATCTTCTAACTTGTTAGACTACTTTAAAAAGATTGCTGTTTTTAATCAAATATTTTTACTAGATATTCGTCGATTTTTCGTTGATCCCAGTCTTGAAAGCTAACCTTATTGCGATTTAAATCTTTAGCTAAATCACGACCAATAAAACGCCAATGCCACGGTTCATAAATATAAAAATTATTGTTTTTTGGATAGGAAAGAATAAAACCAAAACGATGTGCATTGTCTTGTAACCAGACAAAAGCTTCAGTATTTTCGAAACTAGTATAAGTACCGGCAGTAGCTTTGTCTGTAATATCAACAGTGGTACCAAGTTGGTGTTCTGAGTAGCCTTGATCTGCGGAAAAAGTATTAGCACCCGTACCGTAAATTTGAGAAAACTGTCCTTTAAGATCAGCTTGTTCTTCAAATGAACGATAAGCCGAGATAATTTTTAGATCTATTCCATCTTTGCTAGCTTCTTCGATCATATCAATTAAAAATTTAATAGCATCACCGTGAAAATATTGGTCTTTTTTACCAGCTAAAATATATTTTTCATCAATTTTAGAAACCTTCATCGGTATAAAATTTTCGTTTAAGAAGTAAGTTTTAGAATATTTAGCTAAAAGTTCTTCATCTGTTTTGGATAGTTTATCGAGTACTTCAATAGTGCCAGATATTTTTTTTATTTTACCCGCAAATTCTTCATTTTTGTTTTTTTCACGATTTAACTCTAGATCATTATCTGCAATTTTATTATTTAAGCGACTTGTCTCTTCATTTAAATAATTTATCTGTTCTGTTAAAGTAATAATTGTAAGATTTGCTGATTCCAGTTTATTTGTAGTTGAAGCATTTTCCAAAAGGAAATAATTTCTTTCTTCAAGCAAAAATTTGATTTTTTCGGCTTGATTTTGTTTTTGAATAAACAAATAAACAGTGACACCACTGAGAATTATTATAATCGTCAGGGTACTAGCAAACCAAATACCAGCTTTTTGTATCATATGCCTGTAATTATATCATTGGTCAGTTGTTATCTCCATTTTCCTCATCTTCTCCATCTTCGTCATCACTTTCATTACCCACCTCCGCCTCCAAATAATAGCCAGTGACTCGATTATATTTTCCAATCTTTAAGTATCTCTCCTCTTGTTCTTCTGGATAAACAACATCAAGATCATTATAATCATGTCCTTGTGAGAGTTTTTTCACATTGATACTGTCGGCATAATTGTTGAAGAAAGTTCGCATTCTGTCTTCAAGTTGTGATTTGAAGTTAATGGTGTATTTT
>JFJP01011369.1_pt1 | contig 10138 bp, 7 predicted proteins | sample 431651 | NCBI WGS metagenome assembly JFJP01 (sample SAMN02602958, study PRJNA72255) | Microbial mat metagenome, whole genome shotgun sequencing project. | biome: fresh water; feature: sink hole; material: water; isolation source: purple microbial (photo- and chemosynthetic) mats found in... | reverse complement strand
CATTGGCTGATGCTCGCAAACGGCGTGATACCTTACGGGGTGATGAATGGTCAGCGTTTTTTGAGCAAGTTACAGGCAATCAAAAGGCAAATTGGCTCATCCAAAAGCAGTGGGGCTGGCAAAAGAAACGGGCTAGTAAAGTTGAAACGACGACGACCTTTCAAAAACTTCTTGAGTTATTTGCATCCGTCCAAACCATGTCCGTTGGGGCTTCTGACATTCCTATTTGTGTGCTTCCCCCGCATGAACGCCTTAATCTTGCTACCAAAATATTACATTTATATAGCAACTCCGTTGATCCCGAATTTATAAAATGGCTTGGTTTAGCTGCCCCATTAGTTATCGTTTGGATTACGGGTTTTAAGCCTAAAGGAGATGATTCGCGTCCCGATAGAGGGCTTCTGCCATTGGCGAGGATGTTATTTGGTGACGAAATTGAAATTCTCACCATTATTTCTGGCCCAGCTAAACCAGACATGTGGTTATTATTACAAAATAACATAGAGCAATTAGCCCAACAGAATGGATTATGGGAAGCTGTGATTCGCCTCAGTAATGCTATTTTTGCCGATAGTCCTACACTAGCGAGTAGGCCATTGACTCGTTTGCTTACCCCTGTTCGCCGACGAAATAAAAATATCATTCGCTTCCCCATAACCTCAGCCATAACAAATTTCTCTGAACATGATGTAGATACGGTGATTCATTTACTGTTTTCAACAAATATGGCACACGGGGTTTTTGAAGTAATGTGTAATCCACCAGGTGGGGATTGGAGTGGTTTATCTATGGTAGATTTTCAGACGGGGGCGGAGTTTCGTTGGACTTCTTTGCCAAGAGTCTCTGGTGTGGGCGGTAAGCGACCTGACCATGTAATTCAATTTGATTCTGGGGGCGGAGTAAACACATTATTGGCAATAGAATCAAAAGATATACCTGCCAAAATACCTGTTAATTTAGGTACTGACCTGATAGCCTATATTGAAAAGTTATTTAAGATACCTCCCATTACCGCAAAATTCCCTGATTCAACTTGGCAATTATGGCAAAGCGATAATTTACCCATTACGAATATCAACGTTATTTCAGGCGGCGCATTCTGTTGGACACAAGAAAGCGATTTAGCAGTCTATTTAGAAAAGTGTCAATTAGACATGGTAATTGCTATAGAGTTTGACTCAGTTAAAGAGGTGGCCTTGCTTCATCTCAAGGTCAGGTTGAGGGCTGAGTTTCTTTTGCCCAAAATTCAGCACCTGACTCACTATTTCGGGGGGCGGCTTAAAATTCAAGTACACTGACTCGACCACCGCATCTAGGCCAGTTTTCATTAATTTAGTAAAGGGAGAATTACCTGTGGGCAAATCTAACTGTGTTTTGTATAACTGAGGTGGCATGGCTGATTGATAGGTTCTATCTCCTGCCACGCCATCAAAGGTCAAAACCCATTTAACCCCGTGATAATTTAATCTTTCCAATTCTAAATAAAATTCCGTAAAATTGAAATCTGTCGGCATATATCTGCCTTTGGTGCCATTATAAGGTGGGTCTAAAAAGACTAAATCACCTGTTTGTGCCTCAGCAAGGGTTTGGCGATAATCAGCTGCCATGAATTTAACATTTTGAATATAGTAACTCCATTGGTGAATAACTTTCGCTAATCGTTCAGGCGCAATGCCAGGGCGAGTGTGATGTAATGAATTATTAAAATCACCATTTTTATTAAAACGAATTAACCCATTGACACATGTTCGGCTTAAAAAAAGAAAATCATGCGGGTTACGAGTAGCATTGAAAGAGTCGCGAATTTGATAATAGGCAGTGTGACCTTCATTTTGTAAGCGAGTCCAGCGCAGTTCGTACTCTTTTGCTGTTAATTCTGGTTCATTTTGAATAACTAACCACAACTGGATTAACTCAGCAATGACATCACCCGCCACCCCAATTGGGCTTGGCCTAAAAGGTAACATGGCCCCACTGCCCACAAATGGCTCAAAATATCGCTCAGATTCGGGCAATAAAGTAGCTAAAATAGGAGCTATATTGCGCTTACTGCCTGACCATTTAATGACAGATTCGGTATTTTGGGTAGCTCTTCGCATGCGGGTAACTCCATTTTTAATTGTGTATCTTTTGTTTCAAGATATGCTGAAATGCGTTGACAGGCCAAATCAAAATAAGTTTGGTCAACCTCATAGCCAACACAATCCATATTATATTTTAACCCTGCCACAATCTCACTGCCAGAACCAACAAAAGGAATTAATAATTGTCCACTTTGGATGGCCGAAATAAGTAACATTCTCTCAATCAATCGTAATGGCTTTTGGGTGGGGTGCTTACCAAATTCCAATTCAGCAGCTTTTTTATTATTAGGAATATCCCATACGGTTCGTAATTGTTTCCCTGCTTCTTTAAGGTTATCTTCCTGAAATGTTGCGGCTTTAACATCTTCATAATTAAAATAATATTGACGTTTGTTTCCACCCGTATGAACCCATAATATTGTTTCATGGCTCGCGGTTAAACGGCGCGCTGACAAATTGGGGAATGCATTCCGTTTATACCAAACGACCTCGTTAATAATTTCTAATCCTAACATCTGGCATGCCACATTAATAATGCCTGAATTATGATAAGTTGAATGTATCCAAATTGAACCCGTTGGCTTGACCAAACGTTTTAATTCTTTCAGCCAGGCAAGTGTAAATTCAAACCCCTCCAGGCCATTAAACATATCCCAATCATGAGAAGCCAATTTCCAGGCCCCCCCAAAACCAGCCAGTGCGTGTCCATTGTCTAGTTTCCATGTTGCGTTCGTTGAAGCCCCATATGGTGGGTCAGCAATTGCCAAATCAAAGGAATTATCCAACAAATCATGCATCCCTGCAAGCGCATTTTGAAGTTGTAGATTGACTTTATTACGAATAAAACTTTGAGATTTATCCATTTTTTTCTCCCAAGTAAGAATTGATTTGTGCCTCAGCAATTTTTAATGCTTGTAAGGTAATTGTATCAGCAGGGTAAGTGGTAATGATTTTTTCAGCAATGGCTATAACCGTAAGCTCTTGTAGTGAGATATTAAAATATTTAGCGAGTTTTTCTAGTTGTTGTTCAGTAGGTAATCTTTCGCTATGTTCTATTTTACTCAATAAACTGGCATCAATATCAATCATTGCCGCTATAACTCGCAAAGGTTCATTACGCGCTTGGCGTAAAGTTCGTAGTTTTTTTCCTAGAGATGGTTTGGTTTCCATAGACTTCGTTTTTGACTTATATTGTCTTGACAAAATTTGTCAAAATTATAATATAACTTTCTGATTAGGTCAAAATGGGTTTGAGATTATTTTGATATAGGTAATTTATCTTAAATTTAAAAAGGAACAACACCATGACCACCATCTTACTTTTACATGGCCCAAATTTGAATCTACTTGGTTTGCGTGAACCAGGCGTTTATGGCTCAACGACTATGGCGGACATTAACGCCTGGGTGGTAGATTTGGGGCAGCAACATCAAGTCGAGGTGCGCCCCATGCAGTCCAACCATGAGGGCGGCTTGATAGACATTTTGCATGAGGCGCGCGAGTGGGCGGCGGGGGTGGTTTTTAACCCTGGGGCTTATACTCATACTTCCGTTGCGTTACGTGACGCGATTTCGTCCATCAATTTACCTGTGGTTGAGGTTCACCTCAGCAACATTCATGCCCGCGAAGAGTTTCGCCACAAAAGTTTGCTCGCGCCCGTCTGTGTGGGGCAGATTAGCGGCTTTGGCTGGCGCAGTTATTTGCTAGGATTGCAAGCCCTATTAGGTTATCTGGCGGATAAGAAGTAGAATCACTTTAGTAGGACTTACGCAAACACCTCACCCCCGCCCTCTCCTACCTAGGAGAGGGCGCAACATCTCCCCCCGATGTCGGGGGGATTAAGGGGGGTAGACTTGGCTTTTGCGTAAGTCCTATTTAGTCATCCGATGACCACCCCTCTCAAATTCCTCATTTATTACCCACCTTTCTTCAAGTCAAATCCCCCAAAAAAAAATTTTAGTTATATTAAACGACTCTCCTGCAAAAAGGAGGGCAAACCTGAAGGTTTGCCCTCCTTTTTGTCCCCTCGCGTAGTATAGTTGAATCAAAAGGGCTACCGTCAGGTAGCCCTTTATTGTTTATGCGTCATTATCGGCAAGGTGAAGCAAAATTGGCTGCCGATGCCTAGCTGACTTTCGACCCAAATGCGGCCTTGATGATGCTCGACAATTTCCTTACAAATGGATAAACCCAAGCCTGTACCCTGTGGTTTATCAGTTAAGGTATCGCCGACTTGCTTGAATTTTTCAAAGACCAACGGCTGATTTTCAGGCGAAATGCCCATGCCCGTATCAATCACTTTGACCACCAATTCAGACTCATGGCAAGTTACTTGGCAGGTTATCTGGCCGACTTCTGTAAATTTGACGGCATTGGAAATGAGGTTAATGACCACTTGAATCAGTCTATCTTTATCTCCTGCAATAAATGGTAAATCAGGTGGAATATCTTTCACTAAAGTTAAGCGTTTTTTGGAGAATAACGAGGCCGTGGCTGAGGTGGCGCGCTCAATAATTTCATTTAGGGCCAAAGGGTGCATGTGCCATTCAGTGCGGCCCGCTTCAATTTTGGCTAAATCTAATACATTGTTAATGAGTTCGGTCAGTCGTTCCCCTTCGGACACAATAATGTTAAGATTATTACTAATTTGCTGGCTGGCGCGGCTCACTTTAGGTGAATCAGTCGGTAATTCAAGGCGAATGATTTGGTCAAACCGTTTTTGGATAATTTTGGCAAAGCCTAACACGGAGGTTAACGGGGTGCGGAGTTCATGGCTGACATTGGCTAAAAAGTCGCTCTTGGCCTCATTCGCGACCTCGGCAGTGATACGGGCTTCTTGGGCGGTGCGATACAAACGGGCGTTATCTAGCGCAATGGTGGCAAGTTGAGCAAAGCGGGTCAATAGCTCAATTTGCGCCTCAGTGAAAAATTGCGGGGCTTCGGCCCCATAAACCAGCCCCAACACGCCCACGACCTGCTCGCCTGATTTGAGGGGAATGCCGATAATGGCATGAATCACTTGATACGGAAAATCGGGGACTCGCTGCGGCCAGCTATCGTAATTATCTATTTTAAGGGGTTGACCTGTTTGCCACACCTGACCGGCCATGCCTTGGCCTGATTTAATTTCCAAATCCATGTGGTTTTTATACAGCCCCATGCCGATTTTTAGCTCAATGAAGGTGCGATTTGGCTCAATTAGACCAATGAAACCATGCTTCGTGCCGACCAATTGCCCCGCGCGTTCCATAATGTCTTCTAATAAATCGGTCAGGTTGAGCCGTGAGACCAGCCCGACGGTGGTTTCATGTAAGGCGGCTAAATAATCATTTTGATGACGTAATTCTTGCTCGGCGCGAGTGCGTTCTAAAATTTGAACTTCTAATTGCTGATAGGCCAGCTTAAATTCACTACTCACGCTACGGCTGAGGGATAAAATGAGAACTATCGCGGCAATAATAATCACCCCATTCAAACCAATTAAAAGCCATTGGGAGTTATGTTGAGCATTGAGGGCTTGATGTACAATCTGAAAGAAACTGGTTTCTTGGGTATCATACGCTGCCTTAACATCTTTTTCTAGTGCAGTGAGAAGTTGGTCAAGCTGACCTAACGTTCTGTTAACTTCCTTTGGCGTGGGATTATGGCGCAATGGTTCAACTAAACTGTCATAAATTTCCAGTTTACTAACAATTTGGTTAAGTTGCTGTGCCACTTTTAGGGGGATGATGGTTTGGTTTTTTCTAATTAACCGCAGTTGATTTCTTAATAAACTACGTTGCTTATCTAAAGCCGACATATCACCCTGAAAATTATCCAAGGTGTAATGAGCCACAACTTGTAACCGTAATAATTCTCGCTGAACGTTGGCTAAGTCGGCAGATAAAAAAGCCGATTGTTCGTAGGTTGAGGTGGCCTGACCTATCGTGAAATAGGTACTCATAATGACCACCTCAATCCCTACAATTAATAGGCAAACAATGATTATTAGGGCTAACTGTAAGGGCGATAACTGCCTTTGAGTATGCCCAAAAAAATTAATCATTTAATCTCCATGGAAGAAATATTCCAAATGGATAAGTTTTTATAGTCTAATAAATCAATCTCAGAAAAGGAATCGTAGGGGAAAACAATCCGCGTCGGGCCAGCATGGTCAACATCCATATATTGCCCATCCGCTTGAGTGGCTAATAAAATGGGTACTTCTTTGGTTTTGGCAATCACAATATCCACTTGGTAATCATCTAACGCCGTGAAGTGAACTGAGGTTGCGGTTTCAGCTGCGCCCGCCGCTTTGAGCAAATCGGCTAAAAGTACGCCCGTGTAAGTCACTTGTTTATTTTCCCAGGGGTCTTTTATCACGGTATATTTTACCAACCCTAATTTCTCAATCGTGGACATATCTAAAACTAACGTATCGGCAACATTTTTGTTGGTCAGCGCACCCGAAATGGTCAAGATGCCCTCTTTAGCGGGCGCAGGCAGTGGGCTACCGAGCGTAATTTCAGCAGGCTTAACAACTTCATACGCGGGCTTGCTTTGGCTGTTACAAGCCACCGCAATCAACATGAGGCTGCCTAACGCCAGCCAAGTAAATATTTTAAGACGGGGATAAAATGGTAAAGCGGTTTTCATGGGAACTACTCCTTAAGTTTATACCTCAGGACTTACGCAAAAGCCAAGTCTGAGTATATCAAGATTTGGGTGCAACTACTAAATCACCCTCACCCCTACCCTCTCCCAAAGGGCGAGGGAGTATTTTGTCTCCCCTCTCCCACTGGGAGAGGGCGGGGGTGAGGGGGTAAAATCTTGAAATACTGAGTCTACTCACTTAATTTCCCCGACATCAGGGGGAAATGTTGCTTCATCTTCTACGTAGGAGAGGGCTGGGGTGAGGTGTTTGCGTAAGTTTGGTACCTAAATAAATAATGGATTTTGGGAGTCACAAAGCGTACTTTGTGATTTTTTAAAATTGCCCGTTATTAACAAAATAACAGGCAACTCTATTGTATCGGTTAAAATTAAATTTGTCTATTTACTAAACCTTATTTTTCGGCCAATACCACCACTCCCGTCCAATCCACAGGGACACCATATTCCAAGAAATAATTGATACGGTGCAGATATAACGCTGCGGCTTCATCTTCAGGGTGATGGGCTAACACTTTCTCGAAACATTTTTTCGCTTCGGCAAACTCGCGATATTGATAATGGAATAAAGCGGTTTCAAAATCGGGACGGGTTTTCAGTTTCAAGGCAATCAACCGTTCAGATTCACCATCTAAAATCTCAAAGACTGACACGGCCTCTTTCTTGCCTTTCACCTGCACTCTATCCAAAAAGCGCACATTATATTGATTAGAACCTTGCCCCAACATAGAGAGCGTATGTTCACTGACCACAATGGAGGCTTTATAAATCTTGGTCAACCCTTCCATGCGGGAGGCCAAATTGACCGCATCCGAAATAACCGTGCCTTCCATGCGCTCGGCCTCGCCCACCGTGCCGAGCATGACATTGCCCGTGTGTAAGCCAATCGCAATACTAATGGTGGGCAAGCCTCGTTCGACCCGTTCAATGTTAAAAGCTCCCACCGCATTTTGCATGGCAATCGCCGCATCCACCGCATCTTCGGCCCGTTTGGGGAAGAGTGCCATGACCGCATCGCCAATATATTTATCGATGAAACCGTTATGTTTACGAATGATAGGCCCCACTCGGCTGAGATAATCATTAATAAAGTTAAAGTTTTCCTGCGGGGTCATCTGCTCAGATAGGCTGGTGAAGGAGCGAATATCCGAGAATAAAACGGTCATTTCTTGCTGAATTTGGTCGCCGAGTTTGACCTCCACAATGCTTTTCTTGCCTAAAAAATAGAGAATTTCCCGCGGTACAAAGCGACTATAACTCATGGTTAAGTCATATTGATGCACCAAAGCCTCTTCCAGATCCTGATAAACGCCCGCGTTGGCAATGGTTACGGCAATTTGGTCGGCAATGGATTGCATGAGCGCGATATCATCGTGACTAAAACGATTGACCTTTTCACTTTGAATATCCAAAACCCCTAAAACTTTATCTCCTTTACGTAACGGTAACGCCAACTCGGACTGAGTTTCTAACAGTAGCGGATTTCGGACAAAGTTAAGCACTTCATCCACATTATTACTCAGAAATTGTTCATTCATAAAAGCCACTGTCCCCACAATCCCCTGGCCTTCCCGCAGCCGATGCTGTTTTGCTTCCAGTTTTTCGCCCACCTCGCCTGACCCCTTCACCATCACGAGGTCGCCGCTTTCTTCATCCACCAAATAAACTTGAACATGATAAAAATCAAATTCGCTGCGAATACGATTAACAATATATTCCAATAAATCATCCTGATTCAAAATGGAAGTAATATTACGACTAATTTCGGCGCTGGTTTGCAGGGCTTGAGTGCGTCCCTGCACGCGCTCCTCCAGTGTATCAATTAAATTACGTAAACGCTCAGTCATGGTGTTCATGGCCTCGGCTAATTGCCCCGTCTCGTCGCCCGACTCAATGGTTGTTTTTACGGTTAAATCACCTTTCGCTAATTCAATGGCGGCCTCTTTGAGTTGTCGGAGGGGGGCCGCAATATTTGTGTGGGTTGACCACATTAAAAATATGCCCAATATTAAAGCCACCAGCCCAGTTATAACCATGTTACGGTTAGTCGTCTCTAAATTTGCTCGCCCAGCCGCCAAATCAAATTGGACTAATTCTTGTTGATGGTTGGTCAAGTCACTTAACAACATTGCCATTTTGTTCGCTAAGGGCATGGCCTTAGTTTGGAACCGAACTAAATTTTCAGCGGGAGTGTGTTGGTCATACTGGTTAGCTAGCTCTTGAGAGAGGTATGACCAGGTCGTAAAAAACTCTTCTAATTTCGTGAATTGGGCTTGGTTTTCAATCGGTAATAAACTCTTAATTTGGGCTAAATTGGTGGTGAAGGTTTGTCGGTTGCGCTCATATTCAGCCTGAGTCTCTTTATTGCCCGTAGCCAAATAATTTCCCATATTCGCCGACAGGCGCAGCAAATTGGCTTGGGCTTCATTGATAGCCACCAAAGCTGGAACTCCAACTTCACTGGTGCGATTGAGGCTGGTTGTTGTGTTAGCTCCACCGCGATAGCTAAGACCAACCGCCAACATGGTAATCAATACTAATAGGCTAAAACCGAGACTTAGTTTACTGGCAATGCGGAGGTTATAGAACCAGGGTAGTTTTGAAAGCAGAGTTATCAGCCAACGGGTGAGACCAGGCTTTTCAGGCAGCGTTTTTTTTAGGGGGAGTTGTCGGGCCATGAGTGATATTTCCCAAAAATGAGTCGTTGAATCGATATGTTAAACTTAGCGTGAGTTATATTGTACCATAAACATTTGTAGTTGCGTATCGCCCTTATGCCCTATAGAGTTTTTTACCACCTGTAAATAATTAAGTGATGTGTAGTAGTCATCCAATGACTGCTAGTCATCGGATGATTAAAGGCTAAACTCTTTTTTGGAATAAAATAAGGCCATCAGCTATAATAGCCTTTACTTGTTTTGACTTTATATCTTTACACAAAATAATCATTGACTTTAGGAGGCTTTTTATGATAAAATCATCCCCAGATTGGACGCTTGATGAGCTAGACCTCAAAATATTACAAACCTTACAAACTGACGGGCGTATCAGCAATGTAGACCTAGCACATCAGGTCAATTTATCGCCGCCCGCCATGCATGTTCGCCTCAAACGGTTGGAAAATGAAGGTTATATTCGGCAATACGTGGCCTTATTAGACCGTGAGCGCATGGGGTATGACATGATTTGTTTTATCAATGTTAGCTTACAGTTGCATCAACCTGAGCAAGTTGATAAATTTCGTCAGACCATTCAGAACATTCCCGAAGTGTTGGAATGTCATCATGTTACAGGCGAGTACGACTATTTGCTGAAAGTGGTGGTGCGTAACCGTAAGGATTTGGAACGTTTTGTAGTCAAACAACTCACCCCGATTCATGGCGTGGGGCGGATTCATACCAGTC
>JFJP01059109.1_pt1 | contig 10139 bp, 5 predicted proteins | sample 431651 | NCBI WGS metagenome assembly JFJP01 (sample SAMN02602958, study PRJNA72255) | Microbial mat metagenome, whole genome shotgun sequencing project. | biome: fresh water; feature: sink hole; material: water; isolation source: purple microbial (photo- and chemosynthetic) mats found in... | reverse complement strand
GCGCCCTGGATCAGGTACCACCACTGCCACTGGCTGTACGCCTCGGTCGGGAAGGCCTCGAGTGCGGGATGCTTCGGATCGCAGAGGATGCCCAAGGTGTGGGGAGCCTGCCCCCGCGTCCAGGCCGTGTTCCAGAAGATGCTGGAGAACCCCAAGGCCACCGGACCCTGCGCGCTTTCACGCAATTGTTCAGGTCGAAGTACAAGCAGGACGCTGCCGCCCGCCTCGAGCGCCGATTTGGTCTGAGTGTCCCAGGCATGACTCACAAGCACGCCGGCCGGCACGCGGAGATCCATGCGGGCGGGATAGACCCAAATATCCCAATCGTTCTCAACCCCACCCTGCCCAAGTGAAACCACCAGGCGGCAGCGGGCGGGAGCCTGGACTTTTGACAGGTCAGCCGACACGCGACCCAGCGGCGTCCCATTGTCCACCGGTATATCCCTTGCCGCGAAACGTCCTTCGGTCACGACACGGTCCCCGGCATCGAGCAGTCTCCAGTTGGCAACTACATCGCGCAGGGCTGCGGCCCCGAAATGCGCCACTTCGACATCCGCCTCGAGGCGCTCATCCGTGGTGAAGACGCGCCTGGGCAGGCGTGCAAGGGGAACGGTGGCACTGCAAAAGCGGTGGAACTCAGCTGCCGAAACATAGCCCTTCGATTCCCAGAAGGCATTCAGGACTCCAACCAAAGCGGTGCCCTGCCCTGGAAAATCCTGAAGTCCGAGCAGTTGAAAACCACCCATGCCGCGCGTGCGCAGCGCCGACTCGATCTCCTCCTTGTAACAGAGCACCTGCAGTTTCCCCGAAGCCATGAGAAAGGCCCGGGCCCTGGCCCCGAGCTGATGCGCCTCAAGAAAGTCCCTGAAAATCTCCAGGTTGCGCGGCTTGAGATAGCCGGTGTAGCGCAGGATCTCGTCGAAGTCCGGATACGCACACCACTGGCCAATTTCATGGCTGATGACGGGCACCTGACGCGCGGCGACGAAGCTCCGGTAATCGCTGCAGGTCTCCGGAGGAAGGGCGTTGATGCGGGACTTCAACTCCTCCCCCCAACGCTGAATCCGCGGGTCCGGCGTCAGGTGGAATTGATTCTCCACGATCTCCGGCCAGCCGGCACCTCCGGTGAACAGCCTGCGGGGATCGGCAGCCTGGTATTTCAGAAGCCAGGTCCCGAGATAGTCCGAATGCTTCGTGCCACCGGGCTCATTGCCCGCCGCCATGAGAACAAAGCAGGGATGGTTGCCATAGGTCCTCAGGATGCGCGTCGTCTCCGCGTCGATCCAGGCATCCACCGGCTTGCCGTCTCCCAGCGTGGTGGACTGGTTCGGCCAGGAGGCCGCCTCGATCTGAAAATACATACCGAGTTCGTCCGCCGCCTCAAAAGCCGCCTCGGGGGGACACCAGGAATGAAAGCGTATCAGATTGAGCCCATGAGCCTTCACGACGCCGATGAGGCGCCGCCACGCGGCGACATCCGTGGGCGGATGGCCTGTCTCCGGAAACGCGGCGCAGTCGAGCGTGCCCCGAAAACAGGCCTTATGACCGTTTAGAAGGAACTGCGTCCCCTCGGTCGAGATCTCCCGCAAACCAACACGCAGCGACTTGCCTTCTCCGCCCGGAAGCCGCGCCGTGACAAGGTAAAGTTCGGGATTAAATTCATCCCAGGTGCGCGCGTCGTCACCAAGTGGATACTCGGCGCTGAAGGTGCCGTCGGCCAGAACGAGAGTCTGGATTGCAGGCGGCTCTGTCGGGGACTTTTCAAGCCTGACTGAAAGCGTTACCAAGGTGCCGACTGGCACTGAAGCTTCAAAGCCGATGCATCCCCGCAGGCTGAATGTCTTTTTGGATACGCAAGGATAGGCCTGCAGGTCCTCAATCCAGCTCCTTGCGGTGGCACGCAGCACCAGGCGCCCGACGATGCCGTTCCAGTTGCCCTGCGTGTGGTCGGTGATGCTGTGCGAATTGATCCCGATATCGACCACGAGGGAATTGTCCACCAGCACGGTCAGGCGATGCGAAGCCGGAGCGAGTCCCGTGCCCAGTTCGTAGGCGTGTGTCGTGGAGAGGCTCTCATTCGTGCCGAGCTCGCGTTCATCCAGCCATACGCGAGTCTTCCCGTGAGGTCGCTCCAGGCTGAGAACGATGCGCCGCTCGCTCCAGGTCTCGGGAATTTGAAGGTCGCATTGGTACCACGCTGCGCCGCTGTAAGAGAGTTCAGGCTGCAGCCAGAAGGGGACCTTGATGTTTCCTGCCTGCCGATAGGGAGCGTAGTGAGGCGCATCAAACCAGGAGCGGTTCACGATTTGCCCCATCCAGGCTGTAGCGACTTCCACAGGCTCTCCAAAGCCCTGCTCGCTGAGCCCGCCTGGAAGCTGGATTTTTCCCGCGAGCTCGCGGCCAAACCAGCGCTGTTCGATGCCCTTGTTGTCGGGATCGAGTTCGAAGCTCCAGGTGCCGGCTAAAGAGAGCTCATCGGGGTGCTTGGGAAGGGATTCGACAGGATTCATTGCATGAAGAGGGGTTTCTCTGAAATTGGCGTGGCTTGTAGGGTTTTTGATGCCGGGTGAGTTCAGACCTCAATAAAGAGATCAGCTGCGAGCGCATGGCTGGGGTCCCTTTTGAGAACCTCCGCAAGAAGCTGTTGTGCCCTCACCTTCCGACCCAGCCCAAGCAAAGCCTGGGCCTCGAGGAAGCGGGCCGTCGTGGTCTGGCGGGCCTGCAGGTCGTCATCGAAGAGCAGCATGGTGGGCAGCGAGGTGGCGAAATAGTCGATTTTCGCGGGAAGGCGCGCCAGGCCTCGTGCATGAACGAGGAAGGCCTTCAGGAGTTTCCCGGCCTTCGCCTTTCTGCCGAGACGTATCAAGGCCAAGGCGGTATAGTAGCTCATCTCGGAGAAGTTGCGCACACGCATTTCCTGAAAATCGCCCTTGAAGGTGGCGGCACGCGTCCAGTGGTCCACGGCAGCAGTCCGGTCTCCAGCGGCGGCGCAGGCCTCGCCCAGCCAGTAGTGCAGGTCGCTCTGGTTGGCCAGGAGGTGTCGCGCTTCAGCAAGGTTGTCCGGAATGTGGAGGGCCTGTTCCAACAGCGCGCGCGCCTGGTCTGGCTCGCCACGGGCAAGCGCCGCTCGCCCAAGCAGCACATGTGTCCGCACATGCTGACCAAGCGCCTGGCCTTCTCCGCCCTCCCAGGGCTGGAAACGCCTTGAGGCCAGAACGTCACGAGCCAGCTCGGGATGCCCGGTCTGATTGTGAAGCGCGCACACTTCCACCGAGAGATCATCGCGCAGGGCAACAAGCTTCGGATGGCGCAGCAGTTCACGCAGCCGCCTGTACGGAGCCAGCCCCAGGCGCTTCCAGAGCTGATCGCGCTCAAACAGTAGACGCGCATCGGCGGGATTTGCACGAAAGGCTTTCTCATAGGCGGCGCGAGCCTTTGACGGCTTGCCCAGGATATTGAAGGCCCCGATGCCCAGGTTGCGCCAGGCCACGGCATTGCCTGGCTCCAGACGCACGGCGCGCTCCCAGCAGGCGATGGCCTCCCGGTGCCTGCGCCGGGCATAGAGCAGATTGCCAAGATAATGGGGCGCACGCGCATCCGCAGGTGCCGCCTCGCAGGCCATCTGGAGAATTCCGATCTCCTCGAGTCGCGCAGGAAAACAATACTCAGGCGAGGCGGCTGCGGCCTCGGCCAAATGGCTGGCACAGGCAGCATCGTCACCAAGCTTCCGATACAGCCAGGCCAGATAGTAATGGACCATCGGCGCCGTACCGCTGCCGTCCTCCGGAGTCGCCCCCAGCAGCAAGTCAATCGCCTCCCGGAGCAGTCCCGCCCGTGCATGGTCCAGCGCAAGATCGAGCCTTAGCTGGGTGTCGCACGCGAGCTTGTCTCCGCGCAGCTGCCGCGCCCACCAATCGAGCGGATCCAGGACAAGCGTATGCTCAAGCAAGGACCCGGCCTCGGTGTCGCGTCCAAGACGCCGGAGCACGATCACCTTGAGGTTGCGGGCGCGCAGGTTGTCCGCTCCCACGCGCAAGGAACGCTCCAGATGTTCGAGCGCGAGGTCCCACGCCCCCCGCTCGCAGTCGATCTCCGCCAGCGCGTGAAATGCCGGAGCCTGCCAGGCCTGGTTCCAGGTCGCCTTGTACAGGACGTCATAAGCCTCGGATACAAGTTCCTTGGACCTGCGCGTATCGCCTCGCTTCACCACACCGGAATCCATGACGAGGGCCTGGTGGCGCAGGCAGCGCCCGAGCTGGTAAAAGGCTTCCCCATCGTAGGGATTGGCGTTGCGCTGGGTGAGGCGTGCGATGCTCGCGCGCAAATGGCGTTCGCTCTCGGCAAACTCGCCTCTCCTCAGATGCCAGCGACCCAGCGCAAGGTTGCAGCGGGCATCCCCCGCGTCTCTGCGCAGCCCCTCCAGCCAGTAGTCCTGCGGAGGCCTTGTCGCATGGCGGTACTGCTCCAGATGGAGTCCGACAAGATACAGTTCATCCACACTGACCACCTCCTTTGGCACAGCAGGCTCGGTGGCCGTGGCCTCAGCCGGTGCCTGGGCGTCCGGTGAAGCTGCACGCTTGACCAGTTCATAGCGCAGAATCTCGCGGCCATCGGAACTGGAAACGGAAGCCACGATTTCCAGCCCGATCGACGTGGTCTTCAAGTTAAGGTCCTCCAGGAACACGGACCCGGGATCCAGATCGCGTTCGATGCGGAATAGTTCGCGGCCCTTGCTCGTGAGAAGAATAAGGGCCTTCGGGAATGTTCGCGTCACAGATACTCCGATACGCAGGCGCGCACCTTTCGCTTCACCACCGAATTTGATGCTCAGGGCAGCGTCCACACTGGCAGCCTGGGCCGGACCTATTGATCGAATGGGATACCAGAACTGGCTCCAGGTCCGTGTCTCTCCCGGGTTCAGAAAGGAAAAATCGGGCTGGTTGTCGGTATACACACCGGCCATCAATTCAATGTAGGGTCGGTACACGCCGCGCTCATCGGGGTCCGTGAGGTTGCGATCCCAGGCATAACCAAACTCCTGGTTCCCCCAGGTCCACTGCTTCTTGCCGGGTGAAATGTGGTGATTGGCAATATGCACGAGTCCCGCCTGGGCGCGATGGTCGTAGCCGCCGAAGAAATCCTCCTTCGAGCCCATGCACATGTAGGAAGTCGGCACGGGGATGTTGGCATACCAGGACAGGTCGTTGGGCTGGTACCGGACTCCAGTGGAGTCGCCGCATTCACCGGCGAGCCTTGGAACAAACTGCCGCGGCATTTCCTCAGGCGGCACGCCCTCCCGGGCCCGCCTTGCATAGTCGACCCCGTAATACACGCCGGAGCACAGAGGATAGGTGCTTGTCGCCCGACGCGCATGGTCGGCGACATAGGTCACGTCGCCAGGGAAGAAGGACTGGTAGTGTTCGTTGACCTCGATGGCTGCATTGGCCCACCAAAGAAAAGTTTGCACGTCCTCGCTGCGGTTGTAGGCGCGCACCTTCAATTCCATCACCGAGCGTCCCGGATGCAGGCACACGCCGTGCATGCCTTTCATGCGCGCAAGCGGATCGTGCTCCGACATCCACACTGTCACCGCGCCGTCCGGATGCCGCTCGATGTGCAGGTCGGCGGGCATGAAGGTCGAGGGTCGGTGATGCTGCGGCCAGTTGAACTCGATGCCGCCGCTTGCCCAGGGTCCGGCAAGGCCTACGAGCGCCGGTTTGATGACAGGCTGATAATAGAGAATGTCATAACCATTGACCTTGTCGGTGGCGCGGTGAATGCGTCCGCCAAGCTCCGGCAGAAGCATGACACTCAGGTACTCGTTCTCCAGATACACGGCCTGCCAGGTGCGGGGCTCCGGTCGCTCTGCGATGCGGTCGGTGAAGGGCAGGGGATACACCGCTCCACTCGAACCCTGGTAGACCCGTTTTTCCAAAAACATCGGGTTCTTATCGGCAGGCCTGGGCCTGTAGGTGGGCAATACGACGGGCGCGCGGCGAACAAGGACTTCGGAGGACATGGCTGGGGGATCGATTGACTTATCCTACTCCCGCCAGGCGTGCATTGACAATGGACGGCCTGCTGAAAAACCTGCACGATCTTATGTTATGAGACAGAGGCAAACTCGCGGAGATGGTTTTGCAGGTCAGCATTTCATCGTGGTGCCCGAACCGGCCCGCCGGGCTGCTTCCCGTCACCCCCTGTTGCGCGGCCTGCTGGTCACCGATGCCGGTTATTTCCCTCGTGCCGACGGGCACCGAGTCGATCGAGCACAGGGAGCACCTACGCATCTGGTGATTGCCTGCCTTAAAGGAAGCGGCTGGGTCCGCCAGGGTGACGGACCTCAAGACTCCCTGAAAGCGGGAGACATGGTCTGGCTCGATGCGCACGCTGCACATGCCTATGGTGCCTCCCTGCGCGATCCATGGACCATCGCCTGGGCCCACTTCACCGGAGAGGAAGTACCGGAGTGGCGCAAACTCCTGGGCTGGCCTGGCCGGGGCAACCAGGTCGGCCATTTGCCTGCGGGGCGCATGGCGGAGCTGAAGCTCGACCTGGTATACCGGGAGCTCGAAGCGGGCTATGCCCCACCCCGCCTGGTCGCGGCGGCGGCCGCCCTTCGTTGCTCCTTCTGCAAGGCCGCGCGCCTGTGGGCCGAAGCAGGCCCCGCGCTTCCGGCAGCCCAACGCGTCGCCGCCCTGTGCGAACAACTCCGGGAGGATCCGCGACCGGCCCGCAGCCTTGACGAACTCGCCTCGTCAGCCGGACTTTCCGTGCCGCATTTCTCGCAGCTCTTCCGACGCCAGACGGGCCACGCGCCGATCGACTACCTCATCCGCCTGCGCATCCAGAGGGCCTGCCGACTCCTCGACACCACGGACGAGACCGTAGCCAAGATAGGTGCCGAAGCCGGCTATGAGGACCCCTATTATTTCGCACGCAGCTTCCGCCGCGTGATGGGCTGCTCCCCCCGCGCCTACCGCCGCATCGTCAAGGGTTGAAACAATTACCGAATCACAGTCTGGAGAAGCACCCCAAAAGGCCCCGCCTCAAACCTTCGGATTTGGAACGAAAGTGCCGCGGCAGCGCTTGAGGTATTCCAGGGAAGCAACCTGTCCGGTCATCTCCAGCTCGTCGCGGTAAACCGGGTCGTGCCAGCCTTCGATGTCGATGCAGCCCTTGAAGCCGTGGCGCCTGAGCTCGCTGATGATGTCCGTCCAGTTGCTGTCTCCAAAACCCGGATGCCTGTGATGTACGGCTGGATACGGTCCGGAAAACCCATGGCGCGCAATCACGTCCCTATACACGGTCGCATCCTTTCCATGCACATGGAAAATCTTAGGCACCCAGGTGCGCAGCTGCGGCATCGGGTCGATGAGTTGGCAGAGCTGATGGCAGGGCTCCCACTCAAGGCCAAGGTTGGCCGCAGGCACGGCGTCAAACATCCGCTCCCAGGCATCCGGCGAAACCGCGATGTTCCAGTCGCCGGACTCCCAGGTGCCGCCCATCCAGCAATTCTCAAAGGCGATGCGCACACCGCGATCCGCCGCACGCCTGGTGAGAGGGCCAAAGACTTCCTTGAAGCGCGGCATGCTCTCGGGAATGGGCTTTCCCCGCACGCGGCCTGCAAAACCGCAGACCAGGTCGGTGCCGAACAGAGAGGCCTGGTCGATGGCCTTCTCCCATTCCTTGACGACGTGCAACCCCTCCGCGTCGGTCTCCAGCGGGTTCCCGAAAATGCCCAGGGAGGAAACAAGGGTACCGCTGCCCTCAAGAACTTCCTTCACCTCCACAGCCAATTTTCCGAGATCGACGCCTCCAAGCGTCTGCCAGAAATTGATCTGGAAGGATTCAAAGCCGAGCGGAATCAGCTGTTTGATATAGGCCGCAGTCTGCGCCCCCTTGCCTGCGAGGGTGCCGATGCGGATGGAGTTGGCGGGGTTTTCCTGAATCATAGGTGTGCGATAAAAAAGTCTTAGCTTGCTTTCAACAAAGCAGTCTCAAGGCAAGGACTCCAAGGGCAGCGGCGCCTTGATGGCTTGTCTTTTGCCTTTGCTGAGAATTGCCACCACGAAGCCGAGGCCCTTGGAGTCCTTGCCGGCTCCCTCGACACCCAAACCCAGCAAGCACTTGGTAAATAAAGTCATGAGGCAGGGATACTCACAGGTGCTGCAAGCCCGGCACTCTCTACGGCACTGAGCACCATGGCCAGGCTGCGCAGGTTGTCACGGGCACCTGTCTCGGGAACCGAACCCGACTGGATGCAGGCGACAAATTCATTGAGGATGCGCTCGTGCCCCGACTTCTGCCCGGGCCCGGTGGCGACGTCCACCGTCGATTTGAGGTACTCGCTCCGAAAACCTCCCGTGGCTGAGACCGTCTCCACCAGCACGGACTTATCCCCGTCCCAGACCAGGCTGCCCTTGGTCCCGGTGATTCTCCAGGCGCCTCCCCACGGCGTATTCATTCCCTCAGCACACCAGCTTCCCCGGTAGTTGAAGACAATCCCGTCCGACATCTGAAAGATCGCCTGCGCGCAGGCGCCATGCCGGTACCAGGAGCCCGCGGGATTCCACTCATGGCAGTACACACGCTCACCGCTGGCATCTGAAATAAAACGCGCCAGATCGAAATGGTGGATCGACATGTCCAGCAGCAGCACATGCTCCATCGTGTCGCGAAAGCCCCCGAAGTGCGCCCCGATCGCGAAGTCGCAGCTCACGGCGGTGAGTTCCCCGATAAGACCGGAGCTGATCGCGGCCCTGATCGCCCGCACCTCCGCCGAATACCGGTAGTTCTGCGTCACCGCGACGAGCCGCCCCGCCTTGTCCGCAGCGGCGATGATTTCGCGTGCGGAAGCCAGGGTATCGGCAAGCGGCTTCTCACCCAGCACATGGGCACCTGCAGCCAGCGCCTCAAGCGCCACCTCGCGATGCGTCTCCGGCAGCGTGCAGTTGAAGACGATATCGGGCTTCAGGCTAGCGAGCATGGCCTTCAAGTCCGTGCCCACCTGCGCCTGCGGTGCAAATTCAGCGCGCCGCTTTTCCGCAGCCGCCGCATGCAGGTCGACCAGACCCACAATGCGAATACCGGGATGCTCCGAGGCTGGCTTGAGCCAGGCGGCGGAAATGCCACCACAACCTACCTGCAGGACCGTGAGAGGGGAAGGGGACATGGGAATGGGTACGGACCAGAAAGATGCGGAAACCAACGGAGCACCAGAGAAATCTCCTGCCTGACGCTTCCAGCAGAGCCATCCCTGTTGTGGACGCCACAGTGATCCAGCTGGTGGCGGAGGACGTGGTGCTTTTTGACCGGGGCTACTGTGCACTCCGCCAGGTAACAGAATGTAGATTTTTAATCACAGGTACGCTATCAACCTGTGCTTTGGCCTCCCATAGCAGACCACGCAAATCGCCAGTTTCTTTCCTCCTTCGTCCTGGATAGCACCGGGAGGCGCTGAGTTCTGATTTCATTCCATGACTTCCGAACAATTTCCCTTCTTTCACCTCGATCTGAGATCATATTGGTTTCCCTCCTCCTCCCAATCGCGCCTACTTACCCCCGTGCTTCTTGCTCTCAACAAAGCCTACGGCATCCTTTCTCAGTTCACCCCCGAATCTGGCTCCTCCTGGGGCACACTGGCCTCGGCAAAACTGCCAGCAGGCGTCTATCCCATCGGACGCCTCGACGCCGATAGCGAGGGCCTGCTGCTGCTCTCCGATGAGAAAAACCTCGTGGACCTCCTCCTCAATCCCGACAACTCCCATATCCGCGAATACTGGGTCCAGGTCGAAGGGCTTCCCTCTGAGGAAGCCCTCGAAAAGCTTCGCCGTGGACCACGCATCGGCAGCCATCAAGCCCTGCCCTGTCTTGCTTCCCTCCTCGATCCGCAACCGGAAATCCACCCGCGCGTGCCTCCCATCCGCGTGCGCAAGTCCATCCCCGATTGCTGGCTCTCGCTTCAACTGATCGAGGGGAAAAATCGTCAGGTGCGCCGAATGACAGCCGCCGTGGGGCACCCGACACTACGCCTGCTGCGCGTGCGCATCGGAGGTCTCACCCTCGCCTCTTTAAGTCTCGTCCCGGGTGCCTGGACCGAGCTGAGCTCCACCCAGAGAGGGGAAGTCCTCGCGACC
>JFJP01002764.1_pt1 | contig 10139 bp, 8 predicted proteins | sample 431651 | NCBI WGS metagenome assembly JFJP01 (sample SAMN02602958, study PRJNA72255) | Microbial mat metagenome, whole genome shotgun sequencing project. | biome: fresh water; feature: sink hole; material: water; isolation source: purple microbial (photo- and chemosynthetic) mats found in... | reverse complement strand
CAATGTTCAGATTCGCAGTGCCACCATAGGTCTCGGGCATGCCCTGGGTCGAAACTGTTCATAACTGAGACCTGTGCATAACGGCCACAACCTGTCTGTCGCGTGCTCTCCGAAGCCGTCATTCAAGGGGCCGGTTCATTCTGAAACCTGCCGGCCGGCCTAAGAGTGCTCGTCGGCCAGTCCTGCCGTTGGGCCTGAGGCGAAACTCGGTCGGCAAAGCGCCGGCAACGGCCCTTCAACCGCTGATGGAGGTCTATGGCCGCTCCCCCGCCTGGCGAACTCACACATTTGACCCACTACCACCTGTAGAGTCGTCCGAGGTTCAACGCCAAGTATCAGCGCTGAGCAGCCAACTGCTGCAATGTGACAGGGGAGCAGCCTAGTTAGACAACCCCGCGTGATTCTGCCTTCCCAAGCCTGGCGGTGAACCAGAAGAGACTGCCCTGCCCTTTACTACTGACGACGTCGATCGTTCCACCCATCGCCTGGACCAGACGTTTGCTAAGGGCAAGCCCCAAGCCTATGCCGCCGTATTTGCGACTCATCGAGCCATCCATCTGCTCAAAAGCGGAGAACAAACGCTGCTGGTGTTCTTCGGAGATACCAATACCGGTATCCTGAATTTCGAACCTGACCAGGACATCGGCGGGACGCTCCTCGGCAAGCTTGGCGCGCACGGTGACAGTTCCGTCGGTCGTGAATTTGATCGCATTGTCGATCAAGTGGCCGAGTACATGGCCGAGGTGGCCGCAATCACCGCGCAGCGTCAGCCCGGTAAGTTCGGGGGCGACCTCCTCACTCAACCGGATCCCTTTTTCGCCAGCCTGCCGGGCTTTATGCCCGATCTGCTCACTGATCGCATCGGTCAGCTTGAAGGCGACACTCTCCAAGTCAATACGTTCCGCCTCCATCTTGGAATAGTCAAGGATGTTGTTGATGATGGCGAGGAGTTTCTCGGAGGACTGGGTTGCCTTCTGCAACTGTTCTACCTGCTTCGGGTTGGTGGCGCTGCGCAATGCCAATCCGGTCATGCCCATGATTCCGTTCATGGGGGTACGCAGCTCATGGCTCATTGTTGCCAGAAATATGGTCTTGGCCCGGTTGGCGGCTTCAGCTGCCTCTTTGGCAATCGAGAGGGAAACCGTCCTTTCCTTGACCAATTCCTCGAGGTGATCTCGGTATCGCGCCAGTTCTATTTCGCGCTCCTCCGCCTGCCGGAGCAGGCGCAGCAAAAAACCACCCAGCAACACGGAAACGATCAGGAAACCGCTGGCGATCAACAGCAAGCGTTTTATCTCGTGGTACCAGTCTGCCAGGTAATCCTCTTTGGCCAGGCCGACAAGCACTGCCATCGGTGCATTCGATAATCTCCGAAACGTGGATATGCGCTCGAATCCATCGGCGCTGGCAGCAGTGTAATAGGTCGAGGCGGGTAAGCCGGACTCGAAGATCTGGCGAAGTTCCGCTGACACTGTGTTGTTGCCAACCTGACCGGCTGGTTTATTGAGAATGGCGGGCACCCGCGTCACCAGCCCCATGTCTGCGTAGCGCAGGTTGATCGTACCCTTGGGGCCAAGATTGAACTGGGAGAGCAACTGGGTAAAGTGCTCCAGTGCAATGGGTGCGGAAACCACGCCGGCAAATCGACCATCGGGGTAGTTGTAGCGCCGCGCAAAGCCAACGATATATTTCTGGGCGACGCGTCCCACGCGCGGTTTGGAAATCTGCAATCCACCCTCAGAGTGGTCCTTGAGGAAAATGAAGTACTCCCGATCCGCCCAGCTGACGCGATCTTGTTTCCGGACTCCCTTGCCGAGGATCACAACCCCGTCGGCCTGTGCTACCCGAAACGCCTCGACCTCGGGCAAACGCTCCATCTGCCTGGACAGGAAGGCATTCATGGCTGCATCATCGATTTTTCCGGTGGTCAGCTGCTGCTCAAGCTCATCAACGGTGACGCGCAGGGCAAGATCAACTCTCTCGATACTGCCGGACACGCTTTGATCTACCGCACTGGCAACGTTTTGCGTCGTCACCTCGGCGCGCTGCTCATAATGCGTGCGGCTTAACCTTAATGCATCGATCGACAGGCCAAATGTTAGGAGGTTGGAGGCAACCAATCCACCAATCAGCCATTTGCGCACCTTTTGCTGCGGCTTCATGCCTAACGAATTATCCACTTTTCCACCCTGCGGAGTCCTATGTCGAACCGTATAACTTCGTTGCCAACTTTATTACAAATTCGTCCGTCTACGTCAGCAAAGTCATCGTTAAGCGGCCATTTGGTTTAGTTGCTCCCCGATGGCCGCGATGACCGGAGTTGGCTGACTCCTACCGTCACGCCAGCAGGGAGGCCGTCAGGCCGGAAGCGGCCTGCTGAGGCTGCGTAGGCTTTTACTCTTTTCGCTGGTCGATGCCGTTCAGCTGTCGTTTGGCGATGTCTTCGAGCGCCGTGACCTGATCATCGATCTGGCCCAACAGTTGCCTGACCATCCGGTCTGGGCTGAGCGTGACGGCAGCCTCCATATCGATCTGCCTTTGCAGTGCCTGCACGTGCACCTGTTTGCCCTCATCGACCCTACGAAAATACTCTTCCAAAATCTCTCGCCGGGCTTGCGCAAATCCGATAGGGTTATCCGCCAGCGCGTGCAATGCGGCGATCCGACCCGAAAACTCCGCAAAGAAATCTGCTTTGGGAACATTGTTTTCTCGACTCAAAAGGTCTTTCATTTCAGGGAAATCTCTTCAGAAAATGGAAAATAAAGCCCGCCAAGGCGGGTGCCGTGTATGTCAGCACGCTACTCATTCAAAAGGTAACCGATCCCGATCCCAAACCCGCTATGAATTAGGCGTACCACTGAAACGAGTCCACTATGAACTCCGGATATATCTGAAATATGCAATCAACTCTCGCAACCTCGCCGAAGTCTCTTTCATCTGAGCCGTCTTTTCGGTTGCTTCGGCAATGGAAGCCGCAGTCTGGTCAATACCACCAACGATACCCTCGACCTGTTTTGCGATCTCATTCCCCGCAGTCGATTGCTGGCGGGTCCCTTCGGCAATGTGTTGCGAGATGGAGGCGACTTCATCCCCATGATGAGCCACGGCGTCAAGTCCTGCCCGCGCTGCTATCACGGCAGTGTCGGCACCTGCAACATATCCCCCGGCAGCTTCCATCGTCGTCACGGCAACTTGCGTAATACGCTGAATTTCATGAACACTGGCAGCAATTTCCGTCGTCTGTTTGCTGGAGTTTTCGGCCAACTTTCTGACTTCATCGGCCACGACAGCAAACCCCCGGCCGGATTCACCTGCCCTGGCCGCTTCGATGGCGGCGTTCAGGGCAAGCAGATTGGTTTGATCGGCAATCCCGCGAATCACCTGGCTGACGCGTTCAATGGCAGAAATGGACTGAAAGAGATCTGTCATGATCTTCCCCGCGTCATTGACAGTCGCCACTACACTTTGCGAAGCAGACTGGCTCTCGCTCATTCGTCGCGATGCCTCGTCGAGCAGTCCATGTGATGCTGTGACTGCTTGCTCAGCCTGTTGAGCACTGTCGGCAATTTCACTGACAGATGCAACCAACTGCTCGACCGTCGCCGCGATACTACTGGCGGCATCGGATTGAACTCCAGTCACCCTGCGGGTCTGCTCCATCTCGGTGCTCAGAACGTCCGCGTTTGCACTGACTTGATCCGCCACCTCGGATATTTCTGCCATCATGGACTTGAGATGGGTCTGCATGGTGATCAATGAATCATTGAGTTTGCCCAGTTCATCCACGCCATCCAGAGGTATCACGTCGGTCAGGTCACCTTGAGCGATATTGTTAAGACGAGCGCTGATGCGTTCGATGATGGTCATCGTCTGGTTCTGGATCGCCAATAGCCAAACACCTACCATCACGCCTGACACCCCAAGCAGTTGGAGTGTCATCTCGACAGCACTCGGCGTCAAGCCCACAGATGGCCCAAGAAAATGCACCGCGGCACAAATAACCTGTGCAGCAATCAACCACATGACGAAACCGTTGAGTTTCATTTTTAGGGGTGTGCGCATCCAGGCAGACGGCGTGGGAATTTTCGCTTTGCCTTCCTTCAATTGCTGATATAGGGCTTCGGCATCGGCGATCTGCTGCCGCGTCGGCGCGGTACGTACTGACATATAGCCGATGGTCTGGTTGTTCTTCAATACCGGTACTGCCAGTGCATCCACCCAGTAGTAGTTACCGTTTTTGATCCGGTTTTTGACCATACCGCGCCATGGGCGGCCTTCCTTGATGGTGTCCCACATCCACGCAAAAGCGCCAGGGAGCATGTCTGGGTGGCGCACGATGTTGTGGCTCTTGCCAATCAATTCGTCGCGACTAAAGCCGCTGATGTCGACGAAGGTGTCATTGGCGTACGTAATCATGCCCTTGAGATCTGTACGCGATACGATGTATTTACCCTTTGGGAAAGGTATCTCTACCTGCGTGACAGGCTGGTTGTTTTTCATTTTTACTTTCGTCGACCGTTGAACGTTCGCATAAGGCACCGGCTTAAAAAACCACAGCACGGGAGCGCGCCACGGCTACTCATGAGTTGAGGAAACAGAAAGCAGCGGTATCGGTTGCCCTCTGTCAATGACTGCGGTTGGGGCACGGGCAGTCAGTGGGCTGCCAGCGGGAAAGATGGGCCATGAAATCCGTTTCGGCCATGGGCTTGCCGAAACGGTAGCCTTGGCCAATGCGGTAACCAAGGGCCTGCATCTCGATGCATTCGCCGCAGGTCTCGATCCCCTCGGCAACGACATGCTTTTTCAGTCCATCGGCCAAATGCCAGACAGCCCGGGCGACGGAACTATTGGCCGGCTTGCTATCGACATCGCGCACGAAACCCTGGTCGAGCTTGAAGGTTTCGAGCGGCAGGCCGATCAGCGTGGCGAGATTGGAATAACCCGTGCCGAAGTCATCGAGGGCAATCAGGACGCCCTGCCGCACCACTTTGTCCAGCGTGCTGGAGACGTCCGTGGCGTCGCGGATAAAAAGCGACTCGGTGACTTCGAGTTGCAGTCGGGCGGGTGGAATGCCGCTGGCGACGAGGGCGAGCCCGACTTCGCCGGCGAGGTCGCAGCGCTCGAACTGCAGGGCCGAGACGTTGACCGCGACATGAAAATGCGTGGGCAGATCATCTTCCCATCGCGCCAGTGCGGTACAGGCCTCGTGCAGTACCCAGTTGCCGATCTTGGCGATCAGGTCACTCTTTTCCGCTATGGGAATGAATGTGCCTGGTGATACCAGGCCATGCTTTGGATCGCGCCAGCGCACCAGTGCCTCAGCGCCGATGATCTCGCGGCTCTGCAGATCGAGTTTGGGCTGATAGTGCAGTTCGAGTTCGCCATTACGGATCGCCGCATCGAGGCGCGCCTCCATTTCCAACTGGCGTTCAGCGGCGATACCCATCTCTGATGAGAAAAAACGGTACAGGTTGCCGCCGGACTGCTTGGCGCGCAGCATCGCCCGGTCGGCCAGCACAATCAGGTCGTCGAGGTCGCGGCCGTCGGTAGGATAGGCGCTGATGCCGACACTGGCCCCAACCTTGAAGAGATGTCCGTCAACCTCGATCGGATGCTCGAGTGCCTCGAGCAGATGGGTTGCGACCAGCGCCGCATCCTCGCGCTGGGCGATGTCAGGAAGCAGGCAGACGAACTCGTCGCCGCCGAAACGCGACAGGGTATCGTCGTCGCGCAGCACGCTTTGCAGACGTTGGGCCACCGCCAACAGCACCTGGTCGCCAACATCATGACCCAGACTGTTGTTGATCGACTTGAAACGATCGAGGTCGATGAACAGCACGGCCAGCGAGCGGTCGGCGCGGTCGGCGCGGTCGGCGCGGAGCATCGCCTGTTTGCCGCGATCAGCCAGTAGGATGCGGTTGGCCAGCCCCGTCAGGGAGTCGTGCAGCGCGAGGTGGTGCATCCGCGCCTCTTGCTGCCCATGTTGCACCAGGAGGGTGAAGGTGGCGATGAAATGGGTGATGGTTCCGGACTCGTTGCGCAGGGCGCGGATATCCAGCCATTCGAGATAGCAGCTGCCGTCCTTGCGCTGGTTCCAGACTTCGCCGTTCCACTCGCCATTGCTGAGCAGGGCCTGCCACATGTCCCGATAAAAAGCGGCATTCTGGCGTCCGGAACTGAGCAAACTCGGCGTCTGGCCGACGGCTTCGGCCAGTGAATAGCCGGTTATCGCGGTGAAGGCGGGATTGACGTAAAGAATCTGCTGGCTGGCATCGGTGAGCACGAGGCCGCGATCGAAATGCTCGACGATGCGCAGCGCGGAAACCATGTTGGACAAGTGATCGGCCGGCAGCGGGGCTTGGTTGTCCGGCAGCTCCATGTCGGACGCATCGGATGCAGCGGACGCGGCGCCTGCCAGCGGCAGCGGTATCAGCGCAATGCTGACATCATTATGGACCGACTGACCTGCCTGAGTGACGTAGCCGACCAATCGATCGAATATCGCATCCCCTTCTCCAGCGATCATGGCCAGAACACCTTCGGCCCCCAGCGGCGCGCCAGTTACAACACTGAGTTCGGTAAGACCATCGGAATGTAGCAGCAGGCTCGCGCTGTCAGTACGCCCGAGGCGGTAGCGCTCGCTGGTGGTCACGTTGGCTGCCTGCTGGATGCCGAAGGGCAGATGATTCGAGGGAAAAGACTGGATCAGACCGTCGCCGACACCCAGCAGCAGCGCATCGGGCATGCCGGCATTGATGACTTCAATTTCTCGTCCCTGCACCCGCACCAGAATGCCGCAGACGAAATAGTCGGTAATGCGCTGGCGGATGAGAAAGCGGTCGATGCGCTCGTGGATCGCTGGCAGCGACAAGCCGAGCAGCACCGACTCGCGAAACAGCATCGGCGTGTGCAGGGCAAAAATGGCTGCGGCCAGGCCATGTCCTGCGGCATCAGCAAGGAAGCCGAACCAGCCATTTTTGGGATGTTCGGCACTGCAGAAGAAATCGGCGCTGATCTTGCTGGTCGGCAGCGACCAGTGGCGCACTCGGCCTCGGTCCGACAGGTTGAGAGCCGACTGGCAGGAACAATTGCGGACGCGGTGAATGAGTTCAATTGCCTCGGCATATTCCGAGTAGACATTGGTTGTTTCAGCTGGCAAAGGATCATCGTCGTCTACACCACTTAGCATTACCAGGTTCTCCAATGCGTTGACAGCGACTGGGTGTTCTTCGCTGGCAGCCGGCAGGTATTTGATTGAACGGGGCCAGGTGCTTCGCTACATGCTAAATGTATATCCATTCGAGGTTAATGGATATTACGTGATCACAGTATTTTGATACTGTGAAACTGGTAGAAGGACGGGATAATTTCCTGACACGAAGAACTGTGGCGCGCCACAGTGCCGTACCGCCAGCGCCGACTTTTCGCATGTCATCCAGGCAGGCACCACCCGCATTACTAGCTATGTCGCACACACGAACGCTAGCGGAACGCAAGCATGCTCAAGTTTTCAGGCTCAACTTCGGCAGTGCAGCGACTACCGCCGGTCATGACACTTCAGACGCGATGCTTTGAGAGGCGGCTAACTGAGTTGAGTAGTCGTACGGACCGACAACCCACCGACAGCACGTCGGCCAATACCGACCATGAACTTGCGGTCTGTGTCGGTCGGCAATGCTACGATTACCTGCCGCTCACCCGCTGATCCTTATTTCCATTCCTCGACGAAATCCTTGAACTTCGCGCTGCTTATGCCCGGGGTCACCTTACTGCAGACGGATTTCATGCGGCCTTCTCCCGTCACGTTGAAATAAGTGAAGAAGGTGGTGGCGCGGACAGGCCACGAAAGTCGGCGCAGGTGACACGGCAATCCAGCGCCGGAGAAGCGAATCAGGGCCGGATGTAGGCCCAGCCTTCGCGCTGCTTTTGCATCAACTCGACCACGCCTGCCTTGACGTAGGCGATCTTGTCGATCATGTCCTCGCGAATCATCTTCTGGTTGGTCATGGTGTTCTCACAGGCCACCACCTTTACCCCTGCCGCCATGGCGTCGATGACGCGGATAGCAATGGTGGCATCGGCCTTCAGCATGCCGATGCCGGGACCATAGGCGACGATCTCGATCTCGGTGTTGGCGGCGCCAAGGTCACCCTGAACGTTCTTGATGTTGTTGAGTGCGAGGTTCCACTGCGGCCAGCGCCAGCGAGGGCGCGGTCAGGGCAAGAACGGCAACAAACAGGCTGGTGCAGGCGGTATGGCGAATCATGAGATCTCCTCGTTGTGATGGTCCGTCGGGGCAATACTGCATCAAGACGCGGCGCACGCGGGTTTTATTCCTTGTGCGATGCAACATCTCATCCATAGGGCCGGTGCCCCCCTGATTGCAGTCGCTACAGCATAGAAACTGCGACCTGTAGTTAGGGCTCCTGATGCCGGTCGCGAATGGCGAGAATCTCCGGCAGGTTGTTGAGGAAGCACGCCGCTACTGCCGGATCGAAATGGCTGCCGGCGTTGTCGCGCACAAAAGTCTCGGCGGCGTCCACCGTCCAGGCTTTCTTGTAGGGGCGCACGGAGGTCAGCGCATCGAACACATCGGCTACCGCCACGATGCGGCCGGACTGCGGGATCGCCTCGCCGGCAAGCCCGTTCGGATAACCGCTGCCGTCCCATTTTTCGTGGTGGCTCAGCGCAATCTCGCGCGCCAGGCGCAGCAGGGCCGAATCGTCGCCCGCCAGCAGTTCGGCGCCGATGACGGCATGGCTCTTCATGATCTCCCATTCGGCCGGCTCAAATTTGCCCGGTTTGAGCAGGATGTGGTCGGGAATGCCGATTTTGCCGATGTCGTGCATCGGACTGGCGTTCAACATCAGCTCGGTATCGGCGTCGCTCCAGCCCAACTTATGCGCCAGCAGGGCCGATATCTGGCTCATGCGGATGATGTGATAGCCGGTCTCGTTGTCGCGATATTCCGCCGCGCGGCCGAGACGCTGCACCACTTGCAGGCGCGTACGGTTGAGTTCCTCGGTGCGCAGGCGCACCATCTCTTCCAGCACGTCCTTCTGCTGATGCAGCATGCGGTGGCCCAGTTGCGCATCGAGCAGGTTGCGCACGCGCATCAGCAACTCGGCACGATCAAAAGGCTTGTTGATGAAGTCGCGCGCGCCGACAGCGAGTGCCTTGAGCAGATAGTCGCGACCGTGCTGGGCGGTGAGGATCACGATGGGCGGCGTCAGCGGATCGTTAAGCGCCTTGAGCTGTTCCATCACTTGATAGCCATCGAGATGCGGCATGTTGATGTCGAGCAGGATCAGGTCGGGGCGCGCTTCATGGTAACGGTCGAGCACTTCGCGCGGGTCTTGAATCAACACGCGCCCCTGATAGCCCTGACTGGCCAGCATTTTGTCGAGCAGCTTGAGGTTGGCCGGCTCGTCATCGACGATAAGGATGCGGGCGTGATCGATCAGTTCGTCGGTAGTCATTTGGAATCTCCCGGAAATCCTGGACGGTGTTGCGCCAGCAATCCGGCCAGTTCGAGGTCATCATCCAGTTCGCTATGGCCGGTCTGTTGGTGAAGCTGAACCATGCTCGAGTCCAGGCCGCTTGCATGTGCGCCGGTCCAGTCCGTCAGGATGCGCCGCAGCTCGGTGGCTACCGCATAAGGTTCCGCCGTGGCGAGCCCGGCCGTCAGTGCGCTCACCCATGCTGAGATATCCGCATGGGCCCGTTTATGGCGCCTGACATGCTCCCGACAGATATCGTTGTCGGGCAGGCTGCGCATGAGTTGTTCTTCGTAGCGAAAGTGGCCGGCCATGAACTTGAGCAATTCGTGCGTCAGGACCATCACCTCGCGACGGCAACTTGCCTGCTGGTCTGGCGGGCAGGCCGCGCAGCTTGCGGCGGGATTGTTGGCCTCCCGGCAGAACGCCAGGGCTTTGTCTACGAGGAGGTCGAGATCAGCATGTTGAATGTCGATCTCGTGGTGACCGGTGCTTGGTGAAGTGCTCATGATTGTTCTCGCGCAGACAGGGTATCGAGGATGTGGTTCAGCCGAGCGATGTCGATAGGCTTGGTCAGGTAGTCAGCGAAGCCGGCCGACTTGCCGCGATCAATGTCGTGTTTCATGGCATTGGCGGTGACGG